>MDTE01174261.1_pt1 | contig 114274 bp, 96 predicted proteins | sample 811231 | NCBI WGS metagenome assembly MDTE01 (sample SAMN05326651, study PRJNA326480) | marine metagenome | isolation source: seawater | place: Indian Ocean: Red Sea | collected 2010 | reverse complement strand
TATTGCGACGGCCGCTATGGGATCATCATGCCCCACGGAACGGATGCGATATCCGCCGCAATCACGGGCGCGCTCGATTTGGACGGCATCGGCGAAGGGGGCGAGCTGATCATCCCCAACTACACCTTTATCGCGACGGCGAGCGCTGCCCTATCAGTACGTTGTAAGCTGTCGCTCGTCGACGTCGACCCGGTCAGCTTTACGATCCTTCCCGAGGCGATCGAGGCTGCGATCACCGACCGGACGTCCGGGATACTTCCTGTGCACCTGGGCGGACACCCTGCTGACATGGATGCGATCAACTCGATTGCCGATAAGCACGGGCTCGTTGTAGTCGAGGATTGTGCGCAGGCGCACGGGGCAGAGGTCAACGGGAAGAAGGTGGGGTCCCTTGGCCACGTCGGCGCGTTCAGCTTTCAGTCAAGCAAGAATCTAACGTCGGGCGAAGGCGGCTGCTTGGTAACGAACGACATCGACATCCGTGATCGCGCCCACGCATTCAAGGACGTGGGGAGACGACCAGGCGGAGAACGGTGGGAGTATCCCCGCCTGGGTTGGAACTATCGCACGTCGGAATACTTGGCAGCCATCCTGTTGAAGCGGCTTCCTCACCTCGAGGATCAGACCAAGCTTCGCAATGAGAATGCGCGATATCTGACAGATGCCCTCACCGAGATCGAAGGGATCACGCCTCCTGGCTGGCGACCCTGGGTCACGAAACACGGATATCACCTGTTCATGTGCCTGTATGAGCCCGAGGCCTTCGGCGGGAAGAGCAGGACCGAGTTCCTGGCCGCGCTCAAGGCCGAGGGAATCACGTGCACGCCTGGCTACGAGCGACCACTGACCGATGAGGGGGCGCTCAAGACGATCCTCGAGCAATACCCCGACAGGGTGACTCGACAGCCCTGCCCCAATATCGAGCACGTATGCGACCACAGCTTCTGGTTCTATCAGTCGATGCTCCTCGCCTCCCGCGAAGACCTGGATGATATCGTGGCTGCCATCAAAAAGATCCACGCCGCGTTCAGGGGTTGATTCACCGTGACAACACCCGACGCATCATCACTCAGAATTTTGATCGTTGAAGACAACGAGGAACTTCGATCCATGCTCGTGGAAGTCCTCGAGCGCATGGGTCACCAGGTCCAGTCCACGGACAAGGCTAAGGACGCGCTGTCAACGATGGAACGGGTCAACATCGACCTCGTACTTCTGGACTTGAAGATGCCCGGTGTGAGCGGGTTCGGTCTCCTAAAGCTGATGCGTCGCCGGCAACTGCCGGTGCCGGTTATCGTCGTCTCCGCCCATATCTCCCAGGATGTGGTGAAGGAATTGGCGGAGGTCGGCATCCAGGGTATGCTCGCCAAGCCCTTCAAGAAGGATCGGATGAAAGAGGAGATCGAACGGGTCCGGAAGGCGTATCTTTCAGGATGAACCGGCAACATCATCGCAAACCACGACGGGGATTGGCTCAACGAGTCTGTCCCCGTTTCTGTTTGGCCATCCTAGTTACGCTCGCGACTGCCCCCGCTGCCGAGGCCACACCAAAACCGAGCGGCTCAGCCGGCAAGCGACCGCTTAACGCACTGGCCGACGCAACCAGCCCGAATCTCCTCCTGCACGCGCACAACCCGGTGGATTGGCATCCCTGGGGACTGGAAGCTTTTGCACTCGCGCGTGAACCTGTCGATCGAGGTCCAGGCACGCAACGAAACCCGCTGCCTGCTTCCTTCGGCCCTCACAGTTACACCGGAATTGAGTTCAAACCGATGAAGCGCGTTCTCTTTCTCTGCACGGGAAACTCGTGCCGGAGCCAAATGGCGGAAGGATGGCTGAAACATATCGGAGGCCACGGTTACGATGTGTTCAGCGCTGGCACCCATCCCACCACGGTGAATCTATTGGCTATCCGGGCAATGGGTGAGGTGGATGTCGACATCTCCAACCAGACACCCGATGGGATCGACATCTACAGGTCGGAGCACTTCGATCTCGTCGTCAGCGTGTGCGACAACGCAAAGGAATCCTGTCCCCTGTTCACAAACGCAGATGAAATCCTGCACTGGGGTTTTGACGATCCAGCGGATGCGAGGGGAACCGACGAAGAGCGGATGCGTGAGTTCAGGCGTGTGCGAGACGAGATCCGAACTCGGATCTCTGACTACCTGTCGGAGGGCAGCGGGTAGACCTTCTCCATCAAGAGATAAGCTGACGTTGACGTCTTCTGGCGAGCCCTATTGATCGCGGTAGCCGCTTCCGCGGAGAGATGCGACGTGTCATATTCGTGGAAGAATCTTGTGTAGAAGTGGTCGGGATACACGGTCAAGACAACCGACACCCCTTCAGCCTCGGCATTCTTGGCTGTTGTATAGGTCCAGGACCAACTCCCACCTGCCGGGATCCGAGCGTCGTAGACTTCCCTGCTCTCCTCGCTATTCAACACGATCTCCCGCCCGATTGCCCGGTCCTGCCTCGAATGCGGAATCGGGAGACCCGCCCCATCGACGAGTGTTAGGGTCACCAGGATCTTGGGTGTCACGTATGTCGGCAGATGGTGTCCGGCTCCCGTGTTCCTGATCCGCACGGAGGCCTGCAGAGAGTCCCCGGATCGCTCAGGTGTCACGGATATCTCGACTGCCGATGCGACCGTTAACGAATCGTGGATCCCGAGCCAGGTGTGCGCGCGTCCCGGCATATGGCACGTCTGACACGTTTTGCCCTCCCTCGCCTGCGGGCTGCCTTCCCATTCGCTGAACGTGTCCTGCAACAGGACTCCATTCATTCGACGATCATCCTCACCAAACTGGTGGCAGTGGCTGCAGAAGTCCGACTGCTGGAAGACCGAGGATTCGTGTGCCCCGCCGTGGCCGGGTCCCCGCCAGACATGAGCCGGTGGCTGATCGCTGATCGGGGGACCTAACCGGGTGTGTGCGCGTACGTGGCAGGCGAGGCAGGTTATCCCTTCTGATCGCATGGAAGAATCGAACTGGTAGTTCAGTTCGTGCCCCCTCGCCGTGGGCAGCGAGGCGTGTTGTTCAGCGTTCGGGGCGTGGCACGACTGGCACCCCTCCACGAATGCCGCATCCGCGTAGGACCCGTCGAGCAACTGTCCAATTACTCCCGGTCCCATTGCTGCTGCGTGCAGGCTCGTCTGCCATTCCTCGACTTGCTTGACGTGACAGTTTCCACAGGCCGTCGGCCGCAAGTCCGCGGACAGTGAATCGTGCGCGGATGGAGCCGTACCCTGCAGGCCAATCGGTGTCTTCCAGAATGCCTCCAGGAACTCCCGGTCGCTGACTTCGGTCGGTCGACTTCCGTGCATTGCTTTCCGCATCGCTTCCACCTGGGCGGACTCGAGCGGTATCCGTATGGACGCGGATTCTGACGCATGGTGAGTGACAAACGCCAGGGATGCGCCTGGATCCGGGATATCCAGAGGCTTCACAACCTTCTGGACGGCGTGACATTGGAAGCAGCCTGACTGGGCAGCCGAGGATACCCCGGTCATCTGATCGGAGCCCACGCCCCGCTCTCTGCTGCCCCCTGGCCCCCGACCAACGAGGTACACGGCCATTTCCTGCGCTTCCCTGGCTTCCAACTCGAACAGCGGCATCTTCGTGTTGGACACCATTCGGCTCGGGGCCATAAGATAGGCCACGAGCCACTCCGGTCGGATCCTTCTCTCGATTCCTGCCAGAGACGGCCCGCGGTCTCCCCCTTTGCCTCCCAGCTTATGGCAGGACTTACAATCTCCACGCTCGTAGAGCTCCTGTCCGGTCCGCCCGGTCACGTCGGCCGGAATGGGCGGGAGGTCAACCGTCAGTGTGACCAGGAAGTCAGCAATCGCTGTTCGAGCCGAGTCTGACATCGGCACGCGAGGCATCCGCGAATCATCACGGACCTGGCGCGGATCACTGAGCAAGTCGAGGATGCCCTGTCTCGAGAGCTTGGACCCTACTGTATCCAGGTCCGGCCCCCAACGCCCGCGAAATGGCGGGATCCACAGGTCGTGACAGGTCGTACAGCCATAGAAGCGAAGTAATCCGACACCGACCGGGGAGGATGTATCCGGGAGGATGTTACTCGATGCGGAAGGAATCAGTATCTCGTCGTCGCAAGGCGGGTATTCAATGACCACGCCCTGAATTAGCGGATCCGTCTGCGCCGTTATTGAGCCGGCCCCGATGAGCAGACACAATAGAAAAGGGCGGCACACAGGCCGCCCCTCCGTCAAGATCCACTCTCGAGCAATCAGCATCATCCCACGTCGCCGTAGTAGTAGTTCGACTCGGTGACGAACAGATCGGGGCGCCCCATTGCCCTGCAGAACTCGCCTGCCTTGTCGCACACTGCGAGCAGTACGTCGGGCATCACCATGTGCCCTTTCCCGTCGTCAAAGAACGGTTCGTCGCCGGTATCGAACACTTACCTGCCCGGTCAAGACGCACGGACCGTCGGCCGGCATCGGGTCCTTGTATGCGGCCAGTTCCACCGTTTCGAGCAGGATATCCTCGTCCACATCATACCGGCTAGCATCGAGCACCAGATACGGGCGACGACCGCACACCTCGACAGTCCCAAACCCCACCCCCATAATCTGACGGAGATACTCATTGAGTGCGACGGCGCCGGACAAGCGCACCACTCGAAGCCATTCGTCAGCCCTGTCATGGCCATAGGAGACGATGATGTGCAGCACAATGCGGGCTGTGGTTCTATCGCCGCTTCCCTATAAAGATCTCGGGTTACTTCCGCATAGCTGCTCATTGTAGCCTCCTTTCAATGCTGACATTTCGCCAGGAACTTAGAAAAATCCAACACGGAATCAATCCTCAGACTACAAGGGCAGGCACCATGCCACGGCCTAGTCCTAACCCGGAACCCATATAGGCAGTGGCGAAAAGTTTCCTCAACGGTTCTCGACTATCACGGTATCGTCATACCGAGCGACACCGCCGCCACGCCGCCACAGTAAGTGGAAAAAAAGAAGGCGCCTACTCCGACGGAATGAACGCCCTGCCTACTCAGCTTGCATTAGACGAGTTCTCCTCCGCAGCTGCTTCCCGCCCCCGCCGAACACCCATAGCAGTGGTTCTCCACACGGATCACGCGATCCACGAGCGCGTCCGGCGTGTACTCCCACAGCTTCGACGGCGCCCCCGTGCTGTGCATCTCCAGCATCTGGTTGAAATCGCAGTCGTAGATGTTCCCCTGCCAATCGACGCTGACCTGACTCCGACACATCAGACGTGGAAGCGTGGCGTCGTTGAAGTTGGCCGTCAGGGTGGACATATAAGTGTCCAGCTCACCCCTCCGGTCGAGGTAATCCGCAAAGCGATTGATGGGCATGTTTGTGATGGTGAACAGCTTGTTGAACACGATACCGAAGTGCTGCCGCAGCTCCCTATGATAGTCCGCGGCCAACTCTTCCTGTGCAGGCGGCAGCGAAGCCCCGACCGGGTTGTAGACCAGATGGAGGAGCAGGCCAGATCCGGGACGACCATATCCACGCTGATTCAGGATCTGAAGGGCCCGGATGCTCTTGTCGAAGACTCCCTTCCCCCGCTGGGCATCGACATTGTCGTGTGAGTAACAGGGCAGCGAGCAGATCAATTCGATCTCGTGCTCCACGTAGAAATCAACAAGGTCTTCCTGGCCGGGCTCGAAGATCACCGTGAGGTTGCACCGATCGATCACGTGTCGGCCCATTGCTCGGATCCGTTCGACAAAGTAGCGATAGTCGGCGATCAACTCTGGGGCGCCACCAGTGATGTCCACCGTCTGAATCTCTGAAGCGGCCAGGAATACCAGAATCTTGTCGATCGTCTTCCGGCTCATCATCTCAGTACGTGTGGGGCTCGCATCCACGTGGCAATGGTGGCAGGCCTGGTTGCACAGCTTGCCAACGTTGACCTGGAGAATATCCAGGCTGGCCCTTGTTAGCGTCAGGCCGTCCTGCGCAACCCGCTCGGCGAATGGCACGATCAGATGTGGTTCAGTATCATCGATGTGGAGCAGGTTCTGTCCGCTTTCGGCGTCAGCCATGGTGACTCCTCGGGTTGTGCGTCACTGCCCCGGCTTGGGAATGAATGCGTTTGCTCATAGGAGGTCCAATAGTGCCCTCTCCAATTCTGCAAGCCCCGTGCCCAGCCCCTCCTGCATGTCCACTCGCAGAATCCGACGCCCCCTCTCGACGAGCGCCTCATAATCTCCGGCCGCCTGAGCCCTGCTCAGCACTCCGAACGTAGCCGATTTTCCCGGTATCGCCACCTCCTCGTTCGGCTTCGTCGTGACCTGGAGAAAGACACCCGTGTTGGGACCTCCCTTGTGAAGCTGCCCCGTAGAGTGGAGAAACCGCGGACCATAGCCGAGCGTGGTGGCGACACCTTTGGATCGCCCAACCGTCTCGCGGATATTCTGGTAGATCCGTTGGGTCTCTTCAGTTCTGTCGGTGTATGACAACAGGGTAAAATAGTCACCGGTCTGGAGCGTGCTCAGAAATGCTGTCAAAGCCTCTTCACCAGACGTCGCCTCCTTCTCACCGCTCGTGACACTGAGGCTCCCGACCTTCCCGACCGGATCGGGCTCGGAAAAGGTCCCATCCTGCTCATACTCTGCCAAGAGTCGCGTCGTGATGTCCTTGCTTTCCTGGACGTTCGGCTGGTCGAAGGGGTTGATCTCCATGAGCGATCCGATCACCGCGGTTGCGAACTCCCACCGATAGAACTCTGCTCCCAGGTGCATTTCGTCAAGCACATTGAGCACGACTGTAGGGTGCCCCTCACTGGACAACGCAGTGATGCGGCGATCCTGCGACTCATCGGGCTCACTCTCCAGGCGAATGTATGCGAAGAGGCGATCGTTCCCGTAGCCGGACGCATTTCGATCCGGCTCTTGGTCGACAGGGCAGATACCAACCCCGCCCTTGCCCGTGCTCTCAGCGACAAGCTGCTCGATCCAGGCGCCGATATCCCACAGTTTCGGCGATACCACGAGCGTCAGCTTGTCTCGTCCGTTTGCCTGTGCTGCACCCATAGCAGCTCCGAGGAGCAAACCGGGATTCTCATCCTCTGTGCGGCACGCGTCGGCGAGTGCTTCCGCCCGATCCAGGTATGACGTGAGGTCGAGTCCCGCCAGCCCTGCCGGAAGCAGCCCGAAATTCGAGAGCGCCGAGAACCGGCCGCCGATCTCCGGAACGCCGTGGAACACCGCCCGGTACTTCTCGTCAGTTGCCCTATCCTCGAGGGAAGAACCCGGATCGGTTACTGCGACGACCTGCCGCCCGACCTCATCTGTTTCCTGCCCGACCTGATCGCAGAAATAGTCGAGGAGAACATTCGGCTCAACCGTCGACCCAGACTTGCTCGCCACGGCCAGAAGCGTCTTCTGCAAGTCTAGGGACTGCCGCACACGGCTCACCTGATCGGGGACCGTCGAGTCCAGTACGTGCAGGCGAGGAGATCCTGGCTGATGTCCGAACGTCTCGCTCACCACCTCGGGACACAGGCTACTCCCTCCCATACCCAGCAACAGACAATCCGTAAAGCCGTCCGCTCGAATCTCATCCGCACACGATGTGATTTGAGACACCCCCCCGCGATGGGCCTCAATCGCATCCAGCCAGCCTAGCCACTTCGCCTCGTCGCTTCCCGACCACAGGGCCGCGTCGCGGGACCATATACGCTCCGTCCCGTTGGCAATCTTCCATTCCTGCAGAATGCGCTGAAAGTCCCCGTCGCATCCCGCCAACTCGTATCGATCTCCCCGGCCCGTCTCCATAATCCCTTCTACACACTAGCTGTACAGGTGCTCGACCTGTTTTCGATATCCGTTGTATTTAAGCGTCTGTAGCCGCTCACCGGACCCGATCATCAGCTCAGTCGCCTGGGACCACCGAGGATGCGGAACGGCCGGGTTCACGTTTGACCAGAAGTCGTATTCTCGCGGCGATAGTGTGTTCCAGAACGTGTCCGGCTGTCTACGAGAGAACTCGATTTTCACGACCGACTTGATGCTCTTGTAGCCATATTTCCACGGGACGACCAGACGAATCGGCGCCCCGTGTTGAACAGGCATCTCCTTCCCGTAGATGCCTGTCGCCATCACGGCGAGTTCATTTCGCGCCTCGTCCAGCCGCATACCCTCGAAGTACGGCCACGGATACCAGTTCTGTTTCTTTTGACCCGTAGCCTCCTCCGATCGGAAGAATGCATACATACAGACATACTGGGCTTTATCCGTCGGCATCGCAAAGTCGATCAACTTATGAAGCGGAAAGCCGGACCATGGCACCACCATCGCCCACGCTTCAACGCAGCGGAATCGGTACACGCGTTCCTCGATGCCGAACTGCCGGATCAGCGCATCGACGTCGAATCGCCCCTTGTTCTCACAATGACCGTCGAGCTCGATCGTCCACGGATACGTCTCGAACGACTGGGCGACTTCGTACACCTTTTCTTTGATCGTCGTGAACTCGTAGAAGTTGTTGTATCTGCCGGCGACGGCCTCCTCGGTCATCGGGAGATGAACACGATAGGCCGGATTCCACTCAGGGGGATACAATGCCTGAACCGCGTCACGGTCCGAGACAGCCTCCTCACTCTCTGCCTGCAGACCTCCATTCAGAAAGAGAGATCCACCGATCGCGGCAGTCGTTTTGAGGAAGTGACGCCGATTGAGATACGCGCTTTCCGCCGTTACCAGATTCTCCCGGATTTCCCAGGACCTCGGCACCCTGACCAATGCCATCAACGTCCTCCGTCAGCAGTCGCCTGATCGTTCAACATCCAGTCATAATCCTCGTATTTGACGTCCCATTCCCTAGCGACCTTCGCCTCATCTACATACAGCGCAACGTAGTCCACGATGCTGGAAGCGTCAACGCGGAACTTCGATTCATACCAGTCCGTAAAGTCCGACTCGAACCAATCCAGAATCTTCGACAGCGTTACCGTCCGATTCTGTGGATCGACCTTAACATGCCTCGCATCGTTCAGGAACGTGCGCATAGCCGCCTCCAGCCGGGTATCGAGGTCGCCCCCGGTGAAGACTTGAGACTCAAGCCGCGGACACCCGATGGACGCACAGTTGATGGCTGCGTGGATTCGTGGGTCCTTGAATTCCTCCCGAATGATATCGTGCTCGATGTTGTTCAGGGTGAGCAACTTTCCTCCGACCGTATACCACGTCCGATTAAAGAATCCGGACAGCATCTTGATGTCTTTGACGCTCTTCGTGGGATAGGCGTCGATCACGCCCGTAAGCGCCAACGCATTATATGCGTTGATCCAGTACGCCAGCGCGTCAGCGCGTGTTGGGAAGCGATCTGGTGCGCTCTTCGGGCTGGTCTGCCCGAGCGAGTCGACATAGGCGTCGAGATCCGCTCGGTCAGCCTTTAGACCGGCGTAGTCCACCCTTCCCGCTTCAGCGACGCGACGGGACAGGACCCGATCAAAACCATCGTGACTGAACGGAGCGCTTTGGCCCCAGACATTCGTTAATAGCAGAAGGGCAGTAAGCAGCTGGATCATTCTGATGCCTCCAACTCAGTCGACTTCAGCGCGTTCCGGGCAATACGGGTGATCATCACGGTGAAAACGATGGTGGCGATCAGCCCAACGCCGAGCAACGCATCCTGTTGCCAGGTCCTCACCGACGCGCCCGCCGTGCCATCGAGACCAGCTTTGCCGGCCGCCCCCAGGTATACATACATCACGGTTCCAGGAAGCATACCCAACCAACTCGCAATGACATAAGGCACAAAACGGACCGACGTCAGGCCATAGAGATAGTTGCTAAGGTTGTATGGCACTAAAGGGCTGAGCCTCAGAAGGCAGACGATCTTCCAGCCCTCGGCACCGATTGCCCGATCGATCGCCTCGAACCGAGTGTCCGCAGCCACCTTTCTGGCGACCCAATCGCGGGCGAAATAGCGAGAGACCAGAAAAGCCACGGCTGCGCCCAGCGTGGATCCGGTAGACACGAGGATGGTACCCCGAACGAGGCCAAACAGCACCCCGGCTCCGATCGTGAGCAGTGACGCGGGAAGAAACAGGACTGCGGCCACTATGTAGGATGCCACAAATACCACTATCCCTGTGGGCCCGAGCTCGGCCACCCACCCGTCAAATTGCTCCAGCCAATCGCCCAGGGGGACCGAAGACCGCAACCCGACCACGGCAAGGATAACCGCGATCGGAATCAGCCACTTGATCGAGAACCCAGCGCGCTGTTTCTCTGTGGCTTCAGCCACATTTAAGCTCCCCTCTGCTTCCTATACAGCCACGTAAAGATGGACTTCGCCCGAGGCGTGAGTCGGGTTCGGTTGTATTGATCGCCCAACTTCTTCGCGATCTCTGCAAACGTGGGATAGGCATGGATCGTGGCGGCGATGCCCCCAAGCCCAATCCCGTGATTCATCGCCAGAACGAACTCGTGAAGGAGGTCACCCGCGTGGGATCCGACGAGCGACACGCCCAGGATCTTGTCCGATCCCTCCTCCGTGAGCACCTTGGCGAACCCTATCTCCTCACTCTCCAAGATATTCCGGTCAAGATCTTCCAAGGCCTGCGTATAAAGGTCGTATGCGATGTTCCCCTCCCGAGCATCCCGTTCGGACATCCCGACGTGGGCCACTTCCGGGTCCGTGTACGTCGACCAGGGGACCACCGACAGTGCCGCTTTCTGGCGGAGAAACTGAAACGGCATCATCGCGTTTCGGACGACCACGCGTGCTTGGGCATCGGCCGTGTGCGTGAACTGGTAAGGTCCCGCAATATCTCCGGCGGCATAGATGTGCCGCACGTTCGTCTGCAGGTATGCGTTTACGGGGATGCCCTGTGGCGTCGCCTCTACGCCGGCCGCTTCCAGGTTCAAACCTTCCACGTTTGGTGCCCTGCCGACCGCGATCAGCAGGGCGTCGGCAGACAGCGAGATCGTTTCCGAGGTCCCATCATCGGCTTTGCGAGATGCTTCGAGCACAATATCTCCGTCGCGCATCTCGGCTAACTGGACGCCGGTATTTGTCAGGACCTCAACACCCTCCGACTCGAGACACTTCTGCACGAAAGCCGCTACATCCTCATCCTCTTTCCCCATAACCTGAGGAAGGAACTCGACGAGCGTCGTCTTTACTCCGAGACGGTTGAACACCTGCCCGAGCTCACACCCGATCGGTCCTGCCCCAATGATCACGATGCGTTGTGGTTTCTCGTTTAGGTGATCAAAGATGGTCTCGCTAGTGAAGTAAGGGACGTCCTCGATCCCTTTGATCGGCGGAATGCCGGCCCGTCTCCCGGTGGCGATCACAAAACGTTTCGCCCGAAGCATCTGCCCGTCCACTTCGATCTCGTGCGGTGACCGAAATGTCGCCTGACCGGTGAAGACGTCCACGCCCAGTCCTTCGAACCGTTCGACCGAGTCGGTCGGTTCGATCTTCGCTCTCCGATCACGCATCCGCTCGAACACACGGTTGAACTCGAACTGTGGCTTCATCGCCTCGAGCCCGAATTCCGGGGCACGACGGACGTGCTCGATCGCACGTGCAGAAGAGATCAGGGCCTTGCTTGGGACACACCCGAAGTTCAGGCAGTCGCCCCCCATCTTGTGCCGCTCGATCAAGGCCACTCGCCCGCCCAACCCGGCCGTCCCGGCAGCAGTCACCAGACCGGCCGTACCGCCGCCGATGACGACTACGTTGTAGGTTCCCTGCCCTCTCTCTTCATTCACGGTCAAATCCTGTGTTCGAAGTTTGCCGAGTTCACAATTTAAAAAATCGAAGAGTCAATTGCTATGCCAGGCCCCTGCCCAAGCACCGGTCGACAAAACAAATCGCTGTTTTACAGACTCTTAACTCACCGCCGACACCCACACGGTTCAGTCAGTGAATGAGTCAGGCTACCTGAAGACCCCAGACTCTCACGACAGGGTGAGATAAGAAAGGGCGGACGACCCGAAGGTCCATCCGCCCCTTTCCCACTCACCGGTCACTGGCTCGTCAGGCCGGATCGAAAAATGTCAGATACTGCTGGCCGTGGAGCTCTCGATGCAGCAGTGTGGCCAACTCCAACCCGTGGTAATCGCCCCACATAGAACTCTCTCCACACGGGATCTTACTCCCGTCGGGGACGTGATCCCACCCGTTGGGCATGTGGTAGATCGAGTGCAGCAACAAGCCCTGGTGGTTGGCATCCTCAGACAGATAGGGTGCATCGAACAAGGTGCTGGCCGTGGTCAGGGCCGCCTGTGTATACCGGGACTCGCCGAGCCGCTTGCCCAATCGATACAGTCCCTGAGCCGTGATCGCGGCCGCCGAACTGTCGATCGGCTCGTGAGCGTTGTGTGGATCGGAAGTCCGGCCTTGCCAATCACCAAGCTCGAATAGGCCAGGTGCGCCGGTATCCCAGTATGGGATGCCGTCGAGCGCGGTTGCGCCGTCGATGTAGAAGTCGGCCGTAGCCCGAGCTGCCGTCGTAAAGGTCGCCGCGATCGAATCTCGTCCGCCATACTTGTCCAGGTCGGCATCGGACAACGTATCCAGGAATTCGAGCAGTTCGGCATAACCGGTGACGATCCATGCCAGGCCTCGTGTCCACGTCGAGAACGGTGAGTAGCCTTGCTGGGTACTGGCGCAGCGATAGTTTCCGTCGTTCGTGTTGAAGATGGACTCGTGAACAACACGACCGCTCACGTCCCACCTGTCTCGTCCCTCACCATAGTAGACATTGTATGACGCCGTCGTCTCAGCGTGATGGATGAGTCGTTCTAGCAGCGATATCGCGCGATCATTCTCACCCATAAGGTGATGACCCAGGGTGTGGGCCACGCCCAGGATCCGACACGACCTGATCGTGTCGGAGAACAAGGAGTGCGGTCCATTGAACGAATGAATGAACCCCTTCCCGTCGGCGATCGCCGTCCACCGGGCAGCCTGAACAGCCCCGGACGATTTGATCGCCATCTCGTAGAAGGTTCGCTCCCAGTCGTCCCCGCCTGTCCGGCCCTCCAGCAGCAGCCGGCGCAGGTTCCCATAGGTGGAGAGGTTGTTGAACCCGTGATCGTGAACGCCCATATGCGTCACATGGCTGGCCATCTTGTCGACGGTCGCCCTACGGCCGATCTCCAGAAAAGCGTCGTCGTCCGTTACGTCATACTGCAAGACGGCACAGCCGAATTGGAACCCCTGGGTCCATTCTGTCCAGCCCCTCGTGGTATACTGCCCTTCGACTGTAAAGACCGGCGTCCCTGCTGCGGGATCCCAAGTCGAGTCGATGGCTTGAATCTTCTGGCCAGCGAGCTCAAAGACCCGAGACAGATTCCCGCTCAGGTCCTGCAGTGTTATTCCGTCATCGATCTTCATTGCCCCTCCGTGCAGACGTCAATCATCCCTACGAACCGGTAGCCAACATACCAAAAGGGGTCACCAGTGGCAACAAACGCCCATTTGTCTTGAGCCTCCCGAGGCAGCAGACTATCTTACCGCATCACCATTACAAGTGTATACGAAAGGATGAAGAAGATGGCGGGTGAAAAGCACACTCCGGTCGGATATGACGATACACCAGTGCTCCCGGGGCAGCCCTGGCGCGTACACGACAGCAAACGCCCACAACCCCGCGTGGTCGCGCCCGGGGACGGAGCCGGCGCCCCCTCGGACGCGACCGTTCTGTTCGACGGATCGGATACCTCGGGCTGGGTCAACAAGGAGGGCGGCCCGATCGGCTGGACGGTCGAGAACGGGTATATGCAGGTCGAACCCAAGACGGGAAACATCAGCAGCAAGGCCGAATTCGGGGACTGTCAGCTTCACATAGAGTTCGCGGCCCCCAAAGAGGTGAAGGGCTCCAGCCAGGGGCGCGGAAACAGCGGCATCTTTCTGATGGGGCTTTACGAAGTACAGGTGCTCGATGGGTATGACAACCCCACCTATGCAGACGGCCTAACCGGGGCGATTTACGGTCAGTTTCCACCGCTCGTGAACGCGTGTCGCAAACCGGGAGAGTGGCAAGCCTATGACATCCTGTTTGTGGCTCCCCGCTATCAGGATGACAAGCTGGTCAGCCCTGCCTACCTGACAGTTATCCTCAACGGTGTGATGCTCCACCACCACAAAGCCGCGCACGGACCGACGGGCCACAAGAACCTGTCATCCTACGACCCGGCCCACGGCCCCAAGGGACCCTTGATGCTCCAGGATCACGGTGATCTCGTTCGCTTCCGGAAAATCTGGATGCGCGAGTTCGGGGATTACGACGACAAAGCCTGATCGCCCAGCATCATAGACACACGAACGGCGTAGCTCCGTTATGGACGCTCCGCCGTTCTCTTTCGACCCTGGACATCCAGCTGCTATCGCGCCACAGCCTCGGCGAACAACAACAGACAGGGGAACGAGATCTGCCCGTCCAGATCGTATCGACTGTCGAAATCCCGATCGATCGTTGACCACCCGAAGAGTGACGCAAAACGGGTGAATGTCATCGGTGGGGTGACGACCACTTCCAGTGTGCCCCCGGCTTCCAGGTGAACTATGGTTCCGTCCACATAGCCCAAACTCGCCGATATGATTCGCAACGAAGACGTGAGCGTATCCGGAGCGACCTGGAAGACGAGCACAATGGATTCAGCCCCGTTGAGGCCCGGTAATGGATCCACGTGCAGGAATTCGACCGCGTCCCTTGGGTAACGAACCTGGAATTGCCCCTCCCTGCCGTCCCCTTGAGTGACATCTCCAAAGATATCAAGGCGTAACGATTGTCCTGCGACCAGATTCGGGGCTGTGACTCCCTGATTTCCTGGCAGTGGATCTGCATCAAACGCGACCCAGGGCCCCACCGGGAGCTCAACCCGCCCGATTATGGGCCCTAACTCAACGACCAGCCCAATCGTCCCCGGACCCGTCGCAGTCAGGTGCACATCCAGGAACCTGCAGGCCGGAATGGGTCCGGACGGGATGGCCCTGCGACCGATCCTCCACCTGAACGTCTACTGGTTCGGGTGGGTCGACTACTACCCGGAAGCCGATCCCTACACCGTCGAAGACTGATCAGCCAGCTCGAATGTTGCCGGTCCGGGACGGGTGATAAAGAACACTGACGCATCAGCTCTCGCAGGGAACGCACTTCGATAGGCCGAGGCCCATTCCGATGCGAACGCTGCCGCTCGGTCGGTGTCGACAAGTGCGTATACGCTCCCGCCAAACCCTGCGCCAAAAGCCGATGCGGAACGTGCCCCTAACCGCTCCGCCTGTTCAGCGAGCCAGACGGTCTCCTCGACTTGATTCTTCAGTCGTCTCGCGCCGTTCGCCTGCGACTCACTGATATACCTTGCAAAGCCTTCGACATCGTTCCCATCGAGCGCGTCTGTCGCCGCTGGGATGATTTGCTCGCTCTCCCTGACAAACTGATCGAAGCGATCAAGAAGGTCATCCACACCAAAGTCGCTGTCCGTCGCACCGGACAGAGCGGACCGTACTCCATCCACGCCCACAGACTGAATAGCAGCGGCAAGATGAGGGTGGCTGTCCCCGAGCCCCGTGTTGATGGCATTGGTAACCGCCCCCGCGAGCCGGCTTGCACGGTTGTAAAGCTCGAGAGCACCTCCCGTCTTCTCGGCCACAACTCCACTCGAAGCCACCACAAAGGTTAGGCTGCGAGGGAAGCCAACGGTTCGCTCGTGTTGGACCGGACAAAAGGCGTAGCGTTTCAGGGTGTCCGCCGATGCACACAGAATGGCCGTATGGTCCTCGCTGCCACCAAAAGTCCCGACGCCTGCATCGCCCTCCAGCGTCCCGAAGGTTTGGCCGTTTTCGACCGTTCCCAGATACCCAGCCAGCTCCTCGTCGTTCCCAATGTTCTCTTTGTAAATATCCCGGCCATCCAGCCCGTTCGTCCGAATCAGGATCAGGGCGAAACCGACAATGAGCGCACTCGATGAACTCATGCCCGCAGCCTGAGGCAGATTGCTGTGGAACGCGATTTCGACTCCCGATAAGGCGCCAAAGTTGGATGCGATGCGCCTGACAGCCGTCCTCGGGTAATTTCGCCAATCCCCTGTGCTGGTGTCCAGATCCGGAGATGCCTCGAAGCTGTCGGTATCCCCGGTGTGAGAGTCCGTGATAGAAATGACCTTGTCTGGCCGCGGCTTTACGACGAACGCGATGCCTCGATCCGTTGCACACAGGAGCGACCGTCCTCCGGCGTAGTCCGTGTGTTTCCCGAGCACCTCGATCCGACCAGGCACCCACCACGCTCTGAGTGCCGATACAGACGGTCCAAGGACTTTCGCGCTCGTGACGAACGCGCCGGCACGCTCTTCGGCTTCGTTCCCGAAACCGGCCTCCAGGAGAACACTCGTGACGGAGCCTTTGTCCGAGCAATCCATCTGCTCAGTCCAGGTATCGGATTCGGCGGGCGATGTCAGTGTTCGGGCCGTGATAAGGTCGAAAGAGATTTCCGGAGTCGAACAGGGACCGGCTGATGTTCTCAAGGTCGTCGTGGCCGATTGCCCGGGTGAAGATCTGGAGCAGGTATTCGACACCCATGCGCGAGGGACGCATCCGATCGGTGTCGTAGAAGCTGGGATGCACCAGTCGAGCGTGGATGTGACCCCATGGATCACGCAACATGTTCGCGTCCAGGCTGTCCACGTAGAATCCGTCGTCTCGATTCCAGTTCAGCGTGGCGATTGCGTTGTTCTGGCCCTCGAGGAGCATGTCGACCGCTCGACCGCCGAGTTGGGCCGCGTGGAACCGGTCGAATAGTATGGGACGCCCCCCTCGCTGCGAGTGCCCCACCTTTCGGGTGAAGATGGCCGCATCTGCCGATTCTCCACGCCGCCGATCGACAAAGTACCTGTCGCCGATACGCTCGATCAGAATCCGACGAACCGCTTCAGCGGCCCCGGACAGGAGGACGTTACCCGAGGGATCCGGCGATTCCTGATGGGCGCCCAATTGTTCCCCCGACTCGTCCGAGATCCCTTCGCCGCACACGATGACGACGTTCTTTTGTAGCTCGTAGAGCTCCTTCACCTGTTCGACGAGCAGGTCGGCATCCACAGGCGCCTCGGGGATCAGGATGAAATCCGGCTGGCCGTAGGAGGCCCCAAGGGCGATGTAGCCCGAATCCCGTCCCATCACCTCGACGATCGCGATCCGGCGGTGACTCTCCGCAGTGGTGCGGACCCGATTGATCCCCATCGCGACGTCGAAGACGGCGGTTGCATATCCGGGGGTCACATAGTTGACCATATACTCGAGATCGAATTCCGTGCGGGTCCTGGAGCGGCTGTAGTCGACCATGCCATCCGCTTGCTCTTTTCGAACCCATTCCTGGGCCTCGCTCATATAATTGAGGCCCAGGTCATTGTCGATCGTCTTGGGAGCCAGCACAGCTGGCATCTGCTCGGCGATCGGCTGCAGACCGTTCAGAGTCCCGTCACCACCGATACAGATGAGGCCATCGACCTTGAGGTGATTCAGGCGCCCAATGATCCTGTCGAGCTGTTCACGGTCCTCGGGATCGACGTAGTCCCGTGAAGCCCCGATGATCGTCCCGCCCTGGGTCGCATCGAGCTCAGGAATTTCACGGAACAGAGGATTCAGGTGGACGTGCGGCACGCGCGGGTTGTGGAGGCTGCTGAACCCCTTGATCAGGCCGACAACCTCCACTCGAAGCTGGTTCGCCCTGGCCACGGCCCCGTGAAGCGTCGCGTTCAGCGCAGGCGTGTCTCCGCCGGCCGTCAGAATCCCGATGCGTTTCATCCCGTCGCTCCTCTCACGACTCGTCCTCGAAGGCCCGGTAGATCGCCTGCACCGCACGCTCGAAGTCGGCCGCTTCCACACCAACGATGATGTTGATCTCCGACGCGCCCTGGTCGATCACTCGTACGTTGACCTCGGCATCGGCAAGCGCCGCAAACAGACGGGCCGCGATGCCGATCCGATGTGACATGCCCTCCCCGACCGTCGCAATCAGCGCCAGCCCCGGGAGCAGCGTTACGCGATCCGGCTGGAGGACCTGTTCGATCTTCGACACGAGTTCGGGACCCTTGCCTCCCAATTCGTCGTCACTGATGATCACAGACATCGTGTCGATTCCGCTGGGAGAGTGCTCGTAGCTGATGTCCTGCTCAGCTATCACATCTAGCACTCTGCGACCAAACCCCTTGGTCTGGTTCATCAGCGCCTTCTCGATGAACAACATCGAAAAGTTCGCCCGACCGGCCACGCCGGCCAGCGCCTGCTTCGACATATCACGTTCGGGAAGGATCATCGTCCCCGCATCATCAGGACAGTTGGTGTTCCGGATGTTCACCGGGATTCCGGCCTCGCGCACGGGGAACATCGCCTCATCGTGGAAGACACTGGCCCCCATGTAGGCAAGCTCACGAATCTCTCGGTAGGTTATCTCGGTCACCGGCTTCGCGTCCGAAACGACTCGTGGATCAGCCATCAGCATACCGGACACATCGGTCCAGTTCTCATACACGTCGGCCGATATCGCCCTGGCGACAACAGCCCCAGTGATGTCCGAGCCTCCGCGCGAGAACGTCTTGATCTCACCGTCTGCCTCGGCTCCGTAGAACCCGGGGATCACAAACCTTCCCGATCCAGACAGTTTCCGGGCGATGCCGTCGTATGAGTCCGGGTCCAACGTGCCAGATCTCCCAAACCGAATCACCTCCGCCGGCTCGACGAACTTGGCCCTCAGCGCGGAGGCAAGGATCCGTCCATTCAGATGCTCTCCGCGCGACGCCACATAATCCGTACTCGCGCCCTGCTCGATGTCGACACGCAATTGATCGAGCAGTCCCTTCATGTCTAGGTCGAGCCCCAGCGCTTCTGTGATGCCGAGAAAGCGACGCTTGAGGTAACTGAACGGTTCTGCGATGTCGACCTTCTGCCTCGCAAGTTCGTGGCAGAGATAGAGCAGATCCGTCACCTTGGTATCGCCGTCATCCCGTTTTCCTGGTGCCGACGGTACGACAAAGCGACGCTCACTCCGCGCCTCGACGATCTCGATGGCCTTCCGAATCTGATCCTCATCAGCGAGCGACGACCCGCCGAATTTGCAGACGATGTCCCCCATCCTCCCTCGTATCCTCCATATAGAAACAGAAACGCCGGGCGTCACACACCCAGCGTCTTAGTTGCACCGACGAATCGACTCGTGGCTCACCCGATGGCGAGGAACCCCACGGCCCCGAGCAGGACGAGCGCGTTGACAATGACACCCATCTTCCTTGCCGCCGTTGGTTCACACTCGCCGAACACGAACTGAACCACTCTGCCCAGTATTGTGCGAGCCGATGCTGCTTCCTCCAGCTGAGCATCCCGGGTCCGGTCCTCAAGAAGATCGATCAACAAATGGGTGAACTGACGAGTATCAACAGGCTTCTGACCAAAGCTGCACGGCTTTAGTAGTGTCAGTACCCCTTCCCCCGCCATCCCTAGCATCTTCAGATCGAGGAGGATGAGATCATATCCCCCTTAGATGGCCAGATTCAGGCCCCCCCGAGGATCGGACTCGGTTTCAACCAGGCGCACGGACCGCTTCAGGGAGACCCGCACCACCTCCGGAAATAGTGGGGCATCGTCGATAGCGAGAACACGCCACCCCGGTGAAAGAATCCCGTGATTCTGGTGACGAGCAGAGAACACACAACCTACGACGCTTGGAGTTTGCTGCGCGTCTTCCTAAGCTGCCTGAGCAATGACCTCGCGTCGCCGATCGCCGGATCCAGGTCGACGGCCGCGTTCAGAGACTCGATCGCCTTATCGAGATCCGCCACCTGCTTGTGATCCTGATAGCGGTAGGTCATGATCAGTCCACGAACGTGGTGAGCCTTCGCCTTCAGGCGGTCTTCGAGCTCGCTATTCTCGAGCACCTCTCCCGCCATGCGATAGGCCTCGTCTTCACTCCCGGTCCTGAACTTGTAGAAAGAACCGTAAACTTTCGCTTTGGAGACGATGTCCTTCCCGCTCCCGTAATCGAGCCCACGCTGGATAATCTGATCCGCGCGACTGTAATCGCGGGCACCTTCGAACATCCGAGCCACGTCCAACGAATGCTGGCACAGCATATCGCGCATCTGTCGATCCTTGTGTGTCGCCCGGAACTCGTAGCCGGACCAGAGCGAGTCCTGGAACGCCCACACCCTGAGGAGCCGACGGGTCATGGCGGAGTCCTGGAACGACGCGGCAGCCCTCGTGTAGAATTTGGATCGACCCGCGTAGTGGGCGCCCAACCGGTGGAGGACAGGTTCGTAGTTCGGAGCCAGTCGCAGAATGTCTCCAGAAACAGACGGGAGCGAGTCTTCGGGGGCCGCTTCGTAGCCAGGCATCAAGTCCACGATCGCCTTCAGTTGCGTCACTCTCTCCGCTGCCCACTTCCCGGAATCAGTCTTGTGGAATGTCTTTGCAACCTCGTCGTAAGCGGTGATAGCATCCGAAAGCCTGGTCAGGTCCCCCTCTACGTCCCTCGCCTTTGACAGCGCGCGTGCGGCTCCAGGTTCATCGCTCTCAGGTCCCGAACACGCAACCGCCACGATGACGCAAGTCGCCGCCACGAGCCTAGTCACGTTCCCGCTTTTCCATGCACAATAGCCTCGCATACGGTCCTCCGTGTTACTCATCGTCCGCCCTGAGCAGGACTTCCGATTTGCGTTTCTGTTTCATTTTCTCGACCAGACGGCGGTTGAACTCGTGCGCCGTGTGGTATCCCTGAATCTTCAACTGGTGATTCATCGCGATCGCCTCGGCGATCACAGTAATATTCTTACCCGGATAAATCGGTACGGTGACCTGGGGCACCTCTACGTCGAGGATTGACACCCAGTCTTCCTCCAATCCGATCCGATCGAATGTCGCCGAATCGTTCCATTCGACGAGCTTGACGACAACTTCGATTCGCTTCTGCACACGAACAGCCCGCACCCCGAACATGTTCCTTACGTTCAGGATGCCGAGCCCCCGGATTTCCATGTGATCCCGCAAGGTCTCCCCGCTCATGCCAACCAGGATGCCACGGATAGTCCGGGATACGAGCACTACGTCATCGGCCACAAGCCGATGACCACGCTCGACCAGATCCAGGGCAATCTCACTCTTTCCGATCCCGCTCCGCCCCATGAGCAGGAGACCGATGCCATAGACATCGACCAGTGATCCGTGGAGTGCGGTGTTCGGCGCGAAATAGTCGTCGAGATAAAGGGAGAACAGGTGGGCAAACTTGGTCGTGGAGGACGCAGTCTGCATCAGAGGCACGGCGTGCCGCTCCGCAAGCTCTCGCATGATGGGAAGCACGTCGTTCCCATCGGTGATCACGAGAAGCGGGATATCGAACTGGAAGATGGTCGAGAGTACCTGCTCGATCCGCTGATCCGAGAGGCTCGAAACATAAAGCATCTCGGTATTGCCGAGTACCTGGACGCGATCGAACGTGAACATCCCGACAAACCCGGCCAGCGCCAACCCAGGGCGATGCACATCGCTCGAAACGAGCTGGTTGCCGAGTCCGGACTGGCCGGCATCTAGGGTCAGATCAAGACGTTCGCCGAACTGCTCGAACGCCTCCCCCACAGTGATCGTCTGCACTTAGCCCCCGGTACTCATTTCCCCACGGCTGTCATCGTGATAGGTCCTCTTCTTGTCGTGGAGCTTTTTCAGCTGTGAGACCATCCGATTCGCCGCCTGATCGATGGCCGAGTAGTTTCGGTCATCCTCACCGCTGGACTTGAGCGTGTGGCCGTGAACGTTTTCAACCAAGTCAACGTGCTGCCGACGGCCCTCCTCGGGGATCGTAACGTGAGTGTCAACGATCGGCGTGAAGAACTTCTCGAACTTCTTGATCTCGTCTTCTAAGTAACTGCGGGTGCGATCGGATACTGAATAGCGATGTCCTGAGATGGTTACCTGCACGTCTATCCCCTTGGTCTCAGGCGCCTTGCCCACTCACCGTGAACATCTTCGACATTTTTACCGACGTTCCCTCTTTGCCGGCACTAAACTCGACTTGGTCCATAAATTCACGCATCATCAGGATCCCTCGACCCGACGGGTTCAGCAGATTGTCGGGTCTCAGCGGATCCGGGACGCGAGCGGGATCGAACCCCTCGCCCTCATCCCTTACCCAGCAGTTCAACTGCCCGGGTGTCGCCTCGATCTTGATGTGCACGTTCTTCGATGCGTCCTCTTTGTTACCGTGCTGGATGGCGTTGTTCACTGCTTCCATAACCGAGATCATCAGATCTACCTCGTCATCCTCGGTGATCCCGACCCGGTCGCCCGCTTCCTCGATCATCGCCGCGACTTTTTCCATCGCGTCGTAGGAACTCGGAATCGTGATCTGGAGATCATCAGTTTCAGGATTGGCCACGTTCGTCTTTTTCCTGGACAGGGAGTTGTTTCAGCCTGCGGAGAAGAATCGGCTCTTGTTCCCGGTGGGTGAGACGCCGATGCGAACTGGACTCAGGCAACGGGGACAACTGGCAGTGAACGCATTCTGTTTCTGGTTGAGATACGCACGACCGTAAACGTTGCAGCATTTGAACAGCACGCCAATATATGGACGCTTGCTCATTGTGCGTAACCCCATAAAGAATAGATGCTTTAGCCAGCTTGAATATACTTGATTTCCCCAGATATTGTCAAGATTACGGCCCCTAAGCACCCTTGACTTGCCGGGTACCGAGAAATATACTCGGATTCTTCGGAGGGCCTATCCGCCCCCCGACGACGATATGGCGCAGACAACCTTACAATCAGTCATCGGCCTCTCCTTGCTGGCGGCACTTGGCCTCCTCGTCGCCTCGTTCCGCAGAAAGGCCTCTCTCCCCGCTGTTTTGGAGAGCCTGCGGATCGGTCGCTGGCACTACCTCCTGTGCGGATGCGCTACGGCCTATTTCCTGAGCGCCCAGGGCCATCCGTTCCACCAGTCGGGCAGTCTCCAGCGCAGCCTGCTGGCGATCGGGCTCACCTGGGTCGGGTTCCGAGCGGGTCTGGACTTCGACTTACGCCAGCTTCGCACCCTTCAGAAGTCAACCCTGACCGCGGAGCTTCTCCGCCTGACGGTCACGTTCCTCATGGTCTTCACCCTATGTATCGCCCTGTCGACCACGCTTGGTGAGCAACTGGCGATTCAGAGCGGTGCCTCCGTCGTCGCGCTCATCGCCGCTTCCATTGCAGTCAGCGCCCGCCTAACCGGGTTCATCTCCATCCTGGCCGGACGGCCGACATCACCTCCAGCCGGCCCGGCAGCCTTCGCAGCGAATCCTCTGGCGCTCTGTTTCCTTGGTCTCCTGTTTCCAGCAGTCGCTCCGGACGAGATTCGCTACCTGGGGCCTTTCCTGATCGTCGGGTATGCGCCGACGCTGGTCGTCCTGTTGGCACTGGGCCTGCTGATTGGGATCACCGTAGACTTTACTTTGCGGGCACATCGCGACGCCCTGAGATGTACGATCCTCGCGCTGGCAGCCTGCGCTGCGTTCAGCGGGCCGTCCCTGCAGCTGAATCTGCCGTCGATCTTCATCGGATTTGTGGGAGGCGTCTGGGTTATCAACACGACGGTTCGGAAGCGCGAATTCACGGAGCGAGCCGAATTCGCCTCCAACCTCATAGAGCCGCTGCTGATGGGGCTCTTCGGCGCTCTGCTCGTTCAGGGCCTGACCACCTCAGCCTCTGGTCCAGCCACGATCATCGTTGTGGCCATCAGCCTGGCCCTGCTGCGCGGCGTAAGCCGGACGGTCGGCGAGGCAGCCAGTGATTTGAGCGTCCGCAAGTCGAGCGCCCGCCTGATCTCTGAGTTCACCTGGCGGCCGATGGGGAGGAACTCGACCGCGATCGTGCTACAGGCTGCGGTCCTTCCCGTCACCTTTGAGGATACCGGTGTTCTTGCCGCCCTGCTGCTAGCCGTCGCCCTGAGTCAGGCCATTGTGCTGCCCGTGAAGGGTGAAGTCCGTCACCGAACACGTGCCGACAGCACGCACGGAGAACACTCGTGAGAAATCTGTTCATATGCTTCCTGCTCGCAACGCTCGTAGCGGTCGTGCAGCGTGGCCCCTCTCCAGTGGTCGAACCGGCGACGTATCTGGGCATCCTCGTCGCGTTCCCTGTCCTGGGCGCACGTCTGTTTCGGAACTGGCGACTCCCCCCGGCCGTGGGGGCAATCGCAGCCGGCATCATCCTGAATCAATCCGGCCTCCTCAGTGAAGCGAATATGGTGAGGGTCGGCCCCTTCAAGGACGTCGGCTTAGCCTGGTTGGGCCTCTTCCTCGGGACTCAGGTCGCGAGAGCACCCTCCTGGCGTGGTCCAAGCTTTGTCTCTGCGCTGTCCATCGTGATTGGGTCTGCCCTGCTCATCTGCGGCGCCACGGCCGTCTTCCCGTTGACGCTGCTTGAACGCCTCCAGATGGCGCTCGCCGGGGCAGTATGCGCACCGATCTTCACGATCCTGGAACGTGGCCGTCATCGCGACGAGATCGGGCTGACGGGTCTTGCCACACTCTTCGCGGTGGGATTGCTCGGGGTCACGGTGGTCGTCACTCACCACGAAGTCCTCCCGCCCCCCATCAAGATGCTCTATGCCGGCGGCGTCGCCCTTGTCGCGACCGAGATCGCCTTCCAGAGCCTGAAGCGAAGCATCTCCGGGCCGGGCAGATACCTGGCCTACATTCTTATCGTCGGGGCCCTGTGGCGTGTCTCCGAGCAACTCGGGATTCATTCGGCGATCACCGGCGCGGCGTTCGGCATCATGCTCGGCCTGCGGGCCAGGAAGCGCCAGGACACGACGGCGCCCCTGTTGGAGGCCTCCGCCTTTGTCGGTCCGTTTGTGTTGGGGTTTGTGACTGCAGAGTGGGACGGTCGGCACCTGCTGGGCGCGCCGGTCGAGGCCTGGGCCCTCGGCGCGGCGATCATTTTGCCAATGGTGCTCGGTAAGATGGCGGCAGGGCTGGTGGCGGACAGGATCAGCCGGTTCGGGCCACGCGACTGGATGACGACCTACCCGATCGGCATCGTGGCCGTGGAGATTCTGCCAGCTGTGACACCCGATCACCTGTTCCTGGGAAAAATGGCGGATCCGGCGGCAGCCATCACACCAACGCTCCTGTTAGGTCTGGTCGTACTCCCCTGTGTTACCAGCGCTCTCGGTCGCTTCTGGCGCTACAGCGCTTCCCGAAGAAACCTGACCGCATCCTCTGGCGGCATGGAGTTGACATAGAACCCCGTTCCCACCTCGAATCCGGCCAGCTGCCTGACGCGCGGGACAATCTCCAGATGCCAATGGAAATTGCGCTCGAGGGTATCCAAGTGTCCGGCCGCCACAGGTTCGGAATCCACGTTTGGTGCCGCGTGCAGCACGAAGTTGTAGGGAAGATCCTTCAACGTCACCTTCAGCCGGGCGAGCACATCACGACATATCTCACCAAGCGCAACGATGTCCTCGTCCGGGGCCGCGGCAAAGTCGTGGGCACGGGCGATAGGCGCGATCGTCATCTCGAACGGCGACCGCCAAGCATAGGGCGTGTAGGCGACGAAACGATCGTTTAGGGCCACGATCCGCTCCCCCGACGCAAGTTCAGCCGACAGCCGATCGCAGAGCAGGCACGCCCCCTTCTCGCGATATTACGCCCGCGAGGCGTTCAACTCCCTCCAGAGCGTTATCGGCGTCACGGGCAAGCCGATGATCTGCGTGTGACTGTGCGGTGTCGTCGAGCCCGCCTCCACGCCGTGATTTTTGAAGACCAGAAGCAAGCGCAACCGTCGGTCCTTCACTAGATCTCGTACACGGGCCTGACACGCCAGGAAAACGCGCCCGACGTGTTCACCGTCCAGATCTGCCAGATCCTGCATCGCGTCGGGTGATTCGATCACGACCTCGTGAACGCCGACGCCTTCCATTCATTCGAACACCGAATCCGCGTGAATCGTCGTCTCCCCCTCGATACCAAGCACTGGAAACTTGTTCGGCACCACCCGGACGGACCAACAGGGGCTATTCGGCTCACCTCCGTCCGGTCGCACGGCATAGACTTCGGGTGGCGTCAGGGATTCGTTCCCTTCGAAGAACGGCGAGAAAGCCAGGTGGACTTCTTCCCGGGAAAAAAATCGGACGGGGTTCTCGCCCGACCCGACATTATGATTACCCAGCGCTCCTGCTGCGGGTCATACCTGAGTTGCGACACACCATCCCCCCATCGCTACTGAATCCACCCCGTGATGCTGAATGTCTGCTTGAAGAAGGTCTCACGGGCGCCGTGAGACTGCTTGTCTCCGCGCCTGCCGACCTCCAGCGTCCAGCGGAACGTCCCGGAGTCACGGCTGAAAGGGAAGGCGACGCCGACGGTGGCGCCGAGTTCGTTGACGGGATCGCCCGACGCCGTCTCAAAGTAGAGGGATCGATGATACACGCCCGCCATCAGGTCGTATCGGCGGCCGATCCCCCGGGCATTTCCCGGTCGTGTTTGATACTGGATACCGGCCGCAATCTCGGTGGTATCGTGGCGCCCCGGGCCAGTGTCTCCCCAGGCGGCGTATTCGACATCGAGCGCGGCCATCCAGCGAATCGTGCGCGCGTAGGCCAGGCCGAACGCATACGTCGCCGGAAACAGCACATCCCGCTCGGTCTCCTGAGCGTTCTCCGTGATCGCGTTCGTCGTCAACCTATTCTCAATCCGAACCGTCTGGATAATCGATGCTTCAGGCTTGAAGACACCGGCCAGGCTGAGGTTCCCAAGTGTGAAGACACCGCCGAGTGTGAACTGTGCACCCTTCTGGCTTCGGGTTACTTTGTCCAGGGAGAAGAACGCGGAGGACTCATTCAGCAGGTCCTTGCTCCACGACTCGGTCAGCGTCCCGACCACCATTACGTCGGCCTGGGCGCCAAGAAACAGCCGGTTCCCCACCTTTTGGCCGAACCCGATCACGACCGCACCGATCCCGCCAGTGCCGTTCAGCCCGAGCAAGTGCTGCTCGCCCCCGGTTCCCACCGTGTCCACTACCGTGACGTCCGTGTCTGTAAGGCCCTCGATACCGACCGTCAGCGCGCCCCGGAACCGGAACGGGAACACAGCCTTCAACCCGGTGACGTCGCCGTCAGCAATCGCGCGGCTCGTACGGCGATCTTCCACGTTACGACGCTGCAGGGTGAACAACCCATAGACACCCGGTTTCCTGAACGCTCCCAGGAGGGCCGGGTTGAAGGACGAGAAATTCTGACCGTCGACGATCGCGCGGCCAGTGCCCCCCATCCCGTATGCTCTAGGTCCGAGACGCCGAATCGGGTATCCCTGACCGTTGAACGAGAAGATCGAACCGGCGTGGACCTGGTCGGCCATCAGGCAGACTAGGAGAAGGCAGGTGTATCGAAGCAGTCCAGGCAAGATCAGGAACCCGATGCCGGTGGAAGTGAGTAGACGATGCGAAGCCTGGGGTTGGAGAAGAGGCCCCACTCGTATCGCAGATCGGGCGTAATCTCGAAGATCGGCGTGAGGGAGAAGCCACTGTTCGTCTGCTGACCGGACATCCAGCCGTGGAACATCAGTTGATCCAGGTTCATCAAGAACGGTGATCCCGACGGAACCACGACCTGCTCGTTCAGCGCGTTGCTGCTGGTGATCGTCCGTGTGGTGTCTCCGCCGGCCACATCGAGACGCTCGATCCGGAGCCTCAAAGAGGTCAGGAAAGAACGGTCAAAATCGAAATCGAATGAAAGCTCCACCACGTTCACGGTCGACGCCTCGGGGATGGAGGGAAGCTCGAACTTCATGGTGGTCCCTGTCAGGATGCCAGTCTGGAGGAGTACCTCCCCTGGCTGAGGTTCCTGAAGGCGATCGGCGTAGTACGTGTCGAGGGCCGTACCGACGCTGGACCCAGCGCCACCAGCGTAGACCGCGGAAAGGACGGGTGATTTGCCAGTAAGGCTCGATTCCCTGGACCCGGCGACGACCAGGAAGTCGTTACCCTCAGCACCAGAGAGAGCGAATTCCACTGCTGGCGTCCTGCCACCCAGAGCAATTGCATCACTCAACAAGCTCGTGGGAAGAGGAACGCGGACCGTGCTGTCCGCGAGTGTCGGGGTCACTTCAGCCAGTATGTCCCGCGGGAACCGGGCGGCCCTGAATGTGGTCGTATCGACGAAAGAGCGCGTCTCGCTCCAGGACTCCATCGGCAGAGAGACGATGATGTTCCCCAGGTCGCCCCGGACCAGGCCACCGAGCACCCTGAGCTCGACGAAGAGCGAGTCCACTGCCAAAGTAGACGCATCCCCGCCAGGGAAGTCCGTGGGGGCGAACTCGACACGGAATACGCCCGTGTACTCCACCCCGTTCATCCGGCCGACAAGAACCTCCTCAGTTCCTCCCAGAATACTCGGGAATATGTCGAGCAGCTGAGGCGCCGTTCTGGCAGACGGGACGTTCAGGAGCTCGACCACCTCGCCTCCAGACAGGTTGACAAGGTCGATTCCGACCGGGCTCGGGTCTTTGGTCCCGCATCCGGCAATCAGCAAGATGGCTAACAGGTGTCTTGGCAGAATTTTCATCACACTTTCAATGGGTTCATCACGTTCCGTTGACGCTAAGAGGCGACAGGGGTTCCGGGCGAATCGCTCAGTATGCTCTATTGATCACGATCTCGAGGTTCCTGGCGCCACCGGCAATCGGGTTCTGCAAGCACGTCCCCTCGAGATCGCCAGGTTGTGCCATGGCCATACCGTCTTGGTCGATCCGGGCGATCAGATACATTTCTGGAATCTCCGCCATCACGATCCCGTCCCCGAACATCTGCCCGACGTCAGCCTGCCCCATCGTGAAGCTATAAGGAAACTGTGGGAGCGGGACCCGTTTGAGCGCATAAGGTGGGCCGCCGTCGGCCCGTTCGCGCGCGATCAGGTAGAGGTAGGCGTTCCCGGGAACGCGTGTCTTGAATTCCGATGACAGGCGAATCGTCCCCGAGATCGCGCCGGCCTCATCCGGGGCGGTCTCAGCACTGGCTTGCTCCGCCGAGGGCGACATTTTCGAGTGTCCAGCAGGTAACCCGCTGGCCGGAAATGGCTTAGGAGCAGGATGTGATCCTTCTTCATAATGCTGGCCGCACCCGAGAACCACGACCAGAACTGCCCAGACAAACCGCTTCATGCGTAACCCAACTCGTCTTCGGTCATGGTGAGGATATCGGGATCACCATCAGTTATCCCGACGACGTGCTCAAAATGCGCCGACGCTTTCCCATCGGTTGCGGACGCCGTCCACCCATCTGCCGCCACAACCACCTCAGCGCTTCCCAGGTTCACCATCGGCTCGATTGCCAACACCATCCCTTTCCGTAACCGAGGATTCCGGTCGACGGGAACGTAGTTCGGCACGGGTGGATCCTCGTGGAGCTTTCTCCCGATCCCGTGCCCGACGAACTGCCTGACCACGGAAAACCCGTGCTCCTCAACCCAATCCTGGACCGCGCCGCTGATGTCGCTCAGTCGATTCCCTGGCCGTGCGCCATCGATGCCCTTATGCAGGCTCTCCCGAGTCACTTTCATCAAGCTGGCCACATCCTTGTCCGCCCGCCCAACGGCCACAGTCACGGCCTGATCGCCGAAATATCCCCCTAGCTTCGCCCCCAGGTCGATGCTCACGATATCGCCCTCGACCAGTTTACGGTCGCCCGGAATCCCGTGCACGACCTGCTCGTTCACCGACACACAGGCGGTCGCGGGATACCCGTGGTATCCCTTGAACGCAGGGACGGCGCCCGTAGACAGGACAACTTCTTCCGCCACCTCGTCTAGTTCCCGCGTCGTGACCCCAGGATTCACCATGCACTTGAGCGCCTGGTGGGCCTTCCCCACCACATGGCAACTCCGCCGGATCAGCTCAAACTCTTTGGCCGTTCTGAGTGCTATCACGCCCGAATCCTTAACCTTTGCTTATCCAAATCTGGGCGTGAATATAGTAAACCTTCTGCATCTGAGGAAGTACGGTCACGTTTCAGGGGTAGAGACGAGGGGTTAGCGGTCAGCGAGACTCGCCGAAGTGGCCGGCAAAAATCAGGAAGTCCCCGAAACCGATGTCTCCATCGGCGTTGAGATCGTGCTGACGGACGTGGCCGGCGTCGGTGGCCAGCTTGCCAAAAGACTCTGCGAAGGACAGGAAATCGGAGAAGGCGACCGAGCCATCACGGTCGAAATCTCCCACCAGATCGGACGTCGTGGCCACCGATGTCGCGTTGGTCACGCTGTAACCGATGTCGAACCGATCGCCTGAGGTCGATGTCGACACGGGGATGACGACCACCTCGTCATAACGGGACACGTTGGCGATCGTGGTCTCTGTCCCCGCCCAGCTCACGACCTCGGGCACACCTTTCTTCATCAGCATCATGACGACCTCGTAGGTCGATCCCGACTCCAGTGACAGTGAAACCCGGAGTCCCCCGCTGAGAGAGCGCGTATTGACCGACAGGTAGGTGGAAGCCAGGTGATCGATCCTAGCAGATCCGCTCGTCATAACGCCCGGCGTCACCGTGATCTGCCTGGGGTTGATCTCGGTGTACTGTGCGCCCTCCTCGTAATAGGAACCGACGTGTCGTGTGCCCGTCAGGTAGTTCCACACGGCGAACCGGGGCAGCACGGAGGAGAACCCCCCCGGAAGTGCGACCTCGATGTCGGTGATATCGTAGACAGAGGGCTCACGCGTTCCCAGCGACTCCCAGGTCGCCCGGATGAGATCACGACCATAGACCTGCTCAAGGTGATGAGCGAACACCGAGGCCGCGAACGGCTGGAGCCCCTTGAATGGCGAATCATCCAGCGAGGTCTCAGGGTCCTGGAAAAAGAACATCTGATACTGGTAGTAATCGTTGATGTCATCGTAGATGACGTCCTCCATCCAGGTGGCCGTGAGTTCCTGCCACCACGCCGCGGAGAACGGCGTGAAGTAGGCGAACTGGATGGCGTGGAAGTATTCGTGCGCGGCCGTGACCTGCACACCATCCGAGCCACGGGTGGCGTAGATGTTGTCAGTGAAGTTGTTGTCGATCTGGATGTAGCTGTCCGAGGTGATCTGCGACTGATCGCTCCAGGCCAGCCCATAGACCCCCTGCAGCCCCAGCTGCTGGATATGGATGTCGTAGACGCCGTCTCCGTCGTCCGGTGGTGGGAGGTAGCCGAGTTCGTTAACCTCCCGATCTCTCGCGTGATCGAACGATTCGGCCACCAATTCCACGTAGTCCGGGATACCATCTCCGTTGCTGTCAGAGGTATCGACTGCATCGGACCCGGTCAGGTCATAGTGAATCATGAAGTGGCCGGTGGGAGAGGTATAGGAGCGCTGATTCGAGGGTCGCTGAAACAGCGTCGTCAGTTTGGCTCGTGTGGAGGGCTGTAGACGGTCCCAGTGCGACATCGCCTCCATGAGCAGAGCCGTTCCACACCGTGCAGCTTTGGGGGGCTCGATCTGCCGATCAGCGGGCAAGAGATCCGGCCGCAATACGCTGCATACATCGCAAAAAACCCGCTCATCCAAGGATGGAGTGAGCGGATTGTGATCCGGTTGTCCGAGTGCCATACCCGGGAGCAAACTCAGGGTCAGACATACAGTTCCGAGAAAATAGACTGATCTTTTCATCACGCTGCCTCGTCCATTGCACTCACAAAAATATTCCCAGCCACTTCGAGACCTAAAGAATGTTCACCAGAATCGTCGATGCTGACAAGCATCGGACCGTTGAAGGGCGCGCGATCCTTGACGAGAACCGTGGCCGACGGGCGCAGCCCGAGGTCGTCCATGTAGCGAAGCATCTCGGAACTTTCGTCGCTTACCTGTCGAATCACAACCGTTTCACCCATCTCGATGTCGCTCAGGCGTCGGGTGTCCTGTTTCTGGATCGACCCGTCTTTGGCCGGAATCGGATCGCCGTGCGGATCCGTCTTCGGGAATCCCAGGGCCGCATCGATCCGATCCTCAAACTCCTCGGAGATCACGTGCTCAAGCCGATCCGCTTCGGCGTCGACCTCGTCCCACGAGTAACCCAACGAGTCTGCCAGATACCGTTCGAGCAGACGATGGTGGCGAATCACCTCGAGCGCGATCTTCTCTCCGGAAAGCGTCAGCGCAAACCCCTTGTACGGGGTGTATGCGACGAGCTTCATCTCCGCCAGCTTCTTGACCATGTTCGTGGCAGAAGCGGCGGCCACGTCGAGATGATCGGACAGAACCTTGGTGTTCACGCTCCCGTCCGCCTCGTGGCCGTTCTGAAGCTTGTAGATCGCCTTGAGGTAGTCCTGAACGGCGTGGCTGATTGCCGGTGCATCCTTCGACACTTCGTTATCTCCCGATCACACTACCTTAGTCGAATGTGAAAGCACGGTCAACCGGCCTCCCCGTCAGCGCGCTCTTGCGGGATAGGTTTCCCTTGCGGATCGACACCCGAACCGCCGAGTTCCTGATCGATTCTTTCTCGAAGTCCTTCGTCGATGAAGTGCTCCAGCAAGTCCGCCGGCACGTGTGTGTGATCATGGGGCAGTCCGAGATTGCTCAGGTAGCTCTCCCACAGACGGTGGCTTCGGAGAAGGCGGGTGGCATTCCGTTCTCCCTCCGCCGTCAGGACGAGGCGATCGCCTTCATCGCGGATCAGTCCACCGCTCGTCAGTCGCCGTGTCGCCGCCCGGGAGACCCAGGGACCTGCCCCGACCAACCGGGGAATCTCCTGACATAGAACGCCTTCGAAAGAATCCCGTTCGGACTGACGGATCAAGCCCAGCAGCAGGTGATCCTGGGCGATCCGCACCGACAGCCGAGCACGGACGATCGCCTTGCCCAGCAGTCCCTGGGACGGGGAAGCCAGCACAGACAGGAAAAAGATCATCCCGACCGCTGCGACCATGGCACCTGCGATAGAACTGTTCCAGACCGAAGCGAGGACGTAGCCACCGACCGCCGACAGCACGGAGAAAATGGCTGAGAGCCAAAGGATAACCTTGAGCCGGTTGCTCCAGAGGTAGGCGGCGGCCCCGGGCACGATAAACATCGCGACCACCAGGATTGCTCCGACCGACTCGAAGGCAGCCACCGTGGTGATCGATACCATCGTCATCAGCGCGTAGTGCATGATCGTTGCGTTGATCCCGACCGAAAGGGCCATCGCCGGGTCGAACGAAGAGATCTGCAGTTCCTTGTAGAACAGGCCGACAAAGGCGACCGTGAGGATGAAGGCCGTCCCCAGGATCCAGGCCGGCCTCGGGCCCATATCATTGCCGTTCAAGGTCCAGATATCCAACGGAGCGTAAGCAATCTCGCCGTAGAGAACGCACTCCTGATCCAGGTCGATGTGACCCGTGTAAGCTGTAACCAGTACAACACCCAAAGCGAAGAGTGCTGTAAACACGATTCCGATGGCGGCATCTTCCTGGACTCGCCAACGTCGGTGGAACGCATCGATCAAAACCGTGGCGATAATACCGAAGACTGCGGCTCCCGCAAACATCGGGACGACGTCTCTGCTGCCGGATAGAATGAACGCGATCACGATCCCGGGCAGTACGGCATGACTCAGCGCATCTCCGAGGAGCGACATCTTGCGCAGCACGAGGAACGTACCGAGCAACGCACAGGATACCGTCGCCAGCGCGCCCGTCAGCAGGATCCAGGCTTCACCTGGTGTGATCACGACGTCTCCCCCATACTCGTTGTCGGGTGAACGCTTTCGGGGGTCGCGATGTCCACCACTTCCTCTCGAAGCGCGTCCTCAAGCGCGGCGACAATCTCCGGCGTCAGGATGTGCTCGACATCGTCGGCCGGCCGATCGACATGGTCCAACTTGAGGTTCGAGCGATAGATCAGGTAGTGTTCCCATAGCCGATGAGACTTGAGCACGAATTCTGCATCGACCTGGCCCTGATTCGTCAAGCAGACGCCCGTACCACATCGCTCGAGCCAACCACCGCGCACCATTCGAGATGCCGTCTTCGCTGTCGTCCGCTCCGATTCCTGGAGATGACCGGACACTTCCGCGATCGTCAGTTCGCTCTGTCGCCCCGTGGCTTCTGCCAACTCCGCGAAAGCCCGAAGGAAATGGTGGCGCGATTCACGAAGTCTGTTGTCGCGGAGGCGTTTTAGACGCGCAAGAACTCCCCGGCTGGGCGCAAAGATCGCGGAAACAATGAATCCGCCAGTCGCCACAAGAACCATCACTGGACCTGTCGGGATTTTGGGTGCAAGCGTACTGATCCAGGTCCCGGTCGCGCCGGAGATCGCACCAAGTGCTGTGGCGATCCACACCATCGCTCCCAGATCATCGGTCCAGAACCGGGCGGCCACTGCTGGCGTGATCAGCAAAGCCGCGATAAGGATCACCCCCACTGCCTGCAGCCCTACCATGACGGTCAGGACGATCAGCCCCATCAGCAGCAGGTCAACGCCCCGGGCGTTGTAGCCGATAGATGAGAAATAATCGGGGTCGAAGATCAGTGCTTTGAATTCTTTGTAAAACGCCGCCACGGTAACGAGCACCAGGAGGGACAGCACCAGCATGACCTGAACGTCGGAACGGACGATCGATGCGGCCTGGCCGAACAGAAACTTGTCGAGCCCGCTCTGATTGCCGACGCCCGACTGCTGTATATGGGTCAGCAGGACGATCCCCACACCGAAGAAGACAGAGAGGACGATGCCAAGGGCGGCGTCGGCCTTGATCCGCGTGTGGTTGACAACAAACTGGATCATCAGAACACCGAGCACACCGCTGAACGTCGCACCAGCGATCAAAACGGGGAGCGCTTTGGATCCCGTCAGCAGGAAGGCCACTGCCACGCCCGGAAGGGCTGCGTGGGCCAACGTGTCGCCGAGCAAGCTCCGCTTCCTCAATACTGCAAACGTCCCGAGCAACCCGCCCGTGGCCCCAATCAGCAGGCTCCCGATCAGAACCAGCTGAAAGTTGAGGTCGAAGAGTGGGGCACTCATGCCTTCACCTTACCGCTCGCGACCGCTTCAGCAGCCTGCGACAACACGGTTAGTCGTCCCCCGTAGGTCTTCTGGAGATTCTCGTCGGTGAACACTTCATCTGTCGGCCCAGAGTCGACAACCCGCGTGTTGATCATAATAAGCCAGTCGAAGTAATCTCGGACGGTCTGCAGGTCGTGGTGGACAACGAGCATCGTCTTACCCCGGGAACGCAATTCCATCAGGATGTCGATGATCGCCCGCTCGGTCGCGGCGTCTACCCCGGCGAAGGGCTCATCCATGAGGTAGACCCGTGCGTCCTGCGCGAGGGCGCGCGCCAGGAAGATCCGTTGCTGTTGTCCCCCGGAGAGCTGGCTGATCTGGCGGTCACGGTAGGCCTCCATGTCAACCTTTCTCAGCGCCTCTTCAGCGGCGTCACGATCCGCCTTCCGGGGGCGACGGATCCAACCCACGTGGCCATACCGGCCCATGAGAACCACCTCGAATGCGCTGACGGGAAAGTCCCAGTCCACGGATTCCCGCTGTGGAACATACCCGATCTGTTGTCGGGTGGCCGCGTAGGGCTGCCCGTAGATGCGTACCCAGCCGGACGCCTTCGGCACGAGGTCCATCACCGCCTTGATCAACGTCGACTTGCCTGCTCCGTTCGGTCCGACGATTCCCACCAACTTCCCTTCGGGTACAGCCAGATCCACATCCCACAACACCGGCTTACGGTCATAGGCGACGGTCATGTCGTGAATGTGAACAGGAATGTGGGCATCCTCTCGCTCATCCACACTGGCAGCAGACCCCGGCAACACGCTCATCGCAGTGCCTCTGCTATCGTGGCCGTGTTGGATCGAACCATGCCGGTATAGGTATCCGCGCCGGACCCAGCTTCCCCCATCGCGTCGGAGTACAGGGTTCCCCCGATCCTGACGTCTGCTCCCCTGGCCTTGCAGCCTTCCAACACCGCCTGAATGGACCGCTCGGGCACGCTGCTCTCTACAAAGATCGCCTTCACCTGGGCCTCCACAATCAGGTCGACCATCCGGATCACGTCGGTGACCCCATACTCTGAGACCGTAGAGATCCCCTGCAGACCGACGACCTTGATCCCATAGGCATCTCCGTAGTAGCCAAAGGCATCGTGCGCCGTGATCAAAACCCGGCCCCGCTCGGGAATCGACCGAATCACGTCGGCGACCCAGTGATGCAGGGTGTCCAGGCGTGCCCTGTACGCTTCCCCTCGGACCTTGAAGTCCCCGTAGAGCTCGGGTTGCTGCTTCGACAGCGCATCTACCACCGGCCCCACGGCCTCCTTCCACAGGGACACGTCGAACCAGACGTGTGGGTCATACTGTCCCTCGTACTCTGGCGGTCGACGTAACCTGTCGACCGCAATATCGCGCGTCACACCGACAACGTTGTGCGACGATTCCATCCGTTCGAAGATCTCCTGCATCTTTCCCTCGAGAAACAGCCCGTTGTAGAAGATCACGTCCGCAGAGGCCAGGCGCTCAACGTCACCCTTGCTCGCTTTGTAGTAATGCGGGTCGACCCCGGGCCCCATCAACGTCGTCACGGTGGCCCCATCACCCGCGATATTCGAGACAAGGTCGCCTACCATCCCAGTCGTACACACTATATTTATCTTGCCGGACGATGTCGTCTGCTCCTCGGCGCATCCAAGGACCAGCACGACCAGCGCCCAGACCGTGAAACGTCTCACCATCTTTTGCTCCTTGAGATTAGTCACACACACCAAACGGCCATGGACGCGTGTGCACGGGCCACACGCCTAGCGGCGTGCAGAACTCGCCAAGGTTTAGCTATAGCTAAATATATATTTTACCATCCATCTCGGCAACAAGCATAAAAAAAAGAGGCGACCCTCTGGCCGCCTCTTCGATCATCGGGTTACGATGAGTCAGTTTGCCTTTGGATGCGCCTTCTCAAACTTACTACGAAGCTTTCGGTCCCAGAGGTCCAGTTTCTCAGAAAGGAGGAACGGGATCCCCGGGTTTGCTTCAATGAGTTCGGCGACTTTCTTGGGGAAAGGATCGCCTCCCGTGTAGCAAGACCCTTCGATGATCAACTCCTGGAGAAAGGGATGCGCGGCGATGACCTCCTGGGCCGGCGGTTTGAGCTCGACACCCCTGGTCTGCGATCGTAGCGCCATATACATCACGTGCGTGAAACCATTCCGGTATCTCACGTCGTTGCCGAATTTCTTCAGCTTGACTTCGTGACCGGCATACTCGCCGTTTAGCTTTTCCGTAAACGTTGCCCAACTTGCCTGAAAGCCCTCGTTGTCCATCGCCGTTTCGCCCGAAAATTTCTTTTCCCGGTCCTTCGCCAACGCCACGGCTTCCTTCAGGATCTTGTCGTTCAGTCTCTTCTTCTTGGCCTCTACCTGCTCAACGAGCATACTGAGGCAGGCGATGGAGATCCAAATCACGCCGCCCCAGCGCAGAACTTTTAGACTCACCCTCGAACCTCCTGCTTTCACTAACCTGGTGACCCATACATACAACCATAGTCGAGAAAGATTTATAAGCATCCAGTAAGAATGAAACAACTAAAAATACACGCAAGATTACCCTAGCTAATATGCATCAGATTTTCCGGGCGGAATACGACTGGAATTCCAAGTCAGGCTTTGATCTGAAGCTTCATCAGGCAGGTATCCGTACAGACCGGGCAGGCTTCCGGGTCATCGCACACATCTTCCTTTGCCCAGAACGCACGCAGGAAGTCTGTGGACTGGTCAATGTCCGCGAGCAGGAAGCGGAGAAACCGGAGCAAACTCCCCCCTGTCTCCGCGCTCAAAAGATGCTCGACCTTACAGGCATCGACCTCGGCTTGACGCTCTTCTACCTTGAGCACATCACCGAGAAACTTCCTGAAGACGCGTCGCTTGGCCTGGATGATGTCGACGATTCGCTGCCCTTCCTCAGAGAGCTTGAGGAACTTGTTCCCATCTTCAAGCACGAAGTCCTTCTGCTTGAGCGCCTTAAGCGTAAGCGAAGCACTTCCTCGCGTAATGTCGAGATGCCGGGCGACATCAGACACACGCGCATAGCCGTGCCGCTCCGTCAACTCATCGATCGCCGTAAGATGATGAGCAACACTATGGCTGATCTCGTTGTGCTCGAACTCTTTCCAGATCTCTGTTGCCAAAGGCACATCCACCGAAGAGGGATCCATCAGGACTCGTCCTACACAAGAAAGTCGAAGTCTGTCATTCCGTCAAGCCGCGCGACCCGGACCACCCCTCCTGATAACCTTCAATTCGGGGTTAAGGCTTGACTTAAGGGAAACGCTATTGTTTATACCTGACCTCACTCGATACCTGGAGTAAAGACGCATGCCTGTTCTGTTCGATGAGATTGCACGTCTCCCGATGCCTGGTGACAATGTGGCGATCGTAACGCAGCCGCTGGATGCCGGAACGAACATTCAGGTCGACCAGGATGAGATCGTTCTGTCCCACGGCCTGCTTGAGGGACACCGGTTCGCGCTTCGCAGGATTCCACAAGGCGAGTTCCTGCTCTCGTGGGACCTCCCCTTCGGTGTGGCGACGCGCGATATCGAGCCCGGCGAGTATGTCTGCAATACCGGAATTCTCGACGCCCTCAGCCTTCGAAACCTTCCCTTCGACCTCCCCGAAGCTCCGAACTTCCAGGACCGGATCGTGCCGTTCGATGTGAGCGAGAAGAACTTCGTTCCCGGCGAGCAGGTTGCCCCCACCGAAACCCCTCGCACCTTCAGTGGATATGACCGAGGCAAGAGAGGTATCGGAACCCGAAACACGATCGTCCTGCTGGGAACGTCTTCGAGGACGGGGAGCTTTGTGAAGCTCCTCGAGAAGCGATTCGCTGACCGGATTGATGCCCATCCCAACCTGGACGGAATCGTCGCGGTTGCGCACACGGAGGGGGGCGAATCCGACAAGCCTAACAACTACGAGTATGTGCTGCGCACCCTTTCCGGATTCTGTGTCCACCCGAACGTCGGCGCGGTGATTGCCGTCGACTACGGAACGGAGTCGATTACGAACGACGACCTCAAGGCGTATCTGGCCCAGAACGACTATCCGATCAGTGATGTCCCACACGCCTACTTCAGGATCGAGGGCAACCTGAACAACAACCTCGACGATGCCGCACGGGTCGTAGAGGGCTGGATCGATTCTGTCAGCGCAACGCCTCGGACGGATCAGCCGGTTTCGGCCTTAAAGATCGCGCTCCAGTGCGGAGGATCGGACGCTTTCTCGGGCGTTTCCGGGAATCCTCTCGCCTCCTGGGTTGCTCGCGAGGTAATCCGGAACGGTGGCGCGGCCAACCTAGCCGAAACTGACGAGCTGATCGGCGCGGAAGCCTACGTCCTCCAGAACGCCAAGGATCTCGAAACAGCCCGGAAGTTTGTCGCGAAAGTGGAAGCCTACAAAGAGCTCGCTGCGTGGCACGGCACATCCGCAGAAGGGAACCCCTCGGGTGGGAACAAATACCGTGGCCTTTACAACATCGTGCTCAAGTCCATCGGCGCGGCGATGAAGCGGCACCCCGATGTGCGGCTGGACGCAGTGATCGACTATGGCGAGCCGATGGTTGAGCCGGGCTACTACTTCATGGACAGTCCGGGCAACGACCTCGAAAGCATCGCCGGCCAGGTCGCCTCGGGTTGTAACGTGATCTTCTTCGTCACCGGCAACGGCTCGATCACCAACTTCCCGTTCGTGCCGACGCTCAAGATCATCACGACGACAGGCCGATACGAGCTCCTCTCCGGAGAGATGGACGTCAATGCGGGAGCCTACCTAGACGGCCAGTCGATGGATGAGGTGGGAGCCACCTTCTACTATCAGACGCTAGGAGTCGCTTCTGGAGAACGGAGCAAAGGAGAGCTCGCCAAACACGCTCAGGTCTCTCTGTGGCGGAACTGGCGGCAGACGGACACGACAAACCTGGCGACGATCGAGTCATCCCTCCCCCCGACCGGCAGTCCGTTGGCCATCGCCGATCCGGGTGGCCCGATCGCGCAATCCTTCAGCGGTTGGACAACGCCGGAAGGAGAAGCCAGCAGCGACGCTGTCGGATTAATCTTGCCCACCAGTCTCTGTTCTGGACAGATTGCCCAGAAGTGCGCAGAACAGCTGAACGCGTTCCGAGTCGGAGTCCCGGACACCCTCAGCCGGTATACGGCACTTGTACACACGGAAGGGTGTGGCGTGGCAGGCGAAGAGACGGAACGGATCTACACGAGATCGATGCTGAACTACCTGACGCACCCATCAGTTCGATTTGCGTTCATCATGGAGCACGGCTGTGAGAAAACGCACAACGACTTCATCCGTCACCACCTCGACGCATACGGGATCGACCGCGGCCGATTCGGCTGGGCAAGCATTCAGCTGGACGGTGGCATCGACAACGTGCTCGACAGGGCGCGCGAATGGTTCGCCGACAAAGTAGCCAGTGCAGCGCCGAGTAAACGCCAGCCAAGGCCACTCTCCGACCTGAGGATCGGGATCGCCAGCGAAGGGGCTGTATCAGGCGAGGTCGTAACTGTGATCGGCGCACTCGTCAACCGCCTGTGCAGCCACGGCGGGACGGTGATCGTGCCCGCGACGGACGGTTTGTGGCAGGATCCGGTTTACGTGAACACGACTGTTGGCGAATTCGACGGTCGAGCGACTCTGCCCCATGGGGGCCGGCCGGAAACCCAAGGGCTGCACGCAGTGGAGAATCCGACCTCCCATTGGGTTGAGACGCTGACCGGTCTTGCCGCCGCCGGTACCGACATGATTCTAGCCCTGCCGGGTGATCATCCCCTTCAGGGCCACCCGTTGGTCCCAACACTTCAGGTGACGGACGCCACTCTGAGTTCACGCTTTGCCGATGACATCGACGTAGATGTGGAAGCGAACGGTCTCGATCTCCTGGTCGCCCGGGTCGCGGAAACCGCATCTGGAAGCTATACGCCCAGAACCGTCGGCCTCGGCAATACCGACTTCCAGTTTACCAGAGGCCTTCTGGGTGTCAGTATGTAAGAAAGAAGCCCCCTGGCCAATGTGGCCGGGGGGCTTTGCAACATCCTCCTCCGACTCTCCCTACCCTTCCTCCTCCGCAATCCACTTCTCTAGCGCATCAACGACCATCTTGGCTTGCCCAATGCTCGAGATGTTGAACTTGCTCCGATAGGCATACTCGCCGTCCCGCTTCTGGAACCTTCGAATGGTGACCTTCTTCGGGCCGTAGTCATCCTTCACGCGGTCGAAGTCCTGGTAGAGGAACATCACCGTCGCCCAGGCACCCTTGGTCAGGACATACTTATCCAGTTCCTTCACCTTGAGGACACCGTCTTCCTCGTAGTTTGCTGTCAGTTCTTCTACTGTTTCCGCCACACCTTCCTCCTTCAGTTTCTCATTTAGGACCTGCACCTGATCCGTGACCTCACTGCCCTGCGGTTCTCCCGCTAAGCTGGCAAGGACCTCACCCATCTGGCGGGCGAATCGTCGGGTCCACCAGAATCCCTCTCCCGCTTCGCAGGAAAGGGGAAGCACATTCGGCGAATCCTTCATAGCCCGAAACCGCTCCTAGTTTTCTCCTGATCCAGGAGAAGCCTCTTTGATATACAGCTGTTCGTGCATGAACGCACGTGTGCTCCGATAGACGTCAGAGAGAAGGACCTTTTCGGGGGTATTTCCGAGACGGGCGTTAACGCCCCAGGGTCGGTATCCCGATCCGACAACAATGACAGGGACGTTCTCAGAATGCAGGCGGCGTGCGCGGTTCATGAATTCCCGTTGCTGATCGGAATCGATCGACGTCAGTGTCGACATAATCAGGTCGGTCGCTTCCTTGAGCCAGTCCGGACCCTCACGGGATGCGTTCCGGTGCCAGAAGGGGACAGTGTCCCCCATGATGGCCCAGTCATTCAGTCGATTTAAAGGATCTGCCGGGCCTTCGAAGCCCCAGTGGTGTATGTCGAACTCGCCGTTTACGCGTCGCGGCCAGATCATGTCGCGCAGGCTGATGTTGAGGTGCACGCGAATCCCCACGGCCTCCCAGTGAGATTTGACAAGCTCACATACATCGCTGGTTCCTGTCCCCGAGATGTCGATCGTCATCTCGAAAGGTGTCCCATCCCTGAACACCCGGCTGGGACTCCCCTCGGGCCACGGATAGCCGGCTTCGTCCAGTAGCCTGTTTGCCAGTTCCGGGTCGAAGGCAACGTATCGCTTGTAATCGGATTCGTCGAAATACGGGTTCGAGCGACCGATGCTGTAGCCACTCGGTTCGAGCCAGCCACCGTAAACGATCTCCGACACCTCTACCCGGTTGATCGCGTGAGACAAGGCGATCCTTACACGTTTGTCTCTGAATGCCTCTTTGAGGTTCGTCTTTTCCGCATCCCAGTTCAAGTAGAAAGCGGGGCCGCTGTCGGGGCCGGAAAGTCCGATGCGATACCGTCCGTGATGTTCGTGCGCCTTCAGCGTCTCGAGCATCTCGATATTGGAATACCGCGCGAGGAGGTCAAGCTCGCCGTTCATGAACTTAAGCATGATAACCTGGGCATCCTGAATGACCGTGAAAACGAGCTGGTCGATATAAGGCAGCTGGTTCCCCGCCGTATCCACCTTCCAGTAGTAAGGATTGCGCTCGAACACAAGTCGCTGCCCGCGTTCCCATTCCGAGGGCACCCACGGGCCTAGCATCGGTGTACCGGGCCGATACAAGCGCTGCGCCGTTGTCGTGCTGTCCCGCCAAGTCTGGTAATCCGACTCGGGATTGTAGCGAGGATGCCACTTCTTGAAGAAGTGCTTGGCCAGGGCGATCTCATTCGTCGAGAACGCATAGAGGACGCGACCAAGGGGTCGCGGTGACTCGATCCGTAACGTCGTGTCGTCGACACGCTCCATCTTAATGGGCTCGCCATCCACCACCCAGACGGTCGGGGGAACCGCACTGTCCCGAGCCTCCTCATCCAACTGGAGATCGTAGTACCAGAACAGAATGTCGTCGACGGTAAACGAATGGCCGTCGGACCATTTGATCCCTTTGCGGATCTTGAAGAGGGCGACCCGGCCCTCATCCAAGAACTCATGGCTCTCTGCAAGCGAGTAGATAAGCTCTGTCGGGAGCGGACGCTCATAGGACATCAGATTCTCGCCGATCGTCTTGCTGACACCGGCAGTCTGAACGATATCTCCCGTAAGGGCTCGACGGATCGATCCCCCATATTGACCGATTTCCCGAAGGGGACGCATCACCAGAGGGCTATCCGGCAAACGTTCACCTACTCTCGGGAGCGTGCCCTTCGACACACGCTCGGCGAGCGAGGGCGCTTCACCGAATCGTCGATCGGTCAGGACATCGGCGAGAAGCGTTTCTGGAGAGGTGTTGGTGAAGACGATCGCGGGATCGTCATTCTGCTTGGGAGCTGATTCGGCGGGCCCGTGTCCGGGATCTGACGGCAGACATGCCGCCAGACCCAGGCACAGGATGATGCGGAGAAGACCGAGACGCGTCACAGGCTCAGACGGAGATCGTCTGCCCGGAACGTCCGGCCTCGAAGACCGAGGTGATGATCTCGACGGCGTGCTTTGCGCTGTCGAGCCCGATCATCGGGTCGCGATCATCAACGATGGCCTTCGCCATGTCCTCGACGATCTGCGTGTGGCCATCGGAACTCACTGCCATCGGATCAGCCGAGATGCCCTCCTCTTTGTCCTTGGGACCGTACTTCGCGAGCATTTCCTGCTCTTCCTCGTCCTCGTTGTCCCCTTCGATGCGCCAGTTGAGCAGCTTGCTGGCATCCTTCATGATGGACCCCTTGCTCCCGTAGATCGTGATCAGCTGATCGTATCCGGGATAGCAGCACGTGGTCGTGTAGATCGTACCGAGCGCGCCGTTCTCGAACTTCAGGAGCGCCACGGTCTGGTCTTCTGCCTCGATATCGTGGCCAAAGACCCCGAACATCCCGTTCACCTTCTCAACACGACCGCCTAACCACTGGATCAGGTCGACGGTGTGGACGCCCTGGTTCATGAGCGAACCGCCGCCGTCCGTGTCCCACGTCCCCTTCCAGCTCCCGTGGTCGCCTTCGTAGTAGCTTTGCTTGCGATACCACGGCAGGTGACCGTGGATCCCGATCAGCTTACCGAGCCGCCCGCTCTGGATGGCGTTCCGGATGGCGATGTTCAGCGGGTCAAGCCTCGCCTGGAAGATGCAGCCAACCTTTACCCCGGACTTCTCCCCCGCTTCGCGCAGTCTGTCGATCTTGTCCGGCGTGATGTCGGCCGGCTTCTCGACGATGATGTGCTTACCGGCCTCGACCGCCATGATGCCGAAATCACTGTGCATACCAGACGGCGTCGCGATGTTGACGCACTGGATCTCGGGGTCGTTCAGCATCTCGTCGAAGCTGACATAGGTCCGACAGTTATAGTCCTCTTTCCCCTTGGAAAGACGCTCCTCATCGATATCGCAAATCGCGATCAGTTTAGATCCTTTTCCGGAGATGATCGATCGGCAATGGTGCTTGCCCATCCCCAGTCCGACGACTGCAAATCCTACTTCATCTGCCATAACAGGAACTCCATCCGTTGCCAAGTGTGGTGCATTTTCGAGGGCGACAATGTAATCGGATTGCCTCGCAGCCGCAAGCTCGAGGCCCGTGTGGGGACGGCTTGACATCAGAGCTAAAGGATTGAGAATTGAGGATTGGTCCTCATGCGCCAAGCCAGGGAGGACAGGGAATCCATGATGACAATGCGCCGGGGTCCGAGCTGTCACAGTCACGTCACAGGAAGATCTCAGAAAAATGAAAAAGGATAACACCATGGCACCAGAACTGATCGCGGACTATGCGTGTCAGACCGGAGAAGGACCCCTGTGGCATCCGCAGGAGAAGCGTGTCTACTGGGTGGACATCCCTCAGGGCCGGCTGTTTCGATACGACCCCGCGTCGAAAAACCACGAGATGTGCTACGAGGGGGACCAGATCGGCGGCTTCACGATCCAGGCAGACGGCAAACTTCTTCTGTTCATGTCGAAAGGCGCCGTTCGGCTGTGGGACAACGGATACCTCCAAACGCAGATTGAATCACTTCCCCACGAGACGGAATCCCGCTTCAACGACGTAATGGCCGACCCGAAAGGTCGGGTCTTCTGTGGAACGATGCCCAGCCCTGATCATCTCGGCCGGCTATACCGATTGGACATCGACGGTTCCATCACCGAGGTCCTCGACGAGATCGGCTGCTCGAACGGGATGGGCTTTACCCTCGACATGAAGTCGATGTATTACACGGATTCACGGGCAAAGAAGATCTACCTGTTCGACTACGATCTGGCAACGGGCGAGATCACGAACCAGCGCGTGTTTGCAGACAGCAGCGACCAGGACGGCGTGCCTGACGGGATGACCGTCGATGCCCACGGTTATGTATGGTCCGCTGGATGGGATCGGAGCTGCCTGACGCGATACGCACCCGATGGAACCGTCCAACGGACGGTCGAGTTCCCCGCCAGGAAAGTCTCCTGCGTCACATTCGGCGGCGAGGACTACACCGACATGTATGTCACGACGGCGGGCGGCCACCTCAAGGAGACCGACGGTGAAGGTGCCGGTGCGCTGTATCGGATCAACCTCGGCATCCGGGGTATCGAGGAACACTACTCTCGTGTCGGGCTCTGATGTGCGGTCGGTTCAGTCTGCACACGCCAATCGCTGACCTGCAACTGGCGTTCAAGGGCTTCGTCTTCCCGGACGAAGTCGAAGCACACTACAACATCGCCCCCTCCCTGCAGATCCTGCACGTGGCGAACGATGGCGAGCGCACCGTTGGCTCAGCAAAGTGGGGGCTTGTCCCGTTCTGGGCAAAAGACCCGAAGATCGGGAACCGCATGATCAACGCTCGGGGTGAGACGCTTACGAGCAAACCCGCCTTCCGCGACGCCTACCGCAACAAGCGCTGCCTGATCATCGCTGACGGTTTCTACGAGTGGAAGCAATCGGGTGACGGCAAGACGAAGACGCCGATGTATATCACGCTGACGGGAGGACGTCCTTTCGCGTTCGCCGGCCTATACGACACGTGGAAGCAGGAAGACGGAGAGCATCTCAAGACGTGCACGATCATCACGACCGAGCCGAACGAGCTGATTGCGGACATCCACAACCGGATGCCCGTGATCTTGCCTGAGCAAGCCTACGATCTGTGGCTGGACCACGACACGACTGAGGCTGAAATCCTGAACGGTCTCCTCGTACCGTATCCTGCAGACGAGATGACTGCCCACCCCGTGGCTAACACGGTGAACTCACCGCGGAACGACGTGGCCAACTGTATCGAGCCAGTTACCATCACACCTTCTACTGACCCGGAGCAACTTTCACTGCTATAGGAAACGACCCATGACGATTGTTGATACGCATTGCCATATCGGTGTCCTGAAATACGAGCCCGTCGAGTCCCTCAGTTTCATGATGAAGAAGAGCGGTGTCGATAAGGCGGTATTCATCCAGTATGCAGGCAACTCGGACAACAGCTACATGATCGAGTCGATGGAAGCGGAACCCGGGAAGTATCAGTCGGCCATGATCGTCGATCCAGAGGATGACGGAACCGCTCTCCGGCAATGGGCCGAGAAAGGGATCGTGGGGATACGGCTACCCCTCGACTCCCGTGCGAAGACCGACGATCCTCTCGCACATTGGAGGACAGCTGCAGAACTGGGCCTGGTTGTCAGCGCGCCCAGTCGTGTCGCGAAGCTGCTGGGGCCGGAGTTCAAGGAAGTAATCGAGACGTTCCCTGACCTGGAGATCGTCATCGAGCATCTGGCTGGTGTAGAACGTGGTGCGGAGGCGCCTTACGGCGATTTTAAGGAAGCAATGAAGCTGGCAGAGCGGCCCAACCTGTCGATCAAGCTGCCGGGGTTCGGCGAAATCTGCGAGGTACCGCTGCCATTCGAGCCGATACCACCCCTGCCAGACCTGGCGCTGGAGGCGTTCGGGCCGGAACGTGTGATGTGGGGCAGCGATTACCCACCAGTTAGTGGTCGTGAAGGGTATGCGAACAGTTTGAGTGAGCCGATGAATTATTTCGAGTCGCTGAGCGAGGACGAACGGGCGTGGATTTTCGGGAAGGCGGCGTTGAAGATCTGGAAGTTTGAGTAGGGGGGGTGGCGCCCCGTGGACATCGCGGGATCTATCGTCCCTGGCGTCTCTGGAATCTCGTAGACACGAGAGAAATCAGGCCACTCGGAGGGGAACACCGCCGACAGTGAAGGCGCGTCGGTTACGCGGTTTCGAACGCCCACTCGTCCCAGATGTTGTCATCGGTGGCGGGCACGTCTTCGCGGAAATTTTTGGTGTCGACCCACCATTGACGGTTGGGTGCGGGTCCGTGTGACATGTTGAAGTAGTAAGTCTTGCCGTCCCGCTGGTATTCGCACGGGACGATGTAGCGGATGATCGGCTTGTCGTATTCGGCAGAGTAGTTGATACCGGGACCGTGCACAAGGCGCGGGTGCCAGAAGACGACATCCCCGGCTGTCCCGTGAAACTGCACCGGCGTGACCGAGTCTAGGATCTCGTCACGAGCCCGGACATAATCGTCCGCCTGGTCGTCATCGAGTGGACCGTAGATGGTTCGATGATAGACGTGGCTCATGTGATGTGAACCTGGCCAGATCGTGAACCCTCCGCAGTGTGGCGGCACCGTACTGACGAACACCATCGCCGACAACTGTGCGCCCGTGTGGTCACCGTGTGGGCCTAATCGCGCTTCGCGATCCGGTGACTTCGGGAAGATGCAGTAGACTCCACGCACTCTGCTCGCCTGCCTCACCGGATTCCCGATAAAGTTTCTGACCGTCTCACGCATTCGCGGATGGTTGGCGATCCCATCCACGAAGAACGATTCGGTCCCCACCGTACGTCCACGCATCTTCCACGATCCGCGTCTGAACGGCCCGAGACGATCCGCGTCCTCAGACGTCCAATCTCCTTGCGGCGCGTCGATCCAGGTTTCTGGATCCTCTCGTTTCACGAGGTCCCGAGGTACGTTGTTCCAAACGTGGTCAACGACTTGCTCGAAGGTCTCCTTCTCATCCAGCAAACCACGCTTCACCAAGTATCCGTTCTCCTTGAAGAACTCAACCTCTGTCTGGCTGAGCGTGGTGTCTCCGTTCGTGAAGTCCGGATGGACCAACGGTTGGGGGTCGTGGAACACCACATCCTTCCCGATCGGCAGGCCGTGTAGCCGGCTTCCCTCGAAGGGAGGCATGATCAGGTTGAACAGTTGTCCGGCTTTCTTCGCATCAGACATCTCCGGCATTACAACTTTCGTCGGCTCGTAATCCATATTCAGGTAGTGATAGGCCGCTATTCGTGAACACACGAACGCGCGCCCCCCCTCGAATGGGTGTATTTGAGGCAACGTCCACTCCTGTTCTCCAGACCAAAACGGGAACAGCCAATCGATGGCACACTTGATGGACCTCCCATCCGCCGACTCGTAGTTGATCAAGTCGATCCCCCACTGACGAGCAATCTCGGAGAGTTCGAGCAGCAGGCTCAGGTTCATGCTCGCATACCCGAGCGCTTTCGTACGGGCGAGCTCCTTTGGCTGCTGACCATCCGGCTCGATCTGCGTCGCGATCCGCCGCTCGCCCACCCCCTCAAGGACGCTCCGGGCGATATCGGGCTGACCGATGAACAGTGCATACGTCGCAACCTGAACGTCGTAGGCAGTCGAGTGGTTGTTTCCGTGACGCGCTTCATCGACGCCGTAAGGGTGAGTCAACATCCACTCCAGGAACGCGTGGAACCAGGCCTGAAGGCCCGCCATGTCCTCAGCTGTCCAGCTGTCCGAATCGGTCAGGAAGCTGACCGCAGGAAGCACGTCCCGTGCGAGTGCCGCCGTCTCGATGAGCCCGATCCCGCGCCCCTCACAAATCCCGGGAATCGCCTGACCAAACAGGAAATTTGGGTTCATTCGGGTCTTGTGATCCAGGAACCAGGTACGTAGCAACAGTGCGGCATGCGAGGCATAATCCTCTCGTTGCGTGAACCCGCAGCCGAAGCCAAGGGCGCGTACCGATGAGATCATTGTCGCCAGAAGCGGTCGATCGGTCTTTTGGACCTCAGGATTGCGCTCTCCGTCTTTCCGGATGTATGGCAGACCGTCCGCTTTATCGGGGTCCGGCCACCAGTATGGGCCCACGCTCATGTAGTCGTGTTTGTCCCCGCTGGACGGCAGGATGGGCTTGTTCACAATAGTCAGCGGTTCCTGCTCCAGCGCAGCATCGGCCTCCTTGACCAGTGCCTTCAGTGCCAGGTAACAAGGCGTCCCCTCCGTGGCGCACGAGGAACGCGCTCGACTGATGTAGTCAGAGTCGACAGCGAAGATGGGTTCTGTTGGCGAAAACGACTTCAGCAGTCCGGCTTCTTTGTCTGGATACACGAAATCTATACTCCATCGAATCGCAGGCTATGCCTGCTTTGTTATCGTTGCCTAGCGTCAGCCCCAAACGCCAGTCGCGGTGGGCTGAACAGGAAACAGTGTTCGCAATATACTCGCATCCGTGCGGTCGCGAGAGACCACCTGCTCAGCAGGCAGCAGTCCCAGTATCAATTTCATCAAACCGTCTTGCCCCAACTCGACGGGATCCATAGAGGCGTCCCCAACGACCACGGACTTGCCATTCCACACGATGCCCACCGTTTCGTCCTGAACCCGAAGGGTGACATCAGTGCCAGGAAGCCCTGCAGTCTTCGCACGGGCGGCCAACTCCGGCGCGATCTCCTCGAGAAGCCTTCTCAGGCTTAGAATTTGAAGCATGTTCCCACCTTCGGAGGACTGCCACAGGGATGGGATGAACCCGCAACTCGCGTCACGATAGAGATCGTAGAGAGTTGGGTCCAGTGGAAGGCGAGCTCTGACCGATTCAGCGCCAGAAACGGCCGCCTGTCGCAACAGATACCGTAGACTCTCTCCTAGCGGCGCCGTCCAGGCAGGATCGCAGGCAGCGTCGGAGATGGATACCGCCGAAGACAAGCGGCCAAAAGGCGGATCGTTTTGATTGGCGAACACATATGCCCTCACCTCCCCCTCCTGTTCGTGGACCACCTGCCAGGGATTCCCTGTTCCTGCCCCGAACGATCTCGTCGGTCGGGCTCCCGTCCTTCCCTCGTTGAAAGCCCTGTAGAGTCGCTCACACGCTTCGGCGTCCCGCTTACCATCGTATGGCCTGATGTGGACGTCCTCGTCAACCCGATCGAGAAAGGTCACTGGATCGGTGAACCCACTACGCGATGTCAGGCCTTGGAGCGGGAACTCTACAGACCCACGCGGAAAGGGTGCCCACCCGAATCGCTCGTAGAACCGTCGATATCCGCCCAGTCTCGAAAGGGTATGTCCATCCGCTTTCAGCTGATCCACCAACCTCTGCATCAAAATCGTGCCCAGCCCTTCGCTCTGACAGGCAGGGTAGACACAAACCTCCCCCACGTCCACTTTCGTTATGGTAGTGCGTCCTACCTGAATCTCGTCTACCTGAGTATGCAGGGCACCCACGACTTCGCCACGCCACGATAAGACCCAGTGGGTATCGATCTCCTCCCTCAGTCGGTTCCTGTCCCGCTCGTACTTCTGGGTTCCCGGCTCACGTGCAAACGCCCCCGACATGATCTGAAGAATCGCATCGGCATCACCATCAACGGCCTGCCGGAACTCAGGTCCATTCGCCCCGTGTAAGCTTTCCAATACCGTCAACACTCCTAACCCTACAAGATCCAAGTGCGATTCAGTACTTGGCCTGCCACTCTGGTAGCGCTCCATTGTCCTCTGGCGCATACCCCAGCTCTTCTACTGCATTCGTGAGGTCCCACTTCTCCTCGCCTCCCTGGGACACACCGTAGTAGATCCCAAACTTCAGTTTCTCATTCTCGATACAGCGCCAGGTGAGTTGCGCGCAGTCACGCGGGCTGAGCCACCGGGCCTGCCCCGCTTCATACCGACGTCCCGGCTCGTCGAGACCGTTGAAGTTCGCGATTCTCAGGCAGAAGACCCGCAGGCCGTGGGTGTCGGCGTAGTATCGTCCAAGGGCTTCGGCGAACGCTTTGCCGGCTCCATAGATCCCGTCCGGCCGTACGGGCAACTCGGGTCGAGAGATCAGCCCATCCTTCTCGTTCAGCCCTGTGACGTGGTTCGTGCTGGCGAAGACGACGGTTTCGACTCCATTGATTCGACAGGCCTCGTAAATATTGTAGCAGCTCTTCATGTCAACATCGAAAGTGAGTTGCGCCAGAGCCGCGCGAGTCATCCCACGTGTACGGTTGAAGATGGCGCAGTGAGCGACGATGTCGACGCCCTGCGTCGCTTCTAGCATGGCCTCGAAGTTGGAGATGTCGCCGATGACCATCTCCTCCTCCGGTTTAATGTCGTCGGGAATGGTGCGATTGAGCAGAAGACGCGTGTCGTAGCGATAGGCAAGATGCTTGCGGAGTGCACCGCCGACCTTGCCTGCGGCACCGGTTATCAGTAGTCTCTTACGTTCAGGCATGTGGATTCCGAGTCTATGGATGATGAAGCGTTCTGTATTGCGTTTCGTTTGGAGCGCCGAGGCGTATTCCTTCGTCTATCCAAACCTTGTCTGCGGCGCCTGCGGTCATACTGTTCCTGGCCTGGGTGTCCGTCTCGCTTTCGGCTCGACTTCACCCCAGGCTATTCGCGTGTGGCCCTTTGAGCCTGAAACCTAGAATCGTAGCTAAGAGACACGTAATGAAAGATACTATTGATCCGGAGTGGATTGTTGACCTGGCACGTCGGGCCGGAGATATCGCAAACGGCTACTTCGGGAACACGACCGGTCAGTTGAAGTCGGACAAGTCATGGGTGACCGAAGCCGATCTGGCCGTTGAGGAGTTTCTCCGTGAGGCAATCGCTGCCCGGCGGCCTCAAGATGCGATCATCGGCGAAGAAGGGGAAAAGAAAAGCGACGTGGACGCGGAATATGTTTGGGCACTTGATCCGATTGACGGAACACGGGTGTTCAACCACAGCTATCCCGTCTGGGGCGTGTCGATCGGCGTCCTGAAAGACCATCAGCCCTGTCTGGGCGCCTTCATTCTTCCCGTCCTTGGTGACATCTACCACACAGATGGCCAGACGGCGTTTCTGAATGGTCAACCACTGGCTCCACCGGAGCCACCCATAGACGAGAATGCGATCTTCCTTATCAGCGAAGGCGCCTACAAGGCCCGGACCGCCGACTATCCCGGGAAAGTGTTGAGCCTTGGGTCAGCAGCGGCGCATCTGTGCTATGTCGCCAGAGGGAGTGCCGTCGGCGCAATGGACAAGGCGGGTGTGTGGGACTACGCGGCGGGGGCTGCGATCTTGAAGGTTCAGGGAATACAGTCGCGACACGTGGACGGGGCAGAAATCGACTATGCGTCGCTGTATGACGGTGTGGCGGTCGATGTGCCGACGTTGTTCGCTCCGGAGGCGTGCTTTGAGGTATTAGCGGAGGCGGTGAGGTAAGGGATCAAAGAAGGAAACAGATATGCGGAAACGAAAAAAAGGGAGCCCCGTGAAGGGGCTCCCTTACGCTTTATGGGCGTCAGGCTATTCTGGTTCGTATTCGGGGAATGCGGGTGCCAGCATGTAGGCGCAGTCCTCGTGGCAGCTGTTACACAGTGGGACGAGGTCGCGGAATTCCTTGATGGATCCGTTGATGTTCCCCGACTTGGCGAGGCCGGCCAGGGCAAGCGCGCGCTGCTGGGCCTCCCGGTTGTAGTCGATATACTTGGCCTTGTGGTCAGAAGGATACAGATCGATTACGGTCGCCCAGTTGGCCTGCATCTTCCGCGCATCCGCTTCGACACCGTCAAGAGACCGATTCTTCAGCACCGCCATGATCCGATCGGCACTGATCTTGATCTCGCGCATCTTGGCGCGCCGGGTCGGAAGATTATCGTCGGTGTCGTGGCTCCCCCCTCCTTCGCACGCCCAGAATCCGGCTGACAGGGCGAGTACCCCGATAGCGGTGGCAACCACGCGCAGGCGATTTTTCATCCGTCTTTCCTCCCTCGTCGTCCGGCCAACGGGGCCCGGTCGTGTCTATACTGGCTCAATTGGGTTGGTTTCTGCACTCGAATCGCCGTGAAGATAAGCCCCGCTAAAGGGCAAGTCAAGATGACCCATTTTGACCGCGTTCACGGGCAGCTTGCTCGGCCGCGGCCCTCATCTTGTCCTTCAGGATCTGATCCTTCTTCCTCTTGAGCCAGCGGTTCAGCGGCGGATACACATACATCAGCAGGCCGGACAGGCAGATGAGAAGGGTGAGGATCGAAACCGTGTCTGTGAAGTAGTAGTAGCGATGACCCAGTCCAAAGATGGTCCCCGTGTGCATCGCCAGCATGACCTTGCGCCACGGATCGTAATGCACCATCCCGATCGATGTGACGGCCATCAGGGCCAAGAGGAACAGACCCGCGACGCCCGTCCAGTAGTGAATCCTGCGGTTGTGTCGGAATACCGCATTGATCGCCGTGCGGTCCCCCACCAGATACTCGATCGATGAGAGCTCCTGCATCTGCTCTTCCAGCCGAGCGTTCCGCTTTTCCAGGTCGTTGCGCTTGAGGATTAACTCCATCAGATCCCCGATCTGCTCGACCAACTCTCCGACAAAGATCTCGTCGTCCGCCGTGAAGTATCCGGGATCGGCCTGTTTGTTCAGGAGTTGCAGTACGCCGATGTTCCGGTCACGCCGGTTCTTCAGGGGTACGCAGAGGATACTGCGTGTTTCGTAGCCCGTCTTGTTGTCGACGCCCCCTGTAAACCGGTCATTCGTTCGTGTGTCCTGAACGTTCAATACCTCGGAGGACTGGAACACGCTCCCGGCGATCCCTTCGTCTGCCCTGATCCGAATCTGCTGGCCTTCCAGAGCCAGGATCGCGTCATCCACCTGCCCATCCGTGCGAACTGCGAGGTGTGTGTAGAGCTCGTCCGCCTCGCGATCGTGGAAGAATACGGAGCACCGGTCGGCATCCAGGTAGTGCCCCACAGCGAGAGCAATACTGTTGATCAACTCCTCTTGATCAGACGTGGCGTGCATCATTCGCCCGATCATCAACAGCAACTCAAGCCGTTCAACACGCGTTCTCAGCTCATTGACCAGAACATCCGATTCTTCTTCCGGCATGCTCCCTCCGTCCGCTTGCACGGCTACCAGCTCCCAAGGCTGCGTTCCGTACGATAGACGGACCGTTCCTCAGCCGATCGATACGTTCCGAACACCAACTCCAGTGTCCGCAGGTTGTCGCTACCCGAGGTCTCGGGTTCGGCGTCCGTTCTCAAGCATTCGACCCAGTGTCGCTGAATCGACACGACGCCGTCCTGGATCGCCTGGCCTGGCGACTCACTCCAGTCGAAGGTATGAGGCGGGACCGCTCGGGTCTCCGTACCCGCTTCATTCGTCACACTCAGCGCGTAATCTCTTCCCAGGACAGCTGCCCCGCGTTCCCCTTCGATCTTGATCAATGTCTGCGGGAACACTTCATGTTCGAGTTTCGAAGCATAGCTCGCCTCGACCACACAGGTCTTTCCGCCGGCCACATCCATCACGATGGTCGCAACATCCTCTGCCCGGATATCAGGATTGACCCGCTGTGACCTGGCATACAGTTGCTCGACTTCTCCAAGGAAGAAACGGGCCAGATCGAGAAGGTGAATCCCAAGGTCGTAGACGATGAACCGATCGTCTGTCGCAAGATACGGCTGGTTCGTGTAGACGTCCCACGCCGATCGGAACTCCACCCGAGCGAAGAACGGTTCACCGATGGCCCCGCTGCTTACCACCTCGTACAACTCGCGCATGGGCCGCTGCCACCGGAAGTTCTCGTGGACCATCAGCTTGACGCCCGCACGGTTACAGGCCACCACCATACTGCGCGCGTCATCCAGCGTCGGCGCGAAAGGCTTTTGGCAGATTACGTGTGCCCCACTAGCCGCGACCAGTTCGACAAGAAACCGGTGAGACGGCGCCTGGGTCACCACATCGACGAAATCCAGGTCTTCGGATTCCAGCATCGCTTGTGGATCGGTGTACTGTTCGGGAATCCCGAAATCCGACGCCGCCTGCCCCAAAGCCTCCTGATCCTGGTCACACAGCGAGACGATCCCGGCTCCCTCGACCTCCCGCCACCCGTTCAGGTGGTTACGCGCGAAATAGCCGCAGCCGATCAACCCGCCTTGCAGGTCATCCGCCACGGAGGCCTCCTTCGACGATCGCCTTGAAGATGTCGCTCCTCGTAATCATACCGACCAGATTCTTGCTGTCATCGATAATGGGCAGCGACCCCACGTGTTCCTCGTACAGCACCCGGGCGATCTGAGCGATGTCCGTGTCAGGACCCGCGGTGTGGCGTTTGTGAAGACACCAGATCCCGGACCCGGCGTTCGGACAGAGGACGCGCCTCGGGCGAAGTAGCATCTGCGACCGCATCAGGAAGCAACTCTCGATCTGAAATGACACCATGAATCGTGCCGGCGGGTGAGACGATCAGTACATGCCGAACCGAGTCGCTCTGGATGAACTCCCACGCCTCGGCGACACTCGCACCCTCGCTGAGTGTTCCCACAGAGGATGACGTCACATCTCTCGACGTCAGCGCCCGGGTGACAACCGAGACTGGATCCTCTTCCTGATCCTCGTCGGGTGAGTCATCGACAATCGGATCATCCGTCATCTCCGGGACCACAAAGTTGCCAGCCTCGTAGATATTGATTCCCGCTGATTCGGATTCTGCTTTGGCCGTGGTCTCTCGCTTGAGGATGACGAGCATCGTGGCCGCGGTATGACGGCAGGTACCGGCGTTGCTTTAGTTGCACGAGCATGTATTCCTAGCCTGAGTGCCGTCGTGCCACATCTTGATTAGGTAACAGCTCGCCCGGTGGACGTAGGCACGGTAGACGCCATCCTGCTGAATCAGATTGCGCACTCTCCCACGCTGGACATACTCCTCTGCACGGGAACATTCGTGCCCGTCGGCCATAGACTTGTGGGTGGCTATACCAAAGAAGGGGTCAGTAGACATCGTCGAAACACACTCTCAGATCCCACCCGACACCCCACTGGAATCACGTAGAATCCCGCAGTCTCAGGGCGTTTCCAGCCTAATGAGATTGGGTTCTAGTGTCAACCGGGAATCCCGGAGCGCAGCACGCGGGACATGAAAAATCCCACAGACTCGGGAGCCTGTGGGCTGGATCATGTCCTGAAGATTCAGGCCACGTTGAGACATTCCTCGTAGGAGGCGAAGCGCTCCCCTTCCACCTCGTCCGGGTCGACCAGCTTGAGCCACATCGCCTGATCCTTCTTGTCTCCACTCAGCTTGCGGCGACTCCCGAGGTTCGAGGGGTCCGAACCGGACCAGACCACGTCCCCATCCTGGAGGAAGATGAACTCGTTCCGATGCTTGTCGATCAGAGAAGATGACCGGTCCCGATAGACCAGGGCCTGCTCACAGGTAGTCCGCCGCCAGCTCTCGACAGTGCCCTCCGAGTCCGTCGCCTCCGAATCGAACTCAGCCAGCGGTCACTCGACTTCAGACTCGAAGTCGATCTCGTCCAGGTTGACCGTACCGAACCCGTGACGTGCCGCGATCAACAGATGATTGCGGTCCCGTCGGAACGGAGGCGTGGGCCAGTCGGACGCGGGGTGGTGTCCCATCAATGCCGTCCCACAGGCATCGGTCGCGGTCACCTGATCACCGGCGATCAGGGCGTCGCAGATCCGGCCTTCGCCATCCCACTCGCGCCCCCACTGTCCGGTGAGGGCGTCAACGATATTCAAGCAGGGATTGGTGATCATCCCCAGGTCCGGGAGGACATAGGACAGCCGGATAAAGTGGTGATAGTAGCTTCGCAACCGTCCCTTAGGTGGGGTGATCGGCGGCAGACCGAACAGATTTTTCATGCAAAGCGTCACGCCCATAAACAGGTGGTTCTTCATCTTCGAGACGGACACCACCTCCGCCCCCTCGAAGCACCCGCTGAGCTGGTAACGATCGAACATCAGCCCGCCTCCGGGCACGTCGTATGACCGGATCGGTTCCGCGTTCGAATCCACGAACTCGGCGTCGTATTCACGCAGGATATGGGCGTAGTTGAAGTCATCGCCCATCAGGTGGGTTTCTCTGTTGTAAGGGTTGGTGTCGGTGACGATCAACTTCGCGGTGGTCCGCTCCTTGAGAAGCTTCAGCACAGACCGGCATACCGCCTCATCGACCAGCTCGCGCCTTCGGCCTGCGAAATAGTGCAGGCTATCTGGCAGCTTCATCATGTTGAACTTCACCACGATCCGGTCCGCAGCCCCGAGCTTTTCCCACGAGCGGTCAAGCGGATCTGTCGCCCGTTTCAGCGACGCGTAGACCTCGTCTTCCGATGCCCGGTGGTAGCAGTATGTCGCCCGTACTTTGTAGTCCTTCGCCATTGACCCCTCCTTGATTGCCAGCCGCGCTTGCCTCTCAGTGGCGGCAAGGGACGTATCCTAGGCCGAAGCGGCCCATCCGTCAACCCGCCTTGCTTACCAGTCCTTCCCCCACGTAAACCGGAGGGACGGCTGAACCTGACCGTCAGGCGTTTCCTCAAACCTCGATTCGAGCGAGAACCGAGGGAGCAGCTGGTATTCGACACCAAACTCCCGCCCTTGCCCGATTTGGTCCTCGTACGTCACAAAAAGCCGATCACCGATGTATTTTCCAACGGTCACCCGGTCAATCGTCGAAGCAGATCCCATCTCGACCTGAACCAAATCGAGGTTCAGGCTTTCAGCAATCCGACTCTGGAGCTCGCGGGTAGCCATCCCCAGGATCAAGCCGGTCGACTGCTCACCCAGCAGACTCTGCTCGGCCGCGATCAACAGGTCAGGATTTCGGCCGAAGAGGATGTATGAAAGCAGCTCAGCTTGCCGGGTCTCATCGACGGCGAGATCAAAATCCTCCTCGGCATCAGGACGTCCCTGGACAAGGAGCAACTCGGGTTTCTCGAACGAGCCAGTCGCCAGGACTGTGATATCGATTTCGCCTCTCGTGACTTCTCCCTCGGCCCCAGCAGGCTCTACCGTCGGAATCCGCGCCCAAGCCTTCATGTCGATCTGCGGACCTGCTGAGCGCTCCCCATCGAAGACAATACCGCCCTCCCCCTCCTCTCGCCAGATGCGGAACGTCCTGTTCTGAAACCGGTACGTCCCTCGAAGGCTGTTCATCGACCCGAAGAATCGGAACCCCAGCTCGTCCGCACGCCGTTCCGCGATGTCCTCGAGGTCACGAATAATATCCAGGTCTCCTGCCAGTTCGACGTTCACAAGATCATCGCGAACCCAGAGCTGCCGGGCAGCGGCCAGGGTGAGGTCCATCTGCAGGTTCCTGAAGAACGGGACCACTCGCCAGATACTCTCCGGATCCGGTGGCGCCTGAAGCATCGACAGCAAGCGGATCTCGGCTTTCTGCAGGTCGACTCTCCCCGATAGTTTCGGGCTGTCGAGTGATCCTGTTATCCGGACCGTCCCATCGATCGTCGCCTGAATGTCGGGCGTCCCCGACGCGTCTAGGGTGGTCGCCGTAATCTCCAGGTCGAGCGAGCCAAACACCGGATCTGTCGACAGCTTCGACAGGTCGAGCGGACTCAGATCGATCGTTCCGGCCGCGGCCAGATCGCCCGTGATCCCTGTCCCCGAGAACGTGGTGAACGTCAGCAAACCGGGAGAAACGTCTACCTCTAGTGACACTTTATTCAATCCACGATTGAGGGACGGGATGTGGAACTCTCCGCTGCTCGCGACGAGGTCACCATTGACGTGGACGTCGTTCGAGGGCCCCGTGATCCAAACCTGCCCGGACAACTCGCCATCTATATCATCGATCTGGGGCCAGAACCCGTTCAGGGCAGAAAGCGGCACGGCTTCCGCCCCAAAACGCGTGTCCACCTCCTGATCCGCCCCGATCCCGGCGTGCCCTTCGAGGTATACGTTTCCAGTCCCAATGCGTGCGCCGACGGTTCCGGATAGGCGGTCTCCCTGGTGCGTGAGATCCCCGTATAGCACGTCGGCCCCAAAACTGTCGATCCGAGCGTTGGCCACCTCGAAGGTCGCCGCTGTCGCCCATTGCCCATCTTCCAGTGTGACCGCCACACCGCCGGACAGTTCGCCCTCGATTCGTCCGTTCATCCCCAAGAGGAACGCCCACGGGCCCAGGTCGAACTCGTTCACGCGGATGTTTACACCACCCGTCTCATCGGGTGGAACCGCCTCCAGTTCCCCCGCAGGGCCTGCGAGGTAGAGATGTTCGATGGTCAGCCCATCGGACCGGGAATGGGCCAGGGCGATCGGTCCCTTGTTGATGAGGTATTCATCTTGGAGTTGGATCAGCGCGGATTCTACACGAACGGACAGGCTGTCCCCTGATGTGGCTGCATTGCCCCAGATCGAGAGCCGGTTCTCGTAGGACTCGCTGCTCCCGATTAGGAAGAGGGTCTCGCCATCCGTTTGGCCGAAGTCAGCGAAAAAGTCGTGCAGGGTCCGTCCACCCCATGAGGCCGTTTGCGCGTTCAAGGAGAGCCCTCCTACGCCGTCGATGGGCAGGTTGACGTCCGCCCCCAAGCCCACGAACGACCCACCGGCCACGTAAAGCGAATCCGCAGAGATGTTCGCCGATACTTCAGGTTTCTCCCAGGCGCCCACCACCGACCCCGTGGCCGTAATCATCCGTCCGTCCCCACCGGCCACTAGGTGCGTCGGAATCCCATCGAGAGACGAGGATCCATAGGTGGCGTGAAGATCGTATGCGCTCCCGAGGATCGACTCTCCGGAGACGGTCAACACTGCGTTCGCCCCATCGGAACGGAAAGACTCGATCCTAATGCGATCTCCATCGGCAGACACTTCGGCCCGCATCTCACCCAAACCGAACAGCCCCTCTAGGTCGGCGGTAAGGTCCGCCCGACGACGCGTGGCCCCATAGGCTAGACCTTCACTCCACGCCCTCCCCTGGAAGGCAACCGAGTCCATCTCCTCAGGCCCACCAAGGACGACGCGCGGGGACCAGGAGCCACTGGCGTTCAGATCAAACAGCCCGTCCTCCCTCCGCCAGCAGTCTCCCTCGACCTGCAACGCGAGGCCATACGGCGCGTCTTTCCAATCTGCGCGCTCCAGGACCAGGCCCTGCTCGTCGAGACGAAGCCGGGCCGATATCGTTCCTGCGTCTTCACCGAACAGACCGACGCGATCCATGTCGACACCGATGGTGGTCCGCTCGCGGTGGCGAGTGACACTCAGGTCACCGGCGAGCACCGACTCCGGTCCACCGGCGTGGAGGAGGTTGATCCCAGCGAGGCGTCCCCTCATCCAGAACCGCTCGTCCCGGTCGACGCGCATCGAACCATAGAACGTCCCGACCTCCCCATCCAGCAGCAGTCCTCCGGACACCAACCCCTGCTCATAGCGCACTTCAGCCGCGACCGAATCGATCGGCATCCCGTAGAGTGACCCGTTGGACACACTGGCAACGGCCTGACCGATCGCCGCATCAACGTCCAACCCTGTGCCGTCTGCCCGGATTTCGAAATCTCCCCGGATCGAAACGCCCAGCAAGCGGGCGAGGTCGACCTCGCGGCCCCTAACCGTGAGCGTGTGCCATTTGTCACCCACTTCAGAGAAGCCGAACTTAAGGTCACCGGCCGCCCCGCCCACGACCCAATCGAAAGCCAGATCGGCCGAAGTACGTGAGCCCTCAGCTCGTCCGGACAACCAGACCACCGCAGATGGGAGATCCGTCCCCGCCACCTGATTCACTTCATCGAGGTTTAGCGAATCGACGGCCACATCGAACCGATAATGGGGGTTAGCGAGCCCCACGATTTCTCCGCTGACCGTCACGCTACTGTGGGGGGATGAGACGACGACTTCCTGGAGGAGCACGATATCCTCTCTGGACATCACCAAACCCTCGAGGTTGGTCAACCGTATAGGCGGTTCCAGCACCTGGGTCCGCAGCCGGTTGACCTGAAGCATCGCTTCACCGGACGTATTCTGGAAACCGACTTCGAAATTGAGGTCTTCGGCAACGGTTTCCGTCGAATCTTGCTGAAGGGTCAGGATCCCCCGCTCGACGACGACGTGCTTCAGGTCGATCGCCGGCAGCGACCGATTACCCGGACCTTCTCCTGGGGTGTGCCGCCAGATCAGTCTGGGGCTCTCGAGCCGAAGGCTGTCGACAACGAACGTCCCCCACAACAATCCTATGGGACGGTAGGTAATCGCCACCTCACCACAGGCGAATGCCATCTTGGACGCATCGCTGATCTCTACACGAGATAGACTCACGTCGTAGAACGGATTCCCCTCGAGCGACTCGACCGTCACCTCCGCTCCAAGGGTATCGGACAGACGGCTCTCCAGCACGGCTTTGATCGGATAGTTCAGGAACCCGAACATCACGATCAATGCGATCAAGCCGAGAAACAGGGCGCCACCCACCGGGATCCACGTGAAGGTCGTGCGTCTCACTGTCGTCTTATCCTGCGCATATGACTAGAAGGCTTGGCCTATGCTGAAATGGTATTGCCATCGAGAGGTATCATCCTCGGTCAATCGGCGACCGGCGTCGAGGCGGATCGGCCCCACGGGACTGAGGTAGCGTATGCCACCCCCTACTGCCCAGGCGAAGCCCCCAAAATCGAACGCATTGAACTGAGGGTCGACCTGTCCCCCATCCAGAAAGATCGCCGTTCCCAGGTATTTTCCAAGTCGCGTTCTGATTTCTATGCTGCCCTCGAACTTGCTCTTCCCGCCAACAGGCGTCCCCATCCTGTCTTTCGGCCCCAGTTGATCGAGTGACCAGCCGCGCACACTTGCCAAGCCTCCGGCGAAAAAACGCTCGAAGTTCGGGATCTCGCCCTCTGACGACAGGTTCACGATCATCCCGCCCGAGACCCGCGAGGCCAGCACGCTGCTCGCCGGCAAGGGCGTGTACCAACGCCCTTCGGCAGTCAGCTTGAGAAGCTCCCGGCTGGACTGGAACAGCGCACCCTTCTGCCTTGCCTCAACTCGCACGAACACCCCATCCGACGGGTCCAGAAAGTCATCTCGGTGGTCATCGATGAACGAGGTCACGAACTCGACAAACAGACTGTCGCCTTCGAAACCTATTACACCACCACCGGTCTCGAACAACAGGGTGGTCCGACTCGCAATGTTCCGCTCGAACGCAATGTCGCCCCCGATTTCCGTCTGCCGGAACTCATCCGCCTTGACCCGAGACCGTATAAACAGTCCGAAGTTGAGCCAGTTGCGGTTGCCGAACACATAAGGTTGGGTCAGGCTGGCGCGGAACTCCGTGAGAATCGCAGATGCGTCGATGCCGATCCGGAAATGCTGTGCCCCCCCGAAGACGCTGCGGTGGGTCCATGAGATCGACCCGTTGAGCTGGTTCTGGGTATCGTATCCAGCTCCGAGCTTCACGCTTCGCAAGGATCGTTCCGAAACAGAGACGACCGTGGTGGCCGTCGTGTCCCTGGCCAGGCTGTCGGGAAAATCGATGACGACGCTTCTGAACGCGCGTGACCGGTAAAGCTGCCTTCTCGCATCCTGAGCTGATCGCTGCTGAAATGCCGCCCCAGGCCGAAACGTGACGCCCCGCCGAATCGTAGCGGCTCCCACGTTACGGTTCCCGCGCACCACGACGTCTCCGAACCGGAAACGATTTCCCGCGTTCACGTCGAAAGCCACGCTCGCGCGGTTCTTGTCGGGGTCGATGGCCGTCTTGACCTCGAGTCGAGCGAAGGCATGCCCCGAATCGCGGAGCGCGGACAGCATCCGGACCCGGTCCTCTTCGAGCGCGCCTCTTGTCAGCCTGGCCCCGGCACGCGTTTCCATCCGGCCCGGATCGATCACATCTGCATCGCCGCGAACCAGAACTGAGTCGATCAGTACCGGCTGACCTTCCGACACCAGAAAAGCGACGCGAACCTTGGTTCCCTTCCGTTCGATCAGGGTATCCACGGTCACCGCCAGGAATCCCTCGTCCTTGTAGAAGCTTGCCAGCCGGAGCATGTCCGTCCGCACGCGAGACTGAACGACCGGACGTGGATCGATCCACGGCAACCAGCTCAGCCAGGAGGACTCGCGGCTCTCGATCAGCTCCATCAGCACTGATTTCTCGAAATGTCTGTTTCCTGTGATGTCGACTTCGGAAAGAGTGGTGAAGGTATCCACCTGCGCGACGCCTTCTCTTCCGGAGCACACGACCATCAGGAGAGCGATGATCCACCAGCCGGCCAGATGCCGTGCCGGTCGTGCTCCATCCGTCACCATTACCCGACGCGATGCAGCTTGAGAAGGTTTGTTTCCGCCCAAGCCGTAATGGGAGCTCCAGACAGGATGACGAGGTTCTCGCCAACGTGAACCCGGCGGACGGCGAGCAACCGTGACTCGATTTCCCGGATCATCTCATCCGTCCCCTCAGCCCGTTCGATCAAGTGGGGCTCTGTCCCCCAGCAGAGACTCAACTGCCGGGCAATCTTCGGTTCCAGCGTAAAGGCGACGATCGGGGTCTGAGGGCGTCGTTTGGAAATCAGAAGCGCAGTAGCCCCTGACTGGATGAACGCAACGATGGCCCTAGCGGATACGTCCTGGGCAGCAATGGTGGTGGCGTACCCGATCGCATCTGGGAATGATCCCGTCCCCCGACTCCTCCACTCCGTCAGCGTTTGGGCGTGGACCGCCGCCTCAGCTTCGGAGATGATGCGGGATATCATCTGAACCGTCCCCACTGGATAGCGCCCCACGGACGTTTCTCCGGACAGCAGGACGGCACGAGCCGGTCGGGGGCTGTCGGTCATGGACTCCAGCATCTGGGTCGCCGTGATAACGAAAACACCGGCCGCATTCGCACGTGAGATGATCCGTTTCTGAATCACAGGAACCTGCTCGGGAGCCATCTCGACGCCAAGGTCGCCTCGCGCCACCATCACGCCATCGGCTACCTCCAGGATCTCATCGAGCGCTGCAACGGCCTCGCTCCGTTCGAGCTTCGAAATCACTGGCACCTCAGCCCCCCAGTTCAGGGCTTCCCGTTTGACCAGTCCCACATCCGCAGGCGCGCGTTTGAAGGACATCGCGACGCAGTCCACTCCCGCACCCGGAGCTCTATCTTTCCGTCGTCGAGCAAGACGTTGTCCCCGCTTGACAGGTCTCGGGCGAGTTTCGCGTAGGTCGTCGGAATCGCCCCGCCTCCCGGATCTTCGAGGCCGGACTCCAACGTGATCTTCTGGCCCTCCTCCAGCGGCAACGACTGCTCCAGGGTCCCGACCCGGATTTTGGGAACCGCAAGGTCCTGCGTGATCACCACATGCCGATCCGCACGGCCGGAAAGCTCTCGAATCAGCTCGATCGCCTAAGCGTGATCCTCGTGGGTCCCAATGCGAAACGTTCAGGCGAACCACATCCAGGCCGGCATCCACCGTGGCGGACAAAGTTTCAGCGTTTGCACTCGCTGGCCCGAGGGTGCCTTCGATTTTAGCTCGATTCACGAATTCTCCTATCTATCTGAAAATTTAAGATATAAGCGCTACCAGAGCCCCCCAAGGGAAAAGATCCAGACCATCCTTACAATAAGAAAGGCCCTCCCAAAGGAGGGCCTTTTTGTAGCCGGTCTGATGATCGGAACCTCAGGCGGCCCCACGGACCGGGTCAGGCGCGGACTCGATCCGAACCGCCAACTCCCCGCCTTCGAGGTCGACCCGGATCCAGTCGCCTTCCGAGGCATCACCAGCGATGATCGCCCGACCAATCCGGCTCTCAAGCGCGTGCTGAACGAAGCGCTTGAGCGGCCTCGCCCCATAGACGGGGTCGAAACCCTCTTTCGCGATGAATCCCAGCGCTTCCTCGTCGACGATGAGCCCCAATCCCTTCCCGGACAAGCGTCTGTCGAGGTGATCTACGATCAAGTGGACGATCTGCTCAATCTCACTCGCCGTGAGCGGTGTGAACATCACGATGTCGTCCACCCGGTTCAGGAATTCCGGCCTGAAGTGTGCCTTCAGGTCGTCGGATACACGCTCCCTCGCGGCTTCCGTCAGAACAGCACTGTCCGTCACCCCATCGAGCAAGTGATGCGACCCGATGTTGGAGGTCATGATCACCACGGTGTTCTTGAAATCGACCGTCCGTCCCTGCGCATCTGTCAAACGGCCGTCATCCAGCACCTGCAGGAGTGTGTTGAACACGTCCGTGTGCGCCTTCTCGATCTCGTCGAACAAAACCACACTGTAAGGCTTCCGGCGAACGGCTTCAGTGAGCTGACCACCCTCGTCATAGCCGACATACCCTGGAGCCGCACCGACTAGGCGGGACACCGTGTGCTTCTCCATATACTCGCTCATGTCGATCCGGATTATGTTCTCCTCACTGTCGAACAGGGCCTGCGCAAGCGCCCTTGCCAGCTCAGTCTTGCCCACACCCGTCGGTCCGAGGAAAATGAACGAACCGATCGGCCGGTTCGGATCCTTGATCCCGGATCGCGCACGGATCACAGCGTCGGACACGAGCTGAACGGCCTCGTCCTGGCCGATCACCCGCTCGTGCAGGGTCTCGTCCAGACGGAGCAGCTTCTCGCGCTCACCCTCGACGAGTCGCGTCACGGGCACGCCTGACCACCGGGATACGATCTCGGCGACCTCTTCCTCCGTCACCTCTTCCCGGAGCAACTGTGTCTTTCCGCTGTGTGCGTCAGCCTGTTCTGCTTCCCGTAGCTGGTCCTCCAATTCGGGCAGCCTGCCATGCTTCAGTTCCGCCGCCCGGTCGAGATCATAAGCGCGCTCGGCTTCCTCGATCTCCCGACGAACCCCCTCAAGGGCTTCCCGCAGTTCGCGCGTCGCCTCAAGGGCCTCCTTCTCAGATTCCCATCGCGCCCGCATCTCATCCGCCTCAACCCTCAAGTCCGCCAACTCTCTCCGGAGTTGGTCGAGGCGGATCTTGCTCGCATCATCCTTTTCTTTCTTGAGCGCGGCTTCCTCGATCTCAAGCTGCATGACGCGGCGTGTCACCGCGTCGAGTTCTGACGGCATCGAGTCGATCTCGGTGCGCACCATCGCGCACGCTTCGTCGATCAGGTCGATCGCCTTGTCGGGCAGGAAACGATCCGAGATATACCGATCAGACAGGATGGTGGCGTTCACAAGCGCGTTGTCCTGGATGCCAACTCCGTGGTGGAGCTCGAACCGTTCCTTCACGCCACGTAGAATCGAGATTGTATCCTCAACCGTTGGAGCGTCCACCAGCACTGGCTGGAACCGTCGCTCGAGCGCCGCATCCTTCTCGATATGCTTGCGATGCTCGTCGAGCGTGGTGGCACCGATACAGTGCAACTCACCTCGAGCCAACATCGGCTTGAGCATGTTGCCAGCATCGGTGGATCCCTCCGTCTTCCCTGCGCCCACGATCGTGTGCACCTCGTCGATGAAGAGGATGACCCTCCCCTCACTTCGTTTGATCTCTGTCAGGACCGCTTTAAGCCGCTCCTCGAACTCGCCCCGGAACTTCGCCCCGGCCATCAGGGCCCCCAGATCGAGGGAAAACACGCTCCGATCCTTCATCCAGTCCGGCACGTCCCCCCGCACTATGCGTTGCGCGAGCCCTTCGACGATTGCGGTCTTTCCGACACCCGGCTCACCAATCAGAACGGGATTGTTCTTCGTCTTCCGGGACAGGATCCGAATCACCCGGCGAATTTCGTCATCCCTGCCAATCACGGGATCGAGATCGCCGCTGCGCGCGCATTCAACCAGATCGAGCCCGTATTTCTCGAGGGCCTCGTAGGATGCTTCGGGATTATCCGAGGTGACGCGCTGATTGCCACGCACTTCGGTCAGTGCCTTCAGGAATCGCGATCCATCCACGCCGAACGGATCGAAAACCTCGCGTATGCGCTGATCGGCGAGCAGGGCGAGCGCCAGGTGCTCGACTGACACATACTCGTCCTTCAGGCGCTCAGCCTCATCGTGGGCTTTCACGAGGATCTGCTGAAGCGTCGGCGTTACGTAAATCTTCCCCGCCTCCATACTGCTTCCGTTCACGCGCGTAATCCTGGCCAGTGCCGCTTCCGCCGCCTCGGTAAGCGCAGAAACATTAACATCCATGCGCTCGATGACGCGTGGCACCAGCCCGTCTTCCTGCGCCAACAACGCCGCCCACAGGTGGATGACGTCGACTTCCTGATGGCCGTGCCGGACCCCCAGGGTCTGGGCAGCCTGGACGGCTTCCTGTGACTTCTGTGTAAACCTATTCAGATCCATTGTGCACGGTCTCCAGGTCGATTGATTTGAGTGTTTCGAAAGCGTCTCGCTGTTCGGCAGACAAGCGATCGGGCACCTCGATCAGGATTTCCGCATACAGGTCGCCCGCTCCCTCGCCCTTCGGGTAGCCCTGGCCCTTCAGCCTGATCTGGCGACCCGACTCCGTCCCCTTGGCAACAGACACCTTGACCTTTCCGGTCAGCGTTTTCAGCTCGGTCTTCCCGCCGAGTGCCGCCATCCAGGCCGGAACTCGAAGCTGCGTGTGGAGATCGTGGCCACTGAGCACGTACTGTGGGTGCGGCACGATGTCAGCGACCAGGTAGAGATCTCCGGATCCCCTATCCCCAGCGCCGCCCTGTCCCGCCAGCCGGATACGCTGCCCGGGGGTCACGCCTCTCGGGATGTTTACCCTTAGCCGTCGTTCTTGACCATCAGGTGTAGGAATCGTCAGCATCCGAGTGCCGCCTGCAGCAGCTTCTTCAAGCATCAGGCGAATCGAGGCTTCATAGTCGGCACCGCGTATCGGGATATTGACTCGGCTTCCCGACGTGAACGGACTGCCTCCGTATGCCCGAAATCCGCCGGTGAACTTTCCGTTGCCCCCCTGGCCGAACATATGCTCCAGGATGTCGAAGAAACTGTCGAAGCCAGCCGGACCAACTCCGTTGAAGTCAAACCCGGGGAAGCCGCCGCTGTTCTGTTCCATCTGCTTCCAGGCAGCACCATACTCATCGTATTTGGCGCGCTTCTCAGGATCCTTCAGGACCTCGTAGGCTTCTCCGACCTCCTTGAACCGATCCTCGGCACCATCCGACTTGTTCACATCGGGATGGAACTGACGGGCCAGCTTCCGGTAGGCCTTCTGGATGTCTTCCTCTGAAGCCGTTCGGCTCACGCCGAGGGTTTCGTAATAGTCCGTAAACTCCATTGTCTTCCCCACAGAGATCGGGCCACCCCGCCGAGTGGCAGGATGGTCCGGAATCCCTCTAACTCACTCGACCCATCCAGTCGGTGATTTGTCTCTACGAGACCTCGACTTCGATCGCCTTGGGCTTAACCTCCTCGGCCTTCGGGAGCGCCACGGTCAGGACACCATCCTTATAGCCTGCCGAAATCTTGTCAGCGGCAACTCTGTCACCGACGTTGAAGGATCGGCTGAACTTCCCGTAGACACGCTCGGTCCGGCGATAGGCGTCATCGCTGGTCTCACTTGTGCGCTTCTTCTCTCCTGAGATCGTCAGAACGCCATCTTCGAGCGTCACGCTGACGTCTTCCCTGGTCAGACCGGGAAGCTCCGCGTGCACCTCATATCGGTCTTCCAGTTCCGCGATGTCTACCTTCGGGTTCCAGGCGCCACCCAGAGCCCTGGGCTCACCCCAGAAGGACTTGACGAGGTGGTTGATCTCACGGTCGAGTGCGGCGGGGTTCCACTTAACGAGTGTCATCGTTCATTCCTCCGTTGGTTGGTTTCTCGTTCGTTTGTGTAGCCGCGCACTCGTTTTGCAATGAGGGTGCCAAACACAGAACCGCTTACGCAACCAACATAGAAACAACGTATTATGCGAATACTGGATTTATTAGCCTATCAGGCCCGATAGACTAGATCCGCCAGTATGGCTCTAGAACGCGTCATGCACTGACAATGAAGTGCCAATATGACAGCCAAGAGGTGTGCTGGTGTGGTCTACGGAAGGAAATCAAGCGGTACGCTGCTACACGCCCTCACCGGGCTCACCAGAGGTGAGCCGTCCTCTCCCGCACGCGGGAGAGGAAAGAGGCACAGGGGGCATACGTAGGTCTTGCTTCTGCGTTCCCAGGGTAGGGTCCCCCTGGGAACGAGGCTATCTCATGGCGCGGCGTTGGATTTCGGCGATGGCTTCGTGGAAGAGGGCGATCAGGCGTGAGCGGACCCGTTCGTCCTTGAAGACGCCGATCTGTTCGGCCCAGGCAATGCCGCCTTCCATATGGGTCATGAGGTATTCGCCATCGGACTCGACGAAGGGACGTCGACCGCCGCACGAGATATATACGGGTGAGGAATGTGCCATCACGGGACCGGCATCGGTCGCATACTCGCCCCACGTCCGGGCAGCGATCCAGCACGGCTTGCTCACATCCAGTTCGAACCGCACGGCGACCTGTCGCTTGTCCCCATCGGCGTATTCGCGCGCGGAACGTTCGCCATTCACGATCAACTCTACAGCGGTCAGTGGCCAAATGCTCTCGGCGGTCGCAACGACTTCGACCTTTCCTCCATTACCGGGCAGGTGAATCTCGTCACCCATGTTGGCTCCCTCGACACGGAGGTCAATCATCGCACCGGTACTCGCGAAGGTGTTCCCGTTCCGGATGGCCTGCGCCCAGCTCTCGAAAGTAAACGCCTCATCATCCTGCAGCTTCGCATACGTGCGGGACCCTCCCAACACACGCCCGTTAGACATCTTGTCCGTTCCGCCAACAATGGGCAGTTTATTGCCGGCGTTCAGCCAGCGATAGTAGCCCTTCTCACCCTGCCCGATCGTCTCCCCCTCCCAGACCCAGCACATCTCCGCTCCATCGGCGTGGCCCAGAGTGATGTTGGCGGCGTTCTCGAAGTCAGGAACCGGCATATGCGGCATAATTACCAGACCGCCCTGCCGACGGCATTCTTCTGCCCAATCGGCCATCAGCACCTGGATCTCACCACCGACCCAATCCTCTTGAGGACCACCGGAGCATATGGGTGCGACCATATCCTTCAGGCCGAGCAAGCTGATGTGCCCGAGGACGTGCTGACGGTTCTCCTGGCTAACCCAGATCTTGTAATCCTCACTGCTCGTCGGCGCCAGACCTCCCGTGAACTCTTCCCAACTCGTGAAGAGACGGCCCCACTGGCTGACTAGGAGGTTCGTCACGTTCAGATCCTCCGCAGCCGCTTCAAGGTGGCTAGACTGCGCCGTCAGGAAATGCACGTGTGTGTCCCCCGAGTAGTAGCCACGTTGCTTCATATCCATCGCCCGTCGGATCTTGAGCGACAGGTCACGTTGTCCGGGTTTGATGTACACGAGTTCGCGAATCGGCGTGTACTCGAACCCACGAACGACCTCCACGTAGACCGGTCCGATAGGAAGCTCGATCTGGCACTTCCCATCGATGTAGGCATACGGGGTTCCCCTGACCTTACAGTCACCGCCCAGATCCTCGAACCAGGCGATGTTCACGTCGGCTTGATGCCCATGAGGGGCGAAGTAAGCGCCCTGGGTCGACCGGAAGTGAACGCGACAGCCCACCTGCTCACCGGTATCCGCATCAGTGACGTGAACGTGCAACCACTGCTTGCCTTCTGGGGAGACCATCTCCATCCGCACGCCCCCGTCCGCTGCGGACTTACCGGAAAGTACATCGCCCCACCGGAAACTCGCCGACCGATCTTCGCCGACCGTCACGTTGATCTTGGCCTTAGGCGACGCGTGGATCTCGAGGTAGCCGTCCGGCCTGACCTCGTGACCGCCGACGCCCCATCCCACCTCGTCGGTGGTGAGATAGTCTTCATTCGGAACGTGGAGACGGTCTTGACGCGCCAGGACACCACGCTCCACCTCAACGGAGATCGGTGAGTCCTTATCCTCGTCGACAGAGACGGCGACATCTTCGCGCGGCGGCCAGGCAAGCGGATTCTCGTCTTCATTCGACAGCGTGATCGCCCCGATGAGGAGCGGGGTATCGCTTAGGGCCACGTATTCCAGGGACTCGATCGGCACGTCTGGATTCGGGTTGACCCACTGGTAGATCCACCATCCACCCGTATCGTTGCTCGCCTTTTCCGTACCGACCTGTGCACGTCCCCAGGGCACCGTCTTATCATCGAGCGGAACGGAAGTGAATTCACGGCAGTTCCGGCACAGGAACGGATGGTGGCCCCACGGGACGGCCACGTCGTGGACCTCGAACCGTCTCCGAAGCGGAAACGTATGGGTCTGCCCACCCACAACAACACGCCCTTCACCCAACTCTTCAGCGGCCCCATCCAGCGTCGCTCCGGACCCGTCGACAGAGGCACAAACGTGCGCAATCAAGATGCGCTTCGCCTTCGCACCGACCGGTATGGTCACCGACTCAGCACCGCCATTCCGCACCTCGACGAATACAGCGTCCTCTCCGTCTCTATCGTATTCAGCCAACTGGAACGGGATACCCCAGAAGCGCTCGTCGCCCTGAGGTAGATTCGCAATCGCCGTGCTTTCCGGATCATCGCCGTGGTATGGCCAGACATATCCGTCGCCCGACGCGATGTTGGATGTATTCGCATTGTATACTGGCTTCAGGTCGACTGTCTGGAAATCCGATTCTGGCATCATTGCCTCCCTGGAGGAGTTCGTGTCCGCGTGTTACTGATAGTTACATCTGTCTGCGCACGCCGCAAGGTATATTCAATGCGTCGGTTTTGATTCGCATACACCACAGCCATATAATTGTAAAAGTTGTCAACATTTCATTCTAGAAGCCCGAAGGTGTGAAGCCTTCAGTTACGGGAAGCGACATGCCGATTCTGAGAACACTATTGAGCTGGTTGATCCTGGCATCATATGTGGATGCCCAGGTAACAGTGGTTAACCTCGCCGAGTCGACGGCGAACTGGGGTGGTGCCGCGCGCCTCACGACCGATGCATATGAGGGCAATTCGGCCATCACCTACGCGGCTCCTAACGACAAGACCGGGTTTCTCAGCTTTGATCACTCCAACACGGGCGTTGACCTGTCGCAGTATGACCGGATCGCGTTCTGGTGGAAAGTCGAGGGCTCGGGGCTACGGGACCTGAAGATCAAGGTGCGTAACTACCCGCTCGTCAACGGGATGGAGGCCGTGTATACCCTCCACGACGTGGGGGAAGCGCCGACCGACTGGACCCTCGCTGTCGCAAAAGTCGCAGAGCCTCATTTCGACAGCTGGGGTGGCGAACCAGATCAGGCACGCCGCTACATCACCTTCCGGACTGTCACGACTCCGGGGTCACTGGTCACGCTGTTTATCGATCGTATGGTGGCGATCGACGAAACGTTCTCGTGGTCGATGGACACTCCCGTGTTCCATCCAACGGCCGGACCAGATGTCGACTTTGACGGAAACGGTTCGGTCGACTTCTCGGACTTTCTCCTGTTCGCCTCTGCATTCGGCTCCGTGTCCACCGACGCTGGCTTCGACGCACGATTCGACGCGGACACGGACGGGAAGGTCGGCTTTACCGACTTCATCCTGTTCAGTGAAGGATTCGGAACCGACCGGGGACGCTGGGACGTTCCGCTATCCTTTACGAATACATCGGGTGATTCTCTCCCCGTTATCATCGGTTCTCGATCCAGCCAGATCTTCTCAGGAAGGATTGCTCCAGGGACGAATAACCTCACCGTTCGGGTTCCACCGACGCTGATGGCCGAGCGTGATTCAACGGATACCCACCCGGTCCGTCTTTGGACGGAGGTGTCCGGCTTCGCGGAAACCCGTACCCAATCCACCACATACGTGCCTCAATCTGGGTTGTCTCGTACCTGGCTACAGTTCAAGGAGGCCGTAGAAGCAGGCACGGAACCGGTTCTGCCCCGCTTCTCACACGCAGGATATGCCCAGGGCGAGGTCCCCATCCCAGAGTCGACGACAACGATCTTCCACGTCTCCGACTATGGGGCGATGCCAGATGACGGTGTATCGGATCACTCGGAAATCCAGGCGGCAATTCACGCGGCGGAAGCAAACGGCGGTGGGAGGGTGGTATTCGCGGCGGGACGATACCTGGTGAACACGGATACCGATCCCCGGCAGCAAATCAAGATCCAGGGCAGCGACATCGTCCTACAGGGGCAGGGCAGCCGGGTCGGTGGGACGATCATCCAGCAGATCAACTACATGCCCCCCACCCAACCGGAAAACCTGTGGACGTCTCCATATATGTTCCGTTTCGAGCCGACCTCAAAATCGGAACCGACGCTGGCGCGGATTACGACTGACTCTCCACGGGAGACGTTTACCGTCACAGTCGACAACAGTTCGGAACTCACCGTGGGCGGTTGGGTCAAGCTCAGACTAACGAGTACCGTTGCCGTCAGCGAGTTTCTTTCGCCCTACCAGCCCGAACCCTCTTGGACGACCCTGTTCAACACGGGTATCACGATTCGGGAGGAGCACTCGATCATCAACACCGACGGCCGACGGGTCACGTTTGGCGAGCCGATCCATACGAATATCTCGTCGCGATTCGGTTGGACCATCACGGACTTCAAGCACATCGAAAGAGTCGGCATCGAAGACATCTGCTTTATGGGGACGTGGAAAGACACCTTCGTGCACCACAAAGACGCGATCCACGACGGTGGGTGGAGTCTGGTACGCTTCTCCCGAACGACCAACAGCTGGATCCGCAGGTGCACGTTCGTGGACGTGAACCGGGCCGTCTCGATTAGTAACAGCGCAAACGTGTCGATCTACCACGTGACGATGTCAGGCAACCGGGGACACTCCTCGGTCGCCGTGAACGACTGTTACGGTGTCTGGGTGGGGTTGTCCGAGGATCTGGCCAGCCACCATCACGGGCCTGGGTCCAGCGGTCGATCGACTGGAACCGTCTACTGGCGCTACGATATGCAGCGCGGACAGCGGATCGATGCGCACGGTGCCCAGCCGTATGCCAATCTTCTGGATTGCGTCCACGGTGGTATCCTCTACGGCAGCGGCGCTTCGATCGGGAATCTCCCGAACCACATGAAACATTACGTTCTTTGGAATTTCCGACACGGGGGCAGCAACACCAGCTATGACTTCTGGCGGCAGGGCGAGAACGCGAGAGATCGCTTCGTCCAGCCGATCATTGTCGGATTTCATGGGGACCCGGTTGAATTCAACGAGGAGAATCTGGAAGTATTGGAATCACAGGGCAGCCCGGTGGAACCGGAGTCGCTATGGGAAGCGCAGATGGAATTGCGACTGGGCGCGTTGCCAGGATTCTATTCGGGCCTGATCGACGAGTGGGCAGTGTTGCGGCAGGAGCAGATTCCAGAGTAGAGCAACACTTCGTGTTGCTTGCGAGTTGTTGCGCAACTCTCGGGCGGAGTGATAGGCAAGACTTTAGACCGAAACTGTGAATCGCAAAACGGGGTGAACCTGGCGGACGACTATTGGGAAGAACCACGAGGACTGTACGAAGGCCAGAAGCAGGGCTTCCTTGCGCATCCGGCGTCGGCTGATGGTGGCAAGGGTCGGGGTGGGTTCTTTTCGCAGCTATGTCGGTCCGATCAGTATCTGGCCGGGCAGTTCTTCAAGAACGAGACATTCCCCAATGTCGACCAGCCGGGTAGCTGGCACGTCAAGAAGGGACGCGATCGCATCCTTCGATGGATCGACCTCAAAGCGATGACCGGATTCGCCGAGTTAGATTCAAACCTCTACTACGACGCGAAGAGAGACTGTCGGTCACGTTTGATGTGCCCGGTATGGTACGCACGGCATTCGATTGGGAGTCGGATCTCGCCGTGTCCGGAGAGACGATTGGGCTCGATGGATTCAGGCGGTTTGACAGTCGATATTGTCAGAGCAATTTTGAGTCTGGGGTGTATGAGACTTTACACGATAGAGATCGGGTACGATTGGATTTTTGGATTTGGGGACGGGTATACGCGAGGTCGGATAGCCACAATCAGGCCCTCACCGGATTCGCCTGAGGCGAATCGTCCTCTCCCATGAGCGGGAGAGGAGAGCCCCGGACACGGCTGCAATTTCCCGACACGAAGCCCTCAAACCTATCCAGAATGAATGAGACCCAGTCGGCCCCACTCCGACCCTCACAGAACGTTTACATCGCCCCCTTAACCAAGCCCTCACCTGATCGCGCCTGCGGCACGATCTGTCCCCGGACCAAGTCCGGAGCAAGCCTCTCTCGGCCTTCGCCAGGGCTACAGCTCGACCGGCCGCAAGCAGGAGAAGATTCTCGTTTAGTAGTCCGTTTTGCGAGAGTCTAAAGATGATGACGTTTACTTGCTCCGTTAAAATCGATCGGCCCGTTTCAAAGGTTGTCGCACTGTTGTAGAATCCGGATCATCTGGCTGAGTGGCAGGATGGGAACGACGCTTTCCACAACACAATACGGGTTGATCACCCGGTTCACGGTGTCGTATCTTGGTGTGTCATTATCACGTAACGCACCGCGCTCCCCCCGAGTCCGTAATGGCATTCTTCGCCGACCTGTCGCTCCACCGAAAGTTGAACCTCGTCATTATGGTGACGAGCAGCATTGCGTTTATTGTCGCCAGCACCGTCTTTCTCGCCTACGAACGCCATACCTACCAGCAGACGCTCCGATCCAGGCTTGAATTTTTAGCCACGATCATCGCATCGAGCACAACGTCTCCTCTCACTGAGGACGACGCCGGAAACACGGAGCGGATGCTCCAGATCCTCAAGTCCCATCAAGACATCGTTCACGGTGCGATCCTCAAGCCTGACGGGACCGTTTCAGCCGCATACCAGCGAGACGGCGAGCCCCTCGAGGTTCTCGAGCGAGCTGCGCCCTTTCACCTGACCAAACAGGAGATCACGCTGTATCACCCCATCTCTATGTATGAGGAGGAACGGACGATCTTCCTGCGCGCCGACCTGCGCGAGCTACAGAAACGAGAGAATCGCTTCGCTCTGATCGTCCTGCTCGTCCTAGCTGGATTCTTTATCGTCGTCTATGTGGTAGCCAGTGGCGTGCAGCGGATCATCAGCGGACCGATCCTCCAGTTGACGGACGTCGTCCGTCGGGTGACCGACAACCGGGATTATTCCGTGCGCGCCGTCAAGACGACCGCGGACGAAGTGGGCATCCTGATCGACAGCTTTAACGATATGCTGGCTGGGATCTACGACCCGGATGTCGCGCTGCTGAAAGCGAAAGACGAGCTCGAGTTACGCGTCGAGGAGCGCACGCGGGACCTCGTCGACACGAGCGAACAACTCAAGCGAGCGATTCGGGAGCGAGAGCGTACAGAAGCAGCCCTGAAGGAACGAGACGAGCAGCTGCGCCAGGCCCAGAAGCTCGGGGCCATTGGGCGACTCGCCGGTGGTGTCGCACACGACTTCAACAATCAACTCGCCATCATCCAGGGGTATATGGATATGGCTCTGGAGGACGTGTCGAAGGACTTCGGGATCCACCAGCATCTGTCTCAGGCGAGCAAGGCGATCGACAAGTCGACGTCGTTGATCAACCAGCTCCTGATGTTCAGCTGCCGTCAGCCGATCGACAAACGGCCGCTCACGGCGAATCGCCACGTGAGCGATCTCCAGAAGATGATGGGTCGTCTGCTGGGAGAGGATATTGAAGTCGCTCTCGATCTGGAGGAAGAACTGTGGAGCGCTTTGGCCGACCCGGGCAACGTGGACCAGGTCCTGACTAACCTGTTTGTGAACGCGCGGGACGCGATGCCTGGCGGTGGCACCCTGACAATTCAGACGCGAAATGTCGAGGTCGATGAGGCGTACTGTCTCCAGGTCGCCGAGGCTAATCCCGGGCGACACATCTGCCTGACCATCACGGACACTGGCTCCGGGATGACCGAGGAGATAAGCAGCCATCTCTTTGAGCCGTTCTTCTCGACCAAGGAGCCCGGAAAGGGAACGGGACTGGGACTGTCTGTTGTCTACGGGATCCTGCAGTCGCACAACGGTTGGATCACGGTCGAGAGCGAAGTCGGCGTGGGTAGCAGCTTCGCGATTTACCTGCCCGCCGTGAATATGCTCGCCGAATCGCCGCAGTCCGAATACACCGCAGTCCCGCTGAAGACATATCGGGGACAGGGTGAGCGGGTCTTGCTGGTCGAGGACGAGCCGGATCTGAAAGAGATGACGAGACGGGCGCTGGTCGAGCAGGGATATGAGGTAGAAGCGTGTTCGACCTTGGCTGAAGCCAAAGAAGTGTTCGACAATACGGAAATAGAGTTCGACGTCGTGTTGAGCGATGTGGTCCTGCCTGATGGCCGGGGACCGGATCTCGTGATGAATCTCGTGGAGCGTCAGCCAGACCTGGCTGCGCTACTCGTAACGGGATACACGGACGAGCGCGGTGATTGGCATCGGATCCGGTTGGCGGGGTTCGAGTTGCTGAAGAAGCCGATGCCGATGGCGTTTCTTCTCGAGCACCTGCGAGCGGCGATCGAGAAGCGGGATGGGAAGGAGACAGCTTCTTAAGGAGGGAGCGGTAGCATCCTGTCCCCCCCTCACCTGATCACCACTCGCATTAAACCTTCTCTAGGCGATCTGTCCTTTCCCGCTGACAGGAGAGGATTTTCCTCTTTGGCATTGCGTTATCGTTTCTCGGAAGCTTTGCGCCGCTTGACCTGCGCTTGATACAGGTCGGGGGGCGCTTTTGCGTTGGGTTCGATCCACGGACCTTGGGGGTCGTCCGTTTTCTCGGCGTAGCCCTCGATGCCGATGATGTTAATCAGGGGAAACATTCGACGGATTCTGTTCGGCTCATCTACGTCGCCACCGGAGTGCCGGATGTTCCACGCTGTTGTTCGTGCGGCGGAGTGCGGGCCCCGGTCTCCCCTGCCACTGGAGCGCCAGAGCCGTTTCGGGTCGCCGACGTCGAGATTGGTGAACAGGTTCTCGAAGGGACCGCTCCGGTGATGATCGAGGTTGATCGAGCGGCCTGACCCGTCACTGAACACGATCCCCTGAGCGAAGCCTTCGACCGACAGGTCGTGCACATAGGTCGTCTCGATCCGAAAACGCTGAAACAGGCAATCCTGCGAGTTAGAGACGGCCCAGATAGCGTGGTGTCCCGTCCGTCCAGTGCGCTTCTTTTCGGCGAACTCGAAGTCCTCGCCCTGGAAGTGACGGGTCTTGCCGATTTTCACCCCCATATCGGCGTCGATGAAACGGACGTTTCTGACCCAGCAGTTCATCACGTTCGTGATCTGGATGGCATTAAAGCCTTCTTCCAGCAGGTGTTTCTTTTTCGGTTTTCCCGCGAACTCGAACGTCAGCCCCTCGATCCCAACCTCCTGGACGGTGGGTCGATACCGATGGACCACCGCTTTCCACTCGGGGCGCGCATCGATCCTGAGCGGCCGATCCAGTTGTAGCTCCTTGCCCCCTACGGATACGACACGGGCGACCCATTCGATCTGCCGTGGCCGGGAGAGCGTATCCTTCCCCGCGTTCTGCCCGGCGTGCAGATGACGGCCAAGATCCTCGTCGAGCCTCTGCCTCAGCTGAATCCATTCACCTGCCACCAGATCTCCTGCTGTCTCACACACCAGGATCGATGATCCACGACTAGAGGGTCGTTCGAGCCCACTGATGCGCTCCAATCCGTCATCCCCTCGTATCTGGACGAAGGCGCTGCCGAACGAATAGTGATGCTTGGCCACGCCCTGAGCGACGAAGCCTTCCCTCGGCTGAACTTCCAGGAGCGACTTCGGGATGTAGAGGATCGTCTGGTCCCGGCCAGAGCCACGAAGCACGAGATTGGGTTTCCTGATCTGCAGCTGCGCGGTCAGGACATACCGTCCGGGCGGGATCAGGATCGCTCCCTGCTCCGTCTGATCAATAGCCGTCTGGAAGGCGACGGAGTCATCGGTCTTGCCATCTCCGACGGCGCCAAAGTCCTTCACATCGGCGACGACGGCCACATCGGGGATGTCGCGGTCCCCGCTGTGATACCCGGCACGTGAGTGATCGGGAAGTCTGCTCTCGGCTGACCAGTGTTCGCCCTGCATACCCCAGAGCTTGCTGGTAGCCTGGGCGTTCGATTCACTAGGAGTCGATATCAGCGACATCAGGATGAGGACTCCCAGAGCAATCTGTCGGATCTGCAATTCTATAGCCTCAACTGTTTGATTGCCGATAGCTCACTCGTGTCGCAGTGTCTATGGCCGGTCACTGGATAGTCGAATAGACCCGCCCACAACACTTTCAGGGCTGTGATTCGTACCACGCCTCTACCCATGGTTCAGGAACCTGGGCTGTCGAAACAATCCCGTTGGGGTTGTCCACCAAGACGGGTATCGATTCTCAAGACGGTGTTGCTGTCAGAGAGGAATATAAGGAATGAACATACCGGAAGCGGAATTGGAAAAGCGGCGATCACGGGTCGAGCGACAGGGCGAACAATACGATCCGGGGGAACAACTGCTCAAGAAATGGTTCGGAGACGCGTACAGCTATAACTGGTATACCCGAAACGCCCACGCGCCCCCGACACGGGATTCTCTCGGATACACCGTGGCCCTGCTGGACACGTATGACGACCAGCACATCGCTCGTGCTTCCGATGTCATTGCACGGATCATGAATATCCAGGAGGACGACCCTGAACACGAGCATTTCGGTATCTGGCCCCACCTAATGGAGGAGCCGCTCGGTCAGGGGCCTTACGTCGACCGGAACTAGGCGGACTTCCTGAGCAAGGATCTGCTGCACGTGATGATCTACCACGAGAATCGCCTGGCCGATGATCTCGTCGCAGATATCGAGGCGGCCCTTCGGCGCGCGTGCGAGGCGATCCGGATCCGAAACGTCAGGCGCCGGGATACAATAACATCGCCGTGATGGGATCCTACGACACACTCGTAGCTGGAGAGACACTCGGTGATGGGGAACTGGTCAACCGTAGTCTCAAGCGGCTCAGAGATCTGCACGCGTATGTCGAGGACAGCGGCACCTTCACGGAATACAACAGCCCGACATACACGATGATCGACGTGCGTGATCTCGCCACCTTCCGTCACCACGTTCGCCATCCAGAAGCGAAGCCAATGGTCGATGACCTGTTCCGTCTGGCGTGGGAAGTCATCGCGCACCATTTCCACGCCCCCACGCGTCAGTGGTCAGGTCCGAATTCACGCAGCTACAACGTCCTTACTCGCCGGCGTGACGACCGGAATCGCGGGGTGCTGCGTACGATTGAAGAATGGGCCACCGATGCAGTCGACTTCGGGCTGAAGACGCTGAAGCACGAACCGGAGTGGGCGTGTATGGATGCCCGCTGTCCGGCTGACCTCGAATCCTACTTCATCTCGACCGATTCGCCGAGATCGATCGTGGAACTGATGGTCAAACGGGAGCCGCTCGCCCACGTCGCCACCACCTACCTCACTCCAGAGGTTTCACTCGGGTCGATCAACCACCGAGACACGTGGAATCAGCGTCGGAACGTCCTGGCTTTCTGGGGAACGCACGATAAGCCGTGCTGTTTGAAGGTCCGGCTGATTTACGACAGATACGACCTTTCCACCGACGCGCTCTGGACACAGCAGACCGACCACTGCGTACTGGGGGCCCTGACGTTTGCGACCGACGGGGGCGGCAAACATCTCAGCCTGGAGAAGCTTGACAACGGGACCTACGAGGCCGCCGAGTTGGCTCTGCGGTTCGAATTCAGCGGATTTGCGGCAGAGGATGACATCAGAGCCCCATCCTCCCTAGCCGAGCCTGCGTGTGTCTCATCCCAAGAGATCGACATCGGGATCCACGTTCCCTACGCGCACTTCGACCAACGAGACATTCGATGGGATCGGACAAACGAAGGCGCCGCGGTCGGGCTGGACCTAACCATCCATCGTGGGGAGACGGAGGCTTTGGTGCTGCCGGAAACGAATCAGGCTATAATTGGCTTCGCGCTTCAGGTAGGCGGTAATGGGACGATCGAGCCGGCACAAGCGACGGCGGAAGACGGACGGATGGAGATCGCGTGGAAAGAAATGGGGTTCAGTGTGCCCACAAAGCCAGATACATATGAGGGGATGCGGAAGGCTATAAGCGGTATCGCGGGGTAGTACGCTGCGCCGGGAATGTTTTACCCTCGCCCCCAGCACGCCGCTGGGGGCGACATTCGTCAGCACTGAGGTCGACATTCGAAGATCTTCCCCAACCGCAGGTTGGGGCGAGGATGTGCCACAGCCATCACCTAGCAAGAGGATGGCCCGCCCTGGCCACAGGCTAGGGGCGTGCAGAACATTTAGCGTTCCCAGGCGGAGCCTGGGAACGAAAACGGCGGCGGAGCAACGAGGCTCCACCGCCGTTTTGTGTTTCTTAGATGATTCGGGCGACTAGAACGTAATAGCGCCGCTGATCATCTGGACCGGGTCAAAGAACGCTCCGTTGAAGTGCTTGAACGCGTAATCGATCCGAACGCCGGCGCCACCCTCTGTCTGGTAGCTGACACCGCCACCGAGCGAGTAGTCCTCCGTGTCGTGGTTGACCTTCCAACCACCGCGGAGAGCAAACCCAAGGGCCTGATCCGGACGCTTGAAGCGATACTCGGCACCGAACAGCAGCCGCTCGTCGAAGTCGATCGGGCTGTCGATCTCGAACAGCAGATCGAAGTGGTGTGGCACCGGTGTGTTCCCCCACATCGAGATCAAGTCTATGACCGATCCAAGACGGAAGGCACGCGGCAACTCAAAACGCTCACGCAGGAACTCCTTCTCTTCGCTGAAGTTCCGGACACTCATTGCGATCACGAGGTTACGGAAGCCCGTATTGAAGTATGTTCCGAGGTCAAACGAGATCGCGTTGATGCTCGCGTCTCCCGACGCGCCGGCGGCACTCCCGAGATCCTGATGCGCATAGCGAGCCATCGCACCAACAGAGAAACGATCGGTGATCTGGAAACCCCACCCGACCGACAACGCGTAGTCAGTCGTCGAGAAGGTCCCCGTTTCCCTGAACCCGAGGCTCGTCGGGTCCGGATTGATCGCCGTACCGTTGATCTCGCCTGAGTCGTGCGTTATCCCGCCAACAGCGAAACTACCGGGAGCATTCCCCAGCTGGAAGACGAATCCGGCAGATGAGTGTTTGGTGTCAGCGATCCACTCGACGTGCGAGAAGAACGCTTCCTTCGTGTGAACGTAGCCCAACAGTCCGGGGTTGAGGAACACTGCCCCGGGCCCGTCGCCAAGCAGACCGACACCTGCGTCAGCCATAGCGCCGCGACGGGCGTCTGTCGGGAAGGACAGGAAGATCAGACCACTCTGCGCAACTTTCACGCCGGATGGAGCCACCTCTTCCTGATTCGGATAAATTGGTTGCAGATCACGGATCCGCTCGCCGTCGTCGAGCACGCGAGGATCCACAAACTGAGCATCAGCCTGTGACACCGGCAGAACGAGCGCCAGCAGGCAGAGCCAGATCAGATTTCTATGTTTCACAACAGCCTCCTTATCTGGACAGTAACCTACCGGACGATCAGGAACTTCTCGATGTCGCTTTCGCCGGTTGCCGGATCCGTGATGTGGGCAACATACATCCCACTCACAATGAACTGGTTGTTATCGTTCGCCATCAATTCCCACTCCTCGTCACCCGATCCGGACGTGTGGTCCAGACGCGTGACCAGGTCTCCATTCAGCGTAAAGATGCGGATGATCGCGTTCGCCGGCAGGTTCACGAAAAGCAGCTTGTTCGGCTGTCCCGTGAAGTTCGTCCCGCCGGAGGACAGGTCGCCCCCCAGGATGCTGTATGGGTTGGGCACCACGCGAACCTGCGTCAGATCGCTAACCGGTGAGGAGAACGGGCTTACACCGCTCGTTGCTCCCCGTGTCGCGAACAGGCTACTCTCCTGCCCGTCAGCATCTACGGCCGTGACAGCATAGAAATACCGCTCACCGCGGACGACGTCCGTGTCGATGTAGCTGGTACCGCTGACCAGTGAAGAGCCGTTGATCGGCACCGGAGGATCGGGCAGGTTCGTCTCGTGCCCGGCCATCCGATACACGTTGTATCCAGCTGCTTCGGACACGGAAGACCACTCGATCTCGTTCTGAGACGGTCCCGAGTTGTAGTCCACCGTTGCCGGCCAGGACGGTCCGAGCGGAAGGCTCGGCGCCGGACCGATCGGCCAGGACGACGGATTTCCGTTGACCGTGCCGTTGACGACGCGACGATCCGCCCAAGCCTGACGCGCGAGCGCGACGCTGGCCATAAGCGAATCCATCCCGCTATCCAAAAATGCTTCTTTCTCTGCGAACGTGATCGCTCCGCTTGCCCAATCAGCACCGACGCGCTTGTTCTCACCCTCGTGGGGACCGTTGACAACCCAAGCCTCGACGACGTGAATCCACTGACCAACGGCTAGGTCAAACGGACCGAAAGTGACCTGTAGCGTCGACGGCTCGAGGGCCTGCTGCTGATCGGCCGGATCATTGCTCTGCATGATACGCTCGCCGCGCGTCGTGCCCGGCTCAACAATCCAGTCGAAAGTCTCCGAACGCGTGTTACCGGCCGAACTGACCCAGTTCACGTTGTTAACGCGCTTGATCGCACGTGGCTGAGCAGTCTCGTCACCATCGGCCGGCGCTGCACCGCCGTCAGCAGCGGGCAGGAGCCAGTTGTTGGCATCGGAGAAATCATCGAAGGTCGTCGGGTCCTTAGACACATAGAGATAGACCTTCGCTTTATACTCGGACTCAAGGAATTGCCCGGCAGAAATCCGAGCCTGAGACGCCAAAGTCAGTGCTTCGTGACCAGCAGGCGGAGCTGGCTCGCCACGATCGTCGCCGTCAGAACGGAAACCTGACGAGATCGCAGAGTCACCGTCTCTCGCATACACCATTTTGGCATCATCGTCGTAGAAGTAGAGCTCGTCCCAGCGCCCCAGTGCGCCGAGGTTCGCCTCACCAAGCTTCGTCGGGCCGAAAGAATCCTGCCCCTGACCGACCTGCGCCATCGGCCCCTGGCCGTTGCCCCCCATCAGCATAAAGTTCATGCCGAGATAGAAGTCATCAAATACAGGGTTGGCCGACGATGACTCGGGGCTCAGGTCCGCTTTCCCGGCACCGGCACGCTGATCTGGAACATACGGCGGATCCGGACGACCAAAGCTCCGGACATTGATGAAAAAATCATCCTGCTCCGGGCTCTGCCAAGCGTAAAGCCGGCTGCGCTCGGCCATACCGCCTGCCCGGAAACCTTCAAAAGGCTCCATGAAGTCTGCCGGCAGGTCGGAGATCACCTGATCACCCTTATCGGCAAAAATGGTCCAAAGCGGATCGCCCAACGTCGTCCCGTCTTGGCGTATGGTCGGGGGCTGGTTCCGGAAGTACTTCGGCACCAGACCATCCCCATAGCGGAACTTGTCGTATGTCCAGTCAAGAGCATCATCCATATAGTCATTCACGAACTTCCCATATGGCTGGCCTAGCAGGCCCGATTGCTCCGTCTGGAACGGCTCAAAGTATGACGGAACCGTGAAATTCTCGATACACATCTGCCAGTATCCCTGCATCTGGTTGGCTACTCGTGCCCCCACATCGGGATCTGTGAATCCTGTGGCCCTGCCTCCCGGAACATCGACCGATTTGATAAAGTCGACGCCCGGCAGCGTGCCCCACATCCGTCCGATCCACTGGGCTTCTGCCTGAAGCGCCAAGGACCCAACCAGGATGAACATTAAGAGTATTCTTCGTTTCACCTTAGTCTCCTATCGTGAGTTTCCCGGCCCCTTTGTGGCGGGGATAACCCGTTTGGTTCTTAGATCAGTCTCACTTTAGAAGCTGAACCGGGCACCGATCGTGATGTCACGGCGGTCAGAGAACAGAAAATACGACCGTCTCAGATCCCTGTACTTCTCGATGTCCGTCCCCGGACGTTTACCCTTGTTCAGGTTCCCGTTTGAATCCACGGTCCAACCGATAGACTGCATATAATCCTGAAAACGATTACCTGTGCTAGTTCCCCTATACTCGAACGCCCCACCGCCAGAGAAACTTCCAACGCCTGAGCGCGGGGTGTCCTCATCGTTGATACCGAAGACATCGCTCCGATTACCACCCGGTGTCGTGTGCGTGTTCTTGAAGTTGAGCGGATTGGTAATCTCGACATATACCATCGGTTGTCCCTGAACATCGAACATCTTGGACAGTCGCAGGTTGCCCGTGTAGGAGTCCTTCCACTGGGCATTCAGCGTATTGACTTGCGAAGCGTCAGAGTTACCTGGGTTGTAGTTGAACCACTCCCCACCTTCACGCTCGAAATAGAAACCGAGGTTCCAGCCACCCTTCAGGAAGGCTTGGTCACCCCCATAGTCGATCGCGGTGCGCAGGTTACCGCCCAACTTGAGCTGCGGTTTAGCCTTGAACGGCGGCGCGGCGTTGTTCGGGTTCCACTCAAGAACCGTAAACGACGGACGTGACGTCGTCTTGGCATCCTGCAACTCACGCCACGCCGTATTCCGGACGCGGGCAACACGGACGTCATAAGACAGGAACCCGGTGAAGAACTTGCCTCGAGTCTTCTGCAGCTTCAACTCGAGACCGCGAGCATCCGTGGCATACGCGTTCATCGTGAAACGTGTGCTCCGACCAGCGAATTGCAGGCGGGCGCGCGTATCCGTCCACGCCTCGTTCTCGCCGTCCTTGAAGTAGACCGTGGCAGTCGCGAGATACTCGCCGAGGAAGCTTCGCTCGTATCCCATCTCATATTGGATCGTCCGTTCCATCTTCATCCACGGGTTTCCCAGGAACTCGAGCGACTGTCCAAGACCACTCTGGGTCCTATACATGTCGCGGGTGTTCACGATCTGGTTAAAGTGCCCGTAGTTGATAAACATCTTGCTGAGATCCGTGATCGGATAGGAAGCACCGAATCTCGGGCTGAAAACCCAGTCCGTCGGCGGACGGACCTGGCGTGACCGTTCGTAAACCAACTCGGCAACGCGGCCGTACCAAGCGGCGTGCGTCTCGTTCGGCAGGTCGAAATAGAGGTCCGGCCGGCTGAAGTCGAGACGGAAGCCGACGTTCGCGACGATCGAACGATACTCCATCCGATCCTGAAAGAAGAGTCCACCAAACCACGGTGTTTTAACCAGATAATTATTGTGGTCACCCGTTGCACCGCCTGTAGGAACATCAGTCTCAGGCACCCACGGGAATGCGGCGTCACCCGTGGACGAAATCCGCGGGCCATCGTACTCGTCAGCGTACTGCGGATCCGAGAACTCCGGCACGGCCGACGGCACATAACCACGGTTCTCGTGGAGGTCAAAGTTGTGCAATTGGATACCGGCCTTGATCTGGTGGTTCGGCGTGATCTGGCTCGTGAAGTCTGCCGATATGTCGAACTCGGTGATCGTCGACCAGTCACCAGCGCGGCTGTTACCGCCACCACCCTGCATCCTGAAGATGTTCAGGATGTCATTGCCACCCGGCTTGTAGTTCCACCCAAAGGGCGCCTCACTCAGCACAACAGCCCCTGATGCGCGGGCCGCATCTGCCCCTGACTCGGATACCGGCGTGGCCGTACCGTCCGTGCTGATCGCGACAGCGGGCGTCGAAGTCAGCTTATGCGGATGCCACTTTGCCGTCCAGTCCACCTCGCCGTAGCGTGCGCTCACGTTGTAGAACGTCTTGGGCGACAGCGTGTGGGACCAGCTCGCCATCCCGTGATTGCGGATGACCTCCATCTTCTGGTAGTCCGCCGAGGGCATAAACATTCGATCATGCCTCAGGTTCTCGAAAACCGCCTGCTGCGTCCGCATCGCACTTCCGACGTTATTTCCTTGGTGGCTGCCTTCCTGGAAGCCTCGGATATACTGCATCGTCAGCTTGGTCGTCGCCGACGGGCTGAAGACCAGCTTGGCCTGCGTCGTGTTGTCGCGATAGGAGATCGTACCGACGTCGAACGGATACGCCATCCGCTCTTTTCGGCTCGAGAAAGTGAATCCGATCTTGTCCTGGATAAGCGGGCCACCGACGGTGGCATCCCACAGGTAGTCTGAGTCGCGATCGGCTGCGGGCGCGTTGAACATCCCGTCCGCCATCGGATCGACCCCATCGTAGGACCGATGCTGCCAGTCCCAGATCCCCTTGGCCTGCTCGGGAGTGCGGATCGGGTCTGTCCCTGATAGTCCGCCGGTCCAACCCAACCCGTCATCGCCGCTGCGGTTCGCCCACTCCTGATTCCAACCGATGAAGTCGGGATCACCGTCGCCGTTCGTGTCGGCCGTCGGACTGAAGTTCTGGAACCGTCCGACGTCCCACCAGTTCTCTTCCGAGTACACGTCCGGCCCAAAGTGCTTCTTGCCGGCCGCGTTGTGGGTGGCATCGGCGGCGACGAACCAACTGCGCGGTTCCTTCGTGACAAAGTTGACCACACCACCGCGCTTGCTGCCGTGCTCGGCCGTGAATCCACCAGTCAGAATCTGAACCTGCTTGATTGCCGTCTTGGAGAAGGAACTGTAGGCACGCGACTGGCGATTGTCGGAACTCGTCACACCATCCACGTTGTAGGAGATGTTCTGCGAGTTCTCACCGCGGATCTGGATGCCCCAAGCGTCGGTGTCGACACCAACCTGCGAGGCCACCTGATCGCGAAGCCGGGGTCCCAGCGGAATCCCCTCGACCTGATCCTGCGTCAACGCTTGCTGAGCAAACGAGACGTCCATCTGGACCGGGTCTAGGTCTGCCGTGACGACGATGTCATCGAGCGCAACGTCCGACTCGTTGAGCTGGAAATCGACGGTCGCCGTGCGATCGACGAGAACCTCGACTTGCGTCCTCGTTACGCCCTGGTAACCGACAAGCGACGCCCGAACATCGTAAGCGCCCGGCGTAACCAGCAGGATGAAGTACTCACCGTTCACTCCCGTCGTTCCACCCTGGCGGGTGCCGACGAGAACGACATTTGCTCCTGGCAGGGGTTCACCGTTGGCGTCCGTGACGCGTCCAGCGACCTTACCTACCGACTGAGCCAATACGCCACTCGGTAAGCAAAGCGCCGCTGCAAGAAGCAACGCCCACATACCGCGTGGCCCGAAACAAAACCTTCCGAAACACTGCATTCCCTACCCTCCTGAACCGAAGGACGTGGATCACGCCAGAGGGACGGCGATGGGAATGGCCCACCGCACAACGACGTGATGGAATGAAGAAACGACTACCCTATGCTAAACGCGCATACAAAAAAAGCCCGCACGCGCACCCCCCGCGCATCGGGCCAAAGCCACTCGTCGACCCGGATGCCCCTGCATCCCGAGCCATTATTCTCTAACGGTAGTCTCCGCACCACCCCACATCCCAGACTGCGCGAGAGACTTCTAACCCCGACAAAGACTTGCTTGCTTAAGGGGGACCAAACACTGACCTAATCCAGATCCACAGCTGCATTACCTGAGTGCAACAATGAATAAAAAGTAATTCAACAAAAGTTCAAGGGTCAAACGTTTTTTTTTACCAGAATGAATTTTTTTACTGTCACGAAAAATCAACGAAATCCCCAACCGAACGCAACCCCGGAATCCAAACTCTTGAGTGAACGGAGCCTACCAACCGTGCATCTTGTGGCCCAGCCCCGGGAACCAGATCGTATCGACGATGATACCGACAGTCACCGCTGCAAGATATCCGACCAGAATCCCCATTACCATCGGCTTGCCTTTGCGATACAGATTCAGCCCGCCAAACCGAAAGATCAGCACTTTGGCCACCCAGACGATAAAGATCGAGCTAATCCCGCTCCGGAGCACATCAGAGCCTGATATAGCCAACCCGATCGGATGCAGCCCTAGGTTCGGGAAACGATACCGGATCCCATAGAGCCCCACGGTCGTCAGCACACCGATACCTAGGAACAAGATGCGTGACCAGCCCACTTTGAGGTCGTTCGCCAGAATTCGGCTGGCGGTCAGACGCCACACGCCTACTCCCCCATCGCCGGAACCATTGAAGCTGACACTCCCGAAGTTGTAGCTTCCGACCCCGTAATTGCCCTCGTAGATCGTGAAAGTGCACACGGAAATCAGCCCGAGCACGAAGGCAAAGGACACGGCTGATGTGACGGCCCTTCGTTTGTGCTTGTCCATCGCCAGAGCCAGACGAGGCACGTGAGCGAGTGTCGTGATCCCCATTGTCTTGGCGTCGGCCATAAACGTGTAGGCCAGCCCAAGTGCGGTCGCGTTCATCCCGCTGATGCCGGAGATGCCGAGCAGGTGCCAGGTAAAGGCCTGCCCGGTCAGTGGCGTCCTCAAGAAGACCATCCCGGTCTCCACAATTATTCGCGCCAGCCCAAGGTAGAGGATCACTGTCGTCGCCCAGAACGCGATCAGAGGCTTGGCGGACAGGCCGAGGCGCCAGAGGAAGAGCCCGCTGAAGATCGAGCACAGGATGAACAGGTAGACGGCCGTGCGGTAGGACAGAAGTTCATCCGAGTCATCCACATCGTCTGCGTCCTTGAACGCCTTGCGGACAACGTCGGTCAGGTGTGTGCGTGCCACCCACAGCCCATAGAGCACGAAAACAATCAGGCTCCCGAAGCTCTGCCACCCCACTGATGGGTGGAACGAGGTCCACGGGTCCGGTGACCCCATCTCTAGGCCAAACCGATTCAGGAGACCGACCTCGAGCACAGTGATCAGGTGGAACACCCAAATGCTGAACAGCACGTCTGTTTCGGTAAAGTATGCGAAGGCGATCGTCATCGCGTTCGGGCTAAATCGGAGGAACGGGAATCCGCGGGCCAGGAAGATCTGTCGGTCGACCTGGGGTTCAAAGGCCGGAATGAGCTCGCTGGACCAAGAAATGGGGTCCCAGATGAAGATCGCGAATACAACTCCGAACCCGATCTTGAACAGCCGGTTCCGGATCAGGTCACGGAGCGTCCCTTGCTCGCCTTGTTCGCCCGTTAACTCCAACAGACCCGCCGCGATCGGGAATGGCAGCCTCTCGTTTTCCATCCACTGCTTCCGGAAAACCGTTACAACACAGAGACTTGCAACAAAGAAGCACAGGAAGAAGGCTCCCCACCAAAGCAGCGGGGTCAGCCACGCGGCCCAGGGAAATGCAGTGCCGGTAGGCAGTCCCTCATAAACCCCTTCGGTCACGCTGCGATCCGATACGATCGACCAGGGCGGTATCCGCGTCAGCAGGATCTCGCCCCAATTGTTCTCCGCCGAGGCGAAGTAGCTGGGCGCCGTGATGACCCCCAGAAAGTAGCCGACGAGCCATTCGCCCTGGGTCAGCGCGGAAACCATCCCCATAAGGGCGATCAATATCAGTTCTGACGCTGTGAGCCCTCTCCCCCTCCGGGCAAGCGAGGAATTCACCAGGAGCAGCAATAGAAACGGAATCAGGATGGCACCCGACAGGTGGCCGTAATCCATCCGTGAGGAACGGATGATATAGCTGGAGTAAGCCGGCCAGATCGCCACGAAAACGGACGTGAAGATGCCGATCAGGAGTGCGCGTTTAGTCATAGAAACAGTATAAGGCCAGGGGCCAGGGGTCAGAGTCCAAGGTTCAGGCTAAACCAAGCCAGGCTTCCCTCTCCCGCTTCGCAGGAGAGGGGTTCTTCCGGGCTTGGTTTTGCAGCTGCAAGACGGGTGAAGGCCTGGAAAAAGAGAGCAGTCGACCCAAGAATCAGCGCCGAACCTAATGCAGGTTTGTGAGGGCTGTCAAGATCTGAAGGGCAGAAATCAGGCAGCGGGGAGCCTACCTGAGAGACTTTAGTCGATCCATACCGGCAAGGGCAGAGCGGTTTTCGGGTTCACGCTCCAGGACCTTTTGCCAGGCCACACGAGCAGAGTCATTCCGGTGGTAGGTGAAGTGGACCCATCCCAACGCGGCCCGTGCGTTGTGGGCCTCGGGATCAGATGCGATAGCTGACCGATAGGACGATGCCGCCTCGGTAAACCGGTTCGCATGGAAGTGGATGTTGCCCAGGTTCATGTGGGCCGGGGCGAGGTCCGGCTGGATGTCTATCGCCAGCCTGTAGGAGGCCAGAGCGTCCTCAGGCCTTCCTGCGGCAGTATAGGCGAGCCCGAGGTTGTAGTGCAGCGCAACAAACTGCCCTCCAGCACGCCGTGCCGCCTCCAGATGCGGGAGGGCTTCTGCGGGTTCGCCAGCGTATAGATGAGACGTCCCCAGGTTGAAGGAGTCCATACTCCTGCTTCTCGTTCCCTCCCACGATGCCTTCTCGGCAACCGTGCCTGCGATCAGGAACAGAGAAACGACGACTCCGATGCCTACAGTCCTCCAATCTCTTGCCATTATCGAAGATATCAGAGTACTCACACCAGCCCCCGCGAACAGAACCAAAATGGGCACGACGGGCATTCGGTATCGTGTCGCGACGTGGAAGGCGATTACCCCGGCCCCGTAGACAAGCCCGATCAAGAGCCAGTCCTTGGGAATCCTTCGTCCACGCCAGACGACGATCAGCCCCATCATCCCCAACGGAAACAGGACGGCCATTTGCCCGAATGGCAGGTTCAGCGCAGCGGCATACTGGCGATGGTGGTCGAAACTATAGTTCAGAGGTACTTCGTGAGCCGAAAGGAAGAGACGCACCTTCCGAAGCGTCACACCTAACGCACCGACCGGGTCGTCGACAAAGAAAGCCAAGCCCTTTCCGAACCAGAAAGCGGACACCTCGCGATCCGACATCGTGCGCCCGGTCTCCGCCTCCGCCAGCCGTCGAGGACCCAAGAGATTTCCCTCAGGCTCACGTGGCGTGATGCTGGCTGGCATCCTGGGTGGCGGGGCGAACCAGCCCGGTGCTCCAGGATGGTTCCCCATATAGAAGTTGATGCCCCCGTGTGAGGACATCGGCGTCCACTCCCCCGCCACCGCACCGTTGCGTACCGTCAGCACAAGAAGTGGAATCGCCGCCCCCACCACGAATACGGCGGCGGCCGAGCGAAGCCGCTTCAGGTCGGCCCGCAAAGGCCAAAGCAGAACCATGCCCACAGCCGGAATGACCAGAAGGAAGTTCGGCCTGAGGATGGCGAGAAGACCCAGGATCAATCCGGTGATGACCAGATCCGGATAGCAGTCGGACCGACGCCACCGCTCGATGAACACGAGGAGTAAAACGGTCAGGACCACGGCGACGCTGGTACCGACCAGCATACTCTCATAGAAAAGGAGGGTTCCAACAGAACCGAACAGAATGCCGGATACCAGGCCGGCCTCAGCCCCGAACCGATCGTGTGCGAGCCGCCAGACCAGGCCCGACGCAACAACGCCGAGCAGCGACTGGAGGACAATCGCGACTGAAGGGTAGTGGCCCACAAGCTTGTAGAGCGAGCCAAGCAGGTAGGGATACAGCGGCGGCAGAACAAACAGTCGGGGCTCACCGGCCCAGTCCCCCGCCGCGATACGCGCGGCCCACGCGTCGAAGATATAGGCGTCGGACACGAGGGTGTCGCTGAAGGGGCTGTTTGCGAAGAACGCGTAGAGGTGGGCAACCCGGACCAGGAGGGCCCAGCCGAGGACAATCGCCAGAGGCGCGAGAACCGACAGCCGCCGGCCCATCACTCCCCGATCAGGAAGGTCGTCGACTTCTCGATCGTCTGCTCCGAAACCAGATCGGTTACAGAGACGGTCAGCTCGTAGACGCCCTCTTTTGATTCGCCGGGATCGATCTCGAGGTAGTTCTGCTCGTCCGCTTCAGTGCCGGACCGCTCGTAGGAGATTGTGACGATCGCCTTCTCCTCGAACCCAAGGAGTCGTCCCAACGCACGCAGTACGCGAACGGCACTCAGCTTCCCTTTCCGGGGCCGAATCTCGTAGTCGACCCGATGCTTGGTCTGGCCGAACGAATCCCGCGACAGTCCGTAGACCTCGTAGTAGATCAAAACGGGCTGCCCAGGGTTGAACGTCTTTGACGGCATCGGGAGGACACGCAGCCCTCGCTTGACCTGCGCCGCCTCATCCTGCGTCACATCACCTGCGATCTGGATGTCGCTGATCCCGAACGTGCCCTCGGGGTAGGCGTCGACGATCAGTTCCTGCGTGTAACCGTTCCGTCTCTTGGTGGCAGGATGGTTGACCTGAACGCCCAGGTAATACCGCCCCGCCTCGATCCGCAGAGCCACCTCGTCGATCGCAAGCGTACCGGCAAGCACATCCGTGTCTCCCGCCGCAAACGTCATCGGCGTGATGTTCCGGTAAATAGGGGTCCACGTGCTGTCGAACAAGGCGATCCCGCGCTCGAAAATCTCGTGGTCGATTTCGGCGGCAAGCAGACTGTCTGCCGGTTCGGACAGATCTCGGACAGGTACACCGTAGTAGACCTCAAGTCGGCTGCGTCCGTCCGGACCTCGGAAATCTGCAGTCGTGAAGTGGAAGTCCAGCACGTCACCTGTGGGGAGATACCGGTCGGGTTGCTGGCTTTTAGCGCGTGTCACGACCAGTTCGGGGCGTCGTCCATCCCAAAACTTCTCGTTGAAGCGTGCAAGCTTACGGCCCACCGGGAGGGCCGGATAGTCCATCTCGCCCTTCGGGCTAAGCGAAGAGAACACGACCTCTATTCCGTTTGCCACATCCGGATAGATCCAGTATTCCCACGATGTACCGCCATCGATCGGGAACAGTGGCAGCCCGTGGATCGGGCTTTCCCGCATCCTCCCACGATAGGTGGCTTCTTCCGTTCCTCTCACGTAGCGGTTCGTATTGTCCTGGTCGCTGATGAAGTAAGAGCGGTTGGGATTCATCTCGAAGTCGATCGACTCGAAGTCCTGGTAGTCGACCTGCTGACCGTACTCGCCGACGATCTCCCGGTCCCGAGTTGACGTCCTGTATCGACCTGCTCGCGCGATGATCTCCTCGCGTGCTTCCGAACTGAGAACACGCATCAGTCGTTCGCGTACCCGCACGACTCTCTGATCAGTCTCGAACCGGATGTCATCGTGCTTGCTGATGTGGGCCGGCTCACCATATCGGATGTAGACGTCGCCGCGTCGATCCCAACCCCGTTTCTCTGACGGGTAGTTGTGGAGTGCGTAGACCACGCGACGGTAGTGCTCGACCAGGCGTTCATTCCCGGGAGATGCCGGCGTGGGATCGCGTTTCTGCCAGAAGGCGCGAACGTAGCGTTCCCGTTCTTCTTCCGGCAGGCTTTTGTAGGCGGCCATCTCGTCCGGCCCCGCGACGAGTGAGATATCCTCCACCCGCTCACGAGCCTCGTCGTCGAGCGATCGGAGCTCATCGGCGATCAGGGATTGGGCCTTCCCGGTTTCGCCGATGCGGATGTATGCGTCGAGCAGCGGCCCGACGGTTACGCTGCGGAAGTCGGGACGAGATTCCATCAGGTCCCGCCACACTGCGGATGCTGAGTCGACGTGCCCCTGCTTGTAGAGCGATCGTCCCAGGTCGAATCGCGCGCGCGCGTGTGAGGGGTTGACGTCGATCTGTCGACGGTAAGCAGCCGTACTCTCCTCGAACCGGTTTAAACGCTCCAGGAGTCTGCCCGCGATGTAGTAGGCCTCTGGATGCGTCAGGTCGTGAAAAACGGCCTTTCGGATCGCATCCAACTCCTCAGCTTGATTTCCCTTCCCCGACAGGAACCTAGCAAGGTCTGCGTTCAGGCGTGGTGTTCCCCACTCCGGATCGCTTTCGGAAGCCGCCGAGAACCAGTCGGCAGCAGTATCCCAATCGTTCCGGCCGATCTTGGACAGACCGATGGCGTTCTTCGCGTCAGCCAGACCGGAGATCGGCTTGAGGGCACGTTTGGCGAAGAACTCCCCCTCCGCCAGCAGGCCGGCCTCGAGGGCGAGGAGTGCGTCCCCCGTCAAAGCGAACGGCTCCTCCTTGTCGACATCCAGGATTGCGTCTAGGCGATCTCGAGCAGTCCGGATGGCCAGGGTATCGGGTTCCGGCAGGCGTTCACCGAAAGTCTTATCCACCCGGCGTTTCGCGTTTCGCTCCTGCTTCAGCGCGCGCAGCAACGGAAGCCGGACCTCGTGACGCCCCAGGCCGGTCATCGGCCCGACATAGGTCACAGCCAGAAGCGGGTCGTGCTCTCGCCAGAACCCGTAGGCGAACAACGGCTGGTCGTCCGGCTCCATCTGCTGAAACCGCTCGGCGACTGCCGGATTGCCCACCTGCTCGATTAGGGTGACGAGGTGCCCAATCCGCTGGGCGGTCCAGTGCCCCGACAGCCTCGGTAAGGTCCCGAGCAGCTCGAAGTCCTGTTCGGCCTCTGCGCGCTCGTCTCCTGCCACCGCTGTGACCCGAAGGGTGTAGAGACCGGGCGGAATGTTCCGTAGCGACATCCCTTCCAGCAGCTGCGCCACATCTCGATAGGCCCCGAACTCTCGAACATCGGAGAGAACTCGGTTTCCGAAGCGGTCGACGATGTCAAATGTCACGCGGTGCGGGCGTTGGCCTATTTCGTAAAGTTCGACATACCACCGAACGGGGCCATCGGAGTCCACGCTTCCTCCGAGAGAGGGGATCACGGTATGCCCCAATTTTTGGAACGACTCTGGATTGGCAACCGGGCTGACGGGATCGATCTCCCGGACGAGCTGAACATCGCTCAGCGCCAGCGTCCCGCGCGGGAAGGCGGGTACGGTGAGGTCGAAGCGCTTCGTCCCCAATCGCCCATCGGCGACCACCTGGAGCACGGCCTTGTACTCACCCGGGCCGATTGTAAACCGGGCGATATCGTCGACCATCCCCTCCTGTGTTGCGGACTCTGAAGCCACAGAAGCGACGCGATCACCGCCGAGCCTCCGCGCCTCATTCCCCTGGTCGTCGAACAGCACAATCTCGGGGTGATAGCCAGCAACGAATCGGCCCCCCTCCTGCCTGAACGAAAGCTCCGAAACGGGAATGGCGATCGTCACTTCGACATCCGGCCCGGTCCCTCCGCGGAATACATCGATCGCGCCCTGGATCGAGAGGTCATTGGCGGTGGTCGTCGAAATCAGTCCCAGACAGACCAGGACTGCTTGTGTGAGTCTTCGAATCATCTGTTCAGTTCTCCGTCCCTCTGACGACTGAGGATCGGCTGTCGTTCCCTAATCGACTCATCCCGTTTCCCATCCAACAAATCTAAAAGAAGACCACGAACCGCCGTCGCCGAAGCCATGGCAGTCAGGAATCCAAGAAAAGGACCCTGTGCAGGTCAGACGACTGGACCAACGATCCCTTTAGCCTTTGACCAGGATGCCACACAGGATAGCGGAGGATGTGGGGATCGTGCAAGATCTTAAAGCAAAAATCGGTGGAGGGGCTATTCCTGGCGAAGATTCCGGACGGGGTTGGTGCGGAGGGCTCTCATCGAGTGGTAGGATACGACGAGGAGGATGGAGAAGAAGCAGAAGCCCGGCGCGATCAGGAAAGGGACGGCGGTCAGGGTAATATGAGTCGCGAAGTCCTGGGACCAGTTCTGGCACAGTAGGACCGCGAGTGGCGTGGCGACGATAGCGGCCAACACGACCAGCTTCAGGCGATCGCGCAGGAGGATTATCAGCAGATGGCCGGTATCGTACAGCACCTGCTCGCTGATTCCCGTATCTACAGACAGCCTCTTAATCATATGCTGTCCATATGTCTTCTCGACAGATGCCAGATAAGCTTCCACCGTCCCACCGACCTCCCCGTACAATCGAACCGTCTCCTGCTCCACCAACTTCCTCATCCTATCCTGTCCCGCGAGGATCTGCCCACGCACCTTCCCCAGCAGATTATGATAGGCTTTATTGGTGACCAGATTCACCCACGCACTCCATCCCCTGCGGCCACAAGATCCCAGAACGAGGGATTCGACGGATTCTCGTCCCCTTCCACGACTTCGAAGACCTTAAACCCTCGAGCCTCGTAATTCGACTTCGCGATCGGATGATCGTGCGAGCAGGTCGACAACCAGACGCGAGAGGATGTGAGCGTCCAGGCGTGTCGCACGACGGCGGTGAGAAAGGGACCGCCCAGCCCCTTACCTATGAAGTGCGGGGCCAGACCCATCGTGCTGATCTGAACCCCGCCGCCATCTTCCACAAACATCTCGGAATAGCCGATCGGAGTTCCTTTGTGCAGTCCCAGTAGCATCTCGTAGCCGGAACGCCCGACCAACGCCTTCCACGCTGACTCACCCCAGCCCTGTCGCCCGCCCCACCGCCACTGCGCCCCGACGAGCGTGTGCATAAACTTGGCCAGCTCGGCGTAGGGCGCTTCCACGCGGATCACGGTGAGATCGACGTCGCTCTCCTTCGGCCGGAAATCACTCGGCAACATCTCCATCCGGTATGAAGTCTTTCCGGACACGTCGTCTCCTACCTGGAAAACTCGGTCTGCAGCGCTTCGAAGTACCCGCGCATATGCCCGATCGCATACGACCAGTACTGCCGCGAATCGGTGTCCCCGTCCATTTTCATCGCGTGATCGGGGTGGACACCGCCTTCGTAGTCGGACTCGTAGATCGCCTTGAAGCACTCATACATATTCTCTTTCCCATCGTCCGGAAACGTCTCGTTGAAGCAGTTCACGTCTCCACGCACGTTTCGGAAGTCGATGAAGAAGAGCTTCTTCTGAGCGCCGAAGTGCCGGATCCATTTGGGGACGTCCGCTCCCATCTCCGAGAAACAGCCGACGCAGAACTTCAGACCGTTGAAGTCGCTGGGAACCAGATCGATCGCTTTCTGGAACGCTTCCGGCTCTCGCATAATCCGTGCGACACCCGAGATCGAAGGAACCGGCGGATCGTCCGGATGGAGCGCTAACTGAACGCCCGATTCTTCCGCGACGGGCACGACGGCCTTCAGGAAGTACTCCAGATTCGCCCACATCTGCTCGTCCGAAATCGGCTGATGATACTCCTTGGGGATCAGGCTCGCGTCGATTCCCGGGCTCGAGAACAGCGGCGAATTCTTCACCCGCTCCATCTCGAACGCCGTCCCTCCTGCACCGCCGCGATCCGGCAGCGTCCGATTCGTCCGGTAGAACCGCAGGGCGTGCATATTGTAGATGATCAACGGATACCCGGCCGCTCCCATATTCCGGAGCGTCTGCATAAACTTCTCGATCTGCTCGTCGCGATCCGGCAACCCGAGCATCCACTTGTAACAAAGCCGCCACGGAATCAGACTCGTCCCATCCACCTTCAGCCCCGCCGCCTCCACCTGCGCCTTCAGATCCATCAGCACGGGGAACTCGTAGTAGCCAACCTCGGGATCACACGGCGGCCCCACCAGCGCACTGTCCACCCCGATCTGCTGCATAAACTTGAGTCGGCTTGCTATATCGCTACCACCAAGGCCAAGTGACAGATGCATATCTGTAATCCTCTCTCTGTTGAGCATCACCGCGCAGAGCGCGGCGACGAGAATGTGACCATATGGTCACCCGTCAGGCAGAGCCTGACAGGAACGGTTCGGCTCTCTGCACGCCCAAGGTGCTCACTGAATCTCTGGCCGCCGTGTTCCGCACGGGGATCGAGACTTCCACTTCTGAACTCAACAATCACTACTCGTCATTCGCTATTCGCTTTTGACTTTGCCTGGAGCCTGAAACCTGCCCCCTGAAACTCGCTTCTACCCCTCAACACAAGCCTTAAGCTTCTTGATCCCTTCACGAGCGACAACACGAGCTCCCTTTGCCCAATAACTCTCATTGAATAATTCAAGCGACAGATACCCGTCATACCCGAGCGTGTTCAGATCACTCACAATCTGTTTCCAGTCCGCCAGACCATCCCCCGGGTACACGCGATCCGCGTCGGTTACCGTGTCTCGTCCGGGCGTCTCGGGGTAGTCATTCACGTGTATCAGCCCCAGCTTTCCGGGCCCGAAGTGTTCGAATCCGTGATGGTGACCGCTCCCCTTCCACATATGGAAGACGTCTGCCAGGATCTGCACATTCGGCCGACCACATTCCGACGCGACAAACAGAGCTTCGCCAGTCGTGCCGAGGGTCTGTGCGATCCCCCAGTACTCGACCAGCGGCGTCACACCGTATCCCTCCGCCAGATCCACAACTGCCGCGAATCGCTCCGGAACCGCCCTTAGGTCAACGACGCGATCGTGAATACCCCGTGGTGGCGTCGCCAGATACGGACAGTTCAAGGCCTTGGCTATCGCCAGGCACCGCTCTGCCTCTTCCATTCCCTCTGCCCGACGATCGTCCTCGGGCACAGCCCATTCCGGAAAGGCGATCAGGTTGACGATCTGGAGATTCCGGCTCACCGCCTTCTCCCTGACCTCGTCGAGTGTCCCGCCTCCGTCGACGAACGCATCAAGATCCTTGACCCACGGCTCAATCCCCGCATAGCCGGCCTCTGCGGCGACATCGATCTCGTCGAGGACCGTTTGCCCATTTGCCAGAATCGTGCTCGTGTTCAGACAATACTTGAATCCCACGCCATCCTCCTGTTCTTCCGGTGTGCGAGCTAGTATGTGCAGGACGTGAAGCCAACACAACACTGCCGGGAACCTGACGGAGACATGCGGGACTCCCGAGTCGGATTCGCTTGCCTGACGCTTAAAGAACGGCGTTTCTTCTACCTGTCGCTTAGCTTACACCGTGCGGTCAAACCACCGTGTCTCAAATTTGTTTGGGATCTCCGTATGTCTGATACAGCCGCGTCACGGAACCGCTGGATCATCAACTCTAAAGTCGATCTCTCCTGCTTCTCCTTGGGATGGGCCTTGATCTTCTTCGTTCCGCTCGCTCTCCCGGCGCTCGAAGAGAATGCCAGATTCGTGGCGGAAACGTTCTTCATCGCACACCGATACTTCACGTTCCCCCTCGTTTACCTCGATCGTGCCGAATTCGGTCGGCGGAAACTGACCTACCTGATCACGCCGACTATCTGCATCGTCGGGGTGTGGCTCTGCTACTTCTTTCGGGTGCACGAGCCGGAGATGTTCATCTTTTGGTCGTTCTTCAACTACTTCCACTTTGTGAAGCAGAAATACGGGCTCCTCCGGATCTATTCGAGCAAGACCGGGTGGGGATCCAAGCGTCTTGACGAACTGGTGGTCTACGGTTGGGGCCTCGCGGGCGTGCTGCACGTCCTCGCCTTCCAGGGAGGCGTCGAAGGCCGGCTGATGTTCTACCTGTCGAGTCATCCCGCCTGGATCTACGGGATGCTGCTCGTCGTGGGTGCTTACTGGACCATCGAAGAACTGTGGGGATGGACCGGCGTGACAAAGAAGCCGATGATCGTCGCGACAGGAATCGGTTTCATCCTTGTCGGCGGGATCGTCGGCACCCTCGCCATCGACCCGATTATGGGGCCCACGATGGTGACGGCAACGTATACGGCATTGATCATCCTCACACTGGTCTGGCTCGTGCACGAGTTTCGTTCACCACACGGCGCGAATTGGCCGAAGATCCTGTTCACCGTCGGCGTAGCTGTGATGTACGGATACGGGCCGGTCGCCTCCACGACGGCGTTCCTGGTGGCCACCAGCTTCAGCCACGCCTTCGAATACTTCGCGATCTGTGGGCTCTCCCTGCAGAACAAGGCGAGATCTCACGCGCAGGACACGCCTTTCCTCTTGTTGCCTGCGCGACACATCGTTCTCTACACGATTCTCGTCGTCCTCGGAATGACGGTGTTCCATAAAGGGATGGACGCGCTCTCACCTTACCTGTTCTACGTGTTTATCTACAGTACCTCGTTTATGCACTTCGTTTACGACGGAATGATCTGGCGGCTGCGCAGACCCCGCGTCGCGGCGGAAGTCGGGGCCTAGAGATCGAGAATTGATCATCGGGAATCGAGAGTTGATGATTGCGGATCGAAGATCACCGGGGTGTTCGCGGACAGTCTCCGGACGCCCCATAAGCTGGCTGCTCACGATAGTTTCGCTTGTGCTCGTCGGCTGCACCGAACGGGAGATCCGGATCCTGCAGGAGGAAGCATTTGCCGACCGTGAGGCAGGACGAGTTGAGGAGGCAATTCAGCACTATCGCGAAATCCTCACCCTGAATCCGGCGGATCTGGACGTGCGAAACGAGTTGGGATTTCTGCACGCCAGTGAAGGCCGGCCAGACAGCGCACTGTCTCATTATGCCCTGGCTATCGCGACCGACTCGACGATCGCTGAGCCGTACTATAACTCTGGTGTGCTCTTCGTGGGTATCGGGATGTTCGACAGCGCGCGAGCGTCGTACGAGAAAGCGATTTACCACGACCCGAACCACATCCAGGCCCTCAGCAACCTAGGATCGCTGCTCGAACGAGAAGGCCGTGTTGAGGAGGCGCTTGAGCACTATGCGCTCGCACTGTCCATCGACTCGACATTCATCCCTGCGTGGCTCAACACAGGTCGGATTCGGTTCCTAAACGGACAGATATGGGAAGCCGAGAGCGCCTATCGCCAGGCACTAACCTTGAATGCCAACCTCCCGGATGCACACGCGGCCCTAGCCACCATCTACCGACAATCCGACGATCTGGATCGTGCGATCCAACACCTCGAACACGCCATTCGCATCGCCCCGGATTCCCCAGCCCGAGACAGCCTCCCGGAATTCCTCATCCTGAGAGATGAGCGGGACAAACGGCGCGATGCCGGTGAGATGAGAGCCCGGCATATTGTCGTGCACCAAGAGGGTTTTGCCCTGATGCTGCTGAAACGGGTTCGATCGGGAGAGGACTTTGCCTCACTCGCTCGTGAACTATCAATCGATCCTTCGGGCCGGTCAGGCGGAGACCTGGGCGCATTCCAGCCGGGAGATCTGCTACACGCGTTCGAATCAACAGTGAAGCGTATCGAGCCAGGCGCGTTTGGCGGGCCCATTAAAACGCCGCTGGGCTGGCATATCATCCAGCGTATCTACTAGCCCCGACTCATCGACTACCGCAAAAAAATTATCCCTGCCCGAGAGATTCGCGACCTACCAGACCGACTTGAACCCACGGTCTGAGTACCAGAATCCGTATCTGGACATCACCGCGGACGCAACGATCAGTCGACCGGTTGGGACTCGCTGGATCTTACCGCTGTTTTAAAAAGGGAATTACCCGTGGCCCTCCGATTCGACCCGACCAGTTCGAGGCCTGGAGTAGGGAGTGGCCAGTAACGAGTGGGAGCAGGACAAGCCTCACGGGTCACTCGAGGTCGTGGACGCCAACCTGTCAGGAGGCGCCTTCCTTACAGAAAACAATCCGCATCACTTTGCCCGTCGGGGCCACTCTCTCTTCTACTTCATTGGAGATAGGGCCAAGCCACTCGCTACAGATGATGCGGACGAGCAACACGATCGAGTCGCGGCACAGGCGATGATCGACAAGCGAGCATCACAGGGCTACAACGTTGTTCCCTCGTGTTCATCATCGAAGCCGGATGGAGCAACAGTGGTGGCGATCCGTTCGACGACCTAGATGAGGACCGGATCAACCCAGAAGATTGGATAAAAACAGACGAGCAGATGCCGGGTCGACCAAAGACTGCAACCTTAACAGGGGCAGCGAATTATCGAAACAGTCAGGTGACTTGGTCTTGTGGGCTAACTTTTGACTCTGAACTGGTTTTCAATCGAACCAAAGCCGAAAAAATTCCTCACGCCAAAATGGTCTAAATCCAAAGTAGATCCTTGGAATTCTCGAGTCTGATTCTATTTGATCTTTGAGTAAGTAGTCCCACTAAGGAACCGAGACTTTATGCTTTTAGTCATCTCGCTGAATTTTATACTGACTTTTTTCCATTCCTCACTGGTAACTAGGCTCACTCTTGCTTCATGGTACGAGGTCATACTTTCAAACTCAGCAACCATGACAATTTCCTCGATATCCCCCACGATTGTTTGCCACGTGGCAATGATGCGATAGCCGTGTTTCTCCATTAGGGGGTTCATCTCTTTTTCTGCAAAGGCGTGGTATTCTGAAAGTTGTCCAATAGACACTTCCGTGACGGCCATCCAATAGACACGCTGACCTAATTGCTGGGGCTCAGCATTTGACGGCAGTAGTAACAGACCAAAAAGTATGGGAAGCAGTTTCATTGTTTGCTCTCACATCAGTTGAAAGTCTATACGGCAAAAAGCGCGGAACATTGCAGGCACATCACTAACAAATAATTAGGCAGTTGGCAAGTTTTGGCTGCCCAAGCTATCCCCAGCTTCATATCCGGACAAGCGGCGCGATCTTTCGTTATCCGGCGAGGAAATCGCCGGGATCGCTAGCCCGGCCGAGCGATCCCGGCGAACTAGGCACACGACCGCTTGGTCGGTATCCACCCGATGATTACAGGCACCTTCCGAGTATTCACTTACGATGACTGGTGCGACTTCGGCGATTACCATTCGCTTTATCGGGAAATGCATCAGCGCACGCTGGTTTCGCGCAACGCATATTCTGGCTCCGTCGTGAACTCCGAATTCGTGTATTACCTGCGCGACCAAAACCAGGACGGCATCTCCGATGAGCAGGACAGCGCCACCATAGGCGAGATCCCCACGGCCAGGTGGTAGATCCTGAAAGAGGGAGGCTACATCATCACCAGTTACGAATCGACCTACTTCGGCGATCATCTGCACCAGGGACCGTTAAACCTGAACAACTGCTTAAACGAGATTCTCGAAACACAGATTCAGCCCGCGATCGGTCTGATTAGTGCACCCACCTCGATCTGCCCCAACAAGGTCCGCCACTTCACTAGCCGGGGCAAACCTTGCACGCAGCCTTCGCTAGCCAGACATCAAGCACTCGCCTCTTTGGCTTCCTAACTAGAGAGTGGATAGACATCGAGACGCCTTGAGGACCGACCTACGAATTTAAGCCACCGGATAGTCGAGATTGGAGGGACTGTGGTACCGTAACGTTGCTCTCCATCAGTACTCAGTTAGAAGCGCGGTGTTACCGCTTTTTCGTGCCTGCGCCTTCGTGGTTAGCTTGGCGCCCCTGTAATGAAACGCCTCTCCCGTTGACTCCGAATCACATCCTGCTCGATCGCCAGCGGATCCCCCCAGATGTCGATCAGCCGTCGGTGCAGAGTCTTCTGGATATCCTTATGCTCAGGGTCATCCGCCAGATCCGTAAACTCGTTCGGATCCTCTGCGATGTTGAACATCTGGGGCGCATCACCTAGGCTCACATTCAGCTTGTAATCGCCCCGCTTGAGCATCGCCACCGGTCCCTCGACACCGTGTGCGAGATACTCTGAAAACGCCTCGTCCTTCCAGCCCGGTTCCTCCCCTTCGATCAGCGGCCGAAGACTTTCGCCATCGAGTGGCGCGACATCGCGAGATGCCCAGGTCACGTCTATGAGCGTCGCCACCAGGTCGACGAGTGAGACGTTCTGGCTGACTCGCTTGTTGTCCGGAAACGTCCCCGGCCAAGCGATCTGGAGCGGGACCCTAGCCGACGCCTCGTAGTGGTTCGACTTCCGCCACATCCCGTGTTCGCCGTTCATCTCGCCGTGATCGGAGGTGTGTATAATGATGGTATTCCTGAACTGGCCCGTCTCCTCTAGCGCATCGATCAGGCGACCGATCTTCTCATCGAGATAGGTGATCAGCCCGTAGTAGCCGGCTCGAGCTCGCCGTACGGCCTCTTCGGGGAAATCAACGCAGCCGAACATCCGGCGCATCCGCTGATGAACAGGATGCAGGTTGTCCAGATGCCCGTCCGGGATTTCAGGCAAATCGATGTCGTCGAGCGGATACAGGTCGTAGAAGCGCTCGGGTACGACCAGTGGAAAGTGCGGCGCAATAAACCCGACATTGATCGCCCAGGGCTGGTCCTTCCGGGCAGGATCACGGATATACGACAGCGCGGCCGCCTCCACCTGATCGTCGACCTCGATCGACGTCGTGGATCCCGGCCCAGCCGCTTCGACCCCGCCCCACGGCTTACCTTCGACGATACCTTCATCCCAGTCGGCAGCGCCTCTGGGGATCCCGTCCGTCGTCCACAGTTCGGCGTGAAGGTCGCGGCCAAGTTGCGTGCGGAATCCGTGCAACTGATCCAGACCGCAGAAGTGCTGCTTGCCCGAGATGACCACATCGTATCCAACGTCCCTGAGCCGATGCGCCCACGTGACAGTGTCAGACCTGAGCGGCGAACCGTTGTCGTAGCACCCGTTGTTGTGGACGTAGCGACCGGTCATAAACGACATCCTGGACGGGCCACAGAGCGGCGAGTTGCAGTAAGCGTTGTCGAACGTAATCCCCATCGAGGCAAGCCGATCCATATGGGGGCTTTGCACGAGTGGGTGCCCGTGAATGCTGCTGTACTGGGGCGCGTGTTCGTCCGACATAATCAGCAGGATGTTCGGTTTCTGGTAAGACAAGGTAGCCTCCTGTTGCGTGCACCGGTGTCTGATCGCTTCGTGTCTGTCAGCACAATCACTTCAACATACGCCCGAAGGGCAGACGAGAACACATTCAGATGACCTTCGAACACCAATCTGCGAACCACTGGGGGCCCTTCCTCGAGTGGGCCATCAACAACCCGGCAACAGGCCCACAGGCGTGCGACACCGTCGCCAAAGCTTAGACGGCCACGGCTTCAATGGCTTCCACGTCCCCGTCTTCTGCCGGTGGCTCGACATCCACAAGGAAGCGAATCCGGAGTTTGACAACCCTGATCCCACACCCGATCCAAGTACATTGGAGGCACTCGAGGTTCTAATTCAGAAGACATACGCAGCCGGAGGGATAGTCCACCTGTGGTAGTGGGGCGACAACGATGTGCGAATATTGAGGTGGTAAGCAAGGGCACGTCGCAACGTGTCTGTATCGCTACATCGCCGCCAAACTCGGACCGGTCATCGATTGGTCGATGGGGTTCGGCTCCGACCTCGAGCACTGAGTCGAAGAGGTGGGCCTTAAGCACTGGCACGACCCGATGCACGCAGAGATGGGCTGGCCTCACCTGCTCGGCAGTCGACCAAGACGCTCCAAGGATGGCCCCGAATTGATCGATACGACCGCCTCGACTAAGCCCGCTACAACAACATCGACCAGAACAGCGCACTGTCTAGAGGAATAACGATCGGCCTGACACCTGAGGGCACCAGCATCCCCGTCGCAGAAACCGTTTTTATGCTCGTCCTCGCCTTATACCGCAACTTACTACAAGCACAACAGTCGCTTCGTGACGGCACGTGGCTTCAGTAGGAACTTCGCCCCCGCTCGTTCGAACTCGTCGGCAAGACCTTCGGCGTCATCGGGATGGGCAGGATCGGCTGGGAGCTCGCGAAGTCGTCACGGCGGCGGAGGGTATCCTCCGGCCGATCCATCGTCTCTGCCCCCGCTCCGAGACACCACCACACGAGACCGTCTATGAAAATCGCCATCGCCGCCCTCCACCACGAAACCAACTCCTTCTGCCGCGAACGCGCCGTCACCCTCGACGACGTCCTCATCACCCGCGGGGCAGACATCCTTAACGTCCACCCCAAAACCTTCCTCGGGGGCTTCCTGGAGGGCATCGGCTCCGACCCCGACCTCATCCCCACAGCCGCCATCCGTTTCACCGGCGGAGGCCCAGCCTCCAGTGATATCTTCGAAGCCTGCCTGAACGAGATCCTGACGCCCCTCCGTGCAGCCGGCAATGTCGACGCCGTATACCTTGCCCTTCACGGCGCGATGGTCGCCGATGAACCGTACACCGATGCCGAAGGCGCACTGATCCGAAAGGTCCGAGCAGTGGTGGGCGATCGGATACCCATCGTCGCCACCTACGACTTCCACGGCATCTTCAGCGACTATGAAGTCGCGAACGCCGTCCCCTTCCCGAACGACACCAACCCGCACATCGACGGTTACGAGCGCGGACTCGAGGCCGCCGAATGTCTGCTGAGAATGCTCGCACAGGAGATCACCCCGGTCACCCGGATCCTCCGTGTCCCCATCATCGGCCCGAACATTGGTCAGAGCACGTGGGCACACGATGCCGACGAGGAGGCGAAGCTCCTGCTCTATCGGCTCAACCGATATCGCGCAGAATTGGAGAAACGCCCGGGCGTTATCAACGTGACGCTGCTGGGAGGATACGGCTACGGGGATTCACCGGACGAGTCGATGTCGATCATCGCCACAACCGACAACGACCCGGTCCTGGCTGACATCCTGTGTGCGGATCTGGGAAGGAAGCTTTGGGAAAGCAAAGAAGATCTTGTGTCCATTCGCCCGATTCATCCCGTGGATGAAGGCGTCAGGCTTGCCATATCAGCGGAGAAAAAGCCGATACTGCTGGTAGACCTCGGAGATGATCCAGGCAGCGCTTGCCCAGCCGACAGCCCTGCCGTCCTCGAGTCCCTCCTCAGGCTGGGTGCACATGACGCCGCCTTGACCATCCGAGATAGCCCCGCCGTCGACGCCTGTCTGAAGGCAGGCATCGGCGCCACCATCACCATCCCGATAGGCGCAAGTGTAGACGACCAATTCTACAAGCCCGTTGAGGTTACCGGCACGGTCCGCCTGCTTGACGACGGACACTACGCCGTCTGTGGCCCGACCCACGGTGGATGGGGCCGCGAACCCGAAGCGGCCGCGTTCAAGTACGCAGACGCCGGCCAACGTGCCGTGCTTCGTGTCGGAAACCGCATCGACGTCATCCTCTCACGACACAGGACGGGAAAGGATCGGGACTTCTTCAAGAGCGCCGGCATTCTGCTCGAAGAGAAACGGATTCTGGTCGTCAAATCCAACCAGGCCCACCGGGCCTCGTTCGACACCGTCGTCGCCCGCACCATCGAACTGAACAGCCCCGGTGTCAGCACCGTCGACTACGAGACCCTCACCTTCAAGCACCTGAATCGCCCCCTCTGGCCAATCGATACCGATTTCGAGTGGAACCCGTAACCGCCGACTTCACGTCGGAGCACGAGGTGAAACAAGCTGCGGACTAGATCGTACGCGGGAACCCTCTCCCGCTAGCGGGAGAAGACAGATCGCGCCGAAGCCTGCGAAGACGAGATCAGGTGAGGGCTTTGATGCCACCTCTTGGGGCAGTTGCTTCAATCCTGTACACAAAAAAACCGCCCTCGACTAAACGCCGGGGCGATCCTAGAGGACATTGTTCGGGTCTGCACGATCCCGACCCTTGATTTCTCCACGTCCTCCGCGGTTCAGGCCTTCCCGTCCCGTTACAAGCCCAGCAAATAACTCCACTTCACCAACACCGACCGATTCTTCCGGTGGAAATCCCCCTCTGTCCCGAACCCGTTATCGAACACTAGGAACACGTCGCTCCCCGGCCGATACCGCCAGTTCAACAGAAAGTTCGTGCTGACGGATTCTCGATCGTTGTTCCACTGCGCAAACAGCTTCACGAAAAAGTCTGTCGAGAACGAATACAGGATCCGCGTACTCATCGCCGTGATGTTCAGGTGCACCAGAGGCAGCCGGATCCAGTTGCTGTTCCAGTTCGTCTCGATCGACAGCCGACCCGTTGGCTGAAAGACCATCTCAGAACGTACGGTGTATCGATGCCCCGTATAGAATGATCCTGCTTCCAGGAAGACGCGAGGCCGGAACTTCCGTGACCGACTGGGCGAAGGTCCGAACGTAAAGGTGGAGAAGTCATAGGTCCCCACTGGAATCGCAATATCATCCCGCTTCTTCGATGGTTCGAAGGACTCATCCACGACGTCGTGGGTATGAGAGAACTCCATCCGCCACCAGTAACCGGTATTGAAGTTCGTCCACCAGCTGACCTCAAAAGACCAGTTCTTCACGTTGTTGTTCCGGTCCGTCACCATCTGGAATTGAGGCCCGATCGACAAATACCGGATACCCATATCGTTTTCCGGTCGGGGTCGAACCCGTGCCGATAGATCGTATTGCCTGAAGCCTTCCAAATCGCCACGCCGGTTTACAAAACCGACCGCGGGTTCGAAGCTCTCCTCCACATCCAGCAAACGAGCCCGGAACGCAGCGAGCGTTCCTGAGTAGTCCATCGAAACGTAGCGTGCGTCGTCTGAGTCGCCGATCTCCGAGTCCCAGGTGCGTGCATAGAAGCCCTGGAAATTGAGTTCCTCTGTAGCGGACAGGCTGAAATCGACGCCCAGAGACCGGTTGTACACATCCCAGCCCTGAACGGGATCGTTAACCTGCTTATTGACCACCATCATCCCGATGTTCGACCGGGCGAGAAAATCCCTTCGAAGACGAACGACCGAGTAGTTCGTCTGGTAGACGTTTGTCGTATCGTCCTCCTCAGTGTCGATGACCGTCACGTCGTCGGTAAACGCGTTGAGCGCGCCAATGCTCGTCCGTCCCTCTTTGCCGGCGACCTTGGTTCCCAGGATGATCGGTACTTTGGCTCCCTCCTCCAGTCCGATCCTGCGAGAATAGAAGAGAAGGGTCGGTGGACGGCTGCCCCCGCCTGTCCGCTCCGCCGCCTGACCGAAGCTGAACAGGTTGGCGCCTTCGAGGAAGAACTCACGCTTTTCCGGGAAGAAGAGCCTGAACTGCGTCAGGTTGACCTGCTCCTGATCACCTTCGACCTGCGCGAAATCAGTGTTATACGAGACATCGAGCGAAATGTTAGGCGTGACCCCATATCTCAGGTCGACACCGGTCTCGAACACGCCTCTCTCGTCAGAGCCCGCGATCGTGTAATCACGAGAGGTTCCCGGAAGTACGTATGGCTTGAGCTGCATCGACCGCTTCGCCTCGGTCACGCTGAGCCCACGCAACTCACCGATATCCGACGTCCAGTAGCGCGCGCGGGTAGAGGAACTCCGCCGTCCGACGACAAACTGGGACTCCTCGTTCATCGATGCGATGTTCCGGGCCATATTCAGCCCCCAGACCATATCCTCGCCCGGCTTGAACCTCAGCTGACTGAAGGGGATGGCAATCTCGACGGTCCATCGATCGTCATAACGCTGTGTCTTGCACGTCCAGTTACAGTCCCAGTCTTCGTTGTAGGACCGCCCCTCGTTGGACAGCATCAGATCACGCTGTGCCCCGAGCGGATTGATGAAAAAGAAGAACCCGGTCTGACGGTCGTTGTAGGTATCCAGCAGCAACTGAACGTTGTCGTCCCCCCAGATCTCGGAATCGCGACGCATATTGTTCGCCACCATCTGGTAGTGCTCGGACATAAAGCACTCGAACGAGAAGTAGACCTGCTCGTCGTCATACAGAATCCGGGCGACAGTACGTTCTGTGCTCGGCATCCAGTAGTCGGGATCGCGCTGGATGAACCCGTCGACGGGAACCGCCTGCTGCCACACAGCATCGTCCAGCCGGCCGTCTACCCGAGGACCTTCGCCCACCCGGGTAGCGATCGCTTGGCGACGGGCGCGCCCGTTGAGCGGAGCATCCGCCCGTTTGACCGTGATCAGCCGATCGTTCTCGCTCAGGTGTGTCCGGTAATCGAGCTTACGGGCGATGACCATATCGTTTACGTGCTTGATGACTTCCAGGGAGGGATCGGAAGTGTTTGCTGCGGCGAGCTGGGATCCTTCAGGAGCCGCTCCGTTCAGCCCGCTGATGTAGACGAGATCGCCGTAGACAAGCCTGACTTTTCCGAGGTCTTCCTCGCCTAACACGTTGCTTTTAAAGAGGACAAAGAAAAGGAACAGGGAGGTGGTTAAAAGTGAGTGCATACTTGCGAAATTAGTAAACCACTTTAGAAAGACAAGCATTTACATCCTATGTCGCGACAGAATCGAAACCAGAACCGGCTCGATCTTCTGCTTCCACGAATCGTTCGCGTATCCGACCCAGGCCATGGGAGGAGTGGTGGCGAGTGGCTGACCCAGACGCCCGCCATCGGGTTTAGTCACGGCCACGCCCATCTCCCGGGCGATCAGTTCGGTGCACACATCATGCGGGTGGCAGCAGGTTCCCAGCTCCTGCCCTCGGGTGACCAGAGCATCCTCCAGGTTCGGCCTCAGATCGGCGTTAAACCGGTCGTGACCTGCAATCAGCTCGTAGAGATGCCTGCCGCCTGTGCAAATGTATTGATCCGCGAACAGTCGCGCCTTGCCTGGCTGGATCGGCCAGATCAACCGCTCGACCATCTACTCCTCGATTCTGGAAGGGATGTCTTTCCCGCCCTGGAAGAAACGCGACAGCATCGCGAACCAGTGTTCGATCGAATCCGCTATCGAGGCTGCAGCCGAACCGGGACCTCCCGATCCCTAATCACGTCGTAACCGACCGCGCCGGCTCCCTTACCTTCGATCGCCCACAGGACGTCCGCTCGAAACTGTTTGGTCGTCGGGATCTCCGTCTGAACAGCCACGAAGATATCGGTCAGATTCGTGTCCGCCAGCCGGTTCTCCGCTACCCCGGTCAGGACCCACGCGCTCCGCTTGTCATACATCAGCCCGCGTGTACCGTCGATCGGGTCGACGATCGCACGATACCTCGACTGATGCGGCGCGCAGTCTCTAGGAAAGACCTCACCCACCTCATCCAGCCCTTCTCCCACAACGACAATCGACGAATCTCTAACGCCTCCGCGAACAACTCGGGAACCAGATCCTCGCTCACGCGATCGATCGCATAGATCGTGTCCCCTGCAGTTTCCGCTGCCACCGCGCTCAGTGACTCGGTCAACTTCGCGGCGATCTCCTCCCTCACCTCGTCCCTGATCCGAGCCTGGATCCCCCGAACACGCTCCACAACCTCCCCCCGACCCAGCTCAGGACCAACCATCATCCATTCTCCCTCTTGCAAACGAAAAAGGCGCCCATCCATCTTAGGCCACCTCCAATCCCAAATCTACCAGCCTGCCCACCCACCGGTTCCGCTTCCTGCCGCGTTTACCTATTGCCGCATTTGCATCCTGCCGGCTTTCTACTGCCTATTGCCTGATGACGCCTTACGCCTCCCTCACTGAATCACCAACATCCCGATACACGTATCAAAACACTCCCCTTGAGGCAACGCCTCCGTAATCACCTCCGTCAAACTCACGTTTGAGCAAGGCGACGCTATTCAACACCTGAAGATCATCTATGCTCTTCGTCCCAATCAGCCCAAAGACAAAATCGTTGAGCTGCCTCAGATTCGCATCGACGATGGCTACCGTCTGCTCGCTATCCAGATACAGATCGAACTCCAAGACCACCACGCGAAGCCTACCGGTGTTCAGGGGGGTCGCCACGACGGTCCTCGGCTTCCCATACAGAACGGCTGCTCGTGCGCCCTCCTTTTCTGGGGGTTTTTTGGGGGCGCTTCCTCCTCTACCTGTTCGTCTACGGCAGGACCGAACTGGGCCTTCAGGACCACAACCACAAAGGCCTCGCCGACGATGAAGATGACGATCAACGCCCACAGTCGCTTGATGAGCGCGCTCACGCCCGACCTTCGGGTTTCTGGCGAAGAACCTTCCCTTCGCACCACCCCCCGGGTTCACGGCCGCGTCAACCGGTGTCAGAGATCGGTGATACGCGACCAGATCTCGTCATTCACCTCGATTCCCTCCTCGAGACTCCGCCGCCGATGCTCCAGCATCCCCTCACCCGCATAGCGTGGGCGCTCGTGTCCTTCCAAGGACTGGGAGGACTGTAGATCAGCGATCACGTCATCCATCATTGCTCGCCGATCCTGTTGAGCCAGGACAGATTCGATGTCGAACGCGATGAACACCTGAGAGACCGAGATCTCAGCGTCCTGCTGCTCGACTTGATAGGCCGATTTCCCGCCGGACAGGAGGGCCGCAATCAGGTCCAGTGCTAACGACAACCCGGATCCCTTCCAGTACCCAATCGGGAGGGGCCTGACACGCTCTTCTACCATTGCTTCCGGATCGGTAGTCGGGTTCCCGTCCAGATCGTAGCCACCGGGAACGGGAAGTCGTTCACCCGCCTTGCGGTGCCGCCCCAACCTGCCCATAGAATACTGACTGAGGGCCATATCCACCAGGACCGGACCTTCCTCCCGCGGAATACAGAACACGATCGGGTTGCTCCCCAACTTGGGATCCATCGATCCCCACAGCGGCATAAACTGCCTTGTGTTCGTCCAGCAGATCCCGATACATCCCGCCTCCACGGCCTGCAACCCATAATTCCCGGGGCGCATCCAGTGGTTCGTATTCCGAAGCGCGGTGCACCCGATCCCGTTCTCCTTCGCAAGCTCGATCGCCCGCGCCATACAGAAGTGCGCGTTCAACGGCCCCACACCCATATGCCCGTCATACTGCTCGATAATCCCGAGGTTACCCACCAGCTCCGGCTCGACTTGAATGTCCGTCCCGCCTGACCGCATCTGCCTGATAAAGCCCGCAAACCGCAACACCCCGTGCGACTGCACTCCATCCCGCGTCGCATCCGCAAACAGACGGGCCAACAGTGCCGACCTCGCTTCACTGAACCCCGTCTCAGTCAGCACCTCATCAAACCGCCTCACCATCTCATCGTATCCAATCCGCACGTACCCTCCTGCCTGACTTTGCCTTCAGAGTTTGTGTTCGATTCTGACTTTCGACTCTCGTCCCCGGAGCCGCGACCCGTGATCTAAATATCACAGACCTCAAAAGCGTGCCAGAGAGCCTCTATGGCATTTCCTTTGGGAGTAAACTCGTGCGCCACATACAGGTCGTAACCCGTCTCGGCAATCGCATTCATCACCCCCGGATAGTAGATCTCTTGATCCTCATCCAGATCCTTCCGATCCGGATTCCCCGCCGTATGGAAGTGACCGATGTGTTCGATGTTGTCGCGTATCGTACGGATCAGGTCGCCTTCCATAATCTGCATATGGTAGATGTCATACAGCAGCTTCACCCTCGGTGACCCAACACGCTCACAGACCGCCACACCCCACGCCGTCTTGTCACACTGGTAGTCGGGATGGTTCACCTTACTGTTCAGCAGCTCCAGATTCAGGTTAATCCCCTTCTCCTCAGCGGCCCCCTTCACGCGATCGAAACCCTCGGCGACGATCTCGATGCCTTCGTCGTCATCGAGCCCTTCCCGATTCCCACTAAAACAGATCAACCCCGGAATCCCCAGCTTCGCAGCCAGCTCGATGCTCTCCAGCAGTTCCTGCGCGATCCGATCGTGATTCTCGCGCTTGTTCAACCCATCGGGCAGCGAGTTATGCCCGGACATACTGGGAATCGCCAGTCCGCTCTCTTGTGCCAGGCTCACGATTTCGTCTAACGGCGCCATATCCCTCGCCCACAGCTCCACACCCGCATACCCTATCTCGGCGGCCGCCTTGACCAACCCCTCGAGCGTCACACCTTCACCCCGCATAAAACACGGATAACAAAACGACTGCCTGATCTTCCCCATAGCCCCTCCGGCAAACCTCGTTCCCTAGGGCGCCTGCCAAGCCGGAGCATGGGAACGAAGGGATTCCTACCCCAAAAAC
>MDTE01073095.1_pt1 | contig 114292 bp, 101 predicted proteins | sample 811231 | NCBI WGS metagenome assembly MDTE01 (sample SAMN05326651, study PRJNA326480) | marine metagenome | isolation source: seawater | place: Indian Ocean: Red Sea | collected 2010 | reverse complement strand
ACTCCAACGCCTACGCCAACTTTAACACCAACACCTACTGTTGCTCCAACAGCTACTCCAACGCCTACGCCAACTTTAACAGCAACACCTACTGCTACTCCTTCATCTAGTTCATGGAATGGAACATATGGAACAACAAATATGAGTGAAAGTTCTAGTTATGATATTGGTAGTGGATCTAATAGAATGTGGTGGTCTATTTCAAGTGGTAAACGAGGTTATTTTTATTTTAGAAATCATATAGATGTAGCAAATGTAAATAGTTCAGGTGCTGGATGTAATGGAACAATTAACTGGCACAGTGGTTCTTATGATGGATTTGATAGTTTATCTGAATTAACCAATGTTTCATCCTTAACTTATACTGGAGGCTTAGTAGTAGGTATTTGTTCAGAAGATGCACCTTCATATCATGGTTCAAGTGCCCAAAATGATGGATTGTTAGTATTTAAAGTTAATAACACAAATAAATATGGTGTAATGAGATTTGTATCAACTAATAATGGTGTTATGACAATTCAATGGTGGTTAGGAGCAGATGGGGTGACTGATTTTTCAAATGCTCCTTCACAATAATAATTAAACCAATAAATTTAATTATTTTAATACACTTTCTGGATAATGCTCAAACCTTTGCCTTATCATATCACATGCATCTTTAACACCATTTAATGTGTCTTCAGGACTTAAATCATCGAAAAATGTTCCAGTAATTTTATTTTCATTAGTAGTAGCTTTAACTTTAGCTCTAACTAACCACCTTGCGTATCCTTTAGCCCAGTCTTTTAGATAAGGTGAATCATTTAATGATTGATCTTTACCTGAACTATCTGTAACAGTAATTTCAAAAGAAGGTTCATTTGCTTTAATAACAAAAACCACTCCAGCTTTTGGAAAAGTTAAATTTATATTTATTTGTGTATTTGACATTTCAACTCCTGTATAAACTTACATCTTAAATGTAAGTATTTTAAAATCAATTATTATTCAATTTCACCTAATCTTTGTTTTCTTTTTACGTGTAAGAAAGGTAGGTTTTTATCAGGATTTATAGGCCTTCGTTCTATAAAAGCTAATCTTCTTTCCTCAGCTTCATCTGATTCATCGTAATTGGACATATATCTTTGAGTTGGACTAGGTAAATCCTCAGTATATCCAGCAATTTCATGGAATGTAATTTTTTCTAATTCTAAAATTACTGGGCTATTATTTTTTATTAAGTTACAATATCGGATTACTTCATCTTTTAACTTTTCATGAGGCACAACTGAATTAACTAATCCCATATTGAATCCTTGTTCAGCTGTATATTGTTGACTAAGCATCCAGATTTCTTTTGCTCTCTTATTACCTACAACTTCTGATAGGTATCCTACACCATAACCTGAAGCTGGACTTCCTACACGAGGTCCTGTTTGACCAAACCTAGATCTTGAAGATGCAACAGTAAAATCACATTGATATGCAAGTATATTTCCTGAACCTATAGCAAAACCATCAACCATTGCAATAACTGGTTTAGGCATTTCTTTAATTAAAGTTGTATAGTCTAATGTTGCAGTTCCATGGTAATCATCTGTTAGTCTATCTTCACTTTGGTCTCTTCCTGCACAAAATGCATTTGGTCCAGTACCTGAAATTACAACAACTCTTATAGAATCATCTAATTCAGCATCTTCTAAAGCTACTGCCATTTCATCTGTTGTTCTACCACGAGTTGCATTATATACTTCGGGTCTATTAATAGTGACCCAGGCAATATTATCAGATTTTTCATATAAAATATCTACAAATTTCACAATTTAGTCCTTTCAAATATATTTACAGGTAAATATGATAACCTAATATTATTTAAATTAAAAGAATATTATTTAAAAATTTATGGAAAGTTAAATGAATATATCTAATTATGGTGAATTTAATATAATTCAATCATTAATGAAAGTTGTAGAAAAAGATAATTTACAAATTATAAATAACTTAGGCAAATTAGGTTATGTTTTGTCTGTTCCAGCTGGAGATGATTCTGCTGTTTGGAATACTCCTTATAATTCAAATATAGTTTCTGTTGATGCATTAGTTGAAAATGTACATTTTAATTTAAACTATATTTCTTGGGAGCAACTTGGATCTAAAAGTGTTTCTGTTAATCTAAGTGATATTGCTGCTATGGGTGCAAGACCTATATTTATAACTATTAATTTAGGAATAAACAATAATATAAATATAGAAGATTTAACCTCATTATACATAGGAATCATGAAAGTATGTAAAATCTATAATGTTGCAATAATTGGTGGAGATATAGTTAAATCGAGAGATTTTTTTATTTCTATATCTGCATATGGTTCATCAATTAATAGTAAAAACCTAGTACTTAAACGATCTGGAGCTTTAGTTAATGATTTAATTGCTGTTACAGGAAATTTAGGTTCATCTTATGCTGGATATAAGTTATTATCGGAAAATATTAAAATTCATGATGAATTTGTTACTAACCATTTAATTGATGCACACAATAATCCAATACCTAGAGTAAATGAAGGTATTAAATTGTTAAATTTAGGCGCAAATTCAGCAATTGATATAAGTGATGGATTATTAGATGATTTAAATAAATTATGTAAAGTATCTAAAGTAGGAGCTGAAATATATTCAAATGATTTACCTATTCATTCTTACCTTAAAAAAGCATTCAGTGTTGATTATTTAGATTATGCACTAAATGGCGGAGAAGATTATGAATTATTGTTTACTGCCTCTGATAAAGAAATGAAAAAAATAATAAATCAAAATGATTTAAATATAACAATAATTGGAAAAATAATAAAAGATGGTTTAGTAGTTTTAGATAATTTAGGTAATAAATTAGATATTAAAATAAAAGGTTGGGATCATTTTAAATAGCTAGAATTTTATATCATTAAATCTCCACCATTTATATCTAATGAAGCACCAGTTATATATGCAGCCTTATCTGAAACTAAAAAACTAACTAAATCTGCAACTTCAACAGGCTTACCAAGTCTTTTAATAGGAAAGCTATTTGCGTATTTTTTGGATTGTTCATCTGATATGGTAGATTGAACCATTTCAGTATCAATTAGTCCCGGACAAACAGAATTAACTGTAATCCCATATTCAGCTACTTCTTTAGCTAAATGTCTAGTAAATCCAAGAATACCAGCTTTTGCAGATGTATAGTGAGCACCACCAACAGTACTAATATTTTTGCCTGCTGTTGATGAAAAGTTTACTATTCTCCCCCACCCGTTTTTTTGCATTGTAGGTAATACACCTTTTGAAAACATGTAGGTACCTTTTAAATTAATGTTTATTACAAAGTCCCATTCATCTTCTTCAATGTCTATTACTTTTGTTGGTTTAAGTACCCCTGCATTATTAATTAATATATCAATTTTACCAAATTCATCTAACGTGGCATTAACTGTGTTATCTATGTCTTTTTTAGAAATAACATTGCCTTTTACAAATATAGCTTTTGAATCAAATGATGAATTAATCTGATTAGCTGTATCCAGACCTGATTTTTCATTTAGGTCATTAATAACAATGTCGCATGACTCTGAAGCTAAATTCATTGCTACAGCTTTACCCATACCTTGACCAGCTCCAGTAATTATTGCTACTTTTCTAGATTCTTTATTCATTAAATTTTCCTTTATTAAATTATCCCTAATTCCTTAGCTGATTTTTCAAATATTGAAATAGCTTTATCAAGTTGTTCTTTAGTATGAATAGCAGATAGTTGTACTCTAATTCTAGCTTCTCCTAATGGAACAACTGGATAACTAAATCCTACGACTAATACACCTTGATTATTTACTAATTCAGCTAATTTAACAGTTTTTAATTCATCTCGTAACATAATTGGCACAATAGGGTGAATACCAGGTAAAATCTCAAAACCAAGGTTAGACATCTTAGATCTAAAGTAAGATGTGTTTTTCATTAAATTCTTACGTCTTGCAGGTTCCTCTGTAACAATTTCTAATGATTTACTTGCACCTATAACAATTGGTGAAGCTAATGTATTAGAAAATAAATAAGGTCTAGATTTTTGTCTTAGATATTCTATTATTTCTTTTTTACCTGATGTGAAACCTCCAGATGCTCCACCTAAAGCTTTGCCTAGTGTACTTGTTGTAATATCTATTCTTTCTCTAACATTTAACTGGTCAGCAGTTCCAGCTCCATTAGGGCCTAAAAATCCTGTTGCATGAGAATCATCAACCATAACTAAAGCATCGTATTTATCTGCCAAATCACATATTTCACTTAATGGAGCTAAATCTCCTTGCATACTAAATACTCCATCAGTTGCAATTAATCTAAATCTTTTATCCATTGATTGAGATAATTGTTCTTCAAGATCTTTCATGTCATTATGTTTATATCTTTTTCTATCTTCTTTACACAATCTGATTCCATCAATAATACTCGCGTGATTAAGTTGATCACTTATTATCGCATCTTCTTTATTTAAAATAGTTTCAAATAAACCAGTATTCGCATCAAAACAAGAGTTGTATAATATGGTATCTTCTGTTCCTAAAAAGGTGGTGATTTGATCTTCTAATTTTTTATGAATGTCTTGTGTACCACATATGAATCTTACAGAGGCCATTCCAAAACCATAATCATCAATTCCATTTTTTACTGTATTAATTATCTCTGTATTATCAGCTAGACCAAGATAATTATTAGCACAAAAGTTTATCTTTTCACCATCAGTAGTATTAACTTTAGTTGATTGAGATGAAGTAAGGATGTTTTCTTTTTTATATAAACCACTTTTATGTATATTATTTATTTCATCTTTAAGCCAATATTTCATTTTTGAGTATGACATTCGTAATCCTTTAAATAATTTTATATATAAAAATTTATTTATAGTTTATCAAAAAAACTAGTTGAAACTATAATAATTAAATTGTTAAAATCATACAATACTAAATATAATTATTTTATTCAATTTAAATCTTTTAATATTCAGGAGTATAAATATGAATAAACAGAGAGTTTTTGTCACTCGCTCAAGAGTTCCCAAAGCAATTAATTTATTAAAAGAAAATTTTGAAGTTACTGTCTGGGATTCATTAATTAAAGCTCCAAAAACTGATTTAATTAAATATATTAAACATTCTGATGCAATATTGACAGAAGTTGATGATGTAATTGATAAAGAAATTATTTCAAATGCACCAAATTTAAAAATAATTTCTAATAGAGCTATTGGTGTTGATAATATAGACATTGAAACTGCAAATCTTAAGGGTATAAAAATTGGTAATACTCCGGGTGTTTTACACGAATCTTGTGCTGATTTAACTTTTGGCTTAATTATTGCGATTGCTAGGCAAATTCCTTATGCATATAACCAAGTATTAAAAGGTAATTGGAAATTTTTTGACCAAACTCCATATATTGGACCAGATGTTTATGGTTCTACGTTAGGTATAATTGGGTTTGGAAAAATTGGGCAAGCTCTTGCTAAAAGAGCACAAGGTTTTGATATGAATCTACTATATTATTCTCGTTCAAGAAAAAATGAATTAGAATCAAAACTTAATGTTAAATGGACACCGAATATTAGTACATTATTAAAGGAATCTGATTACATATCTGTTTTGGTACCATTATCAAAAGAGACTGAATATATTATTTCTACTAAAGAATTTAAATTAATGAAAAATTCTGCTTATTTAATAAATACATCTAGAGGTAAGACTGTTGATCAAAAAGCATTAATAAAAGCTTTAGAATCTAACCAAATTGCAGGTGCTGCATTAGATGTTACTGATCCAGAGCCTATAGAAATGAATAGTAAATTATTATCAATGAAAAATGTTTTAATTGTTCCACATATATCTAGTGCTAGTACAAAAACTATAAATGATATGGGAATAATGGCTGCAAAAAATGTTATATTGGGATTAAAAGGTGAAGAAATGTTATCTTGTGTAAATTCAATTAAATGAATAATAAATTAAACACCAAAAACAGCTATTCAATATTTTCGATTATTAAAGGTGGTTTTAATAAAAACTCAATCTTAGATATTTCTATATCAAATAAAACTCCGAAAAAACAATATGATGTGATTGTGATAGGAGGTGGTGGTCATGGAATGGCAACAGCATATTATCTTGCTAAAAACCATGGTATTACTAATATCGCTGTTGTTGAAAAAGGTTTAATTGGTCGAGGAAATACGGGCAGAAACACTCAAGTTGTTAGATCTAATTATTTATGGACAGAATCATCTTTATTATATGAACATTCTTTAAAATTATGGAATAATTTAAGTCAAGATATTAACTTTAATGTTATGTATACTAAAAGAGGTGTATTTAGTCTGGCACATTCTTATCAAGAGGCACGTGATGTGGCTAGAAGAGTTACTGCAAATAAATTAAATGGTATTGATAGCATATATTTAACTCCTAAAGAAATTAAAGATTACATTCCGATTATCAATATATCACCTAAGGTTCGTTATCCTATATTTGGAGCTTCATTACAAAAACGTGGAGGTACTGTTCATCACGATGCGGTCGCATGGGGGTTGGCTAGAAGACTTAATCAAATCGGCGTTGATATATTACAAAATTGTGAAGTTAAAAATTTAATAATTAAAAACAATATTGTAAACGGAATAGAAACAAATAAGGGTGATATATTTGCTAGTAAGATTGCTGTAGCAGTTGCTGGTAGTTCTACAAGGTTTGCTGAAATGGGTAAATTTAAACTTCCAATAGAAAGTCATCCTTTGCAAGCCTGGGTTTCAGAACCTATAAAACCTATATTAAACCCTGTTATTATGTCCAAAGCTGTACATGCTTATGTAAGCCAGGCAGAAAAAGGAGAACTTGTCATTGGTGCTGGTATAGATAAATATATTGGTTATTCTCAAAGAGGTAGTTTCAGTGTTATAGAAAATGCGACAAGTGCAATAATTGAATTATTTCCATCGTTCAGTAAAGTTAAACTTTTAAGAACATGGGCTGGTCTTGTAGATGTTTCTCCTGATGCTTGTCCAATTATTGATTTAACTCCGGTTAAAAATTTATATATTAATTGTGGTTGGGGTACTGGAGGTTTTAAGGCAACACCAGGATCTGGATATGTATTTGCTCACACGGTTGCTAATAATGAACCACATGTATTAAATGAACCTTTTAGTTTTACGAGATTTGAATCTGGTAAATTAATTGATGAACATGGAGCTGCTGGAGTAGCTCATTAGGAGATAAATGCTTTTAATTAAATGTATATTTTGTGGAGAAAGAGATGAAACTGAATTTCATTATGGTGGTGAACTTCGTGATAAAAGACCATTAAATCCTAATGATTTATCAGATAAAGAATGGGCTGAATTTTTATACTCTAAAAGAAATGTAAACGGTATTCATATTGAACAATGGTTTCATTCAGGAGGATGTAGGCAATGGTTTAATATTGAAAGAAATACTTTTACAAATGAGATTACCAATACTTTTAATTTGAAGAAACAAAAAATTACTAGAGAAAAAGATTGAAACAAATAAATAGAATAAACAATTTAGGATTAATTAATAGATCAAAACTTATTGAGTTCTACTTTAATGATAAGAAATTATATGCTTTTGAAGGAGATACTTTAGCATCAGCATTATTAGCAAATGGATTTATTTTTACATCTAGAAGTATTAAATACCATAGACCAAGGGGTTTATTTGCTCATGATATTTCAGAACCAAATTCAATAATGCAAGTAAGTATTGAAGATAAGGAATTTATCAATGTACAAGCTACAGATATATATCTTTATAACAATATGGTAATTAAAAGTATAAATCATTGGCCATCATTAGATTTTGATATATTTTCTTTAAAAAGAATTTTTTCTAAGTTTTTTCTACCTGGTTTTATTTATAAAACATTTATGTATCCAAGGTTATTATGGGATTTTTATGAGAAATTAATTCGTAAAACTAAAGGTTTTGGTAAATTAAAATTAGAAGAAGATTTGTTGAGATACGAAAAAAAGCATTCTAATACCGACATATTAATTATAGGTACAGGGCCTTCAGCGATTAGTTTTGCTTATTCTGTTTTAAAATTTGGTTATAAAATTATAATGGTTGAACAAGATTCAATATTTTCACCAACAATGTTAGATATTGAAAATTCATTTACTGATGATAAACAAAAAAATGAATTTAGCCAAATTAAAGATTATGTATTGAAACATTCAAATACAACGATATTACTCAATACTAAACTATCAAGTTTTAATGATCATAATTTTTCTACATTAATCCAAAATTCATCAGTAATAAACCTTTCTGAAAGTAACTACTCACCAGATCAAATCCTTTGGAAGATCAGATCTACAAAAGTGGTAATTGCAGCTGGGGCTATTGAAAGACCTATGTTATTTGAAAATAATGATCTGCCAGGGATAATGTCTTCTAAATCTATTTCAATGTATTTGAATAGGTATGGTGTTATACCTGGGAAAAATATTGTTTTATATACAAATAATGATTATTCATATCAAATGATATTTGATTTGTTAAAAAATGGAATATCGGTTAGTGCAGTTATTGATGTTAGAAAAAATATTAATGATGAAATATTAGTTAAGCTACAAAAAAATAATATAAAAGTTATTTTACATCATGAAGTTATTAAAGCTTATGGGAATAAATTTATTAACAAAATATATATATCATCCATAGATAAAAAAGAAAAGACAACTATAAAATGTAGTGTTTTGGCAGTTTCAAATGGTTATACACCTATAAACCAATACCATGTACAATCTGGTGGTTTATTAAGCTATAAAGAAGAAATAGATAGTTTTGTTCCAATTGAAACAAAATTTTCTCCAATACATATTGGAGGATCAGCTGGCATTTTTGATTTAGCTGAATCTATTAAATCTGCATATTTAAAATCTTTGACTTTAATTGATAAAAAAATGGCTGATCTGAAAAAGACCTCTGAACTTAATAATTTTAAAAATACAAATAATTATAGTATTTCTAAATATTTACCTTCGGTTATATATAATATGAATACAAAAAATATATTTGTTGACTATCAAACAGACACTTCATTATTTGATATAAAATATGCTATTAAAGAAGGCTTTATATTTGTAGATCAACTTAGAAGATATACTCTTTTTGGTACTGGAATAGATCAAGGGAAACATTCTAATGATAATATTCTTTTCTTGTTAGCAGATATTTTAGATTTAAAACCAGATCAAATAGGTCATGTTAAATCAAGACCTCCATTTTCATCAATTAATTTTGGAGCTATATCGGGTAGAAGTAATAATGAATTTTTTGACCCTATAAGAATTACTCCTATACATAATTGGCATAAACAAAATAATGCAATTTTTGAGAATGTAGGCCAATGGAAGAGACCTTTATATTATCAAAAGTTTAATGAAAGTATGGAAGAGTCTGTTAATCGTGAATGTTTAGCAGTAAGAAACTCTGTTGGCGTAATTGATGCATCTACATTAGGTAAAATAGAAGTTGTTGGACCCGATTCTATAGAATTTTTGAATATGATTTATCCAAATAAATTTACAAATATGAAAATAGCTAAATGTAAATATTCCCTTATGTTAAATGATGAAGGTATGATTTTTGATGATGGAGTTATAGCTAAACTTGATGAAAACCACTATTTAATTCATACGACAAGTAGTGGAGCTTCAACAGTCTTAGATTGGCTAGATCAATGGCTCCAAACTGAATGGGATCATTTTAATGTTTCATTACGCTCTGTAACAGATAAGTGGACAACTATTTCAGTTAATGGCCCTAAATCAAGAGATTTAGCTTCAAGATTATTTGAAAACGTTGATTTTTCAAATGAATCTTTTCCTTTTATGTCTTATAAAGAGACTTCTGTTGATGATATACCAATTAGAATATTTCGAGTAAGTTTTTCTGGTGAACTTTGTTTTGAAATTAATGTGCCCTCAAATTATGGACAATATTTTTGGGATAAAACATTTGAATTAGGAAGGGATTTATCTATTGTTCCCTATGGTACTGAAGCTATGCATGTTTTGAGAGCTGAAAAAGGATTTATTATAGTTGGACAAGATACTGATGGATCTGTAACTCCTATAGATATAGGGGCTATTAAAATGTTGTCTAAATCAAAAGACTTTTTAGGCAAAAGATCACTAGATAGACCATATTTTCATGAAAATGATAGAAAACAATTAGTTGGAATACTACCAGATGATTTTAAAAATAGAATTTATGATGGAGCTCATATCAAAAATATCAATGATGAAATTCTTACAGGAGATATTCTTGGTCATATTACTTCAAGTTATTTTAGTCCTATATTGAATAAATCTATCGCTCTTGCATTAGTAAAAAATGGCAATGCAATGATTGGTCAAAAAGTATTAATTATAGATATGAATCTAAATAAAAATTATGGAACAATCACTAAACCAGTTTTCTATGATGAAAAAGGTGTTAAACAACAATGAAAGTAAAACCTTATATTTCTCATTCTGAATTAAATAAAGTACGTAACAATAAAAATATATCTATATCTGAAGTGTATTTTAAACATTATTTTAATATTAAATTTGATCGTAAAATTGTATATGACCAAGATATTATTTTAGAAATAGAAGATATAAAAATACCTAATACTTATAATAAAATTACTTATTATGATAAAGATAGATTAATATGGCTATCACCTTATGAATGGATGTATATTACAAATTCAGATAAATTTCATAATCTTTGTAAATCTCCAAAATACGAATATATAGATGATTTAAAGTCTATAATTGATTTATCAAGTGCTTATACTACAATTAAATTATCTGGAGAATATTATATTAATGTACTAAATAAAATTACTACACTAGATATATTAGAAAATATAACCTCTGAATATTGTGCCCAATCATTAATATCAAATATAAAAACTATTATATGGATGGATAATTTAACTAAAGGTATATTCCTTACAGTTAATAGTAGTTATTCACAATATCTATTTGAAACAATTTTGGATGCTTCTCAAGAATTTATATAATTAATTTATATAATTGTAAATTTCGTAAGACATTTTTGATATTAATTCTGATGCTACAAATTGTCCAGATATATTATTTATTTCAAGTGGTACCAATGATGTGTATGCAGAAAATATAAATTGAGGCATATTATTGTTAAATATAATACCTGCATCATTATGATTGTGAGGAGTTGTTCCAGTCTTATGTGCAACTACAGTATTATAAGGTAATAAAGCAGGTATCTTTGTTCTGAATTGCTGACCTGATAATATATTTAAAGCTAATGAGCATAGATTTTGTGAAGTGCCTAAGATATTTAAAGAATCACTACAGTTATATTTTCCATTTAAAATTAAATTTAGTAAATTAGTTACATCATTAGATGAAGTATAATTAGTTTCTTCTAAGTCACCTTTATATTCTAAATTTTCTAATGGAATTCCATGTATATGTTTTGTATTATGCATTCCAATTCGTTTACAAAATTCATTGATTAGATCTAAACCAAGTAGATCAACTATGGTACCAGTGCAAGCATTGTCACTAACAATAATCATTAATGTTAATATGTTATAAATTTGCATACTGAAACCTGGTTCACAAAACCTAAATACACCAGAGGTATTCTTAAAATAATCAGGTTTTATTTCTAATTTCTCACTAAGATCTAATTTGTTTTCATAAACTTGGTTTAGAGCTGTCATTAATATAGCAATTTTTCGGGTACTTGCAGAATAAACTTTTTTATCTCCATCTCTATTAATTATTTGTTCATTAACAAGGTTTTTTAATGTCCAATTTGTTTGAAATTCATATTCATCACAAATTGAATTAAGTTTTTTTCCTAATTCTTCCATGTATATACCTCTAAATTAAATTTGAATTATAGTTTGTCCAATATCATTTAAATCTTTTATTAAATTCTTTAGTTCTTTATTTATTAATTTTTCAAAAGATTTGAAGTTTTTATCAAGTTCATTAGATAAATAATTAAATACAATTATAGATTGATCTGTTGGTTTATGATCAGAGAGGGAAGGTACAAAAGTTAATTCTCTAATTTTTATATATAAACTAGCAGGAGAGCTTAAACGATCATTTCCTTGTATTGTATTATAGTCAATTAAGTTCTTTTCGATTTCAGATAATTTATTTAAAAACTTATCAATATTTTGAATAGCTTTATTATGAGATTCTTTATTTTTATTAAGTTTATTTAATGAATATGTTATCTGATTTCTTAAATCAATAGATTTGTTGATTATATTACTAGTTTCAGAAATTTTATTTCTAACTTCTATTAAAAATTTAAATTGATCAATTAGATCTTGATTTGATGATTCAATTCTAGGATCCTTTAATATATTGAATTCTTGGGCTTCAATAAGCTTTTTATCATTAAATAATTTAATCGTATATTTACCTGGTGGTGCTAATGGTCCTTGAAGTCCATGATCTATTGCATTTTTATAATTTATTTGTTCAGCATCTGGATATCTCATTGACCATATAAATTTATTTAAACCTAAATTTGATGTAATAAATTTATCATTTGGATTCAATTTATTTTTCTTAGGTGCAGTTTTAAAAGAAGAAATCTCTTGATCTTGATCATCATATATAGATAAAGTTAATGAAGAAAAATTTTGCTGCGTTAAATAATAATGTATTATGACTCCATCAATAGGATTAGTACCTCCATCTAATATTTTTCTATTTAATTTATTATTTGCTGTTTCCTGGTCAATAAATATTCCATCTTTACCTAAACCAAATCCGTAATTTCTTTCTCCAATTAAATCTTTTGATGGAGTATTTCCAGAAAAAATCCTATATGTATCAGAAGGTTTATAAAGTGTGTTTTTTAATTTTGATTTTACTTTATGTATTTGTCGTAAAATATTAATATTATTTAAAATCCAAAATCCTCTACCATTAGTAGCTATTATTAATTCATCATTTTTAATTTTCATATCAGATATTGGAACTATGGGTAGATTTAATTGTAATCCTTCCCAATTATTACCACCATTAAAAGATATATATATTCCACTTTCTGTCCCTGCAAATAATAAGTCTTGTTTTATAGGATCTTCTATAATAATTCTTGTAAAGTGATTGTCTGGTATACCATTAGTAATTAACTTCCAGCTTTGTCCATAATTAGTAGATTTATATAAATAAGGGGAGTCGTCATCAAATTTATATCGAGTACCTGAAATATATGCGGTAGATGGGTTATGCTTGGATATTTCTATATTATCTATTCTTATATCTTTAGGGATATTTGATGGAGTAATGTTATTCCAAGTTTTGCCCATATTAAATGTTATATGTAAAAGTCCATCATCTGAACCTGCCCATAATATTTTTGGATCATGTGGTGATTCTGCAAATGAAAATATAGTTCCATAATTTTCAACCATAGTTACATCTAATGTTATTGGACCTCCAGAAGGATTCATTTTAGTCTTGTCTCCTCGAGTTAGGTCAGGCGAAATTACTTTCCAGCTTTGGCCTTCATTTTCAGATTTAAATACAACATTAGCAGTAACATACAATTTATTTAAGTTATGTTTTGAAAATACTATAGGGTATGTCCATTGAAAACGATATTTATGGTCTTTAGCTCCATGACCCCATGTAACTTCTGGCCATATAGACACTATTCTTGTTTGTTTAGTTTTATGGTTATATCTTAATAATGAATCTCCCCCACCAGAAGAACTTCCTATTGCACCTGAATAAACTATATCTGAATCTTTAGGATCTACAGCAATATGGCCACTTTCTGATGTTCCAACTTGATAACAATCAGACCATAATATTCCTGCATGAGTCGTTCTACTAGGAACGCTTATTGCACTATTATCTTGTTGAGTTGCATATACATTAAAAGGGAATTTATTATCAATATCTAAGTGATAAAATTGTGAAGTTGGTTGATTATATATTGAAGACCATGACTTTCCTGAATTAAATGAAACACATGCACCACCATCATTGCCTTGTATCATTCTATTTGAATTCTTTGGATCTATCCATAATTCATGGTTATCACCATGAGGCGTTGGCATTACAGTAAAATTCATTCCTCCATCAGTAGATTTCCACATTTTATAATTTAATGCATAAATTGTCTCAGAGTCACTAGGATCAGAATATATATGTGTGTAATACCATGGCCTTTGAATTATATCGGGTTTATCACTAACTTTTTTCCAAGAATTACCATAGTCTTCAGATCTAAATAGACCTCTATCTTTAGATTCGATTAACGCCCATACTCTACCTGGTTTAGATGAAGATATAGCAACACCTATTCTTCCCATTAATCCTTCAGGTAATCCATTATTTGAATCTAATTTAACCCAGGTATCACCCGAATCAATAGATTTATACAAACCACTATCTTTGCCTCCACTAGTAAATGTATGAGGTTCTCTTTTTGTTTCCCAAATCGAAGCGAATATAATTCTTGGATTGTTAGTATCAATTGCTAGATCAGCTGATCCAGCATTTTTACTAACATATAATACTTTATCCCAAGTTTCACCACCATCTTTTGACTTGAACACACCACGTTCTTCATTTGATCCAAAAGCATGACCAAGTGCTGAAACATAAACTATATCCGGATTTTCTGGATGGATTCTAATTCTCGATATATGTTTTGTATTATTTAATCCAATTTTAGTCCATGTAATTCCTTTATCAAGACTTTTATATACACCATCTCCGGCAATAACATTCCCTCTGATACATGATTCTCCAGTACCTACATAAATAACATTTGGATCTGAATTAGAAATTGCTAATGCTCCAATAGATGAAGAAGTAAAAGCTTTATCAGAAATATTTTCCCATATAATCCCACCATCTAGAGTTTTCCATACACCACCTCCACATGCTCCAAAGTAAAATACCATTTGATCTACTGGATCTCCAGCAGCTGCAACAACTCTACCTCCTCTAAAAGGACCAGTATTTCTCCACTCTAATGTTTCTGTATATTTATTATTACTTTTTAACATAAAATATTTCCTAAAGATTATATATATATTTTTGCATTATAGACTAGTTTAATCAAAAATCCATAATTTTAATTAGTATATATCAATTTATTGATATACTTTTTATATTAATAATTAATAAAATTATTTTTGTTATGATTAATAAAAATAATGTAAATAAATTATCCATATTTTCATGGTGCTTATATGATTTTGCTAACACTTCCTTTTATATAAATATTATTTCTATTTATTTTGCATTATGGGTTGTTAATATAATGAATAGTACGGATGAAGTTTATGCATATGCAAATTCATTTTCTATGTTATTGGTATTAATTTTTGCCCCTATTTTAGGATCCATATCAGATAAAAGTAATAATAAAATTAAATTTTTGATTATTATGAGTACTTCATGTGCTATAGCAACTTCATTAATTGGAATAAATGGATTATTTATATCAATTATTTTATTTATAATTGCAAACTTTATGCAACAATGCGCTTTAGTATTTTATGATTCACTATTGCCTTCAGTTTCAAATAAATCCAATCAAGGCCGTATAGGAAGTATTGGAGTTGCATTAGGCTATATAGGTGCATTAACTGGCATAGGAATTAGTATTTTAGTTATTGATACTGTTGGATATGTAGGAATTTTTAGAATAACTGCTTTATTATTTTTATTATCTGCAATACCCTCTTTTATTTTTGTTAAAGAAAAGATTAATAATAATAATTATTATAATCTTAATCTAGCTTACATATTAAATGATATAAAAAGCAGTATTATAGACTCTAAAAAATTTCCTGGTTTGAGGAACTATTTATACGCAAGGTTATTATATTCAGGTGCAATTAACGCATTTATGGTATTTGGTGGGATATATGTATCAAATGAATTAGGGTTCACTCAAGAGAATGCACAATATGTTCTTATGGTAGCAATAATATCATCAATATTAGCATCATTCTTCTGGGGTATTACTGTAGATAAAATAGGTCCTAAAAATTCTCTAAAAATAGACTTATTCTTATGGATAATTGTTTTATTTTCTGGAGCTTATCTAGCATATGCTAATATTAATGTAATTTTTTCTTGGATACTTTTTAATTTAGCTGGTATTGCTATAGCTGGTATATGGACTACAGATAGACCTTATTTACTTAATTTAAGTACACCTGAATATGTAGGACAATTTTTTGGTTTATATTCAATGGTAGGCAGAATTTCTTCAATAATAGGGTTTTTTATGTGGGGATATATTACTGATGGAATACAATTAGGTAGACCTATAGCAGTTATAATATTAGGAATTACTATTTTAATATCTTTGTTAATATTAAATGGAATTCCTCGATCAAATAAAAATATTTAATTATAATTAGCTGATTCTTCTTTTTCTGAAATCTTACCTTCTTTTACCAATTTTGTAACGTGTTCTAAATCACGTAAATAATCTTCTATATATGGCGCATGTCCAGGTGATTGCATAAAGCGTATAGCTTTAAATGGGAACGAGTCTTTGCCAACGAGCCAACCTCTATCTTCCATTCCTGATGCTATAGAATATATGTTTAAAGATTCAGATGAATATGCGAACACTGACATTACTGGCTTTCCAAGCACGTTTAAACCATTTATCGAATTTATACCATTTTGAAATCTTTTAATATAATTCATAGTGTCGGTAACTAATTTAGTATATCCTTCTATACCCAGATATTTAACTACAGCCCAAGCAGATGCAATTCCTCCTCCAGGTCTAGTTCCAGCCATATTAGGAGTTACATAATAATCTTTAGACCTGTGTGGTGGTCCCCATTCAAATATTTGATGTTTGAAAATATCTTCATCTCTAGACATTATTAAAGATGCACCTTTAGCTGTATATCCAAATTTATGTAGATCAGCTGAAATAGATGTAACTCCAGGTACTCTAAAATCCCATATTTCTAAATCTTCACCAGATCTTTCAATAAATGGCAAGAAAAATCCACCTACACATGCATCTACATGGAAATTTATATTATTTTTATCTGCAACTGCAGCCATTTCAGAAATAGGATCTATCATACCTAAAGTTAAACTTGGAGCTGATCCAACCATTAAAACTGTATTTTTATTAACAGCATTTAAATATGATTTCATATCAATCATTCCATCATTTAATAATGGTGTAGCTATTATTTTTAAACCAAAATAATGAGCACCTTTCCAAAATGCTGGATGAGCTGACTCGGGTACAATCATTTCAGGATATTTAATATCTGGATGTAATAATTTAGCCCTGTCTCTAGATGCTTTTATAGCTAACAATATACTTTCAGATCCACCAGAAGTAATACTTCCAGTAGCTTTATCGGAATTAAATAAATTGGCTGCCATATCTACAAGATCTTGTTCAAATTGAGCCACACTGGAAAAAATATTTTTATATAATGCGTTTGCAGAGAAAAATTTTAAATAAGCTTCTTTGGCTATATTTAATACATCATCACCTGCTGGATAGGATACTCCTCCTGCAAGCCTTTCTTTCCATTTTAAATCTAATGTTGCTTTTTGATCCATCTCTGAAAAAATTTTAGATTTGCCTATACCTTTTAATGGAAATTTTTGTTTAATATTTTTATTCATTTTTTCCCCCATAATAATTTTAATTTTCAATATTATAATTCGATATTGGCTGATAATATTCTTTTAAATTATTTATATCAGTATATATTTTTACGATTCCTTGATTATGAACATCTAAATCTCTATAATAAAAAGCAATTAAATATTGGCGACATTCATTTGAATTCCACCATGTACATTCTTGAAAATCTGGTGGATGGTATATTTTTATTCTATATTTCTTACCGCTTACTTCATTATTTTTATTCAATTTTGTATTACTTTTGTTATACAACCATTCTCCAAATTTAAGTAACTCTTCATCAGATATTTTTTCTTCCCAATCTAATGAAATTGATGCACAATAATACCCTTTACAATTAGAATCATTGTATCTAAAAATTCTTTCACCTTGAATATTTTTTAATTGAATCAATTCAGATGAATCTAAATTAATAGTATTTCCAGAGCAAGAAATATTGATAAAAAATAATATCAATATAAAAGTTATAATATAAAAATATTTATAGTTAATTATATTTATCATATTTATATTTTTTCTTTTTCTTTATTTTTTAACATTAATGGAATTTGGATCTACTCCAATAGATAAGATAGAAAAATCTTTAAAACTAGTTGATATATTAAACTTTTCATCTCCTGAATAAAAATTATTAAATATTTGTATTCTACCTGATTCTTTTAAATTACTAAAATCTAGTTTATCTATATAAAATTCATTTATAAAAAGCCATGCATTATCTCCGAAAACCATCAATCTAATAGTATTTTCTTTTTTATCTAAAATATTAATTTTATCTGAATAATTAGATTGAATTAGTTTCCATGCAGTTGCTGGTGTCCAAATAAAGTGATTCCAATTACCTTCCTCAGTAATTAGAATACAATGTGTCCCGTAAACTTGATTATTCCTTATAAATAAACCTGGACTCCATGATTCAGGATTTGAATCATCGAAATAAAAAGTAGCTTTAATTATTGAGTCAGCAACATATAGATTACTATTATATGTATCTATCATCCCATTTCCTAATTCTTCTATTTTGCCATTAGATTCAAAAAACGCTGTTTCTAGTGATTTAATAGTTATATTATTAAATAGAGTACTTTCACCATAATATTCATCACCAGTAAACCATGATCCTATAGGTTGAATATCTCCATTACCTGTCCATAAGCTCAAATCTAGTTCACTAACAAATTTATTATTGATAAATAACCAACCTTTATTATCGATTGATATAATCTTTAAAATATTTTTTTCATTTAATCCTAATTTAATCTGAGAAGAGTAATTACCGTAAGTTATATCTTCATCACTTAAATTTCTATTACGGGCATAATGAAACCAATTACCTTTACTATTTATACCTATAGAATGGAGTTGAGAACTATTATTACGTCTAATTAAAAAACCTGAACTCCAATTTCGATTTTTATCATAGTGCGGTGGATAGATAGTTGCTTCAATCACAGTATTTAAAAAGTTTGTATTTGTTGTTTCTGAAGGAACGAAATTATCATCTGGGTTATGGTCTAAAATTATATCTTCTGGACCATAATTATATTTGGAATTTACAAATAAAGGTTCTGGAGTAGGAGTAATGTCAGTAATATTTTCTGTATTTGTTACTGATTTATCGATTGAGAAAGTTTTTAATAAATTATTAACTTTATTTTTTGATTCATGCCATGATGATATTTCAGATTCTGTATATATAGAATATCCCAATCCTGAATTAGTTAAGAAATATTCAACTCCTTTATGTGTAAAATCATTCTCTGGTCTTTTCCAAGTTTCTATTATTTCGTAGGTATTTATATCATCTAATTTAACCTGGTTTACAGATAATCTCTCATAATTTTCAAAATTTTGATTTGAGGAGATTTCTATTCTTTTATCAGCATATTCCTTACTTGTTACATTATCATTAATTTTATGAACCAAAATATATATTCTTGCACTAGATTCTTTATCGTATATCATTACAAAATCTGGTCTTACTTCATAAGCATTCCATGTATCTGACAAACTAATTTGATATGGATAAATACTGTTAATAAATACATTGCTATCATTTGCATTACCTTCAATTAATTTGTTTATAGAATTAATTGCTTCATCCATAGATATTGCAAAATTAATTCCTTCAGCTGATTTTGCAACAGCAGTATTGATTCCTATAATATTTCCGTAAAGATCAACTAAAGGACCACCACTATTACCAGGATTTATAGCTGTATCAGTCTGTAATGCTGTTAAATTGCCGAACACATTTGGACGGAAAGCAGAAACCATACCTTTTGTAAAAGTAGCATTTCCTGGCAAGTCGAGTGCATAACCCATAGCCAATACTTCATCTCCTACTGATGGTCTTTTAAGTGTTCCAAAACTAATTGGCTCAAGGTTATAACCTTCAATAGCTAATAAAGCAATATCTTCATTTATATTTTTATTTAATACTAATGCTTTTCTTTTATTTTCATCATATATAGTAACTAAAACTTCTAATTCATCCCCAACTACATGAGCATTAGTAATTATTAATCCATTATTAGAAATCAAAAACCCTGTACCAACAGAATCATTCGCTTCAATTTTTACTACAGAAGGTCTAAGTATTTTGGCGATCTCACTATAAGAGGGTTGGGTATTTTCTTCAGTATTGTTTATTGTTACAGGAGTAGGTGTTTTTGTTGGAATGGCTGTAGGAACTATTGTTGGAGTTGGTATAGGAATTGGAGTTGCAGTAGGTATAGGTAAAGCGGTTGCAGTAGGAGTTATTGTAGGTATAACTGTAGGAGGGGATTCAGTTAATTTAGCATATGCCGTGGCATCAGAAATTAATTGTGCCCTAGCTTGTACAGTTGCTTCAACAATATTCTCTCTCTTAATAATTACCGATTCTATCGTTGGTATTAATCCAAAATTATTATTTATATTCTCCTCACCCGAACATGATATTAATATGGGTGCTAAAATAATAAGAAAAATTTTATTAATTTTATACATTTAATCACTTATTTTATAATAATGTTTTATTATTTATTAAGTTTTAATTTTAAGTTATATAGCATATCATCTACCATTTGATTAATGTTATATTTTGCTTTCCAATTCCATTCTTCTTTTGCTATATTATCATCAAGACTATTTGGCCATGAATCAGCTATAGATTGTCTTAAAGGATCTATTTTATATAACATTTTGAAATCTGGAATACGTTCTTTAATTGATTTTGCTAGTTCTTTTGGAGTAAAGCTCATAGAATTTATGTTAAAGTCAACTTTATGTTTTAATTGGGATTTTTCTGCGTTGAGTAAATTAACAAGAGCATTTATTGCATCTGGCATATATATCATAGGTAATTTAGTGTTTTTATCAAGGAAACAAGTATATTCTTTTTCTAATATAGCTTTATAAAAAATGTCAACTGCGTAATCTGTAGTTCCAGCAGTAGGTTCTCTTTTCCAACTAATTACACCTGGTAATCTTATACCTCTCACATCTATTCCTTTTTTATCAGAATAATAATTACCAATAAGTTCTGTAAATACTTTTGAAATACCATAAATTGTGTTTGGATTTTGAATAGTATCATTAGGTGTCATTTCCTTTGGTGTATATGAACCAAAAGCTGCTATTGAACTAACTAGCATAACTTGCTTTACATTATTAGACTTTGATGCTTCAAGTATATTAATAAGTCCAGTAAAATTAACTTCATAAGATAATAAATATTCTTTCTCTGCTAATGCAGATAAAATAGAAGCTAGATTAAAAATAGTATCAATATTATATTTTTGAATATTTTCTTCTATTTCTTTTTTATTTCTTATATCAATATATGTATATGGGCCTTTATTTATAATATGATCCGGCAAATCATTTTGGTATCCAGCTGAAATTACATTATTAAAACCGAATGTTTTTTGTAAAACTGGAACAAGATCAGATCCTATTTGGCCTCCGGCTCCAATTACTAATATTTTTTTCATTAAAAGCCTTTAGCAAAAACGACAGCGCGTATTATCTTTAGAGAATATTTGAAATATATCTGCATCATTAGCAATATAATCTAAAAGAATTCTAATTGTCTTAGAATTACTTGATATTTTATATTTTTCTTTTATATCTTCAATTAAGTCTAAGTGCGTAGTATCTATTTCAAATTCAATATTTAATTTATTTTTTGGCATATTCAACCTCGGTAATATAATATCTTTATTGTATTTTAACATTAATTTATAAAATTTTTATGATCCAGTCACATCTTCTAAAACTCTTAATACATTTAATCCTAATATTTTTCTTATGTCTTGATCAGTATAATTTCTATTCAACAATTCTTGAGTAATTAAAGGTATTTTTGAGCAATCTTCCATACCGGTTGGGGTTCTAGATCCATCAAAATCAGAACCTAACCCAACATGGTCAATACCAGCAATATTTACCATATGGTCTATATGATCAATTATTTCTGTATATATTGGTTGCTTTAAAAGGGGCGCAGAGAGTTTATTATGTTCAATATTTATTTTTTTAAGATATTCTTGATGTGTTTTTGAACCAATCTTATGTGTAGATTCTAACTTCTTAATTTCATTTTGTTTCCATATATCTATTTTACGAGTTTCTTGGTTGCATTGATTTGAAACAAATGTTACTTCATAATTAACACAGACAACACCATTGTTTTTAGATACAGCTTTCAATTGATCATCATCAATATTTCTTGGGTTTTGTGTTATTGAATAAGCAGAAGAATGAGATGCCATAACTGGTTTATTGGTCGTCTCAATTACATCCCAAAAAGTTTTTCTTGCAACATGTGATATATCAATTATCATGCCAATTTTATTCATTTCTTTAATAACTTTTCTACCAAATTCAGTTAATCCATTATGTCTAGTATCATATTTTAACCATCCATTATTCTCATGGATAAGTTTGCTTTTCTTCCAACCAATAATTGCGTCATTACTAGCTTCATCTTGAATTCCATCAGCCCAATTATTACTCATATTATGAGTTAATGTCATATATCTAACCCCTCTAGAATAAAAGTTGTTTAAAACATCTAAACTATCAACTATTGCATGTCCTCCTTCAACACATAAAATTCCTGCTATTTTATCTTCTTTTCTAATTCTAACTACATCAGATGCTGTTTTTGCTTGAACTAAAATTTCTGGGTATTTAATACATAAATTATCAAATGCATCAAAATATTGGTTAGCTCTTTTAACTGCTTCTTGTACTGTAAATCTTTCAGAGTCTACAAATGCTGCAAAAAATTGAGCATTTTGGTTACCAGATTTCATTCGCGGTAAATCCATATGTCCTTTCAAAGTATTAGTACCAAAGTCTTCCTTATCATCAACAATTCTTCCTAAACTGTCTGAATGTGTATCAAAAACCAACGATGAAAAATGCAATTCTCTAGCTTTATCAGATATCATTATGAATACTCCTCAAAATGTGTAATATGAAAATGCTTAAATTAATTTGCTAAATTTTCGTAATACATATTTAACCTTAAACAAATATATGTTAATTTATAATATAAATACATTTTAGGAGAATAGCAATATGGAAATTATGAGCGGTAAAAAAGCTCTACTTGAAATGCTTAAACAGGAAGGAATTAAACATATTTTTGGAAACCCTGGAACTAGCGAAGGTCCAATCATTGACATGTTAGGAGATTATCCTGAGTTAAAATATTTTTTAACATTACAAGAAAGTGTTGCAATAGGTATGGCAGAATCATATGCAAGATTAACAGGTAAAGCTTCATTTGTTAGTCTACATGTAGATAGTGGTCTAGCAAATGGAATTGCTCTTATGTTAGATGCATATAACACTGGTACTCCTATGGTTGTTACTTCAGCAAATTATGATGTGAGAAAATTAACAGAAAACAAAACTGATTTAGCAGAATTAGTAAGACCTGTAACAAAATGGTCAGTTGAATTAACACATCCAGAACAAATTCCTAGTGCAATAAGAAGAGCATTTAATGAAGCTAATAGTCATCCTAAAGGACCTGTTTATGTTGGATTTACTTCAAATTGTCTTGAAGAAGAAGCTGAAATGAATATAATCCCATCAGCAAATATATATGCAAACAATTACCCTGATCCTATTGCTTTAAATAAAGCTTCAGAGTTAATTCTTCAGTCAAAATCTATTCTAATACTTACAGGAGATAGAGTTGCTGATGATGATGCTGTTAATGAAGTAGTTCAGTTAGCTGAGATACTAGGATCTCCTGTATATCAATCAAGAGGCGCTGAAGTCTCTTTCCCTACTAACCATCCTCAATATTTTGGAATACATTCTCTTAGAAGTAAAAGTTCGCGTGAAATTATAAAAGATTTCGATTTAGTAATTACAATAGGTATGGATACATTTGAAGAATTATTTTATTGGGGAGATGTTATTCTAGATTCTTCTACTAAGCTTATACATATCGATTCTGTACCAGGTAAAGTTGGAAAATCAGAACCAACAGATATAGGTATTGTATCTAATTGTAAACATGCTCTTTTAGAGCTTCATAAAATATTAGATAAAAGTCTTAAAAACAATCATATTTCATTATTTTCTGAAATACAAAATAAAACTAGAGCAAATGTTATTAAAAATAAGAATGAGTTTGAATCTTCATTTGTAACAAATTGGGATAAGGAACCAATAATACCAGCAAGAATGATGTATGAAATTTCAAATAGTATTCCTGATAATTCAATTGTAATCGATGACTCAGTAAGTAATAGAACTGTTTTGAGGCATTATATTAACGCAAATAAACCTGGAGATTTATTAGGTGTTAGAGGGCAATCAATTGGAGGAGGAATTGGAGCAACTTTAGGTGCTAAAGTCGCTTACCCTGATAGACCTGTATTTGGAATTATTGGTGATGGGAGTGCTATGATGACAATACAAGGGTTATGGACTGCTGCCAATGATAATATACCTTCAATTTTTATTATTTGTAATAATGGTATGTACAGAGTATTAAAAGTAAATTTTGGTATATATCAAAAAGAAATATTAAATGTAGATGAACCTGCAGGTGAAAAATTATTGTATTCTGATTTTGGAATTCCGTTTGATATGGCAGGGATTGCTAAATGTATGGGATTAAATTCAGAAAGAGTTTTATATCCAAATGATATTGGGCCAGCTATAAAAAGAGCAATTAAATCGCAAAAACCATCATTAATTGATATAGTAATAGATGGTTCATTATAAATAAAGGATAAATATGATTAATAGAATAATCGGAGTATTGACACTAAACGTTAATACCTATGAAGAAATTGAAGCTGATAAGAATGCCACTATACAATCTTTTAGTATTGTTGTTTTATCATCTATAGTTACTGCAATAATACTAAAACCTGATACAGGTTTTTCTTTACCAAATTTTATATCTGCAATTATTATAGGTATATTTCTATGGGGACTATGGGCATTAGTTACAATGTTTGTAGGTACAAAACTTTTACCTACTCAGGAAACAAGTTCAAATTGGGGAGAATTAGCACGAACTACTGGTTATGCTCAAGCACCTAAATTATTCTCAATTTTTGCACTAATACCAATATTAACTACTATAGTTTTATTTATTGTAGGAATATGGAATTTGATTACTATGATTATTGCTATAAGACAGGCTTTAGATTATACATCTACTTGGAGAGCTGTATTTGTTGTATTGTTAGGATTTTTACCTTATGCGATTATTGCATCATTAGTAATATCACTTTTGCAATAACTGTAATATATTCCGATCAGGATCATAAAAGGTTGCGACGCAACCTCCCCATTTTTCTTTTTCAGGTTTTCTAATGAATTCAACGTCTTTATTCAATAAAGTTTTGTACATTTGATCAATATTATCTGTTATAAAATTAATCATTATTCTATATTGATCATGATTAATATTACTAACCATTTTATGTGTAGTAATATTTAATCTAAAATCTAAATATTCAAATGATATCCAATTAGTTTTTGAAGAATGAACATTAAGCTTTAAAATATTTTTATAAAAATTTGACATTTGTTGGAAATTATCAGTTGATATATTAATGCCACCTATATTTTTAATCATTTAAAAACCTTAAGTAATTTAATTATCAATATGCCCTAAGTTCTTACCAGGTAAAACTTTGTCTCTGACTATTTGTTTTAACTCTTTTGCATTTGGAAATTTACGTAAAACTTTAAAGTCCCATATTATTTCATCATTTAAATAAATTTGAAAAACACCTGTATTATCTGATGGACATAGAATGACTTGAGTTAATGCGTTTTCAAAAGTTGATAAAAGTTCTTGAGCTAACCAAGTAGATCTAAGCATCCATTTACACTTAATACAATATACTATTTTTATAATTTCTTGATTATCCATATTCTCACTAGTTAAATCTATCCAAAATACTATTTAAAATTGTTGTATAGTCTGTATCAATTTCAATAGGTAACATTCTGTGGTTATTAATTTTTACATTTCCAATAGTATTTTCATGAAAGGATGTTTTAAAGTCTGTAAATTTCAATCCATTAGCCGTAGAAATAACAATTGTGCGATCATTTGGTTTAATTATCCCTTTATTGACACTTTTAATTAATGCACCTAATGCTATTCCAGTTTGAGGACATGTAAATAAACCTGTTTTATCAGCAATCCCTACTGCATCAACTAGTTCATCTTCATTTACTTCTTCAACAATACCATCAAATTCTTTGATAACATTTATAGCTTTTTTATAACTTACAGGATTTCCTATTTGAATAGCAGTAGCAGAAGTTTCTTTCGCAATTATAGGTTTAAATTCTTTAAACCCGTTAATATAACTAGTATAAAGTGGATTAGCATTAGCAGATTGAGCACAAATAAGCCTAGGTAATTTATTTATCATTCCAATATCAAACATTAATTTAAATCCTATTCCAATAGCAGATATATTGCCTAAATTCCCTCCAGGTACAATAACCCAATCAGGGACATCCCAATCAAATTGCTGAGTTAATTCTATGCTTAACGTCTTTTGGCCTTCAATTCTCAAAGAATTAATAGAATTTGCTAAATAAAATCTTTCATCTTCACTCAATTTTTTTATAATATTCATACATCCATCAAAATCAGTATTCAAAGATATAGTATACGCAGCATTTGAAAGAGGCTGTATTAATTGAGCATTAGAAATTTTTGATTTCGGTAAAATTACTACAGCAGGTATGTCTGCAGCTGCACAATATGCAGCTAAAGAAGCAGAAGTATCTCCAGTAGAAGCACATATTACCGCTTTAATTTTACCTCCATTAGCAATTTTTTGTTTTACATTAGAAACCAGGACAGTCATTCCTAGATCTTTAAAGGAACCCGTATGACTATTACCACATTGTTTTACCCACAGATCATTCAATCCAATAATATTACCTAATCTTTCTGCCCAAAATAAATTAGTTCCTCCTTCATATAATGAAACTATATTTGAATTTTCTATATTAGGTAGCACAAATTCCTTTTTACCCCATACTCCACTTCCATACGGCCATTCTGTTTTCATATACCTAGAATCAAACAATTGTTTCCATTCATTTCCTGACACAGTTTTTAAAGCATTAATATCGTGATATATAGACAATAAACTATTACAATTAGGACATCGGTATATTGTATCTAATATATTAAATAAAGTTGAACAACCTTCAGAACACTTAAAATATGCAGTAAATCCCATAAAAACCTTCAACAAAAAATTTTTAATTATTATATATCCTACTACTTATTAACTCAATAATGAATAATTTCAATAATTTTTGTATACTAGAATTATAATTAATTAATATTAAGAGAATAAATATGAGTAAACCAAAAGTATTAGTAACAAGAAAAATTTTCCCTGAATGGATAGATTATATATCAAAAAATGCAGAATTAGATCTATGGGAAGATGAATTACCTCCTCCTAGAGATATTTTATTAAATAAAGTTAAAGGAGTTGATGGAATTTTATGTTTATTAACAGATAAAATTGACCCCGAATTAATGGATATTGCTGGTTCACAATTAAAAGTAATAAGTCAAATTGCAGTAGGATTTGATAATATAAATATAGATGAAGCAACCAAACGTAAAATTCCAGTTGGTAACACACCAGATGTATTAACTTCAACTACAGCAGATGCTACTTGGAGTTTATTAATGTCCATTGCCAGAAGAATTTCAGAATCTGAACGTTTTGTTCATAATAATAAATGGAAAACATGGCATCCTTTGCACTTTTTGGGCCAAGATATTTATAATTCAACTCTTGGTATTATAGGTATGGGTAGGATTGGATACGAAGTAGCAAAGCGTGCAATTGGCTTTGATTGTAAAATACTTTATTATGATGTCAATAGAAGATTGGATTTAGAAGAAAAACTCCCAATGCAATATGTAGATTTAAATACTTTATTAAAAGAATCTGATATAGTATCACTTCATACTGTATTAAATGATGATACATATCACCTTATAGGTGAAAATGAATTAAAATTAATGAAGAATAATTCCATTTTAGTAAATGTATCAAGAGGTCCAGTTGTAGATACGAAAGCACTTTACAGAGCACTAAAAGATAAAATTATTTGGGCTGCTGCTTTAGATGTTACAGATCCTGAACCGATTTTGAAAGACGATCCCTTACTTCAATTAGATAATTGCTTAATTGTTCCTCATATTGCAAGTGCTAGTTATAAAACAAGATACGAAATGTCTAGAATTTCAGCACAAAATTTGATTAATGGCATAAATAAGAAGACTTTATTAACATGTATAAACCCAGAAGTAAATTATTAATGGATTTAAAATGAGTAAATTAAAAGGTAAAGTAGCTATTATTACAGGATCTGGTAGATTAAGGGGTATTGGTTATACTAGTGCAATTGCTATGGCTAAGTTAGGTGCTAATGTAGTTGTAACTGGCACTGGAAGAAAACCAGAAAATTATCCTGATGATGAAAAGAAAATTGGATGGAAAGATGTTGAAAGTACAGCCGAAAAAATTCGTCAATTAGGTTCACAATCATTGTTTTTCAACTTAGATGTTACGGACGAAAGTCAAGTTAAATATGTGATTCAAGAAACTTATAATAAATTTAATTCAATTGATATCTTAGTAAATAATGCTGCTGTTGCTATTGGATCTGATAGAAATCCAATAACAGAAGTTGATTTAAAAACATTTCAGAAAGTTGTAGATGTAAAAGTTACAGGTAGTTATTTGTGTACTAAACATGTGATACCTTATATGAAAAAAAATAAAAGTGGTGGGAAAATTCTAAATATTGCTTCTTTATCTGGTAAAAGAGCTCAACCTAATAATTTAGCATATAATGCTGCAAATTTTGCTATGGTAGGAATGACTCAGTCTATGGCAAAAGAATTAGGTCCATACGGGATTAATGTAAATGCTGTATGCCCTGCAATAGTTGATACTCAAAGAATGGATTTATATGGTAGAACTGATACGTGGGATGAAATGTCAAAGAGGTCTTCATTAGGCAGAAATGGTACACCGGAAGAAGTAGGAGATTTTGTTGCATATTTATGTACCAATGAAGCCTCATGGATTACTGGACAATCTATAAATATGTGTGGTGGCACAGTAATGGAACATTAATATAATTAAATAATTTATATAAAATATTTTAATAATTATGACTCTTGAAGAAATAATAATAATTATATTTAGACTTATCGGTTCATTTACTGTTTTTATTCATCCTTTCTATGGAGCCTTAAGTGTTATTCTCATTGATTTCTCTGATTTGATATTAATGAATGTCCTTAAATTAGGTGGTGTATCTAATTATCAGGCTCTAGATAAAATATTAGACCTTACATATATGATTACATTTCTAATTATTACCCTAAGGTTTAATAAAATAGAAAGATATATTGGATATACTTTATTTTTGTATAGAATTATTGGAGTAATTATATATGAAATATATGAATCAAGATTAATATTATTTATATTTCCCAACTTCTTTGAAGTTTGGTTTATTGGAATATGCGCATTAAATCTTTCTAAAAATCATTCGAAGCTAACAAAAAAGAACTTTTTTTATCTTTTAGCACCTATATTTGTACTTAAAATAATTCAAGAATATATCCTACATATAAATAAAGTACTAGATAATTATACTTTGATAGAATTTATCGAAATTTTTATAAAATAGGCAATACTTATATAATCTTATAAATTGAAACATTCTCTATATTGATAGTTTTAATATAAAATCTGGAAGTTGTTCATTTAAAGACTCAAATCCAACCCAGTTTACATATAAATTCGATAATTTATTTATAACTGTATCAGTTACTTCTTTTATATTTTGTCCTTCAGATAAAGCATCACTACTATAATTTACTAAATCTTGTATGAATTTTTTTGATTCAAGTAAATCATTATAGTTTCCGTTATCCCCATGACCAGAAACAAAAATATCTATCGGAATTTTTGATAGTTTATTATTTGTATCAGGCCAATCCAAAGGATAGCAGTCGCCTAAATAAGGAATTTTATTTCGTTGTATAACATCTCCTGTAAATAATATTTTTTCATTAGGAACATGAATAAATACGTCACCACTTGTATGTGCTTTACCAAAATATAACAGTTCAATCTTGCGTCCACCAATATAGAATGACATTTTGTTATCGAAAGTTAAAGTTGGAGGAGTTATATTAACAAGATTAGCTTCTTTAGCCCAAGGGTCATTTCCATTAATTATTTTTGATCGCCAATTTTCGTTCCATTTGGTATCCATCATTTCAAGATAACAATTATTATGACCAATTATTATTGAATCCTTAAATTCTTCGTTTCCCCATGAATGATCCCAATGTGCATGGGTATCTATCAAATATTTAATAGGTTTATCTGTTATATATTTTACATCTGAAATAAGACCCTTAGCGTAAGAAGGCATACTTAGTGAATCTATTACTAAAACTTCATTATTACCAACTATGATACCTGAATTTGTCATATTATCATGTAACCTAGCATAAATATTTGAAGCTAGCTCAATAATTTGAATATCAGACCTTAATTTCATGTGATTTCCTTTAAAAGTATAATAATAAAACGATATTTATTATTATACTTTAATCGACTATTTGTGAATTTTGGGGATGTATTTTTTTCGCAACTCCAATTCCAGAAAAATTATTTCCAGAGTAAAAAAGTAATTCTCTCTCTTGTTCGTTTATAGTACAAACATATTCAGTCATATCTGAATCCCAACCTTCATTTGATGTGTCAATAACTACTTTTGGATCTATCTTAAAATTTATTCCATCAATACTTTCAGCATAACGTACTTTATACTCTGAACCAGCAGAATTATACCAAAGTTTAAATTTACCATTATCGTAATAAACAACTGGTTTAGAACAAATATAATCTTCAATTGGATTGTTAAAATCTGGTTTTATTACTAATCCAGCTTTATGTGGAGTAAAATTTAATCCATCTTTTGATGTTGCTAAAGCAATTCCTATATATAAATTTTTTCTTGTTGGATAATTTTTATTAGTTCTTAATGCTGTATACCACATCCAATATTCCTCACCTACTTTTAACACAGAACATGATCCACTACCATGTTCATGAGGTGATCCAGGTATACCTAAAGGCAATAAAGGCCCCAATCCACTTCTCTTCCATGTAATACCTGCATCATAACTAATTGCTAATAATGTATAATTTAATTTAAAATCTTCCTTAACCCATTCATCACCAAATCCAGCATAATACATATACCATAGTCGATCATTAATAGGTAAAACCCAAGGGTATGCACACCAAACAGAATCTGGGTTGCCTGGTTTAGACAAGTCTAAAACTGGATTAGAAGGTGATTTAATCCAATTCATAGGGTCATCCAAAGAAGCTTCAGCAAAACCTATTCTTCTTTCTTTGCCTCTAGGGCCAGGTCTTTCACCATAATAATACATTCTAAGCTTATTTCCTACACGTAAAATGTGAGGAGCTGAAGGATATTTATCCCAAACATCTTTAAAACTATGGTCGAAAATTGGATTATCTGGTAATTTTTGCCACTTCCCAGCGAGTGTTGTCATATTTCTCCAGACTTTTTATATAAATTACATATATTTATTGTTTTTCTTGAATGTTTTTAATAACCCAAAGTCCACTACCCTTTTTACCCAATTCAGTAAAACTTATTAGCCATCTATCTAGATTATTTTTATCTTCAAAAACATTGATATACATTGACATATTTCTAGATCCAGTTTTCCTAGGCTCATTTTCTTCAACCCAAGTTAATTTAGTATTATTACTATAGAATTGATTGATTTGATTTTCTGAAAATTTAATAATTGATGATTTTTCATCTTCATCTATAATTCTTAAAATATCATCTAAATTTGAATTATTAATAGATTTAAAGTATCTATTAACTAAAGTTCTCATATTATCATAAATACATAAATTATAATCGAATTGATTACCCCCACCTCTTCCACCTACTTGTTTTCTAGATTTAGCACATTCCTTAAATTCTGGGTTATGCTTAATTTCTTCAGGAATATCTTCTGATTCATCAGCCCTTATAGTACTCACATCTCCTTGTGTTTTTTTTTCTGTTTCAGTTTTGCCAGTCGGTGCTACAGAATTTGGAGAAGGTTTGTTTTCAATTACTTGATTAACTTTAGTAGAGTCTTCAATAATAGATACTTCGTTATTACAAGCTAAAAAAGTTGTAATTAAAAAAGAAATATATAATATATATAAATATTTTTTCATGTAATTTTTTAAAAAATTTTACCTATTATAATCTATTAAACTTATTGACCAAATACCATCACCTCTCTTACCTATTTCTAAAAACTCTACCAACCATCTTTCAGAAAAATTTTCTGCAGTTACATTAATAAACATTGAAGCTCTTTTAGAACCTCTCATCCCAGGTTGATCTTCTTCAATCCAAGTTAACTTTAAATCATCACTACTAACTTCACCACTTTTTTCTTCAAATATTTGAGTGTGTTCTATTAAGTATTTTTCTTCAATATATTTATTAACTAAATTAATATCTGAATTGTTCAATGCATCAATATAATTTTGTACTAAAACTCTTAAATTTTGTGCTCTACATATAGTAAATGCACGTATATTACTACTACCATCACCACCACTACCTGTACGAACACCAACACAATCTTGAAATTTAGGATTGTATGCAATTTCTGGTGCTAAACCTTCTGATTCAATACTTTGCACATCACCTTGTTTTCTTTGCTCAGTTTCAGTTTTGCCGGTAGGGGCTACAGTTACTACAGCTGCTGCTGTAGCTTCTGGTGCTGTATTTCTAAATTCTTGTTTTATTTGAACAGAATCATCAGTAATTGTTGAATCATTAGTACAAGAACTTAATAAAGAAACTAATATAAATATAATTAATATAAATTTTTTCATAATTAAAATCCAATCTTTATTTATTAATATTTTTATAATTAATCTTTATTTATCATAAGCAACAGCACTTATATACCAGATACCCCCACCTTTTTTCCCGAGCTCGATAAAATCTACTAACCATCTTTCAGAAAAATTTTCAGCGCTTACATTAATAAATACTGAAGCACGTTTAGATCCTCTTTTTGCAGGAGGTTCCTCTTCTTCCCATGTTAAATTTAAACCATCACTACTAATTTTATTACTTTTTTCTTCAAATATTGGCGTATGTTCGAGTAAACTACTTTCATCTATATATTTTTTTATTAAATTAAAATCATTGTTATTAATAGCATCTATATAATCTTGAACTAAAACTCTTAAATTTTCTTCTGTACATAATGTATGACCTCGTACATCACCTCGACCACCACCACTTTGTGCAACTCTCAAACCAGCACAATCTTGAAATTTAGGATTATGTTCGATTTCAGGTGCTATTTCGTCAGAAGCTTCCTCACGTACAGTTTTTATATCACCTTGAGCACGAGTTTCAGAGTTTGTTTTACCTGTAGGTCCTATATTAGATGTTTCATTTGATGAAGTTATATTTTCATTTGATGTTTCAGCTTTAGATATCTGATCTTGATTAATTGAATTATTAAGATTTGATGCGTTTTCACCACAGGATAATATAAAAATTAATATAAAAAGTAAATTGAATAAATTGAATTTATATTTGTTCATAATAACCTTTCTATTTTATAATTGATATGTAGTTTAACCATTATAGGCTATAAGTCAACATTGTAATTATATTAATTCACCATTTTTTATTGTTAAAACTGGCTCTAATAATTTACCTACTCTTTTATTCCCGTTAACATCAAATAATTCTGTAAATTTATTCTCTTCTATAACTACAATATCTGCTAAGGAGTCTATAGATAAAGTACCAATTTTATCTTCTAATCCAAGTATCATAGCTGGTGAAAGTGTAGCTCTTTCAAAAGCATCATTATAATTCATACCTGATACGATTAATTTTGAAATAACATGAGGTATATCGTGTATTGGATCCGCATCTATATGTCTTCTATAATAATCAGTAGAAATTGAATCAGGTAAGAAACCTTCAGAGATTGCCCTTTCAGCGATATCAAAATTAAAAGAACTCATGCCATGACCTATATCAAATTTAACTCCTCTATCTTTAGCTTCCCATACGCTATCTTCAACTTTATCATTAGGAGCAATTCCTCCTGGACCAACATGAAAAGTGTAAGTTACTAAATCACCATTTCTTAACAAATTTAATTGATCAGAAATATCCCAATCAAAAGGATCCCAACGTACACCATATAAAAGTGGCTTATTTACATTTTCTGCAATATCTAGAACTCTTTTCATTATATCTTTTGGGTTATGAGAATATGTACATGGTTGAGCTACATTAACTGATAAACCCCAAATATATTCTGGTTCTTGATTAATAGTTTCCAGTGCTAAATCATAATTGATATCATTTAGGTTTTTAAAAACAGGTTGAGTGAATTCTTCTCCATTAATAGCAGGACTTAAGGCCATATATATATCAATCTTAGTAGGAATTATGATGTTTTGCTTGTATGTATTCCAATTATTTGCACCTGCATCACCTTGTGACATAATTGTGGTAGTGCCTCTTGGTAATATATATTTGTCTGGATCAATCCCATATTTCCAGCTATTTGGTGCAGGATGAGTATGTAAATCAATGAAACCTGGAAGTAATATACCATTTGGAAAATCTAAAACCCTATTGGATTTTCCTTCAATTTTCTTATCAAACTTTACTATCTTTCCATTTTTTATAGCAATAGAACCGGGTTCATCTATTTTATTTTTAGCACAAAATACTTTACCTGCATTAATAATTAAATCATATAAAATATTATTCATACAAAACTCAACTTAAACTTTTATTTTAGATTTTATCAATAACAGTCAATCCTGATATAATTTTTTCTTTATAATTATCTTTAGATTGATCATTCCAAATGTAAAATCCTTTATCAGTTTTCATACCTAAGTGATCATTATTTAATTTTTCAGAAAGTAAATCTGGCTCATCATTTGTATTATCTAAATCGGGGAATAATTCGTTGGCTATTGCAGTAATTGTATCCCAACCTGCAGCATCAAATACTTCAAATGGGCCAGCTAGTGATAATCTTCTTCCAAAACTATATTTCACTACATCATCAACCTCTTTTGGAGTTGCAATACCGTTACTTACAATAGATATTGCTTCTCTAAGTAAAGCAAATTGCAATCTATTTCCTATAAAGCCTAATGATTCTTTACTAAGTAATACTGGTTTTTTGTTAATCTTTGAAAATAGTTCCATAGTTAATGTAGCAGTTTGATCAGATACAGTTGGAGCTTTTACTACTTCTATTAAAGGTAATATATGTGGAGGATTCCACCAATTTGCTACAATTACTCGTGTTTTATTATTAATACATTTTTCTGAAATTTGACTAGCTTTAAATGATGAAGTATTACTTGCTAAAACTATATCTTTTTCACAATATTTATCAAGTTCAAAAAATATGTTTTGTTTAACTTTAATATTTTCAAAAACAGCTTCAACAATAAAGTCTGAATTTTCACTTGTGTGTTTTAATGACAAAGTAGTAGATATATTTTCTTTTATCTTTTTTATTTCATTATTATTTATAATTCCTGTTTTATTCATAATCTTACAAGTTGAATCAATATTTTTAATTGAATCATCTAAATGTTGTTCCGAAAGATCATTCAATAAGACTTTATAACCAAATCTTGCAAATTGAATAGCAATTCCATGTCCCATTAAGCCTCCACCAATTATTCCTATATTATTTATATTTTCTAATCTCATTTTTACTCCAAATTTCTATTTCTGTTAAGGTTTTAACGTTGATATATATATAGCATAAATATAATATGGAAATACATTATATTAATAGATTAATAGTAATTGCAAAATATGAATTCAAAATTACAATTTAAAATAGTAAGTTTTTATCAATTTGTAAACTTAAAAGATATAAAAAATTACCAAAAGTTGATTTATAATTTCTGTTCAAAAAATAAACTTAGAGGAACTATTATTTTATCTAACGAAGGAATAAATGGGACTATAGCTGGTATACCCAATAAGATTGATGAATTTATTAAATATTTAGATAATTTACATTTTAGCAAATTAAACATTAAAGAATCATATTCTTTAAATATGCCTTTTTATAGACTTAAAATAAAGGTGAAAAAAGAAATTGTTACTATGTTAAATGAATCAATAGATTCCAATATGCCTCGTGGTAAACATTTGAATTCAGAGGAATGGAATAATTTAATTAATAACAAAGATGTTTTAGTTTTAGATGTTCGAAACAAATATGAAACTGATATAGGATATTTTGACAATGCAGTTATTCCTAATTCAGATAATTTTGTTGAATTTAAAAAATTTATTGATAATAAATTATCTGATAAGAAGAATAAAAAGATTGCAATGTATTGTACTGGAGGTATTAGGTGTGAAAAAGCCTCTTATTATATGAAAAAAATTGGTTTCAAACATATATATCAACTAAATGGAGGAATTTTAAAATATTTAGAAGGTACTCCTTCAAATGAAAGTAAATGGAACGGAGAGTGTTTTGTATTTGATAATAGAGTTAGTTTGAATCATTCATTAAATCAAGGAAATTATGAATTATGTAGGGGATGTAATAACCCACTACCCAAAGAAGAAACTTTATTAGAAGGATATGAAAAAGATGTGTCATGTTCAAAATGCTATAAGAATTCAAGTGAAAGAAAAAAAAATAATTTTCGAGAAAGATCAAAGCAAGTTCAATTGGCTAAGCAAAGAAATAAAAGCTATATATATGATAATCTAAATTATGATCAATATATTAAAGAAAATTAATTATCTCAATAAGATAAATTATATATGAAAAATTTTTTAAAAAATAAAACGTTTGCATGGTCAATGTATGACTGGGCTAATTCTGCATACTCAACAAGTTTAATGGTGGCAATATTACCAGTATATTTTGTTGAATTATTTAAGAACTCATATGGAGATAATGTATATATTCTTGGTTTAAATTTCACTGGAAGTTCTTCATGGAGTTTAATAATTGCATTGTCCACAACCATCGTTGCTCTAACTAGTCCATTTATTGGTGCATTTGCAGATATTAGAAAATTAAAAAGAACACTTTTATTTATATATACACTATTTGGTAGTTTGTTTACTATTTTAATGTTCTTTTCGGCTTATACATCATCACCTTGGTTCTTTCTTTCTGGATGTTTTTTTCTTTCAAACATCGGTTATAGTGGTGCTATTATCTGGTATAACTCCTTTTTGCCTGATATAGCTGATAGAAACATGCACGATAGTATAAGTTGCAAAGCTTATGCTTTAGGATATTTAGGTGGAGGTTTATTATTAGTTATACACTTGATATTAATAATGGCCTTTATGAATTCTGACTACTTAGACTTAATAACAAGAATTTGTTTAGCTTCAGTTGGATTTTGGTGGTTTGGATTTGGAATTATAACTCTACTAGTAGTAGATGAAAATAAAATTAATATTGAAAAAAAAATAAACAATGGGTCAATATTAAATTTATCATTTAAAAAAACAATAAATACATTAAGAAACATATCTCATTTCAAAGTTTTGTTTATATTTTTAATAGCCTATTTATTGTTTAATGATGGTATTGCTACAGTAATAAATATAGCTGGAGCGTATGGACCTGATGTGTTGGGCATTAATACTTTAACAAATATGATAACTATAGTGTTAATTCAATTTATAGCTATACCCGGTACTTTATTTACAAGTAGACTTGCTAACAAGTATACCGCAATGTTTTCTCTGAAAGTATGTTTAATTGGTTGGGCTTTAATTATTTTGTTAGCTATTGGTTTTATTCCAATCAAACCTAATTCAAACCCAGATTTTGATTATTTATTAAATTCGCAAGAAAATGGGCAATATAAAATTTTAAAATCATTAGAATTAACTGAATCTTACGAAGATAAAAAATGGGGAGAAATTAATTTAAAAACAGATAAATCAAAAAAATATTCTGATCTTATACAAGATGACATATTAAATTCTGAAGATATCCAAGATTTTAAATTAAATATCCAAAATAATTCGTCGTTTTCATTAAGAATTGTTAAAAATAATATTAATGAAGATTATATAGGAATTTATCATTTAGCAAACAAAACAGATGGACCTTTAGGTTGGTGGCCTAAATTTTTAAGAAAATATTTATGGGAAGCTATAGGTATTAATGTTAATATGCAATGGATAATTTTAGGATGCTTTGTAGGAATATTTTTAGGAGGTAGTCAAGCATTAGCAAGAAGTATTTTTTCGGTAATGACACCAGTTAGTAGAAGCGCAGAATTTTTTAGTTTTTTTGGTTTTATTGGTAGAGTTTCATCAGTATTTGGTCCATTATTATTTACTTTAACAACAGGCTTCTTTGATCAAAGACTAGGAGTATTTACAATATTATTATTAATATTTTCTGGATATATTTTATTATTTAAAATTGATGTCAACGAAGGTCAACAAACTGCTATTATTGAAGATAAAAATATATAATTCTACTCAATCCAAAATGAATATATTTCTGCATTTTGCAACTTAAAAACAATTCTTATAGGTTTATGATAATCAATATTAGTACTTCCATTCCAAGAAACTTCTAAATTTATATTATCTTTATTGATATCATCACAATCATCAAATGAAAATTTAGGTAATACATCAAATGTTTTAGCATCTATTATTGCTACTTTAATATTGCCCAAAATAGAATCAACATTAATTTTCAATATATTATTTGATACATTAAAAGGTTTTGTAATTAATTCACCAGCATCTTTAGCGTATAAAGAGACAAATCCATCAAGTCTTAATGTTGCAAGACCTAAAGCACCAAAATCATTAAAGTATTCATGAAATTTATCAGGGTAAATTTCAGAAGCCCCTCTGAATCTTGCTCCTTGATAATAAATCCATATTTCATTATTCCTAATAATAGGTGAGCCACAAACAGAAACTTGAGTGGTATCATATGAAATACCATCCCAAGGTTCAATACCAAGGAATATTGATCTATTTGCAACTCTTTCCCAGTCAATTAAATTTCTTGAAACTGCTAATTCTGTCTGATTTAATCCACAATGATTCATTTGTGGTAGGTCTGGACCAGCAGGGTTAAATATAAGAGGAAAACCTATGTATAGGTTTTCATAATTCATAATAGGCATAAGATATGCCTGTGCAATATAATCTATATCCATATCTATTTTAGGGGGGGCTAAATATTCTTTATTTTGTAAAACAAAATTTATTCTTTCTTGGCGATTAATTTTATCAATCTCATCCGTATGTAAAATTAATTTAGGAGACGTCCATTTAATGAAATCATTACTTATCGAAATCCAAACAGATCTACCCCACTCTGTCCTTCTTTTAACTGTAGCAACAAATTGAGATTTAAGATTATCAAACATCAAAGATGAAGTATCTTCACTATAAATGCCATCAACATTAGGAAAAGTCCATTGAAATCCATCAGCAGAAAAGGCTGGATACCTTCTGAAAGTATCTGAATTACTAAATAATGCTTTATATAATTTATTTACATCTTGATCGTTATCGTTTCTTAAAATATGTTGTAAGCGTCTTTCAGCAATATTAACAGGATTTTTCTGACCACGTCTTTTTAAAAAGTCTAATTTAGAATGATATGCTATATTATTATTGTAAGAATTATTCAATTCATATAATCCAACATTAGGATATTCCCATTCTATTCCGTCTTTAGAAGTTGCGTAATGATACTCTCCCCAATTTATATCATTAGGTCCTTGAAATGGAGTATTATAAAAACCTAAATACCACAGCTCCCATTTGTTGATATCTGGATTCCATATAGGTTTATTATTACTCTGAACTAAAGTTTGTCCTTTAGATCTATTAGGTTGAATAATGTAACCTTTTTTTGTAGGTCTTTTTAAAACTCTGTTTAATCCTTTAATTCTTTCAATTGAATGATCATCTAAAAATAATTGTTTAAAAGATAAAGGTTCAATAAGATTAAAATTTATATTTTGCATAATACATAGTTATTATTTTATTCACATTTGTACCCAATTATCACCTAATTTTTCAAATCTATTTTTTATTTCATTTATTAAATTTGAATCTATATTAATTCCTTTTTTCACCAAATTTATATTAGTTAGTAAATGTTTATCATCTTTAGTACCCACAATAGCTGTATTAACAATTTTTTCAGATAAAACATAACCTAGCGCAAATTCTATAGAATTTGCAGGTTCATTATCTAATGGGCCTAATTTAATCATTTCATTTGCTCTTTCTTTATATGAATCATCAAAATAATCGGAAAAACCTACAAATATTTTCTTTGTTGATCTCCATGCTGCATTAGCTATAGGTCTTTTTATAATTAAACCAGTATTATTTTTTTTAATTAATGGAAACAAATTTAATCTAGCTTTTTGATCAACTAAGTTGTAACTAGTTTGTAAAGTATCAAAAACACCTAATGATAAAGCGTATGATGCAGCTTCATTATCACCTGCATAACCAATAAAACGTGCTTTACCAGATTCCTTAATTTTGATTAAGCCTTCAATAATATCTCCTTTGCGTAAAACATCTAAACTACATGAATGTATTTGTAATAAATCAACGTAATCAGTTTTTAAACGAGTTAAGCTTTGATTAATATTTAATTCTACTGTAGATGCTAACCAACTTTTAGGATGATCTTCTAGTTTTTTTCTATATGGATAATGACCACATTTTGTAGCTAAAACATATTCATTTCTTCTATTAGATACAGTTTTACCAATTAATTTTTCACTTATTCCATATGATCCATCTTCACTTAAACCATAACATGAAGCTGTATCCAAAAAATTAATTCCATTATCTAATGCTGTATTTAATACCTTTCCAGCTTCTAATACATTATCAGTTGTTAATTGGTATCCAATTTCAGCTAGTCCAATTCCTAATCTACTGACTTTTAAACCTGTATTACCTAAATATGACATTTCCATTAGGTTTTCTCCTTATTCATATATGTTTTCAGAATATAATTTATCCATAATACCTAAATATTCATGTTTTGTAAGCTTTGGTTGATATTCTGATATAATTTTATTAGCTTCTCTACAATCATCATATAATAAATCAACTATAGTCCCAATCATTGCCTTAGCAGCAGTAATAACTGTTAAATTATAATCAAAAATTTTAAAATTATGAGTGTGGTGTGAACCTGATGCACCAGTCACATAAGGATGAATTGAAGGTATTAAATGGCTAACATCTCCCATATCAGTTGATCCTCCTGAATGTTCCTTATATTTAACATTTTCTTTACCAACTATTGATTCAGAATTGTCTTTATATATTTTTGATAAATTTAAATTATTTATCATTGGTAACATGCCACCAAGGTTAATAATTTTTACTTTTGCACCCAAAGCTAATGCACAGTGTTTAATTGCTTTATCAATCTTATTATTAGTTTCTAAAACCGCATCTAAATTTTTTGCTCTTATATATGTTTCCACGTGTACCGAATCAGGCACTTGATTTACTGCAACTCCACCTTTAGTAATTATTGGATGAACTCTAATAGAATCATTATCTCTAAATGTTTCTCTTAACATATGTATTGCATGTAATGAAAGATTAGCAGCATTTAACGCATTTATACCATTAAAAGGATCCGTACCTGCATGAGATGAAATCCCAATAAATTCTATTTTTTTTGCAATCAAACCATTATTACCAGAAGGAATAAGTAATTCAGCATCTTTATTATCTGATGTAGCATGCGTCATTAGTGCTATATTAATATTGTCAAATAATCCTAATCTAATAAACTCTCCTTTACCTGTTAAATATTTTATTTGTCCTGTGTCTTTCAGTGTTTTTCTAAATTCAAGTTCTATATATTCTTCTGCTGGTATTGCCATAAAATTAATACTACCCGATAAATAATCAAGAATATTAGACTTAGTGAGACCTACTGCAACTGCAATCATATTTGCAATTTGTATATGATGGCCACATGCATGTCCTGCTCCAGTTTCTATATTACCTTCTGGATGTCCAGGTACTATATTTGAATCTAATTCTCCAATAACAGAAATTTTTGGGCCTTTTCTATTTGAATTTACTATACCATTAACGCCAGTAATAGCTATATTATCTTGATATTTAATTTTTAATGCTTTAAACCATTTCTTTACAAGGCTTGATGTGTTAAATTCTTTAAATCCAGTCTCCGCATTTTTACTTATAGTTTTTGCAAGTTCAATCAATTTATCAGAATTTGCATCAATAATTTCATAAGATTTTAATTTTATATCCTCTTTATTTAACATAATTCCTCTCAAATATATTTATAAAATATAAATTTTTCTATAATATACAATAAATATACAATAAGTTAAATTTAAGGAAAAATATGAAGTTATCAACAAGGCTAGATTTTTTAAAAACAAATAAATATATTACTCTAGTAGGAAATGGAATAAAAACTAATATAATAGCTAAAAATGCTGATGCAGGTTGGCCTTTAGGTATAGATCAATTATCTAATAATAACTTAATTATTGCCGATTATACATTTAATTTGATTTGGGAGATTAATCAATCAGGAAAAGTAAACGTAATTGCCGGCACAGGTATGCAAGGATATAGTGGTGATAATGAATTAGCGATTAATGCAGAACTTAATGGACCTCATGATTTAGTAGTTGATAATAATGATAATATCTATTTTTCTGACTTAGGTAATCAAGTATATAGAATGATAAATTATAAAACAAAAATCATAACAACAATAGCAGGAAATGGTATTGTTGGACGTAAAGGTGATGGAGGTTTAGCAGTTGATTCTGAAATGGATTGCTATTGTGGGATTGCAATATCAAATGATGGAGATATATATATCTCTAGTGAATGGTCAAATAACATTAGAAAAATTGACAAAAATACTGGAATAATTTCACTTTTTGCTGGATACTTTTCAGAACATAATTCTTCAAATATTAATCCATATAAACCAATTATTGCTGACAAATTAAGTTTAGGTGGATATTCTGGTGATGGTGGACCTAAAGAAATTGCTGCTTTTAACCATCCCGAACACCTAGCTTTTGATTCAAATCAAGATCTATACATATGTGATAATTCTAACGATAGAATTAGAAAAATAGATATGAAAACAGGTATTGTTAGTACAATATTCGGCAATGGAGATAAGTCATCTAATGGAGATGGTGGACTTGCAATAAATGCAAGTACACTTATGCCAGATGCTTTATGTATAGATGAAGAAGATAATATATATATTGGAGAAAAATATGGTTTTCGAATTAGAAAAATAGATTCTAAAACTGGTATTGTTTCAACTGTCGCAGGTAATGGGAATCCAGGATATGGGGAAGAAAATGTTTTAGCTACTGAAACTGAATGTAATTCAATTGAAGTAGGAATACATATAAATAATAAACAAATATATTTTAGTGATTGTAGTGGTCGTGTAAGAAATATTGATTCAAAAGGATATGTCTCTACTATATTTGGTGGAACTTCAATACATGATAATGAAGACTCATTAAATGCATATCTAGCTAGCCCTTTTGGTATTAGCAAGTCAAATAATGGTGATATTTATATTGCTGACACATGGAACCAACGTATAAGAAAAATAAATAGTTCAGATAATACTATTGAAACAATAGCTGGCACTGGAGCTAGGGCTTATGGTGGAGATGGAGGTTTAGCTATTAATGCACACTTAGGAAACCCTTATGGTGTATCTTTAAATTCCAAAAATGAAGTCTATATATCAGATACAAGACATTCTCATATTAGAATGATTGATTTAGATGGATACATTCATAATGTTGCAGGGTCAGCATTTCCATGGGATAAAGGAGATGGAGGGCCATCTATTTCATCAAATTTAGTACATTCAAGATCAATCATACATGATAAAAATGATAATATATATTTTGGAGACTCAGGCGTTGGAAAAATAAGAAAAATAGAATATAAAACAGGTATAATTACTACTTATGCGGGTATTGGAGTAACTGGGTACAGTGGTGACAATGATTTAGCTATTAATTGCAAATTAGTTTCTCCAGTAGATCTAGCTTTTGATAGTTTAGGTAATTTGTATTTTGTAGACGAAGCAGCTCATGTAATAAGAAAAATAGATTATAAAACAGGAATAATAATTACTATTGCTGGAAATGGAAATAAAGGGTTTTCTCCAGATGGCACTAAAGCTATAAATAGTTATTTGGATTCTCCTTCTGGAATTGATGTTTCTTCAAACGGAGAAATATATTTTTCGGATACTAATAATAAATTAATACGTAAAATTGATTTATATGGAAATATTCAAACTATATTTGGTATTAATAAAAGAAAAGCTAAATTTGAAGACCGTTATGACACTAATTCAAATAATAAAATAGTACTTCCAAGAAATTTAAAATTCTATACAGATAATATACTTTTAGTTTCAGATCATTTTAATCATCAAATATTAGCTATAAGTATAAAGTAATATGCATATTTAAAAATATGCATATTACTTTATTTATATGCTTAACTATGGTGTTGTTGTATTATCTGTTTGATATAAAAGTTTCAACAAATCGTCATTCATTTTCACAAGTTCTTCATTAACACTAACTAACTTATCAATTTCTGAATCTTTATCTAACATATTTTGAAATATCTTATCATTTTCTAATTGTATTTTATCTCTATCAGCTTCAGCTTCAGCTAAAAGTTTTGATAAATTATCTCTATCTGTTTCTATTGTTTTTATATCTTGACGTAATTGATCTGAATCATTCCTTAAAATATCATTATCAGACCTTAAATTATCCATATCTTTTCTGATTACTTCAAAATCTTTCATTGACTGATTCATGTCATCGCCATACTGAGAAGATATTTGTTGTATATCTTTTATAAGTTGCTCATTATCTCTACGAAGTTCATCATTATCTTGTCTTAAAAATTGAATTTCTTGCTCAAGAAATTTATTAGATTCCATTAACATTCTCATTTCTTGAACCATCATTTCAACTTCATCAATTGCAGCATTAACTTTAGGGTCTTGACCAAATTCATTTCTAAATTTTTGAATTTCTAATTTTACTTCATCAAATTCTTGTTCAATTGTCCTATCAGCATTTGCATTACTGTTAACACCAGTTCCTTGTCCAACCACACCATCTGAACAACCAATAACAAATAAAATAATCATAATAGAAATTGATAATATATATTTATTCATATAAACCTCCAATATTTTATATTTATAATATATTTATTAAATTATTAACAGGGTAAAAACACCTAATCACTTTTATTATCTTTGTTGGATTCAATAAAAGGTTTAAGTAAATTTGTAAACTCCATAGGAAATATATATTTTGTTGATTGACCTTCACCTATAGATTTTAAAGTCTCAAAATACTGTAAACTCATAGTATTAGTTGTAATATCTTTAGCTATATTTTGAATTTTATCTAAAGAAACGCTATACCCTTCTGCTCTTAACACGGCAGCTTGTTTATCTCCTTCAGCAGTAAGTATTTCAGCTTGTTGATGACCTTCAGCTTTTAATATTGCAGCTTGCTTTTCACCTTCAGCAACAGTGATAGCTGATTGTCTTGTACCTTCAGCTTCAATAATTACAGCTCTTCTAACTCTTTCAGCTGACATTTGTCTATTCATTGCTTCTTGAATGTCAGAAGCAGGTTCAATAGTTTTAATTTCAACATTTGTGACTTTTATTCCCCATCTACCAGTTTCATTATCTAATTTTGTTCTTAACATAGTATTTATTTTTTCTCTTTGTGACAAAACTTCATCTACAGTCATTTCACCTACAACTGCTCTAAGAGTAGTTGTAGATAATCCTATAACTGCCATTCTATAATTTTCAACTTCTAAAACTGATTTATGCGCTTCTTCTTCAATCACTCGTAAATAAATAAGAAAATCTATATCTATAGGTGCATTGTCTTTTGTAATATTAGTTTGCCTGGGAATATCAATGACTTCAGTTCTTAGATCAACTTTAACACCGCTATGCATAATTGGTATCATCAATGTTGGACCAGGTCCTTTCATACCACTAAAATTACCCCATTTAAACCGCGCTATTCTTTCATAATCTTTAAGAAAGTTTATTATGAACATAAAGGCTCCTTTATATTTAGAATTCTATGTGTTTTTAAATCTTATCATTTTTTGAATTAATGTACACTTTTAATATTAAATCATCAATAGCTTTAACACGAACACTAGTATTAATTGGTATATTCGTTAAATCATATGATTCTGCTGACCATATTTCATCATTTAAATATATAAACCCATTGGGATTTAATTCTGATGTTGTTATGCCAATTTGGTTTAAAATATTAAAATTATATCGTTTCTTTTGTTTTTCAGATTTTCTTATATCATAGATTAAATAAAAGAAAAAAGACGTAAATATTATTGATAGAATAAAAATAATCCAAAAATTAACATTAAAACCCATAAATACTGTAGATTCAATATTGTTTGGTAAAAAAGTAATACTATTATTTCCAAATAATACTATTGCTCCAAATACAAAAGAAAAAATAGCCATTATTCCTACAATGCCAAAACCAGCTATCGAAAATTCAATATAAATTAATACTAAAGCTAATATAATCAGAATAACTGCAAAATAATTTACTGGTAAATTATTTAATCCAATAAAAGCTAAAATCAACAAAATTATTCCAAAAACTCCACTTACAATTGTTCCAGGTATCAATATTTCGATAAATATTAATAAGGCTCCTAGAGTTAAAAATAGAAAAGTTATATTAGGATTCGATATAAAATCTATAATTTTTTCATTTAAATTCATATTTTTATTTATAATAACAAAATTATCTGTATTTATAATAAACTGGCTATTAGAACCTAAAGTGACTTGTTCACCATTTATAGAATCCAAAAGAGCATTTAAATCATTAGAAATATAATCAATCATATTTGATTCTAAAGCTTCATTTGAGTTAAAAGAAGCTGTTTGTTGAATTGTTGATTCAAATAATTCAATGTTTTTATTCCTAGCTTTAGCTAATTCTCTAATTAGTGCTGATGCATCTTTGGAAATTTTATTTTCTAAAGTTTTCGGTAAATCTTCCCCATCTATATCAACTGGTGTAGCAGAACCTAAACTAGTAAAAGGAGACATTGCTGAAATATGTGACGCTGCCATTATAAAAGTACCTGCAGAAGCTGCTTGTCCTCCTGATGGAGAAACATAAGTAATAATAGGTACTTTTGATGCAAGTATTAATTCAATTATTTTTCGTGTTGCTTCGTACGATCCACCAGGAGTATTTAAAATTAATACTATTATATTATTACTATTTTGATTTTCTAAAATTATTCGTTCTATGTAATTTGCAGTATTTAATTTAATAGGTCCATCAATTGAAATAGTATTAACTATTGTAATATCTGAATCAGTATTTAATACATCTATTATGAAAAATAAAAAAGCTAAACTTAATAATAAAATTAAATATTTAATATTTAATATTTTGACTAACATTTTATTTAAAATATTATTACTTCATAAATGTTGGTTGTACCCAAGCTTTTTGACCACCAGAATTAGTAACTGTTGCCCTAATATATATTTGGTTTTTATCTAATTTAAAAGATGGGTTTAATCCCGGAATCATTGCTAATAACTCACCATCAGTTCCAATAAACTCAGTTTTATATATATATTCTTTTTCTTGGCATATATTTATATCAATAGATTTATTTGATATATTAACTTCTTCAAGAGTGACACCTGTACTTGAATAGAAATTACCAAGTTTAATCGATTCTACAACTTTATCAACAGATAATTCATCTGATTTAACCATCAGCCAGCCTCTACCTGGATTTGATTTAACAGGTGTAAAATCATGGTAATTATGTGAATCATCAGTTGCCACACCAAAGATTTTTTTATTATTACTTAAAATAAAGTCCCAGATTTGTTCTACACTAAATTTACCAGGTCCTCCCTGATTATTTGTAGCAGGATGACCATTGTGTATTTCCAACAGACTCGCTCCCTTAATATGAGTTAATTCATTATGAGTAAAAGCCCATTTATAATTTGGATGGTTAATTGAAGCTATTCCACCTGCTTCTATGATATTATCAACATTTGCTTGAATAGTAGAAATTATAGTATCAGAATAAGTAGGTTCAACTAATCTATTTATACCTATTCCGTTAATATGTATAGGTATTAATTCATCATCTATTTCAATATTTGCTGAAACTTCTTCTCCTGGAATCATTAAAGGTTTTTTATAACGTCTTTTTCCTTTTGAATAATCTAATAAAGTAATATGGTTATGGTCACTTAATACTAGAAAATCATAACCATGTTTCCTATACCATTTAACAACTGATTCAGGTGTATCATCTCCATCTGATTCAGTTGTATGAGTATGTATATTTCCTTTATACCATTTGTTTTTCATATAACCACCAAAGTTTTAATCTAATAATAGTATAAAAACAATTTAAATGGTACCCCTGCCCGGACTCGAACCGGGGCACACGGTTTAGGAAACCGTCGCTCTATCCGCCTGAGCTACAGGGGCTAATAAGCATATTTTATATTAAACCATAATACGAACACAAATTTTTATATTCATTATTGAAATTCTTTGTTGGATATACTTTTAATAAATTTATAACTCTTAATATCTTTTTCTAGTATATACTTTAAATAACTTATAAAAAATTTTTCTATTTCTATTAAAATAAATTTATCTATTTCCAAATTTTGAATTTTAGTTATGTCTTTCTCTCTATTTAAATACCTTAATAGTTTCATACAGTCTAAAGTGACTTTTAATAAAGATGAACTACTATGATTAGTACATTTTTCACAAAAAACTCCCCCATCTTTAAATGAAAAATAATGATCTTTAGGTATTAAAGTATCTCTACAATAAATACATTTAAATATTTCAGGGAAATAACCAGTAATAGTAATAAGTTTAAGTTCTAAATAACGTAAAGATAAATCATTACATTGGTTTTCATTAATTAAATTCAATGTAAATTCAGTTAAAGAAAACATTTTCTCTATTGGTTCATTTTCGACACTTAAAGAATCAATTAATTCAATCCAATACATAGATTTAGATAATAAACTTAAATTATTTCTAATATTTAAATAAGTTGTATTAGTATATGATTCTGTAATCAAATCTAAACTATTTCTTTTTATTATTGTTAAAGAAACAGAATTTAATGTTTCTAAGGAACCACCAAATTTACTTTTAGGACTTCTAATACCTTTTGCAATTAATTTTAATTTACCATAATCATCTGAATATGCTGTAATTAATCTATCTTTTTCTAGGAAAGGAGCCTGTTTTAAAATTATTACATCAGTTTTATAAATTCTACTTCTATTTATATTCATTATAAAATAGAAAATTAAAATTTTTGACGACCAGATATAGCTTGCCCTAAAGTAATTTCATCAGCATATTCTATATCACTACCTATAGCTATACCTCTAGCAGGTCTAGTAATTATAATCTCCTTATTTTTAAAAATTTGATTAATATACATTGATGTAGCTTCACCTTCAAGATTAGGGTTCATAGCCAATATGATTTCTCTGAAACCTAGAGTATTAACTCTTTCTATAAGTTTATTAATTTTTATATCTTCTGGTCCAATTCCATTTACAGGAGAAATAACACCATGTAATACATGATATAGACCTTTATAAATACCCGTTTTTTCAAGTGCTAAAACGTCTAAAGCTTCTTCAACTACACAAATTCTAGTTTTATCTCTGATTGGGTCATTACAAATATTACATGGATCAATTTGTGTTATATTAGAACATTCACTGCATAGAATAATATTATTTTTTACTGCCATAATAGATTCAGATAAGGATAACGCATCATCAAAGTTTGTCCTAATTAAGTAATAAGTTAATCTTTGAGCAGTTTTCTTTCCTATTCCTGGAAGTTTTGAAAACTCTTGTACTAATTTTAATATAGGTTCTGGAATTGTATTTATATTTATTTGATCCATTTTTAAAAATTAAAAACCGGGAATATTTAATCCTCCAGTTAATGAACTCATTTTACTTGAAGCTTCTTCTTGCGATTTACTAATACCTTCATTGACTGCAGCTAATATTAAATCAGATAACATGTCAATTTCATCAGTATCAACTACTTCTTCTGAAATAGTTATTGACTCTAATTTAAGCTTACCATTCACTACAACTTTAACAGCGCCACCACCAGAGCTTGCTTCTACAGTTGAATTTTCTAATTCTTCTTGCATTTTCATCATATCTTGCTGTAACTTTTTAGCTTGTTGTATCATCTTTTTATTCATTATTAACCTCATTTTTCTCAAATATTTGTGCACCAAAGTTTTGTGCTGATCTAACTAAATGGCTCGAATTTTTGTTTATTAACTGTTTTATATTATCAGAATTTCTAGGTTTAATATCTTTTACATCAATTAAAATTTCTTGCAAAATAGATGCAATTTCTTTATTTACTGAAGGATCTTTAATTTCGTTTTCCAACCTTTCAACATGTGATTTATGAGTAAAAGTTATTACTAAAGAATGATCGATAACAAACCTTTCTTTAGATACATTTAATAATGCACCTATTTTAAATCTCTTGCCAACATTTCTAAGTTGCTTTTTTAAAAGTAGCCAATTTTGCTCGCTAATTGTTTCATTTGAATTAATATTATCTTTCTTCTCTAAATTGTCAAATTTATCTTCTGTTTTATCATTATCAATTTTATGAAAACTATATTCTATTTCATGAGAGGTAGAAGTATTTTCATTATTAAGATTTTCCTGAGCGGTAGCAATATTAATATTTTCACTCAAATTATCAAAAACTTTATTCTCGTTTTCAGTTAAATTAATATGACTATCATTAATAGTCAAAGGTAATGTTTCATTTTTATTCGATTGATTATTTTCAGAAATATCTACGATTGCTAATTCAATATCTAACATAGTAAAAGATTTGTTTTTAAGATATATATCATTAAATTTCTTAATAGCATACATTATTTCATTCAATTTATAATTTTGAGCAAATGGCATTATTTTTTCAATTTTATTAGTTGAAAAACTAATATTTGTCGTAATATCATTTTTAAACAATATTAAGGCTCTCAAAATTTCAATAATAGATTTTAATAAATTCTTGATATCTATACCAGATTGATTAAATAAATCAATGTTAACTAAAGAATCACGTAATTTTTTGTCTAAAATAAGTTTTACTAATTCAAATGCCCTATCATAATTATCTGTATGTAAAAATTCACTAATATCATTTAAATTAAGCTCTGTTCCATATGCAACGACAACCTGTTCTAATAAATTTTCTGCATCTCTTAGACTACCATGTGATTGCCTAGCAATCAGATCTAATTCTTTATTATTAGAACTAATACCTTCTTTTTTACAAATCAACTGTAATTTCATAATAATAGATTGTAAAGAAACTCTTTTAAAATCTAATCTATGACATCTAGAAATTATTGTTAAAGGAACTTTATCTATATCTGTTGTTGCTAAAATAAATACAGCATGTTCTGGTGGTTCTTCTAATGTTTTTAATAATGCATTAAAAGCTGGGTCAGTTAACATATGAACTTCATCAATTATATAAACTTTATATTTCGATTTGTTTGGAACAAAGTTTATTTTGTCACTAAGATCTCTTATATCATCAATACCTCTATTTGAAGCAGCATCAATTTCTATTAGATCAAGTGATGTTTTATTTTCTATTGATATGCACGATTCACAGCTTATATCCGGTTCTCCATTATTTGAATTAGAGCAATTAATTGCTTTAGATAAAATACGTGCAGTAGATGTTTTGCCAGAACCTCTAGGACCTGTAAATATATATGAGTGAGCAATTCTATTTGAAGCAACACTATTTAATAAAATTTTTGATATAGTATCTTGCCCTACTATATCTGAGAAAACTTTTGGACGCCACTTTCTATAAAAAACTTCAGGCATTACACTGTACTCTATCAAAAATGATTTTTTCTTTTAATTGCATAGCAATCTTTTCTTGATTTTCATAATGGTCATAGCCAAATATATGAAGTAATCCATGGATAGTCAATATTATAATTTCATTTAAAACAGAATGATTATGGCTAATAGATTGCTTTAAAGCAGTTGGATAAGAAATAAAAATTTCCCCAATATTATTTTTTAAAACTTTATTTAACATAAATTTATCTTCGAATTGAACATTTTCATCTAAATTATTATCTTCAAAATATGGAAATGCAAGTACATCTGTTGATTCATTAATACCTGCATATTTATAATTTATTTCTTTTATTATTTCGTCAGATACAAAGTTTAATTCTAAGTAAGAATTATTAATATCAAAATTATAATCAGTATTACATAAAGTTATTGATATTAGTTTATTAAATATATTTACATAATTGTTAATTTGAAAATCATCTGATAAATAATTAACATTGCCTTCTATATTATGTTTTTCTTTGTCCATAATTAATTCCCTCAAGTCATAATGACTATCAAATAAATATTTACTTATATATAAAACAAATAAATATTATTTATTTAACTCAGACTCAGATGGATTTTCAAGAAATTGAAAAAGTTCACTATCTGCCGGTAAAACAATAGTTGTTTTTGAATCAATAAATTGTTTATAGGCATTTAATGAACGTTGAAAACTATAAAATTCAGGGTCTTTTTCCATAGCATTTGCTAAAATAGTAATAGCTTCTGCATCACCCTCACCTCTAATTTTTTCAGCATCTCTTTTAGCTTCAGCTTTAATAATAGCTGCTTTTTTATCGACATCAGCTCTAACTTCCAGATCGATTTTAGCCCCTTCAGCTCTTTCTTTGTCAGCTTTACGTTTACGTTCTGAACGCATCCTAGTATATACACTTTCTTGTATTGCATCCGGAAAATCTGCTCGTTTAATTCTAACATCTATTAAAGTTAGACCAAAATTTGCATATTTAGAATTCATATTACTTTTAATTTGTTCCATAATTTCATTTCTTTTTGTTGTAACTATTTCAGCTTGCTGATCTTTTGCAAATTCAGTTCTTAATTCAGATGATAATATATCTATTGCCTGAGCTTTACCTAAAGCTTCTGATGTTAAGGTCTTATAAAAAGTAACTGGATCTGTTATATTTGCTCTAGCATAAACATCAACTATAAGTCTTTTCTTATCATCAGTTAATATAGATTCTGGTGGAGCATCAAAAATTAATAATCTTTTGTCAAAATATATTACTTGATCAATAAATGGAGCTTTAATATATAAGCCTGGATTTTTAGATGTTGCTTTAACAGCACCAAATCTAAGAACAATAGCTTGATTAGTTTCGTCAATTTTATAAAAAACTTGAGGTATAAATATAAAAGACCCAAGTATTATAAGAGCTAAAAATATTAAAATCTTTTTCATAATATACCTTCAATATTTATTTTATATATCACGGGTTGACCCCTATTGGATTAGCATTATTATTTAACTGTAACAACTGTAATATATTACTAGAATCTTCATTTTTAATTATGAATTTAGTAACTCCTGGTAAAATATCTTCCATTGCTTCTAAGTAAAGTCTTTTCCGAGTTACTGATTTAGATTTCGAATATTCAGCAAGAATTAAATTAAATCTATCAGCTTCACCAGTAGCTTCAGCAACTTTTGTAGCCTTATAAGCTTCAGCTTCTCTAAGTAATTTTGCGGCATCACCTTCAGCTCTTGGTAAAATATCCTCTTTATATGCATCTGCTAAATTTATAGTTGCGGCTTTATCTTCTTCAGCTCTTACAACATCATCAAAGGCATCTTTTACTTGTTCTGGAGCAAATACATTTAATAACTTAACTTCAGTAATATTTATACCAGTGTTGTATTTATCCATAAGCCCTTGAAGTATCAATTTAGTTTCAGCTTGAACATCTTCTTTTTTATCAGTTAATACATCATCTATAGGCCTACTCCCAACTACTTGTCTTAATGCAGTTTCAGAAGCATCCTTTATAGTTTGCCCATCAGGATCAACTGACTGGTACAAATAATTTCTTACATCTTTAATGTTATATTGGACTAATAGTTGTACGTCAACAATATTTGGCGCTTGACCAGGTATTCCTGCCTCATCAGCATCACCAGTAATCATAAGTGATTCTTCTAATATAGGGGTACTATCTCTAACTCCTAATTCTAATCTTCTAATTTCTTTGACTTTAACAATATCTATGTTTCCTACAGGTGATGGCCAATACCAATGTAATCCTTCTTCTTCAATCCGTTGATATTTACCAAATAATTTCAAAGCAGCTTGCTCTGAAGGTTGTACAGTGTATACGCCACTAAAAAGCCATAAAATAAGAATTACTAAAAGTATTCCTAATACCAATAAAAAACCTAATTTACCACCAGAAAAATTAAATTTAGCACCTAAAGAATTAAAAGAATTAATAAATTTCTTAAAATCAATTTCAGGTTCTTCTTGTCTAAACATTTTAAATATATTTGTTACCAAAATGTACTCTTTATATCTATTTATATATATTAAAGAGTATTACATTAAATCTTTTGACGTCAATATTATTATATGAGATTTTAACCAACTTATTCCGATTCTAATCGCAATTTATATAATTTATTTTTAAATTCGTTATAATTTGATACTGTCTTTATTGCTGATATAAAACTTTCTATGTCAACGAAATAACTTCTAAATTCAGTCAATTCAGTCCCAATAGAAGTATTCGAAGCAGAACTGTCAGCATAAGAACCATAAAATGCAAAATAAGCCTGATTTAACTTCCTTATATTATATCCATTATCAACAAAAATATCTCTTTGAGATTCCATATAATTTTCCGCATCAGATACTCTATTCTCTTTTAATAATTTTTCTGTTTCAATACGAGTTTTCATCATTTCATCTCGAAAATTAAATGTTTCAATTCTTTCAGTATTATTAATTTCATTTTCAATTTTATTCATATCATTATTATTAAATTTATAATTCACTTTTAAATATTCAACAACGTAACTATATAATTCTTCTGAAACTCTAGTAGCTAAAGTTTCATTCAGTATTCTCATTTCTTGTGACGAAAACATATTTTGACCTAATTTAGTAAAAAATAAATAATGATGAACCCATTCATGTAGAGAAATTATAAAAATTTTTTTAATATTTTTGTTTTTTGGGATAGACGATGGAAATGTAGCTATACCTCCAATATCTAATATAATTGCAGATAAATCATGTTTATTAAGAAATTTTTCCTCAATATAAATAATTTCCTTCGATGATATATAAGGCTTTATCAATATATCATCCATGTGTACAATTTTGTCTCTAGGAGATATTACTAATAATTTAGGTATTTCAATTAAACGAATATCTACTGGGGGGAATTGCACACCTCCAATAAAGTTAATGTTTTGTTCTTTAATTACAACAGATAGTGATTTTTCTATAAATTCTTCGATTTCATCTTCGTCATTAGAAAAATCTATTAAATCATGTTCATTTTTATTATAAAAATGATTTTCAATTACTTGAGTTTTTGAAATTTTAGATTTATTAGATATTTTATAAATCCATTTATCAAATATATTTTGAATCTCCCATTCTATTAAACTATATTTAAAAGGTGAAACAATGAAATCATAAGATTTATTAATTCCTGAATCTTTATAAAATACTAAAAATAATATTATAAAAGTTATAAATATAAATTTAATTAGATTTTTCAATAATATCTGTTTAATATTTAATTAGAAAAATCAACGAAAAAGTGATAAAAATCTATCTTCATAGTATCTAAAGACTCCCCATTTATCTAGTTCATTCTTTAAAGTATCCTTATCACCACCATTTTGAGCTAAATAAAATAATTTTTCAATTTTTTCTGTAGCAGCTTTTGGAATACCTCCAAATTGAGGCTGAGGATTTAATAAACCTTTACCTTGGAATTCATTAATATTACTTGCAGCTGAGAAATTAGTTAGTTCATATATAAATTTTAATAATGCTACATCCCATAATTCGTCAACCCCTACCATAACTACAGACATATTATCACTCTTTTTATCCAAATCTTTACATATATTAGCGGCTATATCTTGTGGTATACCTGAAACAATTTCCATATTTTTTGATTCATTTCTATATTGATATAAAATACCAGCTTGATTCGGTCCATATTTATTTGCAATATGTTCAAAATACTCATAAGCATCAGAGCTAAATCCTAGTAAATTTAAAGCATATGTTGGAGTTATAACAGAAGGTCTCTCTGCAATAACTTTACCTGAACGCACAACTGTTTCTGGATTTTTTGAATATTCTTCTTGATAAACAGGACACGTAAGTACATAATAATTTATGTTAGTTATCCCAAATGTTGCTAAATGTTGCTTAGGTGTTCGAACTACCCATGTTTTTTCTAAAGCTTTTATTAATTCTTTATGATTATCCAAATTTTTGCCATACTTTATTTTTTTATTTATAAAATCATACATTAAATAATTTTATTTTTTAATACCCTTATTGGACTTTAGTAAAAAGAAAATCGGTATTAAAGCTAATAAAACAATTGAATATTCTCTATTATTGTTTAGTACATTCAATGAACATCCACTTGTTTTATTGCTGTTTTCTTTAACTAAATTATTTTCTGTATTTTTCAATTGTTTCTTTAAATTAGTTTTATTATTTTCATTACTATTATTTGAAGACATATTATTAAGTGTATACGGTTTGATTGTAGGAATAGGTATAGCGGTTGGTAATGAACTAATGTTACTTGATGAAATATATTCTTCTATTCCTAACGATTTCCTCCATTTATTTTCTAATTCATTTCTATTAAATCCATATGCATTCAATAATGCGTCATCAATATTTAAACCCGTTTTTAAATTAGTTAATAGATCACGTAATTTTTCTTCTCCATAATTATCAATCATATAATTAACAATACTCATGGCTTGACCATAAAATATTATTATTTGATCAGCATCACCTGGTAAAGTGTTTTGCAGTGTAATAGGAATAATTAAATCATTATCTATGGCATAATTAAGTGCATTTTCATATGTAGTTGATTGTGTAATATTTCCATATTCAGCTAATCCTTCATCTAACCATGATGGTAACTTTCTAAATACACTATCAGCCGCTCGATGATTTAAAATATGCGTAATTTCATGTGAAGATGTTCCAATTACTGAAGAACTATTACCAAGTACTAATAATACACCTAAATCTGGAAAAGCTTGACCTTGTGTAACTAATTGAGTTCTTACAGTTGTACTTGATGGAGGTAAACCTATAACCATATCAGGAATATTATTATACATTGTAACTCTTATAGGTTCTGAAATAGTAATTCCCAGTAATGGAGACATTCTATCAATTGTTTCAACTATGGTATCCAAAACTAACTGAGCTCTTGATTTAACAGGTCCATAATAAGAGACGTTAATCATATTGTTAGAAATATCTTCCCATTTGAATCTAGGGTCATTATAAATAAATATATTACTGTTAGATTTATGTACATTATTAGATATAAAAGTAATCTCAAAATTATAATTGATTAGAGTACCTGGTGGAATATATTTATCAAGGCTATTTGTACGTAAATATAAATTCCAATTATTTTTATCACTATCATCTCTATCTAAATATTGATAAATTGAAGTGTTTTGCTGACCAAGTTTATATCTAACAGCAATAGATTTAATCTTTAGATTATCATACGTTTCAATTCTGAAATTGATCCCTTTAGGAAAATCGCTTTCAACTTCAACATTTTTTAATATTTTTATATCTGCATCTGCATTAATAGTATTAAAATTATATAAAATAATAAAAATTGAAATTATTAAAGATAAAGAAATTTTATTTATCATATTAAAAAACTTTCATAAAGAATTACTTATATGTCTTATTCTTTGAAAAACAGTAAGTAGACTTAGAATAAATATAAAAATAATAGCAAATAATAATATAAAATCAAAAAAGTTATTTAAGCTTAAAGATACAAATAATATTAATAACCTTTCAGTTCTAGTCATAATACCGATTTCACATTTTATGCCAAGTATTTCAGCTTTAGACCTTAAATATGTAACAACATTAGAGGTGGATAATGCTAATAAAACTAATATTTGCGGTAAAATTGTAGCATAAATATCAAAATATATAGCAATGCCAATAAATATTGCCGCTTCACCAAATCTATCTAAAGTTGAATCAAGTACTCCACCAAATTTTGTAACCAATTTATTATACCTAGCAAGTGATCCATCTAATAAATCACATATTCCAGATAACAGCAAAAATATTGGTGAGAGTATAAAATTACCATTTGCAATAAAGTATGATGAAATCATTGCTAGAAATAATCCAAATATACTTATATGATTTGGTTTAATATTTATTATATTTAAAATTTTAATTATAGGTATTTCAAAAATAAGATTAATTTTTAATCTTATTGATTCCCTATCTAAATATTTATATAAAAACATATGTTTAATTGGTGTTCAATATTTTTAAATAGTATTCCATTACTCTATTTGCAATTATACTCCATTTAAAGTTTTGAGCAGTATTTAAAGCATTTTTAGATAATTTTTGTCTTAAATCAATGTCATTCAACAATTTTTCAATACTTTTTATTAATGAATCTTCATTTTTAGGTTCAAATAATAAACCATCATGCTCATTTGTAATAACATTGGAATAACCTTCAATTGCACTAGCCACTATGGGTAATCCAGAAGCCATAGCTTCTAATAATACAATACCAAAACTTTCTTTACCTGTAGCTGGAGAAGAATAAATATCAGCAGATTTATAATATCTTGCTTTATCATTGTCTGAAACAGAACCAACAAAAATTATATCTTTTAAATTCCTTTCAGAAATTATACGTATAGAATCTATGTCAAGTTTACCTGGGCCAACTACTAACAATCTTAAATTAGGCCATTCCCATTTAAGCTTACTATATGCAGCCAACAAATATTTAAGTCCTTTTCTTTTTTCTAGTCTCCCTACAAATAGCAAATTTATTTTACCATCAAGTAAATTATCAAATGGCTTAGCATTATTAAACAATTGATAATCTATACCATTTGGAATAATTTCATAATCAGCTGGCAAATATTTATTAATAAACTCATATGCAGGAATAGATACTGCTATTCTACCATCTAAATTTTTGAAATACCTTTGAGCAATTCTCTTTGCTCCAATTCTATATAACTTTGTACCACCAAATGTATGAAAAGTACCAATTTTTTTTACTGAATTTTCTGAAGAAATAGCTAACATATTCATTGTCAAAGCTCCAGCCATAGGTTCATGTAAATGCAAAATATCAAACTTTTCCTCATTAATTAGTTTCTTTATTTTAGGCCTTAACCATACAGAAAAAGAGATTCTAGCAATAGAACCTCCAGTTGGAATTGGGAAAGCTTTGCCCATTGGTATTACACCATCTGGTATAGAATTTGTTGAAGTGGAATATGGAGCAATAATTTTTACTTCATGCCCTAATATACGAAATTGGTTTGCTAGGTTGTTTACATGGTCTCTAACACCACCAATAGTAGAATGATCATATGGTGAAACTAGTCCAATTTTAATAATATCACCTATAAAATTTTATGGTTTTTATATGTCACCAGTTATAAAATTTTCTACCATTTCTCTGGCAACATCATCAGTATATTGTTTAAGTGGTGATTTCATGAAATAAGCAGATGGTCCATCAATTGGCCCCGATAAGCCTCTATCCTTAGCAATCTTTGCACATCTAATTGCATCAATAACAACACCTGCAGAATTAGGGCTATCCCAAACTTCTAATTTCAAATCTATATTCAAAGGAACATCACCAAATCCAGTGCCTTCCATTTTTATATGACACCATTTTCTATCTGTTAACCAAGGAACATAATCACTAGGGCCTATATGAATATCTTTATTATCCATATCATAATCAATTTGAGAAGAAACTGAATTAGTTTTAGATATTTTTTTAGAAGTTAATCTATCACGTTCCAACATATTCATAAAATCTGTATTACCACCAAAATTCAATTGATATGTTCTATCTAAACGAATACCTCTATCCATAAATAATCTTGTTAAAGTTCTATGCGTAATTGTTGCTCCAACTTGTGATTTTATGTCATCTCCAATAATTGGTGAACCAGCTTCTTTAAATCTTTCTTGCCAATAACCTCCAGCACCACTTGCAATAAATACAGGCACACAATTTATAAAGCCACAACCTGCAGCTAAAACTTGTTCTACGTACCATTTAGTTGCTTCTTCAGATCCAACTGGTAAATAATTAATCACAACATCTACTTTTTTTTCTTTTAAAATTCCAACAATATCGTCAGTTGAATCATCAGATTTTGTAATTATTTCACCTGTATATCTCCCAATTCCATCATGAGTCATACCTCTACTAACTTTAACACCTTGTTTAGGAACATCGCTAAATTTAATAGTATTATTTGGTTCAGCAAATATTGCTTCATATAAATCTAAACCAACTTTGTTTTGATCAACATCAAAAGCAGCAACAAATTTGATATCTCCAATACCATACTCACCTAATACTGGATGCATAATACCTGGTATTTCTTCATCATTTGTTGAATTACTATATTTTGACACACCTTGAATTAAAGAAGATGCACAATTACCTACACCAATGATAGCTACATTAATATCAGACAAGCTATATAAGCTCCTTACTATAATTTTTTTATAAACTAAAACTATTATACTTTAATAAATTAAGTTATAAGTACTATTGAATTGTAGCATTTAGTGAAAACATGAACAAGAGATATATTATATAAATCAATCAATTTATTATATTTAAATCTTTAATTTTCTTGATATATTCATCATCAAAACCTAAAATTTCTTTAAGAATTTCTATAGTATTTTCTCCCAAATCTGGATATCTAGTAACTTTCATATCAAATGAATTCATATTAATTGGAGAACCAATTTGAATATAACTACTTTTATTATCATCTGAATCAATATTTAATACCATATTTCTAGATTTTAAATGTGTATCATTAATTATTTCATAAGTTGAATACACAGCACTACAAGGTATGCCAGCTTTATTAAGAATATCCATAATCTCAAATTTATTATGTTTTCTAGTCCATTCTTCAATAATATCTTTTATTTCAGAAAAATAATTTTTCCTACTACTTTCAGAATCAAATCTTAAATCAAAAATCAAATCGCTTCTACCAATTATTGCTAAAAAGGTATGCCATGATTCTCCCCCAATACATATATATACATAATCATAGTATCCATCTGGATGACATTTAAATATGGAAGGTTGACCTCTAAGTAGATTTCCAATACGTGGTTCAGGTAAATTAGATTTTAAAGTATTTATCATTTTCATTCGATTCAAATTTAATGAAGAATCTTGCATTGATATGTCAATAAAATCTCCCTCATTTGTTTTTGATCTATTAATTATTGCTGACAAAATACCTATGACACAATGTAGACCCGATCCAGAATCAGATACCCCTGCAGAGACTATAAGAGGATCTCCATTGGGTTCACCATTAGTTCCCATAATTCCGCTAGAAGCTTGAGCTACTCCTTCAAAACTTTTAAAATCAGAATTTTCACCTTTAGAACCATATCCTTTAATAGATGCATAAATTAATTTGGGATTAATATTTTTTAAATTCTCATAATCTATACCAAATTTTTTCATATAACCAGGTGCAAAATTTTCAACTAAAACATCACATTTACTAACAAGTTCTTTAAAAATTTTTTGGCCTAGCGATGATTTAATATCTAAACAAATACTTTTTTTATTTGAATTAAATAATTTAAAGTAAAAACTATCTTCACAGTCATCATCTGACATTTCTATTCTAGCTTTATCACCAATAAGTGGCTCTTCTATCTTAATTACATTTGCACCTAACCAAGCTAGTAATTGAGTAGCTGAAGGTCCTGCTTGAAAATGAGTCATATCTAATATATTAATTCCTTCTAATGGTATAGACATAAATCACTCCAAATATATATAAAAATAATAAGTTAAGAATTAGGTCCTCTTTGCATAGAATATGGTTGCCACCTTCTTAGTTTAGTTTTCTCTAAGACTGAAGGATTAACACACGTTCTTGGCCATCTACCAGATAAAACTAATGAAATTTCTTGCCCAACTCTTCTTCTTGTTTCGGGCGCCATTCTAGAAGATGCTGATGCTACATGAGGTGTAATAATAACATTTTCCATTTTAAGTAATGGATTGTCTTCAGATGGTGGTTCAAATTCAAGAACATCTAATCCTGCACCAGCAATCCACTCTTGTTCTAATGCATGGATAAGTGCAGCTTCTTCAACAGTAGGGCCTCTTCCATTATTAATAAACAACGCACTTCTTTTCATAGATTCAAAATGTTTATATGTAAACATATGATGAGTTTCAGGTGTTGATGGAGCATGCATAGATACAATATCAGAATTTTTAAGTAATTCAAATAAACCTACTGGTTCAACATCATATTTAGTCATATTAATTTCTTCAATATATGGATCATAGGCTAACATCCTTAATCCAAAAGCTTTTGCACGTACAGCTGTTGCTCTGGCTACATGCCCAAAAGAAATAAAACCTAATGTTTGTCCCATTAAACGAGGATAATTTGATAATAATGGACGCCCTTGACTCCAGCGACCATTAACCGAATAATTATGCATAATTGTAAGTCTTCTAAAAGTAGCTAGCAATAACATCATAGTATGATCACCAACTTCTTCAATAAAAACATCAGGCACATGAGTTACTGGAATAGCTTTTTCAGTAGCAGCTTTAACATCAACAGTATCTGCCCCAACACTTCCTAAAGCAATTACTTTACAGTTGTTTAATGAATCAATGATTTTTTTTGTTATTATTCTTCCACGCGCAATTATTGCATCTGCATCTTTGGCAATTTTTATAAATTCATCTTCATTTTTTGCATCTATTTCTAATATTCTAGCATTTATTGAGGAAAGTGATTCCATTTCTAAATCAAAATTACTACTAGCCATATCAAAAGTAACACCTTCAGGTTTTTGTGTAACAATTAAAAATTCTGACAAACTATTCTCCTTTCTATTTATTTATAAATCCCTAAATCATAATAAAACAATATAATACAGATTATAAAAATTAAAAATATTAAACAAACTATATTATAACTCTAATTGACATTTAATTGATTTATCTGCTAATATCCAATCAAAACAGATGTCAAATTTTACTATATTTTCAACAAATGGTACAGAGTAATATTGCAATCATTTTAGCTGCTGGTATGGGTACTAGAATGAAATCTAATACTCTTAAACCACTTCATAAAATTTGTGGTAAAGAGATGTTGCGCATTTTAATATCTACTTTAAATAAAACTAAAGTAGAAAAGATATATGTAATTATTCCACCTAAGGCTGACCATATTATTTCTTTAATAAATAATAAAAATATAGAATTTATCGAACAAAGTAATCCTAATGGAACATGTGGAGCTTTAATTCAAGCTAAAGAACAAATAAAAAATTCAGAAAACACTCTTGTTTTATATGCCGATGTACCATTGATAAAAGAATCTACTATAAATTCTTTATTTAATAAACATGTAAAATCTAAATCTGAAATAAGTTTAATTACATCATATAAAGAAAATCCAAAAGGTTTTGGAAGAATAATTAGATCAAATAATAAATCTATAACTGCAATTGAAGAAGATAAAAATATTAAGAACACAATAAAGAAAAATATAAAAGAAATTAATGTTGGTGTTTATTATTTTAAATCTCAATGGCTTTATCACAATATTTCTAAAATAAAACCATATAATAATGAATTTTTATTAACTGATATTATAAATATAGCTAACATAGAATCTAAATTAATAACATCAATAATACTTGATGATTTGAATGAAGGTATAGGAATAAATACTATGTTAGATTTATCAAGAGCTAACGAAATACTAAGAAAAAGGCTTTTAGAAAATTTAATGTTAAAAGGTATTAATATTATAGATCCAAAATCAGTATACATAGATATAGATTCTGTTGTACGTAATAATGCCATATTACTCCCTAACACCCATATATCTGGTAAATCCATTATTGGTAATTATTCAGAAATAGGTCCAAATACAACAATTACAAATTCAATAATAGGTGAAAATTCTTCTATTAAAAATTCAATAATTACAGAATCAAAAATTGGAAAATATTGTACAATTGGACCCTATTCGTTGATTAGAGACAAATCAAAAATATTAAATAATGTACACATAGGTAATAATTGTGAAATAAAAAATAGTAAAATTGGTAACGGAACAAAGTCATCACATTTCAGCTATATTGGTGATGCAGATATAGGTGCTAATGTTAATATTGGAGCAGGTACAGTAACTTGCAACTTTGATGGAACTTATAAAAATAAAACAATAATAGCAGATGAATGTTTTATAGGTTCTTCGACAATGCTTGTAGCTCCAATAAAATTAGGTAAAAATTCAAAAACAGGTGCAGGTTCAGTTATAACAAAAGATGTTCCACCCAATTATATAGCTATGGGAATCCCAGCAAAATCAAAAAAAATTAGTGATAGGAAAAAATAATATTAACTTAACAACACTTATTCTATCTTCAATATCTATTTTATTATTTATAATTTTTGCTTTTATTTGCTACCTAGAAGCATTAATAGTTTCTATTAAAAAAGATAAAATACAAAAAAAAATTTCAGAAGCAGATGCAAATTCAAGTTTAATTAATCTAAAAAAACTTTTAACTATGAATTTACCTCTAACAATACCTTTCAATATATTATTAAATATCTTAATTATCTTGTTAACAGGTACTATAATAGCAATATTTACAATTAATTCTAATAAATTATTGTATTTAATTCCTATATATTCTTTATCAATATTAATATTTTTAAATTTTTTAAAATTAATAATTAATTTTAAAATTAATCCGAATTCTGATGCTGAACATTTAAAATCTTTAATTATATTATCTAAATTAGAATATATATTTAATCCAATAATATTACTTAAGTATAAATCTAATAATAATAAATATATAAACGATAGTAATTCAACACCTGAATTTATATCTACTGAAATAGATCTGCCAGTAGAAGCCTCTACAGAACCGCTAGATGAAAGAGAAGTTCAAATGATTCATGCAGTTGTACGATTAGATACTACTGTTGCACGTGAAATAATGATACCTAGAGTAGATATAAAATGTGCTCCATCAGGTATAACTATTGAAAAGATTGCTAAACAAATGACAAATGATAGTCATAGTAGAATACCCATATATAAAGAAGATTTAGACCATATTATTGGCATAGTATATGCTAGAGATATACTAAAGATTATTTCTGAAACCCCTGATAAGGCATCAAATCAAGTAGACAGCTTATTAAGGCCAGCCTATTTTATTCCCGAGTCAAAAACTTTAGAAGAATTATTAACTGAATTTCAAAATCAAAGAGTACAACTTGCTATAGTAGTTGATGAGTACGGAGGTGTATCTGGCTTAGTTACAATAGAAGATTTACTTGAAGAAATAGTTGGAGAAATTCAAGATGAATTTGATCCAATTGAACCAGAAATATTATCACCTTCAAAAAATGAATTTATAATTGATGCTAGAACTAGCCTTGAACAACTCAACAATTTATTAAATACTTCTTTTGCAGGTGAAGGCTTTGATACTGTAGGAGGACTTGTCTATAGTCAAATGGGAAAAATTCCTAGTTCTGGATCCAAAATAAATTATAAAGGAATTGATATTGAAGTGATTTCAACTATAGGTAGAAGATTAAAAAACTTGAAAATTTCTTTAAGTCAGATTAATAATTAATTATTTATAAATCACCTATTTGCAGGATGGATAGGAGGTTTTGCAAATACAAACATAAAATTTCCTATAAATCCTAAAGTACCAATATATATGAATGCAGATTTATAATTTTCATCTAAACCATATATATATCCTGCTAATACTGGGGCAATCATAGTCATAAACATCATAGGAATTAATGAAATACCCATAATTTTTCCAAATGATTTACGGCCAAAATATTCTCCACGCATTGCAGTAGTTATAGGTGCTCTTGCACCAAAGCCAATACCATAAATTAATGCAAATACGATTGCTAGTATTATATTATCAACCATATACGCAAATACAACTCCAATGGACTGAATACAACCAAAAATCGCCAATGAATATCTTTTCGTAAACTTATCTCCTATAATTCCTCCAAATAGTTGAGACAATCCACCTATTCCCATTGTAATACCCCACATTAAAGATGCAATTTCCAAACTAAGTCCCTGGTTTTTAAAAGCTAATATCAAATGTACCATCATTGTTGAAGTAAGCATTGCTGATCCTCCATGAGCAAATGCCATTATCCAAAAAACTTTTTCTTTAATTGCTTCAATGATTGTAAAATCTTTTGAATTTTCTATATTTAATGATTTACCATCATTTTGATAATTATTTTCACCATAAGTTAATAATGATATATCTGATGGTTTATCATAAATAAATTTCCATATTAAAACACTTATAATAGGAATAAATATGGCTATAATAAATGCAGTTTTATTCCAACCTAATAAATTTGGATTAATTAATAAAGCCAATATAGGTACTAATAAAAAAGTACCTATTGAAAATCCAGATGAAGCTATAGACATTGCTAAAGTTCTTTTATAAGTAAACCAATTATTTACTATTGATGTCATAGGAACCCATCCAGACATACTCCCTCCAAGCATAATAATCAAATAAGCAATATAAAATATTAAAGGATCAAAAATATTGTCCCTTGAATTGGTTATAGGAACTGTTTGAGTTAATATTAAAAATCCAAAAATTGCAATAAATGTACCAGTTAAGGCAGTTTTTTTTGCACCTATTTTATCAATCAAATATCCAACTAAAGGAGAAGTAATTGTACCTTCTAGTTGTCCTAAAGAAAAAGCTATAGCTAATTGAGTGCGAGTCCACCCATACTCCGTTTCTAATGCATCAATCCATAAACCAGCTGCACCAAAAGATGGGGCTGACAAAATAGCATTTACAATTAAAGCAGTAAAAGATATCCCCCATCCATAAAAAAATTTTCTATTTTTAATATTTTCTATCACTATTTAGTTATACTCAAAAAAAAAGTAGAAGCAATCATTAGAAAATGACCGCTTCTACTTTTTTAAAAATTCTATTTTAAAATAAATTTATTTAGTTTCAGTAATAGTCAATATTGCTGTAGCTTTGGATCCATGTGAACCAACTGCTTGCAAAGTATATACTCCTACTTCTAAATCAGGCTTAACATCGACTGAAAAAGCACCATATGCATTAGAATCAGTACCTTTCCAAATGCTATCTCCACCTGTAGTTAAAGTACCTCTAGTAGAAATAGTTACAGGCTCATTAGCTTTAAAACCAGCACCTTTAACAGTTACACTATTTTCTTTAGCAACAGTTACTGAAGTCAGACTGCTATCTACATTTGGTGCATCAGTTCTTGATTTAACAATATTTACTGGTGTACTTGCATGACTTCCATCAGCACCAACAGCAACTAAAGTCCTGATACCACCTTGAGCTTTGGCATCAACTCCATCTTCTTGTTTTAAACCTTCATATGTACCTGAAATACCTCCAGAAGCATTTGCAGTTAAAGTACCTAATATTGGTTTAATTTTTTGATCAACTAAAACTTGAATAATAACAGGCTCACCTGGATTAAAACCAGAACCCCATACTGTAAAAGTATCATCAACAGTCATAGTTGAATGAGTTGTGAACAAACTAGCTGCTCCTGATTGACCATCAGCACCAGCAGGTCCCTGTGCTCCTTTTGGTCCTGGGTTACCTGGGTTACCTGGTTCACCTGGATTACCTGGTAGGCCTGGTTCACCTTGAGGTCCTTGAGCACCAGCAGGTCCAGCAGGTCCTGGGTTACCTGGGTTACCTGGTTCACCCGGTAGTCCTGGTGAACCTGCAGCACCAGCAGGCCCAGCACAAGCAATAACTGCAAGTACTAATATAGATGAAATAACTAAACTCAATGCTTTACTATAGAAACGCATTATTTTCCCCCTATCTTCGAAAACCTTATTTTTATAAAACTATAAAGATATTCCAAAGAATATTTTTTATATTTAATATTATTGCAAATTAATCATATTTAGGATATGCATGTATGTCAAGGTCATTTTTGACATATAATATTGTAACATATATAAATATAAATTACACTTAGTAAAATTTTATAATTTTTTCTTATAAGTCTGTAATAGTATAATAGATTTATATAATTATTTTCTTATTTAGTTCTAGGATTAAAAACATCATTTAAAGAATCCCCTAATATATTCCAACAAAGTAATAATAAAGATGAAATTAGGCCGGGGCCAATTAACATCCAAGGATAATTTCTAATAACTGATAAATTTCCAGTTTCACTAAGCATTACACCTAAACTAGGTCTCGGTGGTTGAACACCCAAACCTAAAAATCCAAGTATTATTTCAGTTCCAACAAATACTCCCATACTCATAGTTGTTGTCACAATAATTGTACTCATAACATTAGGTAAAACATGCAAAAATAAAATTCTTCTATTAGAACATCCAATAGCTTTTGCTGATTCAATAAATTCAGACTTCTGTAATGTTAAAACTTGTCCTCTAACAAATCTTGACATACCATACCAACTAAAAGCTACTAATGCAAAAGAAATAATCAGATAATCAGCAATTCCGCTTCTAAGTAAGCCTTCAAAAAATGTTCTATCTTCAATGTATACTATCCAGTTAACTACTCTAGGTCGAATAGTAGCAACTAATAATATTATTAAAAATATGTCAGGGAATGATGCAAATATTTCACCTGATCTTTGAATTAATGCATCAGCCCATTTCCCGTAATAACCAGAAATCAATCCAAGAGTAACTCCAATAAAAATACTTCCGCTTATAATTGATATTAATGTAATTATTAAAGAATTTTGCACCCCCCAAAATACTCTTGTTAAAATGTCTCTACCTGCATTATCAGTACCTAACCAATGTTGAAAACTTGGGGATGATCTAATCATTGTTAGATCTTGTGTATCATATCCATATGGAGAAATCCATTCAATAAATATAGAAATTAAATATATTAGTATTAATAATAAAATTGATATTATTGCTAGCTTTTTACGATATAACCTTGCTAAAGATTTTTCTAAATGTCCTTGATTAGTATTCATATAATGATTAATTATATCTAATTCTAGGATCAACAAAGGCATATAATATATCAGCTAAAAGGTTTGCTAATACAAATACCGTAGAACCAATTAATGTAAATGCTAATATTACTGGATAGTCTCTATTAAATATAGAATCTATTAAAAAATTACCTACCCCAGGGAACCCTAGTATCCTTTCAACAATAAAACTTGTAGTCAACATACCTGCTAAAGAAAAAGATGTAAGGGTAATAATTGGAATCAAGGCATTTTTTAATATATGCCTAACGTTTATTTTATAACTAGATAATCCTTTTGCATGAGCAGTGCGTATAAAATCTTGTCCTAATACATCTAATGTAGATGCGCGCATTAATCTCATAAATACACATGACCCTGGTATTCCTAATGCAAATGCTGGTAATAACATTCTTAAATCCCAAAATCCTCCCCATCCAGAACATGGTATTAAATTCATAGTCAAGCATGACAACCTTAAAAGATATGGAATTGTCACCATAACTGGAATAGACATAGAAACAATGAATATTGTGACTATAGTTGGGTCAATCCATGACCCTTGCTTATAAGCTATAAAAAACCCAATAGTTATACCAATCAAAATACTTACTATCATAGCTGATATGTTTACTTGAAAGGAAACCCAAATTTTCGAGGCTAAAAGTGAACTAACAGATCTACCTCTATGTCTTAAACTTTCTCCAAAATCAACTTTTAAAGCACCATTCATATAATCCAAATATTGAATTATAATAGGTCTATCTAAACCAAGAGATTCTCTTAAGTTTAGGGCTTTTTCTTCAGTGTATTTGTTGCCTAACATTACAACAACTGGATCTCCTGGTCCATATGTTCCTAGAATAAATGTAATAAAAGAAATAACAAATAATAAAAAAGGTAACCAAATTAAACGTCGAATAATATAAATTAACATTAATATCACTCAATATAAATAAATATAATATAAATACAATATAATATATTTATTCCTGAATATCTATATATACATACCTAAGTTTTGGTATAACCATAGGAGTAAGAAAATAATCTTTGATATATGGTTTAAGTAAAATATATCTTTCCCCTGCAAACCAAAGTGGTATCCATGGAGAATCATTAACTAGACGTTGTTCAATGTCATTATAAATCTTTATGCGTTTTTCATAATCAATTTCAGTCCTAGCTTCTTCAATTAAAGCGTCTATATTTTTATTACTATAACCTCCATGATTTAATTCACTATCTGTATGAAATAATATATCTAGAAAATCTTGAGGATCAGGGTAATCTGCTTCCCAACCTAAGCCACCAAAGGCTTGGAATTTACGATTTTGTAAATCTTCTAAATAAGTAGCCCATTCAACTTGTTGTATTTCAACTTCGACACCTAATCCTTCAGACCACATGTTTAATATTACTTCAAGATCAATTCCAATATTACCACCACTTCCAGGTACTGTTAAAACTATTCTATCTCTCTGATTTGGATCTAAATATTTAGATTTGCTTAGATACTCTTTAGCTAAATCAAGATCATATTCTAAACCTTTTAAATCATTTTGATAACCTGGAAATCCAGGTGGTAATATTCCATATGCAGGAATAACTAAATCAGATAAAACTTCTGTAGCAATTAAAGGTTTATTAATCGCATAAGTTAAAGCCTTTCTAAAGTACACATCATCAAAAGGATTCACATTTGTATTAAATCCAATATAGCTTATTGAAAACGATGGTGGAGCTACTACAATCTCTTTGTTCAATGGATTCGTTGAGTCTAAAACCCTTTCAATATCTAGCATACCTACACCAGTTATATCAATTTCATCATTTTCATACATAGCCATCGATTGCCCACCAGCTAAATTCATAACAACTCTATTCAACTTTGGAGCCCCTAAATGATAGTTTTGATTTTTTTCTAATATCAATCTTTCTCCAACTTTATATTCTTTGAGTTTAAAAGGTCCAGCACCATTAGGTTTATCTGCCCAATTACTTCCTCCGTTTAATACATTGTCTTTATCCAAAACATAAGCTGTTGGATATGTTAATTTTGCCAAGAAGTAAGCTTTAGGTTTATCTATTGTTATTTGTAAAGTTTGATCATCTATAACTTTAATACCTGAAATATCATTAGTAACTCCATTTAAAACATCCTTTACTCCAACAATATCCTTTAAATAAGTGTCAGCTACAGGAGAAGCTGTTTTTGGGTTGGCAGCTCTTTCAAAAGACCATTTGAAATCATTGGCAGTTATTTTTTTTCCATTATGAAATACTGCATCATCCCTAATAATAAAACTATAAGTTAGTAAATCACTGGATAGCTCCCAAGACTCAGCAATATCAGGAATAATTTCAAGTTGAGGGTTTAAAGTAACTAAGCCTGAATGTATTTCAACTACAATTCCAGAGGAAGTTGTATCTGAGCTTAAATGCGGATCTAATGTAGGAGGATCTGACCATAACCTTCTTAAAATACCACCAGTCTGAATTTTTGAATCAGCTTTATTATCATTAACTATATCTAAATCTTTATTTTCTAAAGAATCATCGTTATTAGTTTCATTAATCTGAGATATATTTTCATCTGTTTTTGAATTGATTTCTTGAGAAGTACCTTGTCCAGTTAAACTACAAGAAAGAGTTAATAGTAAAAGATTTATTATTAAAGATAGTTTAATAAATGCTAAAAAATACTTGATCATATTATGCCCCCATTTATATATTAATTATATATTAAATTAAATAAATTCAATTAGTATTATTACCTATATATAATATCAATCTCCAATATTATGATTTAAATAAGCCTTCATAAATCCTAAAATATTACCATCTAATATATTATCTGGATCTGATGATTCAAAATTAGTTCTATGGTCTTTAACCATTTTATATGGATGTAAAACATAACTTCTAATTTGGTTACCCCACTCAGCAGATATATGTTCACCTTTTAAAGATTTTTTTTCTTTTTCTTGAATTTGAAGTGCTCTGTCTTCTAATCTAGCATATAAAATTTTAATAGCAATTTCTTTGTTTTGAACTAGTGATCTTTCATTTTGACAAGTAACTTTAATTCCTGTTGGAATATGAGTAATACGAATTGCAGTAGAATTTTTTTGTACACTTTGCCCTCCTGCACCTCCAGCACGGAACACGTCAATTTTTAATTCATTTTGATTAATTTGTATATTTAATTCATTATCTGATTCTGGAAGAATTTCTACTAGTGCAAATGATGTATGTCTAGCATGATCTGAATCAAATGGAGATAAACGTACTAATCTATGCACTCCTTTTTCTGATTTTAAATATCCATAAGCATGAATACCTGATATTTGTATTACTACACTTTTAATACCTGATTCTTCACCTGAAGAAATATCTAAGATTTCTTGACTGAAATCATACCTTTCAGCCCACCTTAAATACATTCTCATCAACATTTCTGTCCAATCCTGAGAATCAACTCCTCCTGCACCTGCATGAATTGCTAATATTACATTATTTTTATCATATTTACCTGAAAATAAGAGTTCATGTTTAGAATCTTCTATTTTAGAATTTATTTTACAAATATCCAATTCGATTTCAGATAAAATAACATTATCATTTTCATCTTTAGCAATAATGTATAATTCTTTTAAATTACTAATTTCAGAATAAATATTAGACCAATAATTAACTTTACTTTTTAAATCAGAGAAATTTTTCATCTTTTCTCTAGCTAATTTTGGTGCATTCCAAAATTCAGGTGCACCAATTTCTTTTTCTAATAAAACTACTTCTTTTTTCTTTGAATCGAAATCAAAGACGCACCAATATTTCAGAAAGTTTATTATCTAAATCATTAATTTTTTGTAAAATATTTTTCATTGTATTTACTCGACTTAAATCTATTTAGTTTTATTATTGCAAAGGTAAAACAATATAAGATGAATTATCTAGAGAATGATAAATTTTCTGGTTTGCTATAACATATTCTCTATCTAAACCTAAAGGTCCCCCTGTATTATGATTAACATCAAATCTAGGCCAATTACTACTACTTATATGTAACCCTAATTTATGATTTTTTTTAATTAAAATAGAAGTTGGATATAATTCAAATTCTATAGAATAAATTTTATTCGGAATCATAAATTCTGGATTTTGATAACTATTCCTATAGCGACATCTCATAATTGAATCAGTTATATTTAGAGCAAGACCATTAGAATAATTCTGAGAAGAAGGATGGATATCTAATAATTTAGCAGTAAAATCTGTATCAATTGCTGATGACGAAACAAATAATTTTATTTTAATTGGTCCAGTAATTTCGAAGTCTTTTTGTAAAATTTCCGTTTCGAATGACAAAACATCATGTCTAGATTTTAAAGGCAAATTATCTTTAGATCCTACAAACCTTGAACTAGACACCTGGTTGTACCCTCCAGGCTCCATATAACCTGATGCAGCAGAAATACCACCACCTATAGTGGGTACAGGATCTTTTGGATCAAAAGTAAATGACGAAAATTCTATATCTGTTGTTTTTGGTTTATCTACTGATAATTTTCCATTAGAATTTAAGTAATAATTCGTAAATGAAGTATTTGGTATTGGCCAATCAACAGATGATTTCCAAACACCCCCTTGGTGAATTAATTCATCTGTAAATGGGTTTTCTCTTTTAAGATTGCCATCACCTCCACCCATAGTAAAGTATCTTACTGGTTCCCCTTCAGAAAAAGATGTATACATACCTTTCATATATTTATCAAACCATGAAAGTTTTAAATCATTAAAATTAATCTGAGAATCATTTCCAAAATCTAAATCCCCCGAAAAAGTAACTTCATATTGACCATGAGTCCAAGGTACCATTAACAAATACTGATCAGTTTTTTTAATTTTGCTTAATTTAATATATGATTCACAAGTATTTCTAGCATAAGAATCATACCAACCTCCTAAATATAATGTAGGAACATCTGAATGATTATCATAATATTTATCTGGGGAATAACCTCTTTTATGCCAATATTCACTATATTCTCCATGTGTTTGTATATCAATAGCCCATTTTTCATAACTAGGTAATCTATTCAAAATAGTAGTACCTTTTCTAAGAGGAAATTTATTTATTATACTTTCCATATCTTCGTTATAAATTCTAATAAGTTCGTTTCTTAAACCAGGGTCTTGTAAAGCTTCTTTACTTGAGGCTGCCATTCTAAATATATAAATTAAAAACCTTTGCTCAACTGTGCCATTATGGCGCATAGAACTATGAAAATAATTTGAAGCACCTACATCTATAATCATCGTAGATAGATGCGGTGGATTTAAAGTAGCTAATGCTGCTTGGTCACTACCAGCATAAGAACCACCCATAGTTCCAATTTTTCCGTTAGACCAATTCTGTTCAGCTAACCATTCAACAGTATCATGTCCATCTTCAGCCTCATCAGCAAATGCATACCACTCACCTTCAGATTCAAATCTACCTCTAACATCTTGTATAACACAAACATACCCCCTTCTTGCAAAGTAATTACCTTTATAATGAGCTCGTGATGCTGTTTTATCGTATGGAGTTCTTTCTAAAATTACAGGAAAGGGCCCAGGCAATTTTTGACCATTAATTGATGGAAAAAAAATATCTGCAGAAAGTTTTATACCATCTCTCATTAGCATCTTAACATCTTTATCACATACAGATGAATATTCCTGAAATGATCCTTTATAGCAATCCTTAACCATATTTTTTCCTTTCTAAATTTACAAAATTTACTATATTATACAACCTATCGGGGAGACTGGATTTGAACCAGCGACCCCCTGCACCCCATGCAGGTGCGCTACCAAGCTGCGCCACTCCCCGGATCATTAGAATAATATAGTTTAATTTTAAATTCAATTATAATTTAAATAATCTTCTATTATGAAATAAATATTGATTGGCATAACCAGCATGTTTTCTAAAATATTTTTGAGCTTTCATTCTAACTTTAATAATATTTGTTTTCTCTTGTATATTAAAATATTTTTCTTTTAAAACTCTTTGAATCCATACATCAACAGGAAAAGCTTCAGTTTGATCTAATGAAAATAATAAAACACAATTAGCAACTTTATCACCCACACCAGGAATCTTAATTAAAATATCTAAAGCTTCTTCATAATTTATACTGCGCAATTTTTTTAAATTGATTTGTTCTAACGCTATAATTTTAGCAGCTTCAAGTACATAAGGAGCTCTAAAACCTAAACCTAAATTCCTTAATTTTTGTTCAGTAGTATTAGATAACATTTTAGCTGAAGGAAAAGAATATCTCTCAAATCCATTAAAAGTTATCTTATTGCCATATTCAATACTTATATCTTCAATGTTTTTTGATATTCTTTTGATATTTGAATTACTAGAACATATAAATGATATTAAACATTCCCATGGGTCTTGCCTAAGTATTTTCATTCCTCTATATTTTTCAATAGCTGAATTAATATATATATCTTTTGATATATATCTATATACTTCATCTAAATTTTCATCTAATTTTAAATAATCAATTATATGGTTTTTAATAGATTCAGAATTGCTTGAAGATTCTAATTTAATAGTATTATGTTTTTGAGATAAACAAATAATATCATTTCCAATTACACCCTGATAAAATAATTCATCATCTAAATATTCTTTTATCCATCTAAATGATTGTCCACTTTCTAAAGTATATTGCAAATCAAATGGTGAAGTATAATTTATTAACAATTTTTATTTAAACCATTTCTTAATCACATCTGAAATTTCACTCAAATTAGATCTGTTAATTTTTACATCTGGTAATGAATTAATAAAATTTTCACCATATCTTTTTGATATAATTCTTTTATCTAAAATAACTACCACACCTCTGTCATTGATTGTCCTAATCAACCTACCAAAACCTTGTCTTAACCTTAAAACAGCTTGAGGCACTGCATATTCCATAAATGCATTTTCATATAATTCTGATCTAGCTTGAAAAATAGGTTCATTGGGGGGGGTAAAAGGCAATTTACTTAAAATAAGCAACTTAAGTAAATCCCCAGGAAGATCAATACCTTCCCAAAAACTATTTGTTCCCATCAATATTGATTTAGGATTATTTTTAAATTTCTTTATGAGTTGAGCAGGCGTACCATCAATACCTTGAACAAAACAACGTATACCTTTAGATTCTAAGATTGGTCTAATTATTTTTGAAGAATTTCTTAATAATTCATGCGAAGTAAATAAAGCTAAAGTACTGCCTCCTACTGCTAAAGTAGATTTACTAATAGATTCTGTTAAAAATTCCATATAATTAGGATTAGTTAATTCAGGTAAATCTCCTGGAATACAAACTAAAGATGAATTCAAATAATCAAAAGGCGAATCAAGCAATAATTCTTCGGCATAATTGGGACCAATTCTATTACGAATATGTTCAAAGTCACCATTTGTTGAAAGAGTTGCACTCGTTAAGATAACACTATCTTTTTTTGAATATAGATTGTCTTCCAATATTTCTGAAACATTCAATGGAGAACTATTAAAATATATTTCTTTTTTATGTAAATTAAAATTTATCCAATATATATAATCTTCAATAGGATTTAATATTAATTCAGAATAATTATTTCTTATTTCTATTAACTGTGAAGTTAAATTAACTAACCTATTTTTAATAGATGAATAATTATTAATTTTCTTATCATCTATGTCTTCTAATACAAGACCCATTTCTTCCAATTTATTTATTAAATTCAAAATCAAAGTATTTAAGCTTTGCCAATTGATTTCAAAATCTGACCATACTGGTTGTTTTCTAGTAGATGATGTAATTCTAATATCATTAATTTTATTATAATTTGAAGATAAATTACTAATATTAGAGTTAATAAAATTACCTAATACAGAAAATTCTGAAACAATTTTATCAATAGTTTCAGAAATATTCGAAACATTATTATTAAATGAATTTATTCTAGTTTCTGCAAAATTGCCTTTCACAAAAATATCCCTTATAACACCCCATAAGCTGCTGTTTTTATTAATTTCTAATAATAAGTCAGGTAATATATTTATATTAAAATTAAATCCAAATTGACTTGACACTTCATCTTCTAAATGATGTGCCTCGTCAATTATTAAAATATCATATTCAGGAATTAATGAACCATCAGATGCTATATCTGAAATCAAAAGTGAATGATTAACTACTAATACATTCGCAAAATTTGCTTTTTCTCTTGCAAGTCTTAAAAAACATGGGCTAGATATATCTGGACAATCAATAGCTCCTTGTGCTGATATATGATCCCAATAAAACGCAACGCCTGGATGCCCTAAATTCAATTCATTTTTATCTCCAGTATTTGTTTTGTTTATCCAATTATTTGTTTTTGAAATCATTCTAGCATCACCTACATTTATATTTTCAAAATTATGTAATGCTTGCCATTTTTTCAGACATATATAATTACTTCGACCTTTTAATAAATCAAAATTAAATTCAGTATTTTCAAACTCAGGAATATTCGATATTAATTTTTTTAAATTCGGCAAATCTTTCTGAATTAATTGTTCTTGTAAATTTATTGTATTAGTTGATATAACTACACGTTTTTTATTTTGAATTGAATATAAAATACTCGGGAATAAATAAGCTAAAGACTTTCCTACACCAGTCCCAGCTTCCACAATTAAATTTTTATTCTTATTAATAGATTCAGCAATTTTCAATGACATTGAAATTTGCTGAGGCCTTTTCTTAAAATTTTTGACAACATCAGAAAAAATATTTTCGGACATCAATAATTCATTAAAACTATTCATATCTAAATCTATAAGATTATCAGAAGGTTTTAATATATCTTTGTTAGAAATTTCATTAAATAAATCTAAAATATTTTTAAAATTTAAATTGTTTTCATTAACTTTTGAATCTTTAGATTTAATTAAATCAATTAAATTATTATTATTCATAAGATAAGATAATATCCAATTAGATTTATTTGCTAAATCTTTTATTTTAATAAATGAATTGTAATCTATTTTAAGAAGTTCTAATATTAAATTTTCAAAAACACCCTTTGTAGCAATTGCATCATCTAAAGCTCTATGAGGTTTATCGTGACCAACTTTAAATTTATTAGATAATCCAATTAATGAATAATCAAAAAATTGAGGGAAAAGTATATATGCTAAATCCCATGTGTCAGATTTTTTATTATTTAAAATCAATCCATTAAATTTGAGAAAATTAATATCAAATTCGATATTGTGACCAACTATTGGTGAATTACCTATAAATTTTTTTAATGAATCACTTATCAAATTAAATGAAGGAGCTTGATCTACATCTGATTGATTTATACCTGTATACATTTTTGTAAAATCACTTAATTTACAAGATGGATTAATAAATGATTCAAATGTTTCTAAAATATTCTTTCCATCAAATTTAACAGCTCCAATTTCAATTATTTTATCCTCTTTAGGATTTAATCCAGTTGTTTCTAAATCTAACGAAACCCATTCCTTATCTAAAACATTATTTAAAATTATTACATCATTATTATTTAAAATCATTAAACCCACTCTTACAATTTAATGTTCCAGCTTTAAATTTTTTATTTTTAATTGCACAAATAAGATCCTTTTCATTATATATATCATTTTCAAAGTATGTTACATATTTTGCAACACCATGAAATGAATGTGCATCACTTCCCCCTGTACCAATAAAACCTTTAAGTTTTGCCAACTCTATTGCAAAATTATTTTCTTCAGTAGTATTTGCACCATTTAATATTTCAACTTCATCAACAATATTAAAGATTGGATGATGAATCGCATCAATGGGTTGTAAAGGATATTTTGATTTATCTGGATATAAAAAATTTTTTGAATTATTTGGTAAACTAAATAAATTTCTAAAAGGATGCGCAGAAATCATAATACCTCCAACATCATCAACAATTTTTCTTAGATTTTTTATTTTATGCATACCTGAAACATACGAATAAAGACCAAAAACTAATATATGTCCCATATCAGTTGAAACTTCTAAACCCCGCAAAAGTGTAATTCCAGATTTTTCAAAATCATTTATTACTTTAGAAATATTCAAATTTGCACTATGCTCAGTTAAACAAACTCCAGTCAAACCAATATTTTTTGATTTCTCTAAAAGAACATCAGGAGTTAAGCTGCTATCACTACTCCCATTAACAGTATGTATATGTAAATCAAAAATCATTAAAAATTCTTCAAATGTTATATATAATTATTATGTTATAAAATAAGGCAAAATCCAACCAAAAACAATAATAAATATTAGTGAAAATATAGTAGCTGATATTCTATAGGTTTTAACAAAAATTATAATTGGTAATAATAATAATAAATTTAAACCAATAATAAAATAACTAAAATTTATGTTTGAACTTAAAATTAAATCAGTTTTTATTGTATCAAAAAACACCACATATATGATAGATAATATTAAACCAATAATCATAAAAAATATATTAATAAAAAAAATAAAAATTATTGAAATTGCTGGAGATGAAAATAGTTTTTTTTGTGATAAAACCTTTAATTTATTTGGATTTAATTTAATTAAATTAATAGCAAAAATACATATAAAAAATGAAGACACTAATACACCTAAACTTGAGCCTAAAAATAAATTGGTTAACATTTTAAATCTACGTATCACTTTTATAGGGCTTAACTAAAAATTTATTAAACATATTTAAATGTTCATCTTCATTAATTTTTTTAATTAATTCCGTATCACATCCTATTATAAATACTGAAGGTCCTGCACCACAAATATTAATTTTTGAAATCCCATATTTACTTAAACGACAAACCAATAATTGCATAAAATCATAAGCTAAAAAAGATATTTCACCAAAAACATTATAAATATCATTATTCCTAATTGACAAATTATTATTTATTTTCTCAATTAAATTATCAGTTAATTTACCATCTGAATAATTATCTTTTATTAAATAACTAAACATAGTTTTAGTTTTGTTAGGAATAATTTGACCATTGGGTGTAATTACTAATATATTATTAATATGAGCATCAGGTAATTTAGTAATCTTTTCTCCTTTACATTCTACTAATGCAGTGCCTTGGTATAAAAAATAAGGAACATCTGAACCGATATTAATAGCGACATCAACCATTTCTTTTAAGGATAAATTCAAATCCCAAATTTTATTCAACACTAAAAGAGTGTTTGCCGCATTGCTACTACCACCTCCCAAACCAGCTGCTAATGGTATATTTTTTTCTACTTTTATATTTATTCCTTCTTGAATAGAATATAAATTTTTTAAATATTTAACAGTTTTATATATAATATTGGTATTAATTGGAACAGCATATCCATTCATATTAATATTTACCGAATTAGATGGTCTAAATTCTAAAATATCATACATATCTATAGTTTGTATTATCGACTTTATATTATGATATCCATCTTCATATTTATCTATAACTTCTAATGTTAAGTTTATTTTTGCATGAGAATTAATATTCATAATTAATAAAATACCTTTATCACGTAAAAGGCACCATTGTTCATATAATAAACTCCATTCATCTATCGTCAATGTTTGCGCCCTTCTCGTATATAAAATATTAGATTTATTTAAAATATGTTCTGAATCTTTTTTTGCTATTTTTAAACCATTTCCAATGGAGTTTACAAGTTGTTTTCTAGGAGATGAGAATGATTTTTTCAAAAAATTAAAAAAATCATTCTCATCAACAATATCAATTAATGCTTTTTTATAAGGAGTTAATTTTACTAATGCAGAATTGACTTTAGGTTTTGGTTTAAATGAACTAGAAGACACATATGAAATTATACTAGGCTTGCAAAATAATTGCGTAGTTATAGATAATAAACTATGGGATCCCGGCGTAGCAACCATTGAAGAAGCTACTTCTTTTTGTAACATTATAATCATAACAGAAGGTTTATTTTGGGCAAATAAAAATCTTCTCATTATTGGTAAAGCAGCATAATATGGTAAATTAGCTAACATTTTATATTCTTTAAAAAAATTTAATTCAATATCTCTAGCATCTGCGTTTATAAGTTTGAAATTATTATAATTTTTAAATTTTGAACTTAAAATTTCAATTAAATCCGAATCTATTTCAATAGCTACAAGTTTATCTACTTTATCTAATATAGCTTTAGTTAAAAACCCTTTACCAGGACCAATTTCTACAACATTATCAAATGAATTAAGATTAGCTGCATTAATAATCTTAGATAAAACTTTATAGTCATTTAAAAAGTTTTGACCGAATTTTTTTTTTGAATAAAATTGAGACATATTAATTTATTTTTTTATTTAGGTCGTGCACCTACAATTCGATAAATATTTATCACATAAAATATTAATAATAACTCTAGAAAGGCAACTCTATGTCACTCAAAATACAATGGTTACCGCTGCTTCCTTCCGGACCTGACGGGATTAGCAAAGTTTTGATGCATAGAACCCAACTATCAATATCATTATTAATAATTAGAGGAAATATAATATTAACCTCCATGAGGGATTCAGTCTCGCTAGAGCGGATTTCGAGTTCAAGGCACCGCTACCTCCCCACCTAGCACGACCTTAATTATAGTAGACGAATTCAATAAATAATGTCAACGGTAAAATTATCATCTATTTAATTTTAAGATCGAAAGAAATGCTTCTTGTGGTATATCTACCCTACCTACTTTTTTCATCCTTTTTTTACCTTCAGCTTGTTGTTGAAGCAATTTTCTTTTTCTAGTTATATCTCCCCCATAACATTTTGCTAAAACATTTTTACGTAGCGCTTTTATAGTTTCTCTGGCAATTATTTTATTTCCAATAGTAGCTTGTACTGGTACTTCAAAAAGCTGTCTTGGAATTAAATCTTTTAAAGTAGTCACTAACGATTTACCAAACTGATAAGATTTTTCTTTATGTACTATTATAGATAAAGCATCTACAACGTCACCTCCAACCAGTATATCTAATTTTATTAGATTACCTGGTTTATAATCTAATAAAGAGTAATCCATTGATGCATATCCCTGAGATATTGCTTTAAGTTGATCATAAAAATCAATCAAAACTTCTGACAATGGTATTTCACAATCAACCATAGCTCTTGCTATTGAACTTGAATCACCGGATGAAGAATAAAGGTAATCCATATTTTTATAAACACCTCTTCTAGACTTAATTAATTCCATAATTCCCCCTATGTATGACATAGGAGTCAACACACGTAGATTCAACCATGGTTCATTAATAGAATCAATTTCAGTTAGATTAGGTAATTGTGATGGATTATCTATATAATATGATGAGCTATCTTTATTTATTATTTTATATGCAACACTAGGTGATGTAGCAATTAGGTTTATATTATATTCTCTCTCAAGTCGTTCTTGAACAATATCCATATGTAATAGACCTAAAAATCCGCACCTAAATCCATTACCTAATGCTAAAGATGTTTCGAGTTGATAAGATAAAGCTGCATCATTTAGTTTTAATTTCTCAATTGCATCTCTAAGAGATAAATAATCTTCCCCATCTGCCGGATAAAATCCAGCAAATACCATGGGCTTTAATGGCATATAACCAGGAAGTGGTTTGCTTGATGGGTTGTCAGATAAAGTTATTGTATCGCCAACTGGTGCATTTGAAATATTTTTCAAACCTGTTGCAATGTAACCAACTTCACCTGTTTCTAATTTATCCAATTTGGTTGGATTTGGGTTGAAATACCCTATTTCCAAACAATCTGCACTTATTTGAGTAGACATAACCCGGATTTTGGACGAAATATCCAAAGAACCTTTAAATACTCTTACATAAGCTACTACACCTTTATATGGATCATATTTTGCATCAAATATTAAAGCTTGTAATGGTAAATCTACTGGTTCTTCAGGTGGAGGAATTCTTTCTATTATTGCTTCTAATATATTATCAATCCCTCTCCCGTCCTTAGCTGAAGCAAAAATTATTTCAGATTCTAAAAAACCAAATGTTTTTTGAATTTCTTCAGAAATACGATCAGGGTCCGCTACATCTAAATCAATTTTATTAACTATAGGTATAATTTCCAAACCATTATCTAAAGCTAACAAAACATTTGCCATAGTTTGGGCTTGAATTCCTTGAGTTGAATCAACAACTAATAAAGCACCTTCGCAAGCAGCAAGACTTCTAGAGACTTCATAACTAAAATCTACATGACCAGGAGTATCTATTAAATTTAATTGATATTTACTGTCGTCAGAACTAGTATAATTCATTCTTACAGCTTGCGCTTTAATAGTAATTCCTCTTTCTCTTTCTAGATCCATGGAATCTAATAACTGTTCTACCATATTATTTGATTCTACAGTTCCTGTTTTTTGCAAAAGCCTATCTGCCAAAGTAGATTTACCATGGTCAATATGAGCTATAATACAAAAATTTCTTATATGAGATTGGGGCATAAAGAAATACTAGCACATGAATAAATTTGCCTCAAGTAAAATTATATTCTTAAAAGACCAATTATATAGTATAATTTATATTAATAAATACCCTAAATCAAAGAAATTTATAAATATGAAAATAAAAAGTAAATTATCATTAATTTTAATAAGTATATTATTAACCACATTATATGCTTGTAATAATTCTGAATCGGTTAATAATGATATAGATATAGATAAAGTAGAAGTAATAAAAAATATTCCCTCTATTCATGAAAACAATTCATTAATATCTAATATTAAAATTGAACTAAATAGTCCAGCAAAGTTATATATTAAATATGAGAATACCCGAGCAGGTAAATTTAAAACCCAAACAACTAATGAAGCTAAGAAATTACATGATTTTGCAATAATGCGTTTAAAACCAAATTCCAATTATTCATATGAAATTATTGTAATTGACAATAATACAATTGAAAAAATTATTGGTAAAGGTGAATTTACTACAGGTGACTTACCTGAAGCTTTAAAATCAATTGAAACTGTAGCTACTGGGAATTTCACACCAGAATTATTACTTTCAGAAATCCATATAGGTCCTCCATTAAACTTAACTGAAAGTTATATGTTCATGTTAGATCAGGATTCAGAAATCGTTTGGTATTATTTAAATAAAACAATGGAAAACCATAAACCATTAATGATTTTAGCTATTTCACAAAAAGAAGATTATAATTTAACATTTAATTTAGGAAGTCCTTTTGACTATTGCTGTATAAGAGAGATCACACCATCAGGCAAAACTGTAGACAATCTACCTAGTGGGCCAGTAGACGGTGTTGCACATAGAGAACATTTATTATTAGACAACAATAAAATATTATACTCAGCTTATGAATATAGAAAAATAGATGATACTAATATTTCAGGTAATTCAAATGTTCCTGTTGCTGGATTTTCTTTAAGAATATGGGACCAGGCTAGTGGATTAACAACGGAAGTATGGAATTCTTTTGATTCTATAGGAATAGAAAATAGACATCACTGGACCGAAATTTTAGATCGATGGCCACAATCAGGTTTTTATAATAGAAAATTAAGCGTGCCAGAATTGGTTAAACATGTGCCATGGACTAGTGCTAATTCAATTCAAAAAGCTTCCAACGGGAATTATATAATATCTATACCCGATTTAAGCCAAATTATTTCTATATCAGAAGATTTCAAACAAATATTCTGGCGTCTTGGTGGTAAAAATTCCGATTTTAGATTTGAAGATCCCACAAATAAATTTTATCATCAACATACTGCTCAACAGTTACCAAACGGAAATATTTTATTATTCGATAACGGTCAACATAGACCAGAAGAAGAAGGCGGCACATATTCAAGAGCTTTAGAGCTTACCATGAATACATATGACAGAATTGCAAATAAAGTTTGGGAATATGTACCAGAACCTAAAATATATGCTCCCAATAGAAGTAGTGCCTATAGACTAAATAACGGCAATACATTGATAAATTTTGTAAATAACCCTAGAACAATTGTAGAGGTAGATGAAAATGGTAATGAAATATACAAGGCAACAATGAAAACAAAAACAGATCAAGGAAGTTTTAGAGTATATTCGATATCAACTATTAATGGGGAAACGAAAATTAAATAATTTATTTAATTACCCATGTCTTAAAAGTCTTTAATATATACAAGGAAGGCATAGATATTTATGAAACTTATTGCACATTTTGAAACAACAAAAGGATTCGAACATTGGAAAACTGTTTTTGAGGGACATGAACCAGCCAGAAAAGCAGCAGGTATGACAACACTTTTTTATGGAGTACAAGCCGATAACGAAGATATAATTCATGTATGTATTAATGTAGAATCTATGGATAAATTACAAGAATTTATGAGTAATCCTGAAAATTTGAAGGTGATGGAAGCAGCTGGTACAAAAATGGAAACTCAAATAGTAACCCCTATCATTCCAAAATATGAATGCTGCTAATGCAAGTATTTATACAAGTTTAACGCATTAATGATTCCCATATAAGTCTTTCTTTTAATAGATATTAATCATTTACATTGTTTAATATTGTAGAACAATTATTAAAGTATATTAAAATGCTAATTAAGACAAAAATATATCAAGGAAGTTTTAGAATATATTCGTTATCTACTATTAATGGGGAAACGAAAATTAAATAAATATTTTATTTAATAATACCTGATAAATCTAATTCTTTAGCTCTATGACAACTTACAAATCTTCCAGGTTTTACTTCTTCAAGAGTTGGCTTTGTAGTTTTACAAATATCTTGGACATAAGGACACCTAGGATTAAAATAACATCCTTGGGGAGGATTTGCAGGATTTGCAACCTCACCAGACAAATGCTTCTTTTCAGTCTTACGTTGTCTAGGATCAGGTACAGGAACAGCATTTAACAAAGCTTCTGTATAAGGATGCAAAGGTTTTTCAAACAACTTATTTGTATCAGCAATTTCAACCATTTTACCTACATACATCACAGCAACTCTATCACTTATTTGCTTGACTACACTTAAATCATGAGCAACAAAAAGGTAAGTTAATTTTAATTGTTCTTGTAAGTCCATTAATAAATTAATTACTTGTGCTTGTACAGAAACATCTAAGGCAGATACAGGCTCATCAGCTACTACTACTCTTGGATTCAATGCTAAAGCACGAGCTATGCCAATTCTTTGCCTTTCACCCCCACTAAATGCATGAGGATATCTTTGCATATATTCAGGTCTTAAACCTACTAAAGTTAATAATTCAGAAACACGCTCTAAACGTTCCTCACGATTCTTCATACCATTAACTAAAAGTGGTTCACCTACAATATCTAAAAGTGTCATTCTAGCATTTAATGAAGAAAAAGGATCTTGGAAAATCATTTGAATTTCTTTTCGTATAGGCCTTATTTCACGATTAGATAAAGCAGCCATATCAACATTATTTCCATTAGAAGTAGTAAAATTAATTTGACCACTAGTAGGGTCAATTGCTCTTAACACACATCTTGAGGCAGTAGTTTTACCACATCCACTTTCACCGACTAAGCCTAGAGTTTCACCTTGTTTCAAAGTAAAACTTACATCATCGACTGCTCGAACATGACCAACAACTCTTTTAAAAAACCCTGATTTAATTGGAAAAAACTTAGTTAAATTATTAACTTCTAAAATATTATTTTGATCATCAATCTGAGTCACTATTCCACCTCTTTTTTTGGATCATGATGTAAAAAGCAACTTACCCTCTGTACATCATTTAATGGTAAATATTGAGGAGTATGTTTATCGCAAACATCTTTAATAAAACTAGGACAACGCGGATGAAAAGTACAACCTTTAGGCCTATTAAATGGAGGAGGAATACTTCCAACGATAGACTTAAGTCTTTCTCCTTGAGCTGAATTAATACTAGGAATTGATTCTAGTAAGCCTTTAGTATATGGGTGTTTAGAATCATGAAATATCGAATCAACAGGACCTTGTTCTGCTCCTCGACCTAAATACATCACTGCTACATCATCACATACCTCTGCAACAACACCAAGATTATGAGTTATTAGAATCATTGCCATTTTATGTTTTTCTTGTAATTCTTGAAGTAAATCTAAAATTTGAGCTTGAGTAGTAACATCAAGAGCAGTAGTTGGTTCATCAGCAATCAATAATTTAGGTTCACAGGAAATAGCCATAGCAATCATAGCTCGTTGTCTCAAACCTCCACTAAACTGATGAGCATAATCTTTTATTCTAGTAGAAGCATTTGGTATACCAACCATATTAAACAATTCCATGGCCCATTCTTTAGCCTCTTTTTTATTCATATCTTTATGAAGCATTATCATCTCAATTATTTGATTACCCACAGAATGTACAGGGCTAAATGAAGTCATCGGTTCTTGAAAAACTAGAGCTATTTCTCTTCCTCTAATAGCTCTCATAGTACTACTATCTGGAGGAATAGAAGCAAGGTCAACTTTATTTCCATCAGTATTCCAAAATATATTTCCCCCTGCAATTTTACCAGGTCTTTCTAGTATATTTAATATACCTTTACCAACAGTACTTTTACCACAACCACTTTCTCCAACAATACCTAAAGTCTTACCAGCTTCTAAATCAAAACTGACACCATCTACTGCTTTTACTATTCCTTCATCTGTAGGAAAATGTATCTTCAGATCTTCAACTGAAAGTAATTTCTCTTTATCATTCATAATATATATCCTAAATTATCCATAAGGATCCGCAGCATCGCGTAATCCATCACCCATGAAGTTAAATGCTAAAACTGCAATAGTTACTGGAACGGCAGGTAAAGTTAACCACCAATAAAGCGCAACAGTTTGTACATTTTGAGCAGCTTGTAATAATACACCCCAGCTTACAGCAGGAGGCCTCAACCCTAATCCTAAGAAGCTTAGGGCTGTTTCACTTATTATCATAAATGGTATAGCTAATGAGGTTGATGCAATTAAATGACTAGCAAAATAAGGGACCATATGTCGTAATATAATTCTACGATCAGATGCCCCAGCTAATTTTGCTGCAGTAACAAAATCTTCCTCTCTCAAAGCAAGAAATCTACCTCTTACTACTCTTCCTAAATCAGTCCATACAAACAAAGAAATAATAATTGTAATAGCAAAATAAATTTTCACTACACTCCAATCTCTTGGAACAGATGCTCCTAAAGCTATCCATAATGGAATAGTCGGAATTGATCTAGTAATTTCAATTATTCTTTGAACAATAGTGTCAATCCAACCCCCATAATATCCCGAAGCACCACCAAGTACAATTCCCAATATCAAACTAAAAGTAACACCAATTAGCCCAATACTTAAAGAAAGTCTTGTTCCAATCAATATTCTAGCTAAAAGATCTCTTCCTTGTTTATCGCTACCTAATAAATATGGAGAAATAATATTACCTTCTTCATCTTCAACTGCATATAAATGCTTAGTAGTTTTAATGAAACCAAACAACTTCCATTCATATCCATCTACAAAAAATTTTACAGGTAATTTATTGTTAGGATCTGTAGTATATACTTTTTTATAAGTTTCTGGATCTCTAGAACCTATTACTTCATGAACTACAGGTCTTATACCACCATCAAAAAACTTTATAGTTTGAGGAGGCAAATAAGCTACTGGAACATTAGATTCATTTGGATTACTACTAGCTAAAAATGGGGCAAAAATTGCTATCAAATAAAATAAAATAACAATTGTAGTTGCAATTAAAGCAGCTTTATGTTTCTTAAAACGCCACCACATTAACTGCCATTGCGAAGCAACTGATACAACATCTTCTTCAATTAATATATTTTTTTCTTCAGTAGTCAAATTTAACTCTCAATTCTTATTCTTGGATCCATAAGTCCAAGTAAAATATCTGAAAACAAAGTACCTATTACAGTCATTACACCTAACAAAAATATAATTGTGGCTGCCATAAATAAATCCTCAGATAATAAAGCTGCCAAAAGCAAAGGACCTACAGTAGGCAAAGCTAAAACTACAGATACAATTACACTACCTGAAATTAGAAAAGGTAAAATATATCCAATAGTACTAATCAAAGGATTTAAAGCTACCCTAACAGGATATTTCAATATTAATTTCCATTCAGATATTCCCTTAGCTCTAGCAGTAATTACATAAGGCTTAGAAAGTTCATCTAATAAGTTATTACGCATTATACGAACAAGACTTGCAGTTCCAGCAGTCCCTAAAACAACAGCAGGAATCCATAAATGCTTTATCATATCCCATGCTCTAGCATAATTCCATCCACAGTCAACATATCGTTCAATATCACTTACATAACATCCAGAAGTAAACTCAGGTCCTAATACAGTTCCTCCCGGAGATATATTCCAAATACCTCCATACCACCAAGCAGCCTCAGCAAATTCACTTGAAAATAACCCGCCTACGCTTGCATCAAACCAGAAAAAACTAATCCACATCAACGCTAAGGCTAATAAAAAGTCAGGAATAGCTAAACCCAAAAAACCTAAGAATGTAACCCCATAATCTTCAATAGAATTATGTCTAACAGCAGAATATATCCCAATAGGTAAAGCGATTACCCATGTGAATAAAATCGTCCCTCCTGCCAATATGATAGTATTCACTAATCTATCTTGCACAACATCCCAAACAGGTTTCTGATATTCAAGAGAAAATCCAAAATTACCTCGTATAACTTTATTCATCCATTTTAGATATTGTATATAGGCAGGTTTATCAAGCCCATATTGTATCCTTAAATCATCTTCAATAGTTTGAGCTAACTCAGTACCTGCTGCTTGAGCACCTAACAATGTTTCTACATACCTATCAACAAAATCACCAGGTGGCAATTGAATTATAAGAAAAGAAATAACAGATATTGCAAAAACTGTAAATATCCCTAACAGAAATCTTTTAACTAAAAATGTATACATAAATATCCTTAATATTATATTAAGATACCATATAATATTTTACTATAAATTACAACAATATTTAAATCAAAATATCAATATATTTAATATGAAAAAGAAAAAGGGCATGGGGGAAATCCCCATGCCCTTTTTTAGTAAGCTAAACTAAAATTAGAAGTTTACTATTAAGTTTATTTACTAGTTACCTGCATCATTCTTTCCACCTTCGAAGAAGAACTGTACAGTTCGTCCAATACCAGGATTCTGAAGTGCAGATTGGTTTGGTGCATTTGCAGGAACGTTTAAGAAATTCTTCTTCTTAACTACAACACCGTTGAATGCAGGTGTATCACCAACAAGACCTACGATAAACATGTTATCAATAACAATCTGTTGAGTTTCAACGTAGTTAGCTTTCCTGTCACCATAAGCTAGTGTCTTAGCTTCATCAGCTAATTCACCAAGTCTCTTGATAGCAGCACCTTGAGGGTGTGTTGAAGGATCAGCTGAAACACCTGTACCACTATATCCATCAGTACCACCTGTGTACCAATTTCTATATGCAGCACCTATGCTGAACCATTCCTGTAACGCTAATGGATCACGAGCACCTCTACTACCTGTAGCATATAATACGATGTCATTCTTATCTCTTCTTTCAGCTATTACACTTACATCAACTGCTTTCATAAAAGTCTTGATTCCAACTTTAGTCAAGTCTTCAGCAATTAATTCAGCAAGAGTTTCGTAATCTACGAAGTAGTTTGCAATGTACATTAATTCTAAGGAAAGTGTTCCGTTACCATCAGTTCGTAATCTCATTCCATCAGAATCTTTTTTATCTAATCCAAGAGCATCTAATCTCTTACTAGCTTCTGCTGGATCATATTTAGTATGCTTGTTTGCATAATCATCACCAGGGTAGAAAGGATGTCCTTTCATAAATGATGGTTGTTTTGGAGTACCAGTTCCTAAGAACATAACTTCATTAACTTTATCTCTATCAATAGCGTAGGATAAAGCAATTCTGAAGTCACTACTCTGTAACCATTTCTTTATTTCAGGATCAACTTCATAAGCTACATCACCTTCACCATATGAAACGTTGAATAGTAATGAACCTTGAGCTCCGTGCTCAGCCCAGAATGCAGTTTCAATATTACTCTTTTCAGAGTTTTCTTTGAATACTGGAACCTTATCCATAAGGATATGTCTGTGCTGGAAGTCAATTTCACCAGAAGCAGCTTTTAAGTTTAATACTTCCTGATCTGAAGTCAAAGTCATTGATATTTTATCAATGTAAGGTAATTGATTACCTACAGGGTCAACTGCCCAATAATAAGGGTTTCTTACCCACTCATATAATTCTTCAGTAATAGGCTTAGTCATCATCCAAGGGGATACTACTGGAGATTCTTGTGTATGAAGAGGACTAGCTTTTCTCTTATAATAAGCTACCCAGTTATCAAAACCTGCATCTTTTACAGCTTGATCATAAGCAGCTTGATCAGATACGAAATCTCTGTGAATAGTTTTCTCATAATGAGTAGGTCCATATAGACCATCAGCTATTCTTGCATGTAATGTCCAACCACCAGTAAAGTAGCTAGCTAATTTATCTAAGAAACCATCTCCTCTTTCTGGTAATGTTATTACAACTGTATATTTGTCAGGTGCAGTAACTGAACTAGGAGAGAACCCTGACCAACCAATTTGACCTTTTCTTGTAGGGTTGATCTCTTCATTTAAGATGATATTTTTATGGTGCCAAACGAAGTTTTCTGAAGTAAATTCAGTTCCATCGGACCATTTCATACCTTCTCTTAATTTTAGAGTGTAACTTAGACCGTCAGCGCTAATCGAATAAGATTTAGCTACGTTAGGTATAACAGTTGCACCATCTAAGTCATAATACAAAACAGCATCCATCATAATTCTGTCAGCATTTTGACCGTCATTAGGACCAGTGAAAGCTCTTCTCCAAGTTCCACCATATTCACCAATTCTGTCTACAACAGGAACCACCATTACGTCAGATGCTTTAGGCAATCTTTTCTCGACTGGTGGAATTTTACCTGCATCAACTTGTGCAGCTAAACTTGGTGCTTCACTGAATGATGTAGGCATTGGGCCTTTGTATAAGAATGAACCATTAGCTAATGCTGATTCAGGGGTATCTCCATGGTCATGGTCTTCTTCCTTAGCAGCAGGAGCAGCTGGTTTAGCAGCTGGAGCAGCTGGTTTAGCAGCTGGAGCAGGAGCAGCAGCAGCTGGTTTAGCAGCTGGAGCAGCGGCAGCAGCCGGAGCAGCTTCCTCATCGTCACCACCACAAGCTATAACTAACAATATTGTTAGAGATACAGCAAATAGTGATATTTTTGAAATATACTTTCGCATATAAAACCTCCCTTTATAGGTTTTTTTACAAATTTTATTTGACTTTTAAAGGTTATAGGTTAACTAAAATATTCTTTAATGTCAAATTTCAAATATAATAATCTAACTCAACATATTTAAAATAGAGTAAAAACACCTATATAAATAAGTTTTAATATTTTTTAATATATATTAATATAAATTTGTTATGAGAACCAAAAATTTAAAAATAATAATAATAACATTCCTAGTTTTTTCAATATTAACAACTTTGAATTGTTCTAAATCAGATTTAAATATCAACACCAATAATGAAAAAATCACAAACCTTAATGATAAATATCCTAAAATATTATCTTCAAATGCTACAATTCATCCCAAAAACTCTCTAATCGCTCAAATATCTGGAGAAATTGAATTTGCAGGAGAAATATATGTTGAATACTGGAGTAATAATTCAGAAAGATATAGATCACACATTGAAAAAACGAACAATAACAATTACAAAATTAATATATATAGATTAACACCAAACACCGAATACAATTATGAAGTATTTTCTTTAATAAACGGAAATAAAGGCCATTCATTTAAAATAGGAAATTTTTTAACAAGGGAACTGCCTGGCTCATTAAAAGATTCTAAATTAGAGATTATTGGAGGTACTCCAACGTTTGATTTAATATATTTAGAATTTAGGCAAGAAGATTTTTTAGGATTAGCTGCTTATAATTCAAAAGGTGAAATAGTATGGTATTTTGAAGCTGATAATAATGAGCAACCATATGTAATGTCCAAAAAAGAAAATGGCAATCTAGTATATATAGCTGGATTTGAAGGAGGTACAACCTCTACTGGAATAGTCGAAATAACTCCTGACGGAAAGGAAGTCAACAGATTGGATGATATATGTAAACCATACGGTCCGATACATCATGAAGTATTAGCTTTACCAAATAATCAAATAATGTATCTTTCAAGAGAAATTAGAGAAGTTGAACTTCCAAATAAAATAGCCAAACAAGAAGGAGACACAATAGGAATATGGGATCAAAACAATAATAAAAATGAAATTATATGGACTATATTTGACCATATATCACCTATGGAAAGAACACCTTCATCAAATAAGACGCTACCTGGAAATCCAATATGGGGAGGTTGTGATAGAGATAGAAAAGTTGAAGATTGGTCTCATGGGAATTCTATTGATATAGGATTTAGAGGAAATGTGATAGTTTCATTAGCTCATCTTAATCAAATCATATCTATTTCTCCTGATTTTAAGAATATTGAATGGCGACTTGGAGGTGAAGGCAGTGACTTTGAGTTTATTAATACTAGAGATAAATTCTATCATCAACACACTGCTACACAGTTAGATAATGGGAACATATTATTATTTGATAATGGTAATTTCAGACCCAGTGATGAAGGAGGACAATATTCTAGAGCTTTAGAATTAAGGTTAGATATAGATAATATGATAGCAACTAATGTATGGGAATTCCCAGATGGCCCTCAACCAGTTGAATTAGGTATATTTTCACCCTGCTGTTCAAGTGTAGAAAGATTAAAATCAGGTAATACACTTGTAATGTTTGGAAGTGGCTTGTCAACATATGGATGTTGCGGTCCATTCATTATTGCAGAAGTCGATAATACAGGATTAGTAGTATGGGAAGGATTACATAAATCATTAAACAAGAGAAACCAATATAGAATATATTCTGCAGAATCTATATTTAATGAAATAAAATTACCTAATTAAGAATTCAATATTAAGCAAAATTAGCTAATATTTTTAATGGAACCCAATAAGGTAAAGAAATAAGCAAAATTGAAACAATAATTGTTTTAGCAAAAATAGATAATTTATTGGATTTTAAATAAATTATGCTATATACAATAGGTCCAAAAAAAGAACCAATAAATAAACTAGATATCAAAATAGGTGCCCCTGAAGTCATAATGTTCATTGGCGCTCTAAATATTACATCTATCGATCCATTAATTAACATTTTAAAAGTTATTAAATTTTCAAAAAAAGCATACACAAGTCCCGAAAGTGGTATAAAAAAAGCTCCACCTATAACCGGATATGTAAAAAAGCAAAACATTGCTCCAAGAAATATCCAAATTAACAAATCTTTAATTGAGAATACTAAGTTCTCGTCACGATCTAAATCAAATATAAAATAAAAAATTATCGTCCCCATTATCAACCCAGAAAAAATACTCCCACTAGACATTATTAATTCATCTTTTAAAAGATACCTTTCTGGGTCTCTAAAGACAGGCGTTTCTGATAATAAATTACAAAGTGTAATTAACCATCCAATTATGGCCGCAATTAAACCAAATGAAATCGCAAAAGATAACCTACTATTAATTTTAATCCCCTTTAAACTTTAATATAAATAATTATAATTAATAAAAATGATTAAAATTCTCATTCCCAGGAAGACATTTGATTTCTTAAATCATCATCAAGTTTCATATTATAAGCGTTTATAGCATTCTCTAAATGCGCAGGTGATTTAGCTCCAGCCAAAGCGGATGTAACTGATTTATTTGACATTACCCAAGCCATAGCCAGTTGAGTAATTGGAATTCCTAATTCGTCAGATTTTAATTTTAATTTATCTACAATATTAAAACTCCTGTCATTAAAGTATATATCTATATGACCAGGAGCTACATCCATTCTAGTTCCTTTAGGTATAGATTCTCTGTCTCCACGAATATATTTACCAGTTAAAAACCCCGCTCCAAGTGGACTATATGGAGTAATAGCAATTTCTTCTTCAGTACAAATAGGAAAAACTTCAATCTCTGCATCAGGAACTGCCAAACTATAATTTGGTTGCATAATTTCAAATCTTTTAAATCTATTAGCCTTGGCAGATTCTAACATTTCAGATATTTGCTTTTGATTATAATTGGAACCACCAATAGTCCTAGTTTTACCAAGAGCTACTTGATTAGTTAATTCTGAAAGAGTTTCTGAAATTGGAGTATTAACATCTGGAGCATGTATTTTATATATATCAATATAATCAGTTCCTAATCGTTGTAAACTTGCATCTATAGAAGAGCGGATTTCTTCAGCCTTACCTCTACCTCCACTTATTTTAGTACAAATTTCCACTTCGTTTCTAGTTCCTCTTTGTTTCATCCATCTTCCTATGATTAATTCAGAAGAACTCATTTCCATACTTTTTTCTCTAATGTCAGTTGTACCATATGAAGATTTTCTATTTTCAAATGCATTACCTCCGCCATATGCCTCAGCAGTATCAAAGAAGGTAATTCCATTATCTAATGCATAATCCATAATCTTAAAAGCTGTATCTTCATCTATCTCTCTTCCAAAAGTAGTAGTACCTAAACCAATAGCACTAATTTCTACATCAGATTTTCCAACTTTTTTTCTCTCCATAAAAACTCCTAATAAAATATAGAACCTATTAATTTACTTTTGGAACTCCAGCATCTTTCATTAATTTTTTTAACACATCCAAATGTGCTTTAGTTGGACGTACAGAAGGAGGACGAGGAGGTCCAGCTTTCAAACCAACTTCTTCCATAGCTGCTTTAATAAATGGCCCTTCTCCACCAGTATATTTAACTACGGATCCAACCCATTCCTGCCAACCCCATTTGAACTGAGCAAGTATATTAGGTACAGACCCATAATCTTTAGCTTGTAAAGCTTTCCAAATCCTATCAGGATAATCAGGCCAAAAACTACTTAAATGAGTAATAAACCCATTAGCTCCTAAAATATTACTCCAAACATGAGACCCACTGTTATCAATAGTAACTAAATCATCAGCAAAACCTTTTAAACCATCTTGAAATAATTTAGCTTCTGGAGCTGACCATTTCACAGCTTTAACACTATCAATTTCACCTATTTGCTTTACAAGATCAACACTCATAGTTAAACCTTCCCACCAAGTATGATAAAGCATTATCATTACATCAGATTCTGCGTCAACAATTTCAAATAACCTCAAAGCATCACTTTCAGAAGGTTCATAGTAATAAGTTGGCCCAAGTTGAACTCCATCAAGACCTATATCAGAAGCATACTTAGCCATTTTGATTATTTCTCGGTAATCAGTATGTTGAATACTACTTAAAACTGGAACTCTGCCGTTAGCAACTTCTAAGGCTACAGACCAAAGTTCTTTTCTTTCTTCAATATTTAATGCAGGATGTTCCCCTCCAGCACCAGCAACCAAGAGTGAACCATTACCAGTTACAACTCCTCCTTTTATCATAAATTCCAAATTGTCTCTATATGCGTCAATATCAAGTGAAAAATCTTCTTTAAATGGAGTCGCGACAGCAACCATTGGCCCACAGAGCCATTCTCTAACAGTATTTTGAGGCATAGCCATAATATTTTGTTCTCCTTATCATCTAGAAATTTATATCATTTAATTATAATATACATTAATTATTTATAATTAAATATATATTTATCAAAAAATTTAATAGAAAAAAGGATTTATCATGCGAAGAAACGTATTAAGAGAATTATTGGACAACAATAAGCCTTCTATTGGGACACATGTACATACATTATGGCCAGGGATGGCAGAAGTAATTGGATATGCCGAAACAATAGATTATGTAGAGTTCACAGGTACTTATGCTCCTCATGACCTTTTCTCATTAGAAAATTTTGGCAGAGCAATAGATTTATTCGACAATATGTCTTCCATGATTAAACTAGATCAACAACCAAGAACCTATTTAGCCAAAAAAGCAGTTAATTCTGGTATACAAAATATTCTATATGCAGATGTAAGATCAGTAGAAGACGCTAAAGAATGTATTGCAGCAATGAGACCAGATACTCCTGAATCAAAAGGGAAGCAAGGAGTATCTATGAGTAGGGATATGGGGTATATTTATCCCGGACTTACAACAGCTGATTATGTAAAAAATGCTCAAGAAGGTGTAGTAGCTTTAATGATAGAGAAAAAAGGTGCCGTTGAAAACTTGAAATCCATATTATCATTAAATGGTATTGACATGGTTCAATTTGGCGCAGGTGACTATGCATTAAATATTGGTAAATATGGTACTAAAAATGATGATGAAGTAAGAGAAGCTGAATTATATACTATAAATACAGCGATAAAAATGAATATTAGACCAAGAGTAGAAATTTCTAAATGGGAAGAAGCTGAACCTTACTTAGAACTTGGTGTAAAAGACTTTTCTATAGGTACAGACATAGTAATTGTTCATGAATTTTGTAAAACTCAAGGAGAACAATTAAGTAAATTACTTAATTCTTAAAATTAATTAAATCCAATATTAAATTCTCTAGAAGCATTACTCCAAAATATTTTATCAATATCTGTTTTGCCTAATTGAGCTATTTCTGCAGCATGTTTTATAGATAAAAGCTGTTCATACAAAGCTATTACAGGCCTATTACTTGTGTGCTTAAAATGTACATCTATTTTATCCAAATCAATAGATTGCCAAGATGTACCAAAAGCTCCATATGTTCCATGAAAAGAACTAGAATCTATCCCATCAGAGCCATAGAATATTCTATTTAAATTTTCTTTTTGGAATAATGTAATAAAAGGACGCACATCTGTAACAGCAGAAAGATCATAATAAATATTCGGCATTGCTTTTAATCTATCAATGGCTTTTCTAATAGGTTCATAAGTAAAACTCCTGGCACAATGAGCTAAAATCCATTTTATATTAGGGTACTTTTTATTTGTATATTCTTCTAAATCTTTTAGATTTTCTTCATCTCCACATCCATCAGAACGTGACATATGCAGTGTAACCCATAAACCTAAATCGTTAGCTAATTCCATTTGTTCATGAGTTAAAAACTCATGAATTCTACAATTAGCTATATCTCCAGTGACTGAATAAATTCTATAAACTTTTAAACCCACAAAACCTCTATTTATATCATTCTTTATATCATCTAAAGTGCAATCAGGAGTAGTTAAACGGTTTTTAACAGAATAAGAATCACCTAATGTCTCTTCAAACATAAAATCATTATGCTTAGATGTATCTGTACCTGCATAAGGAAATCCTAAAAACAATGAATTAACTTTTCTATTTGGGAAAACTTGGTTATGATATCGTTGAATAAGTTTAAAATCTGCATTTGGCATCTGGCATTCAGGCTGATATTTATGATAAAGTGCTTCTTTATTGAACATGTGAATATGACAATCAAATATTTTATCAGGAACAAAATTTTCAAATTCTTTATTCCAAAAATCTCTGTCACTTTCACGATAATCTAAATTAGGATGAATCTTATTAAACATTATTAAACCTTAAAAATATTAATTTAAAAAATATAGGAGTTTTTATGATACTAGCTAGTGAAGATACAATCAAGTTACTTTATTCCTTAGATTCAGCAACTGTTTTTAACGCTGTTGTAGAAAGTATGGGAGGAAGCCAAGGAGGCTTAGAATTAGAAGGTAAAGGAGGAGTTCCTCTAAATTATATGGGCCCAGAAATTCGGTCTGTAATCCCTGCTCTAGGTAAATCAGTAGGATATGCAGTAACCGCGGAATTAACTAGTAATGACCCTGATTCTCCTAGTTTACCATGGGAAGAACACTACACAGCTTTAGAAAACTCACCTAATCCTACAATAGCAATCATTAAGGATGTAGATTCTAATCCTGGAAGAGGAGCTTGTTTTGGAGATGGAATGGCTGCAAAGTATTCAACTTTAGGAGTTAGTGGTGTAATTGTTGAAGGATCAGCAAGAGACATAGCAGGTATAACTAAAGTAGGTATGCCTTTATGGGCAACAGGCAGTGTACCTGGACACGGAGTTTTGAATTTGATTAGTGTTAATAAATCAATAGTAGTTGGGAGTCTAAGAATACATCCTGGAGAATTATTGATTGCAGATTTAGATGGATGCACTAAAATACCATTAGAAGTTGATCCTAATAAAATAGCTAATATAGCAAAAGAAATTCAAATACGCGAATTAGAAGGAATAAAAAAAATATTAGAATCTTAAATTAAATGTAAGAAATATAATGGATAAACATGAAATATCTCCCCCAATTGATAATATGGAAGTTGATAAATTATCAACTTTCTGGAATGAGATTTTTGGAATTGATTTAATACCTGACCTACCAAAAGATGTATTTTCAGGTAGTGAAAATGCATATAATACTATTAAAGTATTTTATTACTCAGAAGAAAATTCTATAATATCTACTTGTGCAACAGTAACAAGCAATAACATAAATATACTAGGCGGCTTAGCTGAAGTCGCTACTCATAAAAGATTCAGAGGAAATGGATTTGCAAAAGATTTATGTGATAAAGCTTTAGATAAATTTTTCACAAATAAAGGTAAAGCATTATTTTTAGGAACTAGTAACCCTATTGCAGAAAAATTATATATTAAACTTGGGTGGCAAAAAATTCATAATTCAAATGTCTTAGTAAATATTAATAGTAATATTTCATACAAAGAATTTTCAATTAATTACTTTAAAGATGAATTAGCAGTTTCAATTCATGAAGCCAATCCTTCTGCCAGAATACCCATTATACCTTTAACTATTTATCCACATAGATCAGAATTACTTGATTCAAATATAAATATTTACTCAACAAAATATCATAACCAAAGTTCTTGCATGGGTCTATATAATAAATTTAATATACTAAAAAAAGAACATAATGGTTCGTGGTTTGTAGCAAAAACAAAATCAGGGAAAATCGTTGGCATTTCAACAAGTAAATTAATTGATTATAAAACATATAATATTGATGGATTTGCACATCCTAATTTTAATATAACCATAGATTTATTAATTAATAAATCTATTAAATGGTGTATCAACCAAGGAGCAGAAAAAATTACGGCTCAATCAAATATTAACGATTTTATAAAGCAATCAATTTTTGAAAAACTAAATTTCAGAAAAGATCCAAATAGTAAGAAAAATAATAAAATATACTATATATATAGATGATATTAAAACTAACGAACTAACCTTCTAAACGGTTCTTTTTTTATTTCAGCAACTAAAAGATTATCTAAATCACCTTCTAAAGCTTTCTGTACAACTTTTAATGACGCTTCTATTGCTTCTGCTGTCTTATTTATATCTTCTTCTGTATGAGATAAAGTAGGCATAAATCCCATATTAGCATAAATACCATTCTTAGCCATTTCTTGTATAAATAATGTGTTAATTTTCGGTCTTAAACTCTCATCTGGCAAATCTATAGATAAAGAGGCTCTATAATGAAACCCAGAAGATTTTGCTGGAATACCAACGGATGAAATTACTTGATCAATTGTTTTACGCATACGTGCTCCTAAATCTTCAAATTGATCTTCAGAATTTCTAGCTTTTAATTCATTAATAGTAGCTATAGATGCGGCTAAACCAACATTATCACTCCAATAAGAACTAGATATAAACATTTCAGATGCAGGCTCCATTACATCTCTTGAACCAACAGTAACTCCCATTGGATAACCATTAGACATAGCTTTAGCAAAAACAGACATATCTGGAATAACATTTAAAAATTCTTGAATACCTCCAACACGTGTTCGCCAACCACAAGAAACTTCATCAAATATTAGAATAGCACCATTTTCTTTTGCTAATTTTTGAACTCCTTCTAAATACCCTTTTTCTGGTATATCTGATCTCAAAGGCTCCATCATAATAGCAGCAACTTCACCTTTATTTTCATTGAATAATTCTTCTAAATTTTTTAAATCTCCATATATAAAAGGCAACGCAGTACCAGCTAATACTTTAGGGACTCCAATAGGTTCTATACCAGCAAAAGGAAATTCACCAGATTCAGGGTCTACTAAGTAATTTGCAGATTGATACCAGTCGTGCCATCCATGGTATCCAGAAAATAATATTTTATCTTTGCCAGTTACTCCTCTTGCAATTCTAATAGCAACAGAGCATGCTTCCCCACCACCTTTAGAATATCTCACCATCTCAGCACTGGGAATCGTATCAACTAATAATTCTGCCAATTCAATCTCCATAGTACTGTTTAAAGTATATATACTACCCTTATCAATTTGTTCTTTAACAGCTATATCTACAACACTGTCTGAATGGCCAAGTATAACTGCACTTACAGCATTAACCCAGTCAATATATTCATTTCCATCGATATCAATAAATTTAGAGCCTTTAGCTGACTTTGCATAAACTGGACTAACTCCAGCAGCAAATTGGCTAGCTCTTCGACTTATTAATTGTGTTTTACCCGGAATTAATTTTGAAGCTTTATCATAATAATTTGTAGAATTAGTTATTCTAGAGTTATCAGTCATACTTCCTCCAACTTTATTAAATTATTTTATTTATCACCTTTGTCACGAAAACCTGTATAATCAGGATTCAAATTGCCATGAGAAAAGTGTAATCGAAAACCATCTAATATTTCTTCAATTTCAAGAAGATCTTTACTCCTTAATTCCCAATTACCTGCTTTTGCATTTATTATTGCTTGTTCAGGCTTTTTAAAACCTACTATACTTGAAGTTACTACTTCATGAGCTGTGGGCCACGCTATTGCTAGTTCTGATAGAGCATGACCTTTAGACTCAGACCATTCTTTCAATTTATTAGTTACTTCAAAAATATTTTTAAATTCTGATCCATTATAATATTCCCAGGAATCTCTTTGGTCATCTTTAGAAAATTTGTGCCCTGGCAAATATTTGCCAGCTAGAAGTCCTTTAGCCATTACTGAATGAGCTATAGCACCAATACCATTATCCAATGTAACAGGAAGCAATTCTTCTTCAACATCTCTAAATAATATATTATACCTAGGCTGTGAACTATGAATCTGTGTATACTTTGCAGCTTCAATAGTTTGCGTTGGTGTAAAATTAGAAATACCAAAATATCTGATATTTCCTAAATCCCTGTGATGAATAAATCTTTCTAAAGTGTTTTCGATTGGAAATTTTGGTTGAGGACCATGTATTTGATATAAATCAATATAATCAGTTTTTAACTTTCTTAAGCTATTTTCAATAGCTTCATCTATGTTTTCAATAGAATGATTTTTTCTAGATATTTTAGTAGCCAAAAACACTTCATCCCTTCTATCTAATAAAGCTTCCCCTAAAATTTCTTCTGCATCGTTATATCCTTCAGCGGTATCAATAAAATCTATCCCTGAATCTAAAGCTGCATGAACAGTTTTAATAGCTTGATCTTTAGGAACTGATCCAAAACCTCCTCCAATAGGAAAAGTACCAAAACAAACTACGGAAACTTCTGGTCCATTTATTCCCAACCTTTTTTTTCTCATAGTAATTCTCCTAAAATATATTTATATTTATTTATTAAGGCCCGAATTCTTCTCTTAATTCTTGGAAAATTTTAATGTTTTGAGAAATACCAAATCCTAAAACACTACCTACATTCATCATTCTATAACCCTCAGCTATCCAACGTTTACAATGTTCTACTTCACCAAATGTAGTTGCTAATGCTTTATTAGTCCCTTTAATTTTTGCAGCCAAATCAACCATAATATTTTCAACTTTAGGATGATGAGTTTGTCCAGGAACTCCTAAAGAAGCAGATAGATCAGCAGGACCAACCAATATAACTTCAAAATTAGGATTTTTTAATATCTCATCAATATTTTCCCAAGCTTCTAAACTTTCCATTTGTAATATAAGCATAGTTTCATCATTTGCATGTTTTATCACATCATCACCAGTAGCTCCTATATGTCCAGCAAACCATGGAGCAATACCTCTTTCTCCTATTGGTGGATATTTACCAAATCTAACTGCATCAGCAACTTCTTCGGGAGTGTCTACTTGAGGTATCATAACTCCTACAGCTCCTACATCGTATGCTTTCTTAACATAAGCAGGAGTATTCCAAGGTATTCGTATTACTCCCGCAACACCATTTTGACGTGCCATTATACAAGACATTCCTACAGATTCAATTCCCCAAGGGGCATGTTCTGTATCTATCCATAACCAATCAGGTTTTGTTTGACAAACTATTGATGTAATATGAGGTTCTATAGAAAACATCGCAGTTCCCAACAAAAGTTCATTATTTGCTATTCTTTTTCTTATATTACTAGGGTACATTTTAATCCTTTCAAAAACTTAAAATTAATATGGGGAAGGGGAGACTCGAACTCCCACGCATAAAGCACATGATCCTAAGTCATGCTCGTCTACCAATTCCGACACTTCCCCAAAACTCAAATTAGTCCTCTTATTTTTCTTAAACTTTGCTCAAAAATATTCGATGTTTCATCTATTTCTTCTTTTGTGTGAACAGTAGAAATATAAAAACTAGTTCCATGAGAAAAAACACCGCGTTTCATTAATTCAACAGCCATATTATCATGTAATTCATTGTCTTTATTTAATGATGACCTATAATCTTTTATTGGGGTATCGCTAAATTTCAAATCAACTGTAGGACCTTGTTTCAAAATCACTGCAGGGACTTCTAAAGACTCACATATTTTTTGCAAATTATCACTTAACCTATCTGCCATTTTATAAAGTTTTTCATAAGTACCAGGTTGTTCTAAAACATTTAATGCAGCTAACCCAGCTGTTGTTGCTAATGGATTACCCGTAAATGTACCACTTCCTTGTACATATTCTCCTGTTGATTTTTTTGCAGGATCTAGATATTGCATAATCTCATTAGGCCCTACTAAACAACCTATACCTATACCTCCTCCAAGAGCTTTACCTAAAATAGTTAAATCTGGTTTCACACCATAATGGGATTGAGCTCCCCCCCACGCAACTCGAAATCCGGTCACAACTTCGTCAAGTATAAATAAAACACCATTTTCTTTAGTAACTTTTCGTACTGTATCAATAAATTCTTGCTCTGCCGGAATATGTAATGTTTGAGGACATAATAATACAGCAGCTAAATCATCTTTGTTTTCTCTAATTATTTTTTCTGCATAAACAGGGTCATTATAAGGTGCAATCAACACACTATCTTGTACCCCTTTGGGTATACCTTGGGTATCTGGTTCAGGGTTTGGAAAATCTAAATTCAATGAAGGTATTGTACTAAAAGAAACATAATCACATGTCCCATGAAATGCTCCTTCAAATTTCAAAATTTTTGATTTACCCGTATATCCTCTAGCCAACATTAAAGCGATAAATACTGCTTCACTTCCCGTACCAGTATATTTAATCTTTTCTGCCCCTTCAATTGCACCAACTACCTTTTTTGCATGCTTTAACATTATATCAGTAGGTTGCATAAATTGAGTTCCATTATCAACTCTATCATGTAAAGCTTTTGTAACTTCAGGATGTGCATGTCCTAATATCATAGGAGCAGATCCTAAAATATAATCAATATATTCATTACCATCTACGTCCCATAATCTACTACCTTTACCATGAGAAAATATAGTTCTTACAGATCTGTCTTGCGTACTTCTGTAAACAATCCCCCCTGGAAGAAATTCTTCAAGATCACTTAATAATTCTTCAGAAGTTTTACCTTTAACTACTTCATTTAACATATTATTATCCCCCCAAATTTATAAATTAGAATTATTCTTTCTATATAAAATATGTTTGTGATAAACAATAACATATCACATATAAATATTTTAATAAATATTCAAATCTTATAATTGATCTATTGAAAAATTACAAAAAAAAGATCTATAATATCTTATTATTAAAGTAACAATAGTAATAAATTTCCAAGTTTATATTCAAACTAGTTTAAGAAAGGAATATTTAAATATGAAGTTAGGTTTATTTTCGATGCCTTTACATGATCCCATAAGACCACACCATGAAACATATGATGAAGACCTAAATATACTTATAAAAGGCGACAAATTAGGATTTGTAGAATCTTGGATTGGCCAACACTTTACGTTACCTTGGGAAAATATGCCTGCTCCAGACTTATTCATGGCAAAAGCACTAGCAGTTACAGAACAAATGAAATTAGCTACAGGTGTAACTTTACTTCACTATCACAACCCAGTTGAAATTGCTTTAAGAATGGCAATGTTTGATCACTTAGCTAAAGGAAGATTTTATTTTGGTATAGGCTCAGGAGCTTCTGCTGAAGAAACTAAAGCTTTTGGCATAGATGTCGATTCAGGGTCTCCTAGGGATAGAATGAATGAATCTATAGAATTAATCTTGAAACTGTGGACAGAAGATGGGCCATTTGATTTTAAAGGCAAATACTTTAATTCTGAAATGTATGCAAAAATGAATGATAGGCAAATGTGGCACCATATGAAACCCTATCAAGATCCTCATCCACCTATAGCTGTAGCTGGAACAAGTCCCAAATCAGAAACTCTCCAAGTTGCCGGAAAAAAAGGGTGGATGCCTTTAAGCTCTGCATTTGTACATTCTTCCTTTTTACCAATGCAATGGGAAATGGTTGAACAAGGAGCTCAAGAAGTTGGTAAAACTGCAGATAGAAACTCTTGGAGAATCTCAAGGGAAGTTTATGTTGCTAATACGAGTGAACAAGCTAAAGAGGATATATTAAATGGTCCATTTGCTGATGGATTTAATAATTATTGGCTATATTTAATCGGAAACGGGCCAAGAGGTAAAAAAGCATTTAAAATTGATGAAAACATTCCTGATGAAGCTTTAACTCCAGAATATATGCTTGAAAATTTCTGGATTGTCGGTAGCCCAGATGAAGTAACACAAAAAATAAAAGACTTACAAGATTTAACTGGTGGATTTGGAACACTCCTCACACAAACTCATGACTGGGGTAAAGATATTAATAAAGCATATAATTCAATGGAATTACTTTCAAAAGAAGTATTACCAGCTGTTAATAGTTAATGTTCTTCCAATGTTAAAATAATAGATATGGCGGTATAAATGTCATTTTTGTTTATTCAAATGGCTGACCCACAATTTGGAATGTATGAACATTTCAGTAAATTAAGCGAAAAAGAAAAAACATACATTCGTGAAGTTAAGGGTATGAATATCTTAAATAAGCATGATATACCTGGCATGAATTTTGAAATTGAAAATTTCAATAAAGCAATTGATATTGCGAATTTTATTAAACCAAAATTCGTAATTATTTGTGGAGATATGATTAACTCAACAGAACAGGATAATCAATATCAGAATTTTATTAAAATATGTGATCGACTATCTAAAGATATAAAAATTTATTTTGCCCCAGGTAATCATGATATTGACAATCAAGAAATTACAAAAGATTCACTTGAAAACTACAGGAAATCTTTTGGAAATGACCAATATTACTTTGATTATAATAACTATCGATTTATAGTAATAAACAGCAATGTTACTTTTAACCCATATAAATTACCAGATGAATGGGAAAAGCAATTAAATTTCTTAAAAACTACTTTGAAAGAATCGAATAGTATAAAAAATAAAGTTGTATTTCTTCACCATCCTTTATTTATAAATAGTCCTTATGAAGAAAATAATTTTATTTCAATTCATAAACCTCATAGAAATATTTTATTAAGTTTATTCGATCTATATGGTGTCAATTTTGTTTTTGCAGGTCACTGGCATAGAAACTCATATACAAAATATAAAAATATTGAAATAATAACATCTGGCCCAGTGGGTTACCCCCTAGGGAAAGACCCATCTGGAATTAGAATTCTTAAAGCAAGTGATTCAAAATTAATTCATAAGTACTATGCTTTAGACTCAACAACTTATAAATTAGACTTTTAATATTGACAACATATTTCTCAAACCTTTAAACTCTTGAAAACATTGGTCAATTTTATTTGTATTTAAGAAAGGAGTAAATTTGTGTCAAATATAACAACTATAGAAGAAGAAATATTTATTCAAAGATCTCCAAGATCAAAAGCTACTTATCAAAAAGCTTTAAAATATCTTCCAGATGGAGTTACTCGGGGTACATCTACAGAACCTTATCCTTTATTTTGGGACAAAGGTGAAGATCAATATATTTTTGATATTGATGGCATAAAACGAATAGATTTTTTTGGCAATAATTCCTCCTTACCTTTTGGACATGCTAATGCAAATATTTTTAAAAGAGTTAACGAACAAATAAATAAAGGAGTCTCATTTAACGCTCCACATGAATCACATATAGAATTAGCTCAGATTCTTTGTGAACGAATAAAATCAATTGAATCGGTAAGATTCACAAATTCTGGTACCGAAGCAACTATGAATTGTATTCATGCAGCTAGAGCATTTACAGGGAAATCAAAGGTGGTTAAAGTAGATGGAGCATATCATGGTATATACGATGCTGTAGCATATAACACACCTGGCAGCATTAGTGATAGCAAAAACACCTATCCCACAAATAATCCCAGTATACCTAGTATGTCAGAATCAAATCAAAATGATGTAATAATTATCCCTTTTAATAATCCAGATATAGCTAGTGAAATAATTAAAAAAAATAAAAGCGATATAGCTGCAGTAATAGTAGAACCTATGATGGGTGGTGCTGGTTTTATACAAGCTGAAAAAATATTTTTACAATCTATACGTGATATAACAAACCAGGAAAATATCATATTAATCTTTGATGAAGTATGCAGTTTAAGAGCAGGATATGGGGCTGGTCAAGGATACTTTGATATTTACCCTGATCTATCTGCATTCGGAAAATCTTTGGGTGGAGGTACTCCAATAGGTGCATTTGGAGGTAAAAAAGAAATAATGGATTTATATTCAAAAGAGGAATTAAATCGACATGTCCAACATTCTGGGTCATTTAATGGTAATCCCCTTAGCATGGTTTCAGGAATTGCAACATTTAATCAATTAACGAAGCCAGTTTATGATCACCTAGATAACATAGCAAATAAACTGAGAGATGGAATTAAGTCTGTATGTGCAGAATTTGAAGTGCCAGTTCAAGTAACAGGTATAGGCTCATTATTTTGTGTACATTTTAATGATAATATAATTTTAAGTAGCAATGATGCTGCTAAAAATGACAAATTACGAACTCAACAAGTCTTCCTTGGACTACTTAATGAAGGGATTTGGCCATCTTCAAATTTATTGGGAGCAGTTTCTGCACCAATGACATCAGAAAATATTGATGCCTATTTAAATGCTTTAAGTACTGTTCTAGCAAGAAATAGTTAAGTCTGGAGAAATTCATGGCTACTGGATGTGATACATTTGTTGCTTTAGGTAACTCTACAATTACAAAATCTACAATTTTTGCAAAAAACAGCGATCGGCCAAAAGACGAATGTCAAACTTTAATTGAAATACCTAGATTAAAACATAAAAAAAATTCAGTCGTAAAATGCCAATATATAGAAATACCACAAATAGAAACAACTTACCGGCATTTTGGTTCTCAACCACATTGGCTATGGGGATATGAACATGGATTTAATGAGTATCAAGTTGTAATAGGTAATGAAGCAGTAAATTCTAAATTTTCAGAAAACAATATCCCTAGACTTCTAGGCATGGATTTGGTTCGTTTAGGATTAGAAAGAGGAAAATCTGCATTATCTGCAGTAAATATAATTACTAATTTAATAAGTACATATGGACAAGGAAAATTCACTAATAACCATAAAAGCTCCAATTATGATAATTCTTTTATAGTAGCTGACCCTAATGAAGCTTATATTATAGAAGCAGCAAATAAAGAATGGGTAACAAAAAAAGTTGATTCAACAATTGGAATTAGCAATATTTACTCTGTCAATTCAGATTGGACCGATATTTCACCGACTGCAAAACAAACAGCTATAGATAATAACTGGTATTTAGAATCTAAAAATCCTATAAATTTTTTAAAAACTTTTTCTAATAATGAAACAAAAGGAGCTCAAGAAGGTAGAGGAGAATTTAGACGAGTTAGGTCATGTACTTATTTAGATTTATTTAAAGGAAAATTAGACTTAAACATATTTTTATCTTTATTAAAAGATCATTCCAATGGAGAAAATCCATCTGAAAATATACAAATACATTATTCAGACAATCGATCTATATGTATGCATCACAGTGAAAATTCTGTTAGTAATACTGCAGCAAGTTTAATTGCAGATTTATCTCAAGATAAAAATAGAACTCCTATATATTGGTGTAGTTTATATACTCCATGTATAGGAATATTTATCCCAATTTTTTGTGAAGGCGATATTCCTGAAAAATTAACAATAAAAAATAAAACTTTTTCAAACGATTCTCTTTGGTGGAAGTTCCATGCAATAAATAAAAAAGTTAACGAAAATAATAATACAAAATTAAGTAAAACTGAATTTATTCGCTCTAGTTTTCTGCCTATACAAAGAACTTTTATTAAAGACTCATACGTAATATCTAAAGAAGCTCAAACATTAATTAATTCAGGTCAAGAAATTAAAGCCACTAATTTATTATCTGAATATATGAATAAATGCTTTTTAAAAGTATACAATCTAACTGAAAAAATCAATGAATCATTTTAAATCAGATAGCTTTGGCAAAACTTCATTAGCTAACAGTTCTAAAGAATTCTTCTGTAGGTTATGATCATCTGGGTCATAAGTAACAGTTAATAAATGGCCAAAACCACCCACTAAATTATATAAATCTCGAATTTTATCTGCGCATTCATCAGCGTCACCAACTATCCAAACATCATCAATCATTTTTTCCAAAGAACTCCCACTATTATCTTTACTTTCTCTATCAACTGCTGGAGCTAAATCAGATTTTTTTGCTTCTTCTTTAAATTGATTTAAATAATCATAACCTTTACCAAAAACTTCTAATACTTCCCTTCTAGCATTTCCAGAAGTATCGCTGACATAAACATGCCTAGCTATTCTCCAATCAGACCTATTAGCTTTTCTATTTGCAGATTCTGCTCCTTTTTCAATAACATTCCATTGAGGTTGAATATCTTTAGGTAGCATAGTTGATCCACTCATCGGCATCCATCCTTTTTTACCAGCTATACTAAGAGTTTCTGAACCAGGTGAATTACTTGCTACACCTATAGGAGGGTGAGGAGTTTGAAATGGTTTCAGCCAAATTTTTGCCCCTTGACTCCTATAATTTTCAGGGCTCTTAATATCATAATATTTACCTTTAAATTCAAAAGGTGTATCTTCATCTGAGCTCCAAATACTTAGTATTGCTTCCAAACATTCTTGACCACGATCTCTAACTTTATTCATATCAGAAGTATCAACACCAAACATTTCTAAATCAGAAGGCATTGACCTTACTCCAATACCCCAATAAAACCTACCTTGAGCCATATGATCTAACATTGCAATTCTGTGAGCTAAATCAACTGGATGATGAATTGGCAATTGAGAAACACCTGTACCAAGTTTAATTTTTTTTGTTAAAACAAGTGCTTGAGATATTAACAATTCTGGACAAGGAACATTCTCCCAAGGTAAAGTAGTATGCTCTCCAATCCATGCTTCATGATATCCCAATTTATCTGCAAGGATAATTAGATCTAAATCTCTTTGCCAGGATTCAATTAAAGGCCTATATGGCATATGAAATGGCATTTGAAACAAACCAAGTTGCATTTATATCCCCCTTTCACAAATATTTTTAAATATCATTAAAAGTTAATAATCTTTTTGGATTTTCAATTACTAAAGAATTAATCGATTCCTCAGTAAAGCCTCTCGATCTCATTCTAGGTATAATATGCGAAAGAATATAATGCAGACCATGACCACCATATCTAGTCAATCTCATTTTATTACATATATCATGAGCTATTAAAATTTGGTCTACATAACCTTCTGAAATTAATAAATCAATTTGATCCATTCTTCCTGCATCAGTGGGTCTAGCTTTTATTTTATAATGACCATAATAGGAATCTTCTTCACCAAATAAATCCCAATTTATAAAACAACCACTTTCTGCTAATTTCAATAAATTATCTTTTTTAAAAACAGTTCTTTCCACATGTCCAATTACAGTCTTTGAAAGGTCTGCACCTAAATTATTAAGTATCTCAATAATTTCAAATGGAGCATATTCATCTCTACCTGGGTGAATTAATAGTGGTGCTCCTGTAAGCTTTTGAGCTATAGCAGAAGCTCTTAAAACCTTAAGTTCATTTTTGTAAATTGGCCAGCCTAAACCCACTTCCCCAATTATTCCACATTTTATATTAGTATTCTTAACTCCAATAGTTAAATCTTGAATAATTTCTTGAGTAATTTCTTCTTCAGTTTTATCATCCATATCTTTTGGATGAGCTAAGTTTTGATAATAAGAAGCACCCATTATTATATTAAGGTCAGTAGTATTAGCAATTCTGAATAAGCCCTTAGGATCTCTACCTAAGCCAATAGTAGTTACATCAATCAGCCCTTGTCCTCCAAATTGTTTATACAAATTTGCTTCTTGTAATGCAGAATCAAATTCCCATAATTGACCATTATCAAGGTTAGATGAGTAATGATGCCTAATAAAACCTAAATTTTCCTGAGCAACTTTATTTATAAAGATAGCCCTTTTATTAGCTTCTATAGGATTAATAGAAAAACCTGATTGATCACAAAATAAATGTTCATGAGTTAATGTTACGCCAAGTTTTTCTGGTTCAATTATTCCTTTAACAGTTTGAATTTTTCCAGCAAGATTTAAATTAGACATGACTAAATATTATTCTATGTATTTTATATCAAATTTTATAATATCACATAAAAGATGTTATAAAATCTACATAATTTTTAAAATTCCAATAAGATTTAATATTAAAAGACTTGTTGTGAAAAGGTAAATACCATAAAATCCTTATTATAAGAATAAGATATTATAATTAAATTATTAATTAACCAAGGGGGAAATTTTAGTGAATTTATTTAGCATTAAAAAATACACCACACTTATTACAATGATATTATCCATAACTATTATAGTTGCATGTGCGGGGACAGAAGAAAATACAGATGGCCCTACAACAACAAGTATATTATTAAATTCAAGTCCCGACGCAAATCATGTAGGAATTTTCTTAGCTCAAGAAAAAGGTTATTTCACAGAAGAAAACATAACTGTGACAATAAATACTACCCCTACTGGTCAATCAGAAATAATAAATTCAGTTATAAATGGCACTAATGATTTTGGAATTATTGGTCAATTGGATTTATTAAAAGCAATAGATGACGGAAAACAAATCAAAGGTATAACAGCTATAAATCAAAATTCTTTACACGCATTAGTTTCTTTAAAAGATTCAAGTAAAATTGAATCTCCAAAAGACTTAATTGGAAAACAGGTAGGTTATCCTGGAACTATTTATAGTGAAAAACTTCTTGAAACAATGCTAATAACTGAGGGAGTTCAATTAAATGAAGTTAATTTAATTAACAATGGAGAAGAAGTTGATTCTGCGTTAATTAATGGAGAAGTAGATGTAATTGTTACTGAAAATTGGCCTAAATTAAAGTCTAAACTAAATATTGCAGGAAAAGAGCACACAATAATACAATTTACAGGCTGGGCTGTACCGGAATATTATGAATTAGTTTTAATAACAACTACAGAAACAACAGAAAAAAAAGAAAATTTCACCAAGAGATTTGTTAAAGCATTAAGAAGGGGATACGAAGATTCTATTAATGATACAGGATCTGCTGTTCAAGCTATGATAAATCAAAATTCAAATATCGAATTTGACGCTAACCTAGAAAATGAATATGCAAAAAATTTAATAGAAACATGGAAACCTTTTAGGCCGGTTAGAGGTGCAAGAATCCCTTTATATGGAGATCAAGATGCTAATATTTATCAAGTGTTAATAAGGTGGATGAGAAAACATCAGCTTGTTGGCAGTACAGTAAATTATGCCGATGCTTATTTAAATAAATTCAACCTAAATGAATAATATACATAACAAATATTCACTTTAAATTTTTTAGGTTTTAATTTT
>MDTE01105578.1_pt1 | contig 114626 bp, 106 predicted proteins | sample 811231 | NCBI WGS metagenome assembly MDTE01 (sample SAMN05326651, study PRJNA326480) | marine metagenome | isolation source: seawater | place: Indian Ocean: Red Sea | collected 2010 | reverse complement strand
TTTTGTTTCATTATTACTTAATATTAATATTTTCTAATAAATAATCTACTAACGTTTCAGTTCCTGAATCTTTTAAGTGAACTGCATCTATTAGAAAATTTGAAAGTGGTTCATTTTGATTATCAAAAATATTGGTAGCATCAATACAGTAATTTTTACAATAATCAGATTTTAAAATTATAGAAAAATATTTCTCCGAGTAGTTTAATAATCTAGGATCATATTCAGAATCATCTAAAGGGTTATATGTATTCGCATACAGAGTGTACAAATCCCCATTTAAATTATATGTAATCTCCTTAGATTGATCTGAAAAATCAACGAGAGAAGAGGGAATATTATGTAAATGAGCGTTAGGTTGAATAACAGTATAAAAATTTGCTCCATAAGATTCAGAAATTTTTACCATCCTTAATTGATTTTCAATAAAAGTTTCTGCTATATCAAAAAAATCTTGATCTTCTAAATCGCAGAAACTAGTAATTTTAATATTCCCATCATTAAAGAAATGTTGATTGATTTTAACTGCTAATCTATGGGTTTTTGGTAAGTAAGTTCTTACTACTTCTGAAAAATTTGTATACGTATGAAAATCTTTAATATCTCCAATAACTTTTTCTACAAGTAAAAAATCATGATGAGCATCTAATGGTAATTCTTCATCGGTACACTTAATAGCCCATCCATTAACAAGATCATTAAATCCAGTCAAGGAAATTACATACTCATCCTCGTTATTTATGCTTTTTACTAAAGAAATTAGCTCTTGATGACTATTCCAACTCTGTATAGCTCTATTTCTAAAATTAATAGAGCTTTGCTTAAGATTTAGTACACTAGAAATAGTATTTAAATCACTTGTAGCCCCTCCTCCAAAAGCTGTAGAACCCCCTAAAATAATCCCTTTTGATGAAGATAAATTATCATAAGAAGGTCTAAATCCATCAGGTTCAACTGAAACTACAGAGTTATTTGTTATTTGAATTTGTTTATCTCTCCATGCGGAAGAAAATAAAAAAAATGGATGAATATATTGAATATTGAATGGTTCATATGGATGAACAGATATCGGATTTATAGATTGAGAATAATCTTTTCCATAATATTCAATTATATCCTGATATTTTTGATCCTGGGCCTCTTCATAACCAATAGATATTCTATAAATTGATCTAGTTAAATTAAAAATACCAGAATATTCAATAATTACAAATAATAGAACTAATTCTACAAAAAAAAGACCTATCCAAAAAATTAAGATTCTAAAATATTTCGCTATATTCATATTATCTTCCTAAAAGTTGGCGCGCTTGGCGGGATTCGAACCCACGACCTCAGCCTTCGCAGGGCTGCACTCTATCCAACTGAGCTACAAGCGCAAAAAGGATATTAGTTTCCATATAAAATGTTACTTGATAAAAAAAATTAAAACTAAACTGTTATACAATTAAATCATGAATATAACCCTTGTTGAAAGACTTTACGAAGAACTTTTAAAAATACGATTAATCGAAGAAGAGATTTCATATCGGTATTCCGAAGAAAAAATGCGTTGTCCAACACATATAGCTATTGGACAAGAAGCTGCAGCTGTGGGAGTGTGCGCCTCTCTTAATAAAAATGATTATGCTGTTTCAGGTCATAGAGCTCACCATCATTATATTGCTAAAGGTGGAAATATAAAGAAATTGGTAGCTGAAATATACGGTAAAGAAACAGGATGTTCAGGTGGAAAGGGAGGATCAATGCATTTAGTTGATACCGATGTAGGATTTATGGGAAGTACCGCAATAGTAGCAGGTACTATACCGGTAGGTGTCGGTTTATCATTCTCTCAAAAACTAAAACATAGTGAAAATATTACATGTATATTCTTTGGAGATGCAGCTATAGAAGAAGGTGTTTTTTATGAATCTGTAAATTTTGCAATATTGAAAAACTTACCAGTTCTATTCGTATGTGAAAATAATCAATTTTCGTGCTTTACGCATTTATCAGAAAGACAGCCTCAAAATAGAAAAATTTTTGAAATGGTTTCAGGATTAGGAATAGACTCTTCCGAATGTGATGGTAATGATGTTATTGCTGTACAAGAAACAACTGCACAACTTGTAAATAAAATAAAAAAAGGAGAGGGACCTAAATTTCTTGAATTACATACTTATAGATGGCTCGAACATTGTGGCCCTAACTATGATGATGAACTTGGTTATAGGACTACTAATGACATTAAAAAAAGTAGAGAAAATGATCCTATAATAATTTTAGAAAAAAAATATCCCGAATTAATAAAATTAAAGAAACATACCATCCTAAAAAATCTAAAGACTCTAACAAAAAATGCTTTTAAATTCGCTGAAGAATCTAATTTTCCTAATCAGGAAGAAGCATATGAAAATTTATATTCAGAAAAATTATGAATAAAAAAAATAAAGAAATTACTTTCGTAGAAGCAATTAATGATGCTTTAAATACAGCTATGTCTATTGATGATAATGTAATTTGTTTAGGATTAGGAGCAACAGATCCTAGAGGAATATTTGGGACAACTCTAGGATTAAAAGAAAAATATGGTTCTGATAGGGTAATAGATCCTCCCACATCAGAAAATGCCAATACTGGAATAGCTATAGGGGCTGCAATGGACGGAATTAGGCCTGTAGTTATACATCAGAGAACAGATTTTTCACTTTTAACATTAGATCAAATTATTAATAATGCAGCAAAATGGCATTACATGTTTAACGGTGCAAATACAGTACCTATTACTAATCGCTTAATAGTCGGTAGAGGTTGGGGGCAAGGTCCAACACATTCACAAAATTTACAAGCATTATTTTCTCATATTCCTGGATTAAAAGTCATTATGCCAAGTACGTCATATGATGCTAAAGGATTATTATTATCAAGTATTTTTGACAATGATCCAGTGATTTTTATAGAACATAGATGGCTCTACAATCAAATCGGAATAGTTCCTGAGGGAGACTATAGAATACCTATAGGCAAAGCAAATGTCATTAACAAAGGGAATGATATTACGATTGTGAGTATGTCATATATGACAATAGAAGTAATTAGAATTATTGAACTCTTATCAGAACATAATATATACTGTGAATTAATAGATCTAAGAAGTATTAAACCAATTGATTCAAAAGCAATTATTTCTTCCGTTAATAAAACTGGCAATCTTTTAGTTCTAGATACCGCTAACAGATTTGCATCAGTATCTTCAGAAATAATCACTTTCGTTGTTGAAGAATGTTTTTCTAAATTAAAACAATCTCCAAGAAGAATCACCCTACCGGATTTCCCAGTACCTACAAGTCCAGGACTTACAGAAAATTTTTACCCGAAATCTAATGAAATTATAAAAGAAATATCCGAAATGTTATCTAAAAAAATTAATTTACCTGAAAAATTTGATGATTTCAAACATGATGTCCCTGGAAATTGGTTCAAAGGACCTTTTTAGTTTTTTTATCTATCTAAAATAAATTTCCTAATAAATCTGATTTTTTTATATCTATAAGTTTTATCGGAACGTCATTTAATTCTTCATATAAATATGTGAACAATAAATTATGATAACAATAATCAGGATGAATATCTCTGACGTGTCCAGAAAAAAAACCTATATGAGGTTTGCCAAGTAAAGCAGGTAAAACACTTACACCTCCCCAAGTGCCAACAAATCCTTCAGATCTCCTAATTATTTCAGTTTGAATCCCTAAATTTATATTATCTTGAGAAATTATGGGTACATTTATAATATTTTTATTATCATGATCTAATATGTGTGGTATTGATTCATCAACTGAAAGAGGAGCGGAAAGATCAACAATTTTTTGTGTTTTAGATAATTTATTAATATATTTATTAATATGAAATTTATTTTCTTCTGTTTCTAAAAGATTTGTAGGGTGAAAATAAAATTTTGAAGCGATAAATTTATCGGGTAAATCTAATTTATCTACTATTTTTGAATATTTTTCTGTAGTTCTATTACATTTTTCCCAATAATTTATCGCATCTATTTCTTGTAATGACAAAACTCTACCATCTCTAATTAATCTATCTCTAGAATTTTTCCACATAACTGAAGGATGAAAAATCTCATATTTACTAATATTATTTTTTAAAGCATAATCAGAAATTATTTTCCTTTCTATATCGGATATTCTAAACTGATTTTGACCTTCATTTCCAAAATTAGAAACCTCAGGTACTTCTTTACCCGCATTTCTATTTTGTTGAATTTCAAAAGGTTGTCTGTAAACATTTGTATCAATATAATCAAGAATCTCTACATAACCATCTGCTAAACCTCCATACCATTCTTCCACACCCCCTCTAGAAACAGCATAAGCTTTCCTAAATAATAATTTCCCATCTTTGTTCATTTTACGAACATATGGAATCCAATACATTAATTCTTTTCCTACATCACCCAGCCAAGGTCCAATAAAAAGATCTTTATCTTTACTTCCATAAGTACTAATAAAATTATTCTCAAAATAATTGAAAGTTTTTCTTTTTAAAATTTTTATAGGAGAAGGAGTAATCTTTTTTAATTTTGAAACTAGCAATTATACTAATCCTTTATTCTATCCGTAATAAAATGAGTGATAATAGCATGAGCATTTTCAACTATCCCATAGATACAAGAATCTAAATAAAAATTTATGTCACCTTGATTTCTTATGTAATTATCAGATTTAAATCCTGTTAGAGTGATAATTTTGATTTTTTTATCTTGCGCATAATTAGACACATTAATTAAATTTTTCGATTCTCCTGAAGAGCTAATTATGATCAATAAATCATCTTTATCTATCCATAATTTAAATGGAACATCATAAATATGTTCATAACCTAAATCATTTGCTAATGCTGTTAGTAGTGGTTGATCAGAATATATAAGAGCTCTTACATTACAAGCTTTAACTAAATCATTTTGAAAATGAGAAGCAGTACTAACACTTCCACCGTTAGCAATAATAATAATTTTTTTTCTGTCTTCTTTGACTTTTTTTACTAATTCAATAAATCCATCACAGCCATGATTTATTGATAACTTGTCACCTTTTTTATCAGTAACTAATAAATTTTTTATTACTTCATTTATATCTGAAGCATATTTAATTAGACTAAATTTTTTCATTTTTAATAATTTATTTTAATAAAGATTCTATTGATTTAATTATTTCTAATTTATTAATTGATTTATTATTACTCACTATACGCGTAGCATAAGCTGCTGACATATTACCTAATAAACCAAGCATTTCAGGATGAGGTTGCAGAGAAGCTAATACTGAAGTAATTGCAAAATATGCATCGCCAGCACCTACTCTATCTATTACATCATTACTATTTATTAAAGCCGGAATACTATAAATACCATCAGACTTTGAATGAACTATAGACCCCAAACTGCCTCGAGTTACTGAAAATAAATTTGTTCCTAATCTATCAGCTGCATCATTAATTAAATCATTAACATACGAATCGTTATCTCTATAATCCAATCTTAATTCTGATTCGGTAATAGAAACATAATCTGCTTTAGAATATTTTGATAATGTATTAAAACCTGTATTAGCTGCATTCATTTGAACATTTACTGAAAGAAATTTCGAAGAATTTTGTACTATATCTATCATTTCATTAGACATCATTTTATGCCCAAAATCTGCAACTAATACAACATCATATTTGGAAATTAATCTTTCTAATGTGTCTAATAAATATTCATTTTCTGATTTACTTAAATTACAACCTATTGAATCATAAACCTCTAAAAGCTTATGAAAAAAATAAGTTTCCACAAATCTTCTTTTTATTATGGTTTTTTGGTCTTTTGATATAACTAAATTTAAATCTAAATTAGGACTAATTTTTTTAGGTATAAATTCTCTAGAATAGTAATCATCACCTACTGTAGAAATAACTGAAACATTATTGGTAAAATCCTCTAAGTGTTTAGCTATAGATAAACTTCCCCCTAAAGATAATTCAGAGTGATCTAATTTAACGGCTAAAGTCGGGCTTTTACTAGATTTTCCGATAGCAGAACAATATTGATATTCATCAATAATAGCTTCCCCTATAACAAGTACAGATAACTTGTTCATTTTTTCAATTTCACTAAATATATGCTCAAAAGATAATCGAGATTTAATTTCATTGATTTCTATAATAGTTTCATCAGATAGTTTGGTGAAATATTTATTTAAAAGATTTGAGGAACTATGTTGGATGTCTTTAGTAAAATATATCTTACCTCCATAAGATTCCACTTTTCTCTTTTCTTCAATAATTCCACCAGATATATCTTTTGAATCATCTGAATAATCTGGACCTTTAACATAATAATTCGGTTTAATTATTGAAATCATCTCTATCGCTGTAGGAAAATCACTTACAATAACAAAATCAATAAAACTCAATGAACTTATTACTTCCGCACGTAAATTAAAATTAAATTCAGGCCTATTTATCCCTTTGTTTACAAATCTATCTGAAGTTATACTTACTATCAATATATCAGCTAATTCAGATGCTTCTTTTAAATGTCTTATATGACCAATATGTAAAAGATCAAAAACTCCATGACAATGAGCAATAGTTTTGTTACTAAATTTTAAATCACCTAATAATTTATTTAATTCTTCAAGTGAAAGTATTTTCTTTCGATCTTCAGTAGGATTACTCAAAATTGATTCCCTTAAAAAGATAAATCTCTTTTATAACAATTGTTAATATGATAAATCATAATAAATATTCGTTCATCGTTTTTATTGATAGAGATGGAACAATCATAGAAGATGTAGGATATCCACACAAAATATCCCAACTAGAATTATTGCCTAATTCAAAAGAAGGTTTAAATAAAATTAAAAAATCTGGTGCAGTAATAACAATAATATCCAATCAGTCTGGAATAAATAGAGGTTTTTTTGATATTGGAGAAGTAAATAATTTTAATGCAGAATTACTAAAAAGAATCAATGATAAAAATAAAATAATTGATGAAATATATATTTGTCCTCATTTAGAAGAAGATCAGTGTAAATGCAGAAAACCAAAAATACTAAATCTAATTTTAGCTGCAAAAAAATTTAATATTCCATTAAAAAAATCAATAATGATTGGAGATAAAAAAAGTGATATTCAGACTGGAATAAATGCAAAAATACCCACAATACTTATATCTTCAAAAAAAATAAATTTTGGCCAAAATTTTACCTGTGACAACTTAAAGGATGCTTCAATAATTATTAATAAAATCGTAACTAAAAATAATTGGAGGTAATTAGATACTTAAATAACCCCATCTCTTTTTAATATATCCATCATCTTGACGTTATAATTCTTATCATAATCTTTAATTAAATCCTTTTTAAACATGTGATCAATTTCTTCAATAGCATCATTAACTGAAAATTTAGGAACAAAACCAGTAGATAATAATTTATCTGAATTTAATCTATATGATCTTGGATCATTTGAATCAGAAAAGTTTATTGGAACATTAAATTTTTCTGAAATGATATTTGCAATATCTTTAACAGAAAGATTTTCAAATCCAACGTTATAAATTCCAGGCTCAATTTCAGAATATAGAAAGTGTTTATATGTAGAAATCATATCTTTAATATTAATGTTAGGTCTAATTTGGTCCCCACCAAAAACATTTATCTCTCCAAAATTTAATGCATGGAAAGTTAGAATATTTACAGTTAAATCTAATCTCATTCTTGGAGAAAAACCACATATTGTTGCAGGTCTTAGAATATATATAGGAATTTGATTACTATAACTCAATAAAACTCTTTCACTAATCATTTTGGTTTTGTTATAGTCAGATATAGGCTCTAAAGGTAAATCTTCAGTAACTTTTTTTTCTTCTTTTACACCGTATACACTTCCCGAAGAAGCATAAATCAATTTTTTCACACCCATATCTATTGACCATTCAGAAATTAATTTTGTAGCAAGAACATTAGTCTCCCAAGTTAATTTTGAATCAATTAAACCGCTTGGATCGTTAGCTATATTAGCTAAATGAAATACTACATCTATATCTTCATCTAAATAGTTATAAGTATCTTTTTCACGAATATCTGCCTCAATAATTTTTATGTTTTTATGTTTATGTAAATTATTACCAAACCAAAAAGTATCTAAAACTACTATTTTGTGATTATCTGCCAATAATCTATCAACAAGAAGACTACCCACATATCCTCCTCCTCCCGTAATTAAAATTTTCATAATTTGATACCTAAAATTTTGTTTAAACTTTTAATTTAATAAATATAAATACACTAAAATTTTTTATTGAAATATTTTTTACCAACTATCTCAGCAATAATTAAATCCATTTCATCATCTATATCAAGTATATATTTAGATTTGATAATATATGGAATAATATTTTTCCCAGTCATAGATTTATATTTCTTTATTGTTTTAGTTCTTACTATATCCACATAACAGTTTTGCCAGTAAACTCTCGGTAATGTTTGTCGAGGCATACTATGATGATCAGGAATATTGGTATGAATTAAAGGTCTTAACTTATCATCAATAATTTTCCACATTTTAAAAGGAGATTGATTAGGAATGGAAATTGATCTTAAAGAATCCGCATTAGGATTATTAAGTATTTTATCTATAGCATCATCAATTACCTCAGTTTCTCTAAAAGGAGAAGTCACTCTTAAATGAACAAATAGATCTGGTTGGTAATTTTGATGATTTTTTAACCAATCAACAGCATGTGAAAAAACATCAATATCAGGACTTTCATCTCTTGAAATGTCAGCCGGTCGCAAGAATGGTACTTCTGCCCCTAATTTTAGAGAAATTTCAGAAATTTTTTCTGAGTCAGTACTTACTATAACTCTGTCTATAAATTTAGATTCTTTTGCAATTTTTATAGTATATTCAATTAATGGATTACCTAATAAATTGACTATATTTTTGTCGGGAATTGATTTGGAGCCCCCTCTTGCAGGAATCAATGCTACTATACTCATAAAATTATTCCTATCTGCACTATTTTTTTAATACCTTAACAATCTCTTTATCAATTAAATCATTTGGAGAATCTAGAACTTCGAAAAATTCATTCATAACATACTTTGATCTTTTAATTGAAAGATCATTAGCTTTATGGTCCAAAATTAGATTATTTAAAGTTGAATCGTCAACTCTAAAATTTACACCAAAATATTCTTTGTCGAAAAATTCTTCTATGCCAATCTTATCATTTCCTTTAATTGTTAAAATTATTTTATTTGAAATATATGCCTCTAATAAAACGGTAGTATAAAAACCATAAATTATATCTGATTGAAAAACATAATTAATTGAAGAACCTTCTGAAGTTATACGTAAATTTTTTGGTATTTGATCTTGATCATAAAATATATTCAAAACATAATCACGATAATGTTTAGGTACTTTTGTTTTTATAATAAATTCTATATCTGTATATTTTTTTGCACAATTTAAAATATCCAAATGCATTTTTTTTGCGATTTCAGAGATATATTTTTTAGAATTCTCATTATGATAGGTTAATTTTTCTTCAGGTGTAAATGAAAGTAATAAAACCTGTTTTACTTTTTGAATTTTATCTTTGGATCTATAAGTATATTCAGATACTAAATTATTCAATCTAGGTACTCCAATTACAGCTACATTATCTGTAGTTAAATCTTTATCTCCTGCGTTTATAAAAGCATTTTTTATTCCCTTACTAGGAACAAATAATTTTGTTCCTATAAATTTTGTTTTTGTCTGATAATTTGCAACATTACTATGGAATTTTTTAGAATTTATACCTTCTTTATAAAAAACTAAATAAGGAATAGAATTATCCACACAGTATTGAGCTATCTCTTGATGTCTTAGGTAATCATAGTTGCAATTAATAATGAAATCATACTTATTTAATTTTAATAACCAATAAATCACTTTACTAATTAATTCATAGATCATTTTTCTGTTTTTAATGTCAAGCTGGTACTGAATAATACTTTTTTTTAAAATGTCCTTAGATACATATTCAGTAATTAAATAATTAAAAAATGAACCGGATAAATTATCATATGAAACAATATCAGAAGTTTTATTTAAAACATTAATATCTTCATTGAATATACTTCTACCTAAAGCCAATCCATGAAATTTCTTGTTCTTTTTTCTGTCAATCAGTAAATTTAAAAAAATAATTGTTATAAATAAAATTTTTAACTTTAAACTAAAGAAAAAAAAATTTACTAAAAAATACCTATATCCATAAAAAAGTTTTAATCTAAAATATTTATTCACATGTTTTAATGTTTTCATTGATATGATTTTGAATATATAAAAACATTATATAAATAAATTATGAAATTTGACTTTAAAGATTTGTTCATTTTTGAAATGGCTAATAACCATCAGGGAGATATCGCCCATGGAAAACAGATAATAAATGAATGTAGTGAAATCTCTATTGATAATAACCTTAAATCTGCCGTAAAATTCCAATTTAGGCAATTAGATTCTTTTATACATCCTAATTATATAAATGCTGATGAACCTACACATATAAAAAGATTCTTATCAACAAAACTAAGTAATGAAGAATTTAAGAAATTATTAAACCACACAAAATCTAAAAATTTATTCTCAATTTGCACACCTTTTGATGAAGGTTCAATAGACATAATTGAAAAAATGGGGTTCGATATCATAAAAATCGGAAGTTGTTCGGCTACAGATTGGCCATTATTAGAAAGAGCATCACTTTCAAATTTACCCCTAATTATTTCAACAGGTGGATTAACACTCGATGAAATAGATAAAATTGTTAGTTTTTCAGAACATAGAGGTTTAGATTTTGCTTTAATGCACTGTGTCAGTCTTTATCCTACACCAACTGATTTATGTGAGTTAAATCAAATAGAATTTATGTCCAAAAGATATCCAAATATAACTATCGGATGGTCTACACATGAAGATCCCGAAGATAATGATGTAATTATGGTCGCTTATTCTAAAGGAGCTAGAATTTTTGAAAAACATGTCGGAAGTTTATCTGGAGAAATTACATCATTAAATAAATATTCTGCTAACAAAAAACAGATAAGCAACTGGATAGAAAAATACAATAAAGCAAAATTATTATGTGGATCAGATATAGAAATTAATAGAACTGAAGAAGAAAAAACAGCCCTAAAGTCCCTATGGAGAGGTGTTTATGCAAATAAAAATATAAATGAAGGAGAAACAATAAAAACATCTGACACCTTTTTTGCTATGCCTTTTTTAAATGGACAATTATTTAGTGGTAATTGGAAAAATGATATTATTGCGAAAACTGATATAAAAACAAATGAACCTTTACTAATTGAAAATTTAAAATTTCCAAAAATACCAGATCATTTAATTCTCCAGCATTTTATACACAAAATAAAAGCTTTAATAAATGAATCTCGGACAATAATAGGTACTGAATTTGATTTAGAATTTTCACACCATGCTGGAATTAAAAATTTTCTAAAAACAGGTGCTGCTTTAATTACTATAGTTAATAGAGATTATTGTAAAAAAATAATTGTTCAAACACCTGGTCAAGTACATCCAAATCATTACCATAAAAGAAAAGAAGAGACTTACTTTGTTCTTCATGGAGAGCTCGAGGTAAATTTAAACGGTTCAATAAAAAAACTATCTCCGGGAGATAAATTAGTAGTACAACCTATGGTATGGCATTCTTTTACTACTAAAACAGGCGTGATATTTGAAGAACTCTCAACTACTCATTACAACAATGATTCATTTTATCAAGACCCTAAAATCAATAATATGAAACGATTGGAGAGAAAAACTATTGTAAAAAATTGGGGAGGGTATGAATTAGAAGATAATTAAAAAAATTATTAATTATTTCCTATTTCAGCTCTATACATTTTAGAAAATTCTCCATTTATATCCACCAAAGTTTGAAAGTCCCCAGATTCGATTACTGAACCATTTTTCATTACATAAATTTTATCAGCTTGAACTATATTTGATAATCTATGCGCTACAGTTACAATTGTTGTATCCTTACTTATTTTATTCACAGACTCAATAAATTCATGTTGAGAAATAGAATCAAGTTCACTTGTTGCTTCATCTAAAATAATAATATTAGGATCTCTATATATAGCACGTGCTAAAATTACTCTTTGTCTTTGACCACCAGATAAAGCAAATCCTCCTTCTCCTACATTAGTATCTATACCGTTAGGTAAATCTTCTAAAAATGAATTCACATTTGAAATTTCTAAGGATTTATCTAGTTGTTCAGAAATATGCTTTTCATATCCAAAAGTGATATTTTCTAAAATAGTCCCAGAAAATAAAACACCCCCTTGAGGAACATAACTAATTGATTTTCTAAAATCTTTTAATTGATTCTCATTAAATAATTTTTTATCATATTTTATAGATCCAGAAGAAGGAAGAATTAAACCTATAATTAAATCTAATAAAGTTGTTTTACCTACACCTGATAATCCAACAATAGCAGTATGTTTTTTAGCTTTAATTGAAATATTTACATCTTTAAGAACATTTTTACCTTCCAAATAAGAATAAGATAAATTTTCAACTTCAATGCTTTTTAATATTGAAATGCTTTTTCCAGATTTTGTATTAATTAATTCATCAATATATTTTTTGTTTTTATCATGAATTGCATTCATATTTTCAACATATGGCTCTATTTGTAAAAAAGTTTGAAAAGAATACTGTAATGTTCTAACCTGCTGAAAAATTCTAAAAAACAATAAAGAAAAAAGTAAAATACCTCCTGCTGATAAAACTGAGATCATAGTTGAAACACCTAATAACCCTACTAAAGCAATAAAAAATAAAGCTTCAGATAAAGTTTTAAAAAGAGATTCATTAATTCCTATAGATTCATTTGCTTTGGCAAGTTTTTTTGACTGATTAGTTATAATACTACGTTGTCGATCAATCAAACCAGAAATCCTAATATATTTCATCCCATTAGATAACTGATTTATCAATTTAAAAATTAATTCATCTTGTTGAAGTCTTTTGGCTCCAAGTTTTTTTGCATATTTAAGAAGAAACACTAAAGCAAATGCAGCAATTAATGAATACGCTAAAGCAATTAATGAAAGTTGCCAAGTAGCATAAATAGCAGTTATTAAATAAATACTAATAGTCAAAGTTACCGAAATCATCCTACAATAAATACTATAAGTGGTACTGGCAATACTAGTTACTCTAGATATATTAAAAAAGACATCACCCGAATCCTCCTTAACATAATTTACCCAAGGCATATAAGAGTATGAATTTAACATATTAATCCTTGAACTATGTTCATATTTAGCCGAGTATTTTGCCCCAAGCCATCCTTGTAAAAATAATGAGATAATTCTTACAATTTGAAAAAAAATTATTGCTATTATTATTGAAGTAATATTGAATGGTATATTGAAATTTTCAGCATATTCTCTAGAATCTGAAAGTATCGGTATTGTACTGTAATCAATATCAGCACTTACTATCATTTCAGATAAAGGTACTATCATTGCTAAAGCTATAGTATCCAAAAATCCAACTAAAATTCCAAAAAAAGACAAAAAAATCAAGGGTAATAACAAACCTTTTGGTAAAAGTTTTGGATATAAAAAAATTAACTTCATAATAAAATAAATCTATGGTGGCGACGGGAGGACTTGAACCTCCGACCTAGCGCTTATGAAGCGCCCGCTCTAACCGCTGAGCTACGTCGCCTAAAATATAGTATAAGTAAATTATATTACTAAAATTATTAGATCTTATGGTTGATAAAATCTCCGCTTTTTCCTCCAGATTTTTTTATAAGCCTAATTGAATTAATTTCTATATGTTTATCAACTGATTTACACATGTCATATACACTTAAAGCTGCAACACTAACTGCAGTTAATGCTTCCATTTCAACTCCTGTTTTCCATTCTGCTTTAACTGTAGCTTCAATAGATAATTTTGCACTGTTACTTAAAATTTTAATATCTATATTTATTTCTGATAAAGGAATATTGTGACATAGAGGGATAAGTTCATGTGTTCTTTTAGCTCCCATTATTCCAGCTATTTTTGATAATTGAACAACATCTCCTTTTTTTATATTATTTTCAAGTATTAATTTAATTATTTCTTTAGATACTTTTACTTCACAAATTGCTACAGCTTCTCTGTTTGAAATAATTTTTTTATTGATATTTACCATTTTTGCCTCACCTTGTTTATTTAAATGAGATAATTTTTTTTCATTCTTCAAAACCTGAATCCTCATTTAAAGATGAGCTTGATGCTGCAGTATTTGCAAGCTCATCACATCGTTCATTTTCCTTATGTCCATCATGTCCTCTAATCCATCTAAAAGTTATATCATGTCTACTATTTTGATATAACAATCTCTCCCATAAATCTTGGTTTTTTGCTTTCTCTTTTTTATTTCTCATCCAACCATTTAATTCCCACTTCTTTGCCCATCCAAGGTTTATTCCATCAACTACATAACGAGAATCTGTTGAAAGAATTACTTTATAACTTTTTTTTAGTAATTCCAGCCCTACAATTGCACCTAATAATTCCATTCGATTATTTGTTGTGTACTTAAAACCTTTTTGTAGTTCCTTCTCTTCGCTACCATATTGCAATATTACTCCATAACCACCTGGCCCTGGATTACCCAAAGCTGAACCATCAGAGTAGATATAAACTAAATTATTATCCACCAATATAGTACATCTCCACCTTTTTTTTATTTTTTGCTGATGTAATTAATCTATCTTCTGAATATTTATCTATTCTAGAAGTCCATGAGGATTTAATTATTTCAATTAACTCTTCATCTGTTGCTCCAGATCTTAAAGGAGACTTTATATCGACACCACCGGAAGCAAATAAACATGTGATAAATTTTCCGTCTGTTGATAATCTTCCTCTTGTACAATTTTGACAAAAAGGTTGAGATATTGATGAAATTATACCTATCTCACCTTTTCCATCATCATATTTATATCTATTAGCCACTTCACCTAAATAATTGTTACTAATAGGAGATATCGGATATTTTTCATTAATAATTTCAAATATTTTTGAAGCAGGAATTACTTTATCTTTTTCCCAATTGTTTTTATTCCCTACATCCATAAATTCAATAAATCTCACAATTTTATTTGTATCTCTAAAATATTCTGCAACATCTATAAAGTTTTGGTCATTAAAACCTTTTTGTACAACAACATTTATTTTAGTTTTTTTAAAACCAATTTTATCCAATTCTTGTATAGCTGATAAAGTTTTGGCTGGACCATATTTTCCGCCATTCATTTTAGTATAAGTAAAATCATCAATTGAATCTAAAGAAACAGTAATTCTAGATAAACCTGCTTGTTTTAATTTCAACGCTTTTTGTTTTAATAAATAACCATTAGTTGTTAGTGCAATATCTAATTCATCATTTATTTCTCTAATTCCAGCTACTAATTTATCTATATCCTGTCTAACTAAAGGTTCTCCTCCTGTTATTCTTACCTTATCAACTCCAAATTGAACAAATATTCTCAATAATCTTAGTATTTCTTCAAAATTTAATATTTCTTTCCTATTTAAAAAAGAATATTTTTCTCCATATATTTCTTCTGGCATACAATATGGACATCTATAATTGCATCGGTCCGTAACTGAAATCCTAATATCTCTTAGGTATCTAGAAAATTTATCTTTTAATTGAGTGTGTGTTTTTTTCATAATATATTTAAATAGACTTTCATACTATTTTATATAATCTCTTAAGAACAGGCTTAATTCCTTCTAAAGCCTTTCCTCTATGACTTATTTCATTTTTTTGTCTTACCGATAAATTTGCAGTAGTATTAGATTTTGACGGAACCCAAAATATGGGATCATATCCAAATCCTTTTATCCCAATTCTTTGATGTGTAATATATCCGTTTAAATATCCACAACTTGAACTTATTTCATTATTAGAAACTAATGTTACGACTGAAACATATCTTGCTGAACGTTCTAAACCTTTAACATCTTTCATTTCAGATAATAATAAATCATTTCTATCTGAATCACTTAAATTTTCACCTCCATATCTTGCTGATAATACTCCTGGTCTACCATTAAGAGCTTCAACCTCTAAACCTGAATCTTCCGCTAATGTTATTACACCAGATAATCTATGGTATTCCTTCGATTTTAGTAATGAGTTTGATAAGAAAGTATCATCTTTTTCTTCCACAACTTTAGTTATATTTAAATCTGATAAAGAAATGATTTTTAAATTTAAATCCGATAAAAATAATTTAATCTCTTTTATCTTTCCAATATTATGTGTTGCTACTAATAATGTATTCATAAAAAATTTATCACAATAAAGAATAAATCTATATATGATTATATTTTAAAAATTTATAAAATATTTATCTTAGGAAAAAATGAACTTATGAACTTTTTATTAATTGGAAAAATTTTCGAAATAAAGTTTGTTTTTTAAATTGCAGAAGATGAATATAAAATGCTATTCTTTCTTTATGAGATTTCAAATTTATATAAATAAATATGAAATTCAAAAGTAACATCAATAAGATAAAATCAAAGTTTCAAATAAAAATATATGAAGATTTTTGCTGGAAAATTATCATCTAATACAGTAATTTCGATTACTCTCTTATCCATAACATCCTTACTTTTTCTTGTTGGTTGTAATCCCGAAGACCCTCAATCTACTTTTGGAGATAAGGGACCTATAGCAAAACAGCAAAAAGATTTGTTCATTTTAATTTTCTGGGTTGCTGCTTTTGTTTTCATAGCTGTAGAAGGTGCTTTAATATTTTTATTGTTTAAATACAGATATAAAGATGATAAACTCCCATATCAGAGCCACGGAAATACAAAATTGGAAGTTATATGGACTATAATTCCTGCAATAATTTTAGCGGTTATAGCTGTGCCAACTATACAAGTAATTTGGGACCAACAAAATGGAGTTCCAGATGATATGGGGGAACCTTTAAGAGTTGAAGCAATAGGGCATCAATGGTGGTTCGAATTCAGATATCCTGACTTAGAAATTGTTACAGCTAATGAACTTCATATCCCTACTGATCGACCTGTAAGTATTAAATTAGGTTCTGATGATGTAATACACTCTTTTTGGATTCCTAAATTAGCAGGAAAGCTCGATATGATACCTCTCAATGAAAATTATATGTGGTTGATGGCTGATGAACCCGGTATGTATTATGGGCAGTGTGCAGAATTTTGTGGAGTAGCACACGCATTAATGAGATTTCGTGCAATTGCAGAAACCGAGGAAGATTTTGATAAATGGGTTGATGGCATGAGAACAGAACCAAAACCTCCTATAACAGATTCTGAAAAAAATGGAATGCAAGTTTTTATGGGTAAGTGTAGTATGTGCCACACTAAAGATTCATATTCTTCAGGAAGTTATGCTAGAGAAATAAAAACACAAAAAAGTAGATGGGAAATTTGGCTAAATGATACTGAAAATGCACCTCAAGTATCTGCACCAAACTTAACTCACTTTGGCCTTAGAAATACTATTGGAGCTGGAATAAAAGAGTTTTCAAAAGAAAATCCAGAAAATTTAATTAATTGGATCAAAGATCCTTCTTCAATAAAAATTGGAAATAGAATGCACAAACATGCTTCCATATATACAAACGAAGAAAATAAATTAAGTGCTAAAGAAATTCAAGATGTATCAAATTATTTACTTTCCCTTAAGCCAAATATGGAGTAATAATATAAAAAGAATAAAATTATGACAACGAAATCTCTAACATTACCTAGAATTTTCTCTAGACCATCTGCAAAAGGAATTTGGGGATGGGTAGGAACAGTGGACCATAAAAGAATAGGGACTTTGTATGGTATTACCTCATTTATATGGTTTTTAATAGCTGGTATTGAAGCACTTTTAATTAGAGTTCAGCTATCACATGCAGAAGCTGAATTTATATCTCCAGATTTTTATAATCAATTATTTACAATGCATGGAACTTCTATGGTATTTTTAGTAATAATGCCTCTATCCGCAGCATTTTTTAACTGGTTGATACCACTTCAAATTGGAGCCAGAGATGTTGCTTTCCCTCGATTAAATGCTTTAAGTTATTGGATTTTTCTATTTGGTTCTTTGTTAATGAATTTTAGTTGGCTTATAGGTCAAGCTCCTGATGGTGGTTGGTTCGGATATGCTCCAAATTCCTCTGCCACTTTTAGCCCAGGTGCAGGTATGACATTTTGGATAGTTGGATTAAATATCTTAGGTATAGCTTCAATTGCTGCTGGACTTAATTTTGTAGTCACAATTGTAAATATGAGAGCCCCCGGGATGACTTTCTTTAAACTTCCAATTTTCACTTGGATGACATTGGTTACATCTATATTAATAGTTCTTGCATTACCCGTTTTAGCTGTAGCTGGTATTCAATTGCAATCTGATAGATTGTTCGGTACTCATTTTTATAATTCATTAGCTGGTGGAGATCCGGTGTTATGGCAACATATGTTTTGGCTTTTTGGTCACCCAGAAGTTTATATATTAATTTTGCCAGCCATGGGAATAGTTTCTGAAGTTCTTCCAACTTTTTCTAGAAAACCTCTCTTTGGATATGCATTTGTGGTTTTCGCTGGAATAGTTATTGGATTTTTAGGTTGGTTTGTTTGGAGTCATCACATGTTTACTGTTGGATTAGGGCCTGCCGCTAATTCAGCATTTGCTATATCGACGATGCTTATTGGATTACCCACAGGAGTAAAGATTTTCAACTGGATGGCTACTATGTGGGGTGGAGCTATAAAATTTACAACAGCAATGTGGTTTTCTATTGCTTTTATAGCTTTATTTACTATTGGTGGATTAAGTGGTGTAATGCATGCTTCAGTCCCTACTGATGCACAACAACAAGATACCTATTTTATTGTTGCACATTTTCATTATGTATTAGTTGGTGGAGCTCTAATGGGAATTTTTAGTGGTATATATTTTTGGTGGCCTAAAGCATATGGACATTTCTTAAATGAAAAACTAGGAAAAATAAATTTTTGGTTAATGTTTATAGGAATGAATATACAATTTGGACCTATGCATTGGCTAGGTATGAATGGTATGCCAAGAAGAGTTTATACTTATGCAGATAATATGGGTTGGGAGGTTTCTAATTTATATGCTACATTGGGTGGATTTATTTTAGCTTTAGGTATTTTAGTATTTGTGATTAACATTTTTGTTAGCAAAAAACAAAATGTCATTTCTTCTGCTGATCCTTGGGATGGAAGAACTCTAGAATGGTCAATCCCTTCTCCGGTGCCTGTATATAACTTTAAGGATGTACCAGAAGTAAAGTTTAGAGATGATTTTTGGTTCAAAAAGTATCCTCAAACAATAAAAGAATACTATCACGACTATGACGATGATGAAATTAAGAATATGAAACCAATAAAACCTGATGAAAAAGATCTAGGAAAAAATCATGGTATACATCTGCCAGATTTATCTTATTACCCATTGATTCTTGCAGCAGGTGTAACAATTCTAGCTGTGGGAATGATGACTCATTTTTCAGTTATAGTACTTGGTGGTATTGGAATTTTCTGGGGTGCTATAGGGTGGTCCCTTGAACCAGTAAACGACCCAGAATCACATTAGGAGAAAATACTAATTGAGCCAGACAATAGTTAATAATCATCATACAGAAGAACATATAACATCTACCGGTCTTAGTAATAGAAAATTACTAATGTGGACTTTTTTAGGTTCTGATGTCATGTTTTTTGGAGCATTTATTGCAACATATCTCGTTTACCGGGGTAAAAGTTTAAATGGTCCTTATCCAAATGAGATATTGAACATACCAATCACATCAATTAGTACTTTTGTGTTACTTATGAGCTCTTTTGCTATGGTGTTAGCACTTAACTATCTTAATGAAAACAGAAAAGGTCTTACTCAATTTTGGATTTGGTCTGTAGTTTTTTTAGGTATTATTTTTATGGGATTTCAAGTAGTAGAATTTACTGAATTTGCAATTCATGGACTAACACCGAGAACAAATTTATTTGGTACAACATTCTTCATTCTTACAGGTTTACATGGCGGGCACGTTACCATTGGAATAATTTGGTTAGCAATAATGGGATATGCCCACAAAAAAGGTGCGCTGCGTTCGGATAATTCTGAAGATTTAGAACTGGCTGGTTTATATTGGCATTTTGTGGATATTGTTTGGATTGTTATTTTTACAGTTATTTATTTAGTATCAGCTAGTGATGGAGCACCTCCAGGTATATAAAATTTTAGGAGAAAAAATGTCTAATTTTTGGAAAGATATAACATCCCATAAAGGGAATGGATGGTGGAATTTACCTGAAACTACTCAATCTGAAATAAATCCGAAAAATGAAGGTCCAATTAGCATTCCTTGGCTAAAAAAGATTTGGAATATAATTTCACATGGAAATGTTGAACATGCCGGACCTGGGTTTTATACAATAGTAGCCATATTTTTAGCTATTGTTACTTTGATAGAACTTTGGATTTTTACTGTTGAAACTCTTGGAGGATGGTTAAATCCTTTGTTATTCATACTCTCAGCACTTAAATTTATTGGGGTCGTAGCTTTTTTTATGCATTTAAGATTTGATAATAAATATTTTACTATTATATTTTCTTCATGTATGATTTTAGGTATTTTAGTATTTATATCATTATTACTTTTATGGTCTTTTGCAGGATTAAAACCATAAAAGAACTTTATGATAAATTCTTTTTCTGAATTTATAACTGGATGGAATTTTTCAGGGGTTCAATCAATAGTCTATTTGTTTTTTTTATTTCTATTCTTCATGGGTTTAATAAAATTTCTTCTAGCTAAAAAATTAAGTTTTTATTCACTAAAAAACATTATCCTATCATTATTAGGTTATTTATTATTGGCAATTTCTTTATGTGGTCCACTAGATTATTATTCTACTGAGATTTTTTGGGTTCATATGTTACAGCATATATTTATAGCTATGATATCTATTCCAATATTAATGCTTTCTAATCCTCTTCCAATTTTACTTTGGGCTTTCCCAAAGTACGTAAGATATGGAATAGGTATAAGCCTGAATAAGACTGGATATGTAAGAAAATTAGTTGTTTTGCTTTCTAATCCAAAAATAGCTCTACCAATGTTTATAATTATTTTATGGGGTTGGCATATTCCTCAAGCATATAATTCTTCTCTATTTAATGAATATATACATTTTGCTATGCATTTTACAATGATACTTTCCTCAATATTTTTTTGGTGGCCAATATTAGGTCCTCCTCCCGTAAGGACTTCTCTTTCTCATCCTCAAAAATTACTATATTTATTGATCATACTTACACCAAATGCGGCATTAGCAGCAATTATTACTTTATCTAGTTCTGTGATTTATACAGGATATATTGATACACCTAATCACTTTGGTATAAACGCGTTTGATGATCAAAGAATAGGAGGTTTGTTAATGTGGCTTCCAGGAAATATGATTTATCTTATTTGTATAACCATAATATTTTTTCAATGGTTTTTTTCTGAAGAAAAAAAAATGAAATGAAATTTACAATTCTGAACTAAATCCATACTGATTATCACCTTCCAAAACTCTTGTAACTACAGTTTCAGAGAGATTTTTTAAATAAATCACACTAGACCAAACATTTGTTAATTTTGAGTGTATTTCTAGAATTGACATGGGTCGATTTTCATTCTCAATTAAAATCCTAAATATAGCTTCTGAAATAGCTGTTCCGGGTAAAACATATTGGTCATTTTTAGAACATTTTTCGGATATTATTTTCATAAACTTCGAGGCTAAAGATATATCTGTTGGTATACCATCAAATAAATTATCTGCTTCATTCTTACCTTCTTCTGACATTCTGTTATATAGAGAATAAGAAAAAGAATATCCTTTAGATTCAAAATCTTCTATTTTAATATTATATAATTTTTCGTTACTATTATTGTTGTCTACGTCATTCATCTACTTTTCCAATATTATTATTAAATTACCTCTGGCCAATCAAACATTTCTACATTTACAAATTCCCCTTTATCAATTCTATCAGTATATTCGGGACAAATGGCTAAACCATTAGCCATTGACATCGAAGTTAAGACTCCTGAGCTCTGATTTCCTGTTGTTTTAGCATGATATAAATTATTTTCATCTTTATATACAAGTACCCTAGAATATACTCTTCTTTTATCAAAATTTTCAATCTCATTATCTAGTATAGCTTTTATTCTAGGTATTGGAGATAATTCTTTACCCATCATAATTTGGATAGCTGGTCTACCAAACTGTATAAATGCTACCATTGCACTAACAGGATTCCCAGGTAAACCTAAATGAGGGACTTTATTACATTTGAATTCTAAAGTTCCAAAAGCTAACGGTTTAGCTGGTCTCATTCTTACTGACCAAAGTGACATTTTTCCCATGTCCTTTAAAGCATCCTTAACAACATCATAATCCCCTTTAGAAACTCCTGCCGAAGTAACCACCAAATCAGATCCTTCCATTGCTAAAATTAAAATATTTTTTAATTCATACAGATCATCTCTTGATATACCAATTATTTTTGGTATTCCTCCATATAACTGAACTAAAGAAGCTATAGAATATGCGTTAGAATTGTAAATTTTTCCTTCAGATAATTTAGTTCCTGGTTGCTGTAATTCATTACCAGTGGAAATAATAGTAACAATGGGTCTTCTAATAACAGGAAGATGTGCATGACCTAATGACGCGGCAACTCCTATGTGTGCAGGTTTTATTAATATACCTTTTCTTAGTACTTTTGAATCTTTCAAAATATCCTCACCTTTTTTACGAATATTTTGAAAGTGTAAAATTTTAGATTTAATTGATATTTTATTTGTATCTTTCCCTTTTTCTCTTCTTTCTAATTCATCTGTTTCTTCAAAAGGTACAACTGCATTAGCTCCATCTGGAATAGGTGCACCTGTCATTATTCTTATAGTTTTTCCTGTTGTAATTGTCTTTTGAGGAATCTCTCCAGCAGAAACAGAATCTATTATATCTAGCTCTACATGATTAAGTTCAGGATCTTTTAAATCTTCAGCTAAAACTGCATATCCATCCATAGCTGAATTGTTTAATGGAGGAATATTTATAGTAGAAGTAATATCTTCAGCTAGAACCATTTCCATACAATTTAATAAAGAAATATTTTCAGTTTCTAATACAGAAAATTCTTTCAATATTGCGTCCCTTGCTTCCTCAACACTTAACATATCTTCATGATAATGATTATTAGATGACATTTACATACCTAAGATCTTAAATCTGCTCCAATGAATTTTTTTAAATCCAACAAAATTTTTTTTTCAATTATTGAAATTTCGCTAGCTTTTAAAGTTTTATCAAATGATTGATATTCTATCCTCACAGTAATTACCTTCTTCCCATCTACTATATCTCCACCAGTATAAATATCGGTGATTTCTGAACGTGAAACTATGTTATGTTTATTCACTATATCTATAATTTCTTGAGCTTCTTGAAAATCATCGACAATTAACGAAATATCTCTTTGGGAATTTTGATGTCTTGAAAAACGAGAATAAAAATTATACTTATCAGCATCTATATAAATATTTAATAAGGATTCAAAATCAATTTCAAACATAAAAATATCGGGAATATTAGAACCAAATTTTGAAATAATCTTATTAGATATTTGACCTAAAACACCAATTTCTATATCTAAATTTTTTCCAGATAATATTTTTGCGCATCTTCCAGAAATAAAAGTAGGATCATCAGAAAATTTACTGAATTTCATTGGAATTCTCAATTTTTTTAGTACGTATTCTACGGATCCTTTAGCGTCAAAAAAATCAAATAGATCATTTGATTTTCGTTCCCAATGTATAGCATTTCTAGGTCCGGCAAAAGCACCATTTATCATAATTTTTTCTTTAGGTAAATCATCATTTGTTTCTAAAAATATTCTACCTAATTCAAAAATCGCTATAGGATCTTTCCAGGAACGTACATTGTATGAAATACAGTTCAAAATAGACTCTCTTAGTGACCTTCTCATAATATTAAAGTCATTAGAAATAGGATTTCTAATAAATACAGGGGAAGGATAATCTTTAGGAAAATCCATCCTAGATTCTGATTCCATATTAGTAGCAGAATATGAAATAATTTCCTGCATGCCCGATTCAACAAGATAATCGGTGATTTTTCTTTTTAAATCTAAATCTTCTGTTGGTGACCAAATAGGGAGATTATCACTAATTGTTTTACTAGGAAAAATGTCATAACCTACAACTCTCGCAATTTCTTCTACTATATCCTCTGGAATATTTACATCTTCTCGCCAGTAAGGAACTGTTATATCCCATTTTTCATTATTATCAACTACTTCAAACCCTAGTTTTGTTAATGTATTTTCAATAATAAAATCATCTAATTTAAGTCCCAATATATTGCTAAGATAATTTTTATCCACGGAAATAATTTTTTTACTGATAATTTTTTCTTTGGGTTCATCAATCAAACTGCTATAACTTTCACCTCCACAAATCTCTAATATCATTCTAATTGCTCTTTTTATAGCAAATTCAGCCAATTGAGGATTTAATCCTTTTTCAAATCTTAAATTAGCTTCACTTTTTAAATTTAATTGTTTAGAGGTTTTTCTATTATTTGAAGAATCGAATGTAGCAGCTTCTAAAAAAATACTGTTTGTTTTTGAGGTAATTTCGCTATTTTTACCTACCATTACACCTGCTATACCAATAGATTTTTCAGAGTCAGAAATAACCAAAATATTTGAATTTAATTCTCTTACTGTATTGTCAATAGAAATGATCTTTTCTTTATTTTTTGCTCTTCTAACAACAATTTTTTTATTCTTGATTTTTTCATAATCAAAAGCATGTAAAGGTTGTCCCGTCTCAAACATAATATAATTAGTGATATCAACAATATTATTTATTGGTCTTTCTCCAATTGCAGTCAACCTATCTTGAAGCCATTTAGGTGAAGGCTTAATACTGACATCAGTAATAATTGAACCCATATATCTATCACATAAATCAGTTGCCTCTATATTCACAGATATGGCAGAATTCACTTTCTGTTTTTGAGAAATATAGTTAGTTTCAGGTAATTTTAATTTAGCATCTAGAATTGCTGAAACTTCTCTTGCTATTCCTATTATCCCTAAACAATCAGACCTATTTGGAGTTAATGAAAATTCTAAGATTGAATCTCCTATTATATCTTCAATCTTAGTGCCTACTACAGTATTTGAATCTAAATTCAATATACCTGTATGATCTAAACCTATTCCTAATTCTTTCTCTGAACATATCATTCCTTCAGAAACTACACCTCTTATTTTTGATTTTTTAAGTGTAAATACTTCTTCAGAATCTTCACTATGAGGATTAAATAATTTCGCCCCAATAGAGGCTAAAGCGACTTTTTGACCAATAAATAAATTGTTAGCTCCACACACTACCTCTAATTTAGAAGTACCGTTATCAACAACAACTAATTGTAACTTATCTGCATTTGGATGAGGATTAATTTCTATAACTTTAGCTACAAGAACTTTGTCAATATTTCCGATACTTCTAATGTTCTCTACTTCATTTCCAGACATAGTTAAAGCATGAGCGACCTCTTCTAGAGATAAATCAAATTTTACATAGTCCTTAAGCCAAGATAATGGAATCTTCATAATCGTTCCTGTAAATTAAAATTGAGATAAAAATCTCAAATCATTGGAAAAAAATTGTCTGATATCTTCTATATCATATCTTAACATTGCTATTCTTTCTGGACCCATTCCAAATGCGAAACCAGAATAGACATTTGGATCATACCCAACTCCTTCAAAAACTTTAGGATGCACCATACCTGCACCTAAGATTTCAATCCATTCGCCTTTCCAATCAATTGACATATCTACTCCTGGTTCAACAAATGGGAAAAAGTCACATCTAAACCTAACTTTTCTTGATGGCCCAAATATCCTTCGAGCTAATTCATATAAAGTTCCCTTTAAGTCAGAAAAAGAAATATTTTTTCCTACTACTAAACCCTCTATCTGGTGAAAATGCCATTCGTGAGTAGCATCAGTAGCTTCATACCTATAACATTTACCAGGAATAATAACTCTTATTGGTGGTTTAGAATTTTCCATAATTCTGGCTTGCATTGGAGAAGTATGAGTTCTTAATAAATTATCATCTCTATTAGGCCTATCAAGCCATATGGTATCCCATTGGTCTCTTGCAGGATGATCTTTGGGTATATTTAATAAATCAAAATTATAATGCTCTAATTCGGACTCATTACCCTCTACTATTGAAAAACCCATATCAGAAAAAGCCTCAGAAATTTCTCGTATAATAGATGTTATAGGATGTAACCTACCTTTAGTTCTAGTTCTACCAGGTAAAGTTATATCAACAGAATCATGAGTTAAGTTTTTTTCTAAAGTAGGTTTTATTTTTTTATATTGTTCTTCTAATAAACCTCTTAGAGAATTAGATTGAGATCCAATTAATCTACGTTCATTATCAGGTAAAGAACCAATACCTCTTAAAATACTAGTAAGTTCACCTTTACGACCTAAGTATTTAACTCTCCATTGTTCAAGTGAATCTACAGATTTAACTGATTCTAATTCAGTTAAAGATTTATTTTTTAATTCTTCTATCAAAAAAAACTTCCATATATAAATAGATTAATAAAATTTTACTGAAATAAAACAAAATTCATTTAAAATATACATACAAAACATAAATTTATATAATTATTATCTCTAGGAAATTTATGGGAAACAGACAAATTTTACTAAACCTTGAAATTTTTAAGAGAATATTTAATAATTTTAGTAAAATATGTTTGTAATTACCAATTTCAACTAATTTATCAATAATTTATACTAAATAAGCAATTTTATATACTAATATTACGATATTCGGACACTACTTGTTAAATATAACTATATTAAAAAAGTCTAATATATTGTAAAATTACCAATTTCAACCTAATTCATCTAAAACACCTGAGACAAATTAATAATTTTGTAGTAGTGTGTAATATGAATACTGATAAAACGAATTTCGTCAGTTGTAATTTTGGTGCAGTATGACTGTGCTTATAATATACACAACTTAATTGTTGTGTTAAGTGCCATAGGAGGCAACATGGAAGCCTACTGTATGAAGTGCAAGGCAAAGCGGGAAATGCAGGCTGCCGAGCAGATCACCATGAAAAATGGTCGGCCCGCAACTCAAGGAAAGTGTCCTGTTTGCGGAACGAAAATGTTCAAAATAGGGAAATCGTGATCTGATTCTGTATTAAGGAAAAAGGCTCGTATATACGGGCCTTTTTTTGTTAAAAATAATTATAAAAATGAAAAAAAATAAATTTGGAAATACAGGTTTTAATGTCAGTAGAATTGGTGTTGGACTAGCTGAAATAGGTTATGAATTAGATCATAAAGAATTAGATGTTGCATCTAAATTACTAAATTCAGCCATCGATAACGGAATTAACTTTTTAGATACAGCTGCTTGTTACGGTATATCAGAGGAACTTATAGGTAAAAGTGTTTCTCGGCGTAGGGAAGAATACTTTTTAGCAACAAAAGCTGGTCATTCACAAAACACAAAATATAAAGATTGGTCATACAATGCAATAAAAAGTTCCATAGAAGACAGTTTAAGAAAATTACAAACAGAATATGTCGATCTAGTTCAACTACATTCCTGCGGTATAGATGTTCTGGAAAAAGGAGAGGTTATAACCGCAATACAAGATGCTAAACAAGAAGGTAAAACACGATTTATAGGTTATTCTGGAGATAATAAAGATGCTCATTGGGCGGTTGATTCTGGTCTTTTTTCAACTTTACAAACTAGCTATAATATTGCCGAACAAAGAGCAAGGAGTACTAAATTACTAGATAAAGCTGCAAAAGCAAAATTAGGGATCATAATCAAAAGACCTATAGCTGGAAGTGCATGGGCAAAAGCAAAACATAAAAACAACCAATTACGTGCATATGATAATACTTATTTAGAAAGATCGATAAAAATGCAGTCTTTAGGATCTGTAAAAGGGGAACATAGTGATGGGATACTAACATCTATAGCTTTCACTCTAAGTAATCCACATATATCTGTGGCTATAATAGGGACTAAAAATCCTAATCATCTACTTAGTAATATTAATATAGTTAATTCTCTTGAACCATTAGATCAATCAACTCTCAATGAACTTTATAATAGATTTGATCAGTTAGATGATAACTGGAAGCAGTTAACCTGATATTCTAATAAGATGAATACTAATTCTATAGTGACAAAAGATCACAAAGATGCTGCTTCATATCAAAAAATCCAATTACTTTTTTCAATAATTTCGATCTCACTCAATCTTTTCGTACCTATTATATTTTTTATCAGTGGAGCTTCAGAAAAATTAAGAGATTTTTCTAATGGAATTTATAATATTTTTGAAATAACCGTATTAATTTATTTAGTCTTTTTTTGTTTATTATTATTAGTTATTCAATTTCCTATAGAATTTCTTTCGGGATTTATAATAGAGAAAAAATTTAAACTAAATAAACAATCACTAAAAAGTTGGATATGGGATTGGATTAAAGCTTCATTAATGTCCAATTCTTTCATTATCTTAATAGTATTAGGTATATATTGGTTATTAGAAAATCAACAATCCTTCTGGTGGATATGGGCATCAATATCATTAAGTGTACTTATTATAATTTTTAGTGCATTGGTGCCAATATTTTTTTTACCCTTATTTTATAAATTCGAACTTTTAGAAGAAGGTGAATTAAAAACTCGATTATTAAAACTTGCTAAAAAAGTAGGTACTAATATAGAAGCAGTATATGTATGGCATTTAGGAAAAAAAACATCAAAGTCAAATGCCGCTGTTACAGGGTGGGGAAAAACTAGAAGAATTATTATTTCAGATACATTAATTCAAACAAGTACAGAAAAAGAAATAGAAGTTGTAATGGCGCATGAATTAGGACATCAAGTTAAAAAAGATATCTGGAAAATGATACTAATAAACATATTTCTTATTTCATTAAGTTTTTATTTAATTCATATAAGTCTTTCTCATTTAATTGATTTATTTAATTTGAAATCTATTTCAGATATTGCAGGATTACCTCTAATAATTTTTATAACAGCAATTATTTCTTTATTGGCTTTACCTTTTTCAAATTGGATTTCTCGAAAAGCTGAAATGTCAGCAGACCTGTTTGCCCTAAAAACAACCGATATGCATGATGAATTCATATCTGCTATGAATAAATTAGCAGATCAAAATCTATCTAAAAAAAATCCAAATGCCATTATTGAATTTATTTTTTATTCTCATCCCTCTATATCTAAAAGAATAATGAACGCAAAAAAATTTAAAGATTTAAAGAATTAAATGATATTTATAGAAAATCAGAATTTTCTATCACAATTGGTTTAATCTCTCCTGATGGAATAAATTTCATAACTTTACTATAAAAATATAACTCCGCCTCAAGAGAAGCTATTATATTTTTAGAATCTCTAAATCCATGTTGCTCTCCTTTAAACATCATTAATGTAAAAGGAATTTTCTTTTCCCTTAAAGCTTTTGCCATTATTTCTGCCTGAGAAGGAGGAACAATTTTATCTTCAGTACCTTGCAGAATAATCATTGGACAAGATAGTCTTTCGGTAAAGTTAATTGCTGATCTGTCATAATATTCTTGTTTTTTTTCAGGATATGGACCAATTAAACTATCCAAATATTTAGATTCAAATTTGTGGGTATCGTTGATAAATACACTTAAGTCTGCTATCCCATAATATGAGGCTCCAACTGCAAATACATCATGAAAAGTAAGAGCATTGATAGTTGTATATCCTCCAGCCGACCCACCTTTAATTGCTACCTTATTTATATCTATTAAAGATTTTTTTGATAAGTATTTAACAACAGAAACACAATCATCTGTATCAAAAATTCCCCAATTACCTTTTAGAGAATTTCTATATTTTTTCCCATATCCAGTAGAACCTCTATAATCAACATCAACAACACTAAATCCCCTCGTAGTCCAATATTGAATAGATAAATTTAAATCAGTACTAGTTGAACTCGTAGGTCCTCCATGAGATATAACTAATAATGGCGGTTTTTCGGATTTTATAGGTTGATATTTACTATTTTTCGGAGCGTAATAAAAAGCATATGATTCTTCATTATTTGTGGTAGGAAATTTTATTTTTTTCGGATAAGAAATATCTTCTTCATGTAATTGAATTTCATTTGAAGATTTAATGGTTTCTATCTGTGAATCAATTAGTGAAAATTTTGAGATTTCAGGCAACGAATTAGGAGATGATCCTACATATATTACAGAATGGTTATAATTCACAATATATGATATTGAATTATGAGGTATGGTTATTTTATTAAGAAATTTACCGGTTGATTCAAACTTACGTACACTGCCGTTTAATAATCCTTTTTCAGATAAAATAATCTCGTTTTGATCGTTAAAACAAAAAGTCTTAAACCCAAATTGCCAGGATGGGCCACCATGATCTAACTTTTCAGAAATTATATTTACAGTTGAAAAACCTGTCCATTTTGTTAAATTCCACCAACCGGATTCATCTGAAATAAAAAACAATTCGCCTTTTGGAGACCATTCAGGTTGGACGATGCTTATATCTTGATCTCCGGTAATTTTGTTAGGCTGAATTATTCTCCCATTTTTTGAATCAAATATCCCTGACCATAATTCACATCCATCCCATGGCATATTAGGGTGATTCCAAGACAACCAACAAATTTGTTCATCTCGATTATTTAATCTTGGAGAAGAATAAAAATCATACCCTTTTGAAATAACATTAATTTCAGATACTCCATCTGTACTAATAGCAACTAATTGATTCTCTGGTTCCCTATTATTTTGGTGTCTTTCTCTTACACAAATAATCCATTTTGAATCATTTGAAATTCTTAAATCAGCATATCTATCTTTGTAATTTTTTTGAGATACTGATGTTATTGGGATAGGTGATTTATTAGGTAAAGCTTTATAAATTCTTTGATCGTCCCAATTACAAAAGTATACGACTCCATCTTTAACATCATAAGAACCACCACCATACTCATGAACTGAATTTCTTACATTAAAAGAAGAACTTGACACATCAAGTAATTTCCCATTTTTATTCTTTTTAACTATGACATATCTTCCTCCTTCATTTGCCCTACACTCGAGCCAATATATATCGTCACCATCAATCACAATTTCAGATAATTTTAAGCTTGCGGACGTTACTAATTTAGCTGATAAAGGAGACAGCCAAGAACCATATTGAGAATTTTTCTTCTTCATAATCATTTATGAAGATATCATCAAAATAGAAATATATAAATAAAAAATTTTAATATAATGATATCCTTTGATATAAATTCAATTAAATTTTTAAAAATTTTGTCTGATTCAACTCATAAAAAACGTATTTTAACTGGGATTCGCCCAACTGGAGCGTTACACCTAGGTCATTATGTAGGTGCACTAAAAAATTGGATCGATTTACAAAATCAATTCGACTGTTACTTTCTAATTGCTGATTATCAAGCTTTAGGAGACCATTTTAATGATATTGACTTAATCAGAGGTTCAGTATTAGATGTTACATTAGACTGGATGGCAGTGGGGTTGGATCCTGATAAATCATCTTTCGTAATACAAAGTTATGTCCCAGAATTTGCTGAACTTTCAATGTTGTTAAGTTTTATCACACCAATAGGAATGCTTGAAAGGAATCCTACTTTAAAAAATGAATTGGATTCTCTCCCTATAGAAAGGAGAACTGTTGGATTCTATAATTACCCAATGAGTCAAGTAGCAGACATATTACTCCCTAGAGCACATCTTGTTCCTGTTGGGGAAGATCAAGCCCCACATATAGAAATGACAAGAGAAATAGCTAGAAAATTCAATAGAATGTTTGGAGAAGTATTTCCTGAACCAGATACATTAATTGGTAAAGTAGGACGTTTATTAGGTACTGATGGTAAAGGAAAAATGAGTAAATCAAGCGGGAATGTAATTATGCTTTCAGATGGAGAAGAAATCGTAAATAAAAAAGTCCGCGGGATGTTTACTGATCCAAATAGGATTAGATCAGATATTCCTGGTAAAGTAGAAGGAAATCCTGTATTTCAATATCATGACGCATTTAACCCAGATAAAGCTCAAATTGAAGATTTTAAAAAAAGATATAAACAGGGTAAAATTGGAGATGTTGAAGTTAAAATTGCTCTTGCAAATTCTATAAATGAATTCTTAAATCCCATTAGAGAAAAAAGAGAGAAATTACAATCTAACATGCCAATGGTAGAAGAAGCCCTTATGTCTGGAATCGAAAGAACAAGAATAATAGCAGCGGAAACTATAATGATGGTCAGAGAAAAGATGAAAATTTCAACTTACACAAAATGATTGAATATACACCAAATTTAAATACATTCGAAAAATTAAAGAAACCTTACAATCTAATTCCAATTTACAGAGAAATTTCTGCTGATTTGGAAACTCCAGTTTCAGCATACTTAAAAACAGCTGAAAAACAATATTCTTTTTTATTGGAATCTGTTCAAGGGGGTGAAAATGTTGCTAGGTATTCTTTCATTGGAACAAATCCATCTGAAGTAATAACAACTGGACAAAAAACTAATTATGGTTGCATTGACCCTCTAGAATTTTTAAAGAATAGAATGTCAAAAATAAAATATGCAAACGTAGAGGGTCTACCAAAATTTCACGGAGGTTTAGTAGGCTACTTAGCTTATGATACAATCTCATACTTTGAACCTAAAGTTCCTCCGATTAGTAATGAATCTTCAGGATTAGATCTTCCTGAATCTACTTTTATGCTTACAGATTCTTTACTAATTTTTGATCATGTGCGAAATAGTATTTTTGTAGTAGCACACGCAGATATTACTAAAAATGATTTAGATATCTATTCAAAAACAACAGATAAAATCGAAAATTTAATTAATAAATTAAATTCAGATTTACCAAAAATTTCAAAAAACAAGAAAATTATACCTATAAATAAATCTAAAAATTCAAATATAGATTTATCTACGAATAAAGCATACAGTCCAAATATGTCAAAAGAATCATATAATTTAATGGTTGAATCTTGTAAAAAATCTATCAATGAAGGTGAGATAATCCAAGTAGTATTATCTCAAAGACTAAAAAGAAAGACTTCTGCTAAATCTTTTGACCTTTACAGATCACTAAGAATGATAAATCCTTCACCGTATATGTTCTATTTACAGATGGATACATTTGAAATTGTAGGTGCTTCCCCTGAATTATTAGTACAAGTAATAGATAATAAAATAGCTGTTCATCCAATTGCAGGAACTAGACCAAGAGGAAAAACCAAAGAGGAAGATGACTTCTTAGAAAAAGAATTACTAAATGATGAAAAAGAACTAGCAGAGCATGTAATGTTACTAGATCTAGGAAGAAATGACATTGGAAAAGTTTCAAAACCTGGAACAGTTGAAATAACTCAAAAGTTAGAAATAGAAAAATACTCTCATGTAATGCACATAGTGTCACATGTTACAGGGGAATTATCAGAGCAATTTGATTCTTTTGATGCATTAAAATCAGGATTTCCAGCCGGAACAGTATCAGGGGCACCAAAAATACGAGCTATGCAGTTAATAGCTGAACATGAACCTAATAAACGTGGTCCATATAGCGGTGCGATAGGCTATTTTAGCTATACTGGCAATATGGATACTGCTATCTCTTTAAGAACTATGATTTTAAAAGATGGTATAGCTTATTTACAAGCAGGTGGAGGAATTGTTGCTGATTCCAATCCAGAGAAAGAATTCGAGGAAACTTTACATAAAATGGCTCCATTGATGAGAGCAATTGAACATACTGAAAATTCATAAATGAAACGTCATATTTATTACGTGAAGAGATTTATAAATCCAGGAGTATCTGCAGTAGATGTTCATAATTTACTTGCTAATCCAAAATCTGCCAGCTTCATCTTCGAACAAAATTACAAACAAAAAAATATTTCAGACAATAAATTAGGATATGTTTGTATTTCTGCTGAAAAAGTAATTCGTACAGGAAAAAAAGAATTGCTTGGAGAAACAGATCCTTTCAAAATTATTTCCAAAGAACTAAATGAACGTATAAAACATAAACTTATCCCAGCATATAAAGATTTAAATGAAGCTTTTTATTCTGGAGGATTTGGGTACATTAGTTATGAATGTTTTAAGTATATTGAACCAACAATCAATAATATAAAAGATACAAAAACATATACTCCAGAATCCGGATTTATTTTTCCTAAGGAACTATTAATTTTTGATAATAAAAAACTATATATATATATTGTTTGTCTAAAACAAAACCGATTAAAAAAAGAAATAAAAAAAAGGCAAAAAGAAATACAAGAAAAAATTATATATTTATCAAAAAATTTAAATAAAAAAAATAGTAGTTCAAATGAATCCAAAATAAAATACAAATCTAATATTGGAATTAAAAAATATATTCAAATGGTTGAAAATGCAATTTATGAAATAAATAACGGGGAATTAATACAAGTAGTCTTGTCTAGAAAAGCTGAAATGAAAATTATGTGTGATCCAAGTTCAATTTACAGAGAATTAAAAAAAATAAATTTTTCTCCTTACACTTATTATGTGAATTTTGTAGATTTCCAAATTATAGGTGCTTCTCCAGAGCTAATGTCTAGAACAAAAAGCAATATAACTGAAATTCATCCTATTGCAGGTACATACCCTAGAGATACTAATAAAAATAATGATAAATGTAATGAAAAAAATATGTTATTATCTGAAAAAGAAAAAGCAGAACATTTAATGTTAGTAGATTTAGCTCGAAATGATCTTGGGAAAATATGTGAAATTGGATCTGTAAAAGTAGAAAAATTTATGTCTGTTGAAAAATATTCACATGTAATGCACTTAGTATCAAAGGTTACAGGTTTATTAGGGGAAAATTTTTCCGGAATAGATGCTCTTAAGTCAGGGTTCCCTATAGGTACTCTTTCTGGAGCCCCAAAAATCAGAGCCATAGAATTAGCTAATGACTTAGAACCAGAAGGTAGAGGCCCTTATTGTGGAGCAATAGGATGGTTTGAAAGTCTATACAATATAGATACAGGAACATTGATCAGGTCTATAATTATAAAAAAGCAAAAAGCATTTATAAATGGTGGTGCTGGAATCGTATCAGAATCCTCCCCAAAAAATGAATATAAAGAAACGGAGAATAAAATTCTAGCTTGTATTCAAGCAATAAATATTGCAAATAATATATCTAGGAATTAAAAAAAATCTAGTCATGCTACTATTAATCGATAACTATGATAGCTTTACATACAACCTATTTCAGTATTTATCTGAACTAGGTTCAGAAGTTAAAGTGATAAGAAATGACGAATTATCTTTAGAAGAAATTTCTGATATAAATCCAGAAAAAATAGTTATTTCTCCAGGACCATCAAATCCAGATAATGCGGGAATTTCTGTAAAAGTGGCAAAGTTTTTTGGTGAAAAAATACCAATTCTAGGAGTCTGTCTAGGGCATCAATGTATCGCACAAGCATATGGTGGAATAATTTCTAATGCAGGCGAAATAAGACATGGTAAAACTTCATTGATTCATCATGATGGAAATGGAGTTTATAAAGGAATAACAAATCCTTTCAAAGCTGTAAGATATCATTCTTTGTCTGTTAAAAAAAATCATGTCCCGAAAGATTTTATAGTTTCTTCCTGGACTGATAATGGAATTATTATGGGCATTAGGCATAATAAATTACCTATTGAAGGAGTTCAATTCCATCCTGAATCAATACTTACTTTACCTGGTAAAAAAATACTAAAAAACTTTTTAGAAATAAAGGAAATTAAATGAATATAAAGTTGGGAATATCAGAACTTGTAGAAAATAAAGACATTTCAAAAAATGATATTAATATGATAATGAGAGAAATAATGCAAGGTAATATAACCCCAGCTCAATTTGGATCATTTGTTACAGCTTTAAGAATTAAAGGTGAAACCCCAGAAGAAATAGCTGGAATGGCTGAAGCTATGAGAGAATTTTCTGAAAAAATTATTACAAAGCTACCAGTAATTGACACATGTGGAACAGGTGGAGATGGAAAAAATTGGTTCAATATTTCTACCGCAGTATCTTTCGTAGTCGCAGGGGCAGGAATACCTGTAGCGAAACATGGGAATAGAGCAATGTCTGGATCCAGCGGAAGTGCAGATGTTCTTGAAGTTTTAGGAGTAAATATTATGCTAGATCCATCCAATGTAAAGAAATGTTTAGAAGAAATTGGAATAGGATTTATGTTTGCTCAAAAATTCCATCCTGCTATGAAATTTGCAGGTCCACTTAGACCAGAAATTGGGATTAGAACTATATTCAATTTACTTGGACCTTTAACTAATCCTGCAAATGCAAAAAAGCAAATTATTGGTACTGTTAACGCTACTAATGCTGAAAAAATAGCAAAAGCGTTAAAAATATTGAATACAGAAAATTCAATAGTATTAAATTCTAATTCAGGAGCTGATGAAATAGATATTGAGGGTAATACCACTATTTTTCAAGTTACTAAAAATACATTAAAGAGAAGAAGAACTAGACCAGCAGATTTTGGATTACCTGAAGGTAAAAATACTCATCTTATATCAAATACCTCAAAGGAAAGTGCAAAAATTATTTCAGATATCTTCGATGGCTCAGGTTCAGATATTAATAGTTCAGCAGAAGAGATATCTAGAAGAAATTGTGTGATCATTAATTCTGCAGCAGCTATTTTTGTTTCTGGACTTTCTGATTCATTTCAAGATGCAGCTTTGGTTGCTACAGATTCAATTGATTCCGGTTCAGCAAAACTTAAACTCAATAATCTAATTGATATAACTACTAAAATGAAATAATGAGTAATAATATCCTAGAACAGATAGTAGCTAAAAGAATAAAATCTGTAGATATAGCACGCTCAAAGATCTCATTAAAAAATCTTTCAAAAAAGTGTCAACATTTACCTGAAACAATTAGCTTATACAAAAAGATTAGAAACTCTAGTCAAACTGCCTTAATTGCTGAAATGAAAAGATCTTCTCCTTCAGCGGGAGTTTTAGATTCACAATTAGACCCTTCAGAAAGAACTGAAACATATTGTAAAGCTGGTGCAAGTGCAATATCAGTATTAACTGAACAAGATTATTTTAAAGGTTCAATAAATGACTTAAAAATAGCTTCAAAAATTGCACATTCATATAATATTCCTGTCCTTAGAAAAGATTTTATTATTGATGAATATCAAATATATGAGGCAAGAGCTTCTGGAGCAGACGCAATTCTACTTATTATTGGGATTTTAGATGAAGAGTCTTATCAATTGTTCTATAATTTATCTCATGATTTACAAATGGATGTACTGGTAGAAGTATTTGATGATTCCGAATTAGAAAAAGCTCTAAAATTATCCCCAAAATTAATTGGAGTAAATAACAGGAATTTAAAAACCTTAGAAACAAACTTATCAGTATTTGAACATTTATCAACAAAAATACCTTCATCTATTTTAAAGGTAGCTGAAAGTGGAATGAAATCTGTTGAAGATATAAAAAAAATGTCAGATATAGGAGCAGATGCTGTTCTTGTGGGTGAAGCTTTAATGAAATCTGATTCAAAATTTGAAATGATTTCAAAAATTACAAAAAAACATGACTAAAATCAAAATTTGCGGAATAAAAACGATCGAAGCCTCTAAAATTGCAGCTAATGAAGGTGCGGATTATATAGGTTTGGTATTTGTTGACGGTGTCAGAAGAAAAATATCTATAAATAAAGCAATTGAAATTTCAAATTACATAAATAGTTTACGAGTTGCTCCTAAAATTGTTGGTTTATTTCAAAACCAACATCTTAATTATGTATTGGATATTATCAAGAATATAAATTTAGATTGTGTCCAACTATGTGGAAATGAAAATGAAGATTTTATCAGTAGTTTAAATGTGAAGATTTTCAAACAAATCAGAGTAAAAAATACAGATAAAAAAATAGAAATTGAATCAAAAATTAATAATCATTTAGATATGAATTTAGGTGTTATATTAGATACCTATAAAAAAGGATCTCCTGGAGGAACAGGAGAGAGTTTTGACTGGAACTTAATTTCAGGAATAGCAAGTAAAGAAAATACATTTTTAGGTGGTGGTCTAAATATAAACAATATAGAAAAAGCCATTAAAAACTTTACTCCATGGGGAGTAGATGTATCAACTGGAGTTGAATATAAAGGAGAAAAAAACATTAATTTAATTAGTTCATTTATAAAAAAAGTTAAATTTCTATAAATTTTTATGTCTGAAAAAATAAATGTAGCACAATTTGGAACAAAACATGGACACGCTCAAGGTGTCTTAGAGGTAATGAACTCCCATCCAGAAGTTAATGTTGTTGGAGTATGGGAACCAGATAAAAATAGAAAAGAATATCTAATAAGATCTAATGAAAAAATTTGGACTCAAATAAAGTGGTTTGATAATAATAAAAATATTTTAAATAATAAAAAAATACTTGCCGTAGCGTCAGAAGGATCTAATGCTGAAAGCCTCTCTCATACTGAAATGTTAATCCAAAATAATAAACATGTTTTTTATGATAAACCTGGTGGAGAAGATTTTAGTAGATTTAAAAAAGTTTTAAAACTAGCTGAAAAAAAAGACTTACATTTACAAATGGGATATATGTTTCGAAAACATGAAGGTTTTAAAAAGATTTCTGAATGGTGTAAGTCTGGTCTTTTAGGTAAAATTTTTCAAATTAGAGCACATATGTCAACTTGGATCCCTGATTATAACCCAGAAAACGAAAATACTTCGCGTGATGGAATTTCTATTCATCAAGGAGGTATTTTATTTGATCTGGCCGGTCATATGTTCGATCAAATTGTTTGGATTCTTGGAAGGCCAAATAAAATTACAAGTTTTTTACAAAATACAAATTCAATAAATAAAAACTTTAGCGACAATACTTTATCTGTATGTGAATATCCAGGAGCAATAGCTACAGTTGAAATATCTGCGTTAGAAATTCCTCCTCTTGCAAGGAGATTCGAAGTTTATGGCACTGAAGGTTCAGCCATAATGGAACCATTTGAACCTGTAAAAAATATCCGTTTATCACTAAAAAATTCTAATGAGAATTATAAAAAAGGGGTTTCTTATATAAACGTCAACAATACTCCAAGATACGTAGATACATTTAATTCGTTCATACAAAATATAAAAGGCAAAACTAAACCTCTACGAAATTATGAGCATGAATTGATTGTTCAAGAAACTTTACTCAGAGCTACAGGAAAAATTAAAAATCTACGACAGGATTAACAATACCTTGTTCTCGTAATTCCTTTAAGTCTGCTGAATTTGGCCAAGACACTTTTAATACATTAGCTCCTTTGAATGATGCTTTAGAAATATTCGCACCTCTTAATATACATCTATACATATTAGATTTATTTAAATTTGTATCTACTAAAATAGCATCACGACAATTAGCTCTATAAAGAATAGATGAAATCATAATTGATCGAGTCAAATTTGTTTTTATTAGCGAAGCTTGAGTAAAAATAGTCCCTTCTAAAATACTATCTGATAAATCTGAACCATTAAGTATCACTCTAGAAAAGTCCCATCCAGAAAAATTATTCCTTGATAAATCTAAATTTGATAAATCTAATCTTTCGGAAGGGTGTTTCATTTGCCAAATATCCATACCTTTTTTACCAGATTTAATTATTTTTTTTATTTCAGTATCATCCATTTGTAAATAAAGTATTGTAATGTTATTGCGAAATACAATTGAAACAATCATAATGTAGATTTATAAATAAGTGTAATTTTCTAAAAACTTTTAAAAAAATTTTTATTTTAAATCAAAAACTTTATAAGGAGAAATAGTATGGCTAATGAATCTGCTTCCGTGATTAAATTAATGAAAGAAAACGGTTGTGATATTTTAGATATAAAATTCACTGATCTACCTGGAACATGGCAGCATGTAGCAGTTCCAACTAGTGAAGTAACTGATGATTTATTTACAAAAGGAACAGGATTTGATGGATCTAGTATAAGAGGTTTTCAATCGATTGAAGAATCGGATATGTTACTAGTCCCTGATGCTAAAACAATTGCTGTAGATCCTTTCCAAGATGGAACCGTTACAGTAATTGCAGATATTAGAGACCCTAAAACAGGAGAAGATTATTCTAGGGACCCAAGAAATATTGCAAAAAAAGCAGCTGCGCACCTAAAATCCTCTGGTGTAGGAGATATATCTTACTGGGGACCTGAAGTAGAATTTTTTATTTTTGATTCTATTAAATTCAGCTATGGAGCAAACCATGGTTATCATGAAGTAGATTCAGATGAAGGAATTTGGAATTCTGGAGAAGATTCTATGTTAGATGGATTCACATTAAATACAGGAATGCGACCACGACATAAGGAAGGTTACTTTCCAGTATCTCCAGTTGATACCTTACATGATATGAGAAGTGAAATGGTAAGAATTTTAGTAAATGATTTTGGTATTCCTGTCGAGAAACACCACCATGAAGTTGCCACAGCAGGTCAAGGTGAAATAGATATAGTTTTCGATGAGTTATTAAAAACAGCTGATAGTGTTATGGCATACAAATATATAGTCAAAAATGTAGCTAAGAGACATGGTAAAGTAGCTACATTTATGCCAAAACCGATTTTTAATGATAATGGAACTGGTATGCATACACATCAATCTATTTGGAAAAATGGAAAAACTTTAATGGCAGGAAACGAATATGCAGGTTTATCTAAATTAGCCCTTAACTACATTGGAGGTTTGATTAAACACGGTAAATCACTTATGGCACTAGCTGCTCCAACAACCAATTCATACAAAAGATTAACTCCAGGATTTGAAGCACCAACAATATTAGCATTATCTGCTAGAAATAGATCTGCTGCATGTAGAATCCCAGTTTATTTTGACAACCCAAAAGCTAAAAGAGTTGAATTTAGATCTGCAGATGCTACATGTAACCCATACTTGACTTTTTCTGCAATGCTAATGGCCGGATTAGATGGTATAAAGAATGGTTATCTTCCAGGAGAGCCTCTAGAAGAAGATTTATTTGAACTTTCTTCTGAAGAATTATCTAAATTTCCTCAAGTTCCTGGATCTTTAGACGAAGCTCTAAATAGCTTAGAAAATGATCATGATTACTTACTTGAAGGTAATGTTTTTACTAAAGATGTTATTGAGTCATGGATTGACTATAAAAGAGAAAATGATGTTGTCCCAATTCAGTTAAGGCCTCATCCTTATGAATTTTATCTATCTTTTGATGCGTAAATAAATTTACCAGGAGTATACGAAAAATATGCTCCTGGTAATTGCTATAATTCTTGAATTAATTCAGTAAAGTTTATAGATTCTCTTTTTTTAAATTCAACATTAACTTTTAGTTTCTCTAATGTTTGATTTAATGTCTTTTCACCTTGAGGAACATCATTTTCAGAGAAGAAATTTTCTATATCGTTTGCCTGATCTTCTTCATCTAAAGTTGAAACAGGAGATATCATTCTCACAATAGAATTAGAAGGAAATTTTTCGTTAATTATACTCCAGTTATTCTTAATAAAATTCCATGCCATCCATCCATTATTTTGATTTCTAAGGCACCCAGCTAATATATATGGAGAATCTTGGGTTCTAATATCACCATTTATAGTTTTTTCTAATGTTAAGGATATTTCTTCTTGCCCCGGGAATAAACTAAGGGAATTTAAATATCTACGTTCAATTTGAGGGTTTTCTGCATTTAAATAACAATTAAAAAATATTTTATAATCAGATTTTTGTCCATTTGCTGCCACTATAGATGTGATAGCCGCCAAAATATTAGGATCATATGAATTTTCTTTTAAAATAAATGATTTATGAATTTCTTTTGAGATTTTTATTACTTCTTTATCATTCCCAATAAGACCTAATAAACGTATAAGTACTCCTCTTAATTCTTTATTCCTAGAATTATCTTTATTATTAACTTTCCATCCTAATTCAGAAAATTTAGGTTCCACGAGTTTTATAATTTGTTTTTGAAAAGTGCTTTTCGCTTTGTTATCAGTAATTTTTTCTAATTTATACAAACAAGCACTAACTAAAGTCCATACATCCATATCGGATTCTTCACTAAAATTTAATAAAAATTCATAAAAATTACTAACTGTTGTATTATTAGATAATAAAGAAGCCCATGTATCGTCTAAAACACTATAACGTTCTATAGGTGATAGATCTTTAAACATAATAGATCTTAAATAATTCAGTTGTTCTTTAGTATATGTAACTCTGTAAAAACCACTACCTCCTGAATTGAACATTAATGGATTTAAATCTTTCCTAATCTGATATTTTTCTGAAGCATTAGATAAAAGAATCTTACTTTCTTCCCCTTGAATATTTTTTATCAGTATTGGTATATCCCATAAAGTATTATCCGTAGATTGCAAATATGAAAATTTTTTTTGAGATAGAATAATTTCGTTTTGTTTAGAGTTTAAATCCATTTCAATCAAAGGATATCCTTTACTAAAAATCCACGATTGCATAATTTTAGAAATAGGAAGATTGGTAACATGTTCAATAGAATCCCATAAATCTTTCGTATCAGTATTAGAAAAACTATGTTTTTTTAAATAATGTCGAACACCATCTCTAAATTTATCTGGACCAATAAATTGCTCAAGCATCCTTAATACTGATCCTCCTTTTTCATAGGTTAAAAGATCGAACATTCCATCCGCATCTTTTGGTGAAATAACAGGATATTCAATTGGACGTGAATTTTCCAAAGAATCAACATCAAACGCCATTGATCTTTCTAAACTAAATTGGTCCCATCTATGCCAATCAGGATTGAATCTTTCAGAACAATATGTAGCCATAAAAGTAGCAAATGCTTCATTCAACCAAATTCCATTCCACCATTTCATGGTAACTAAATCTCCAAACCACATATGTGCAATTTCATGTGCGATAACATCCGCTATACGTAATAATTCTGACTCTGTTGCTTTGTTTTTATCAACAAGCAACAAAACTTCTCTGTAGGTTATACATCCTAGATTTTCCATTGCACCAAAAGCAAAATCTGGGATAGCAACCATGTCTAATTTTTGACCAGGATAATTAATATCATAATACGATGTAAATAATCGTAAAGCATGGGCTCCAGCATCAAGAGCATATTTAGTTAAATGACCTTTACCTTTTGGATAAATAATTCTTAATGGGACACCATCAACATCTAAGGGATCTGTTGCTTCAAAAGGGCCAACAATAAAAGCTACTAAGTATGTTGACATTTTAATAGTATTTTCAAATTCTATCCTGCGAATATCTGTAGAAATATTCTTTTCATTTTTAATTGGTGCATTTGAAACAACAAATTGATCTTTTTCAACCTCCATATTTATTTGAAATGTGGCTTTAAATGAAGGTTCGTCCCAACATGGAAATGCTCTTCTAGCATCAGTACTTTCAAATTGAGTCGTTGCAATTGTATGTTCAACACCTGAATCATCCTTAAATTTTGATCTGTAAAATCCATGAAGTAGATCATTTAATTTACCCGAAAATTCTATGTGTAATTTGTAAGAACCTTTCAAAGGGTTCATAAATTCAATATTCAGTCGTTCTTTTTCATTGTCTAAAGTAAACCTCTTTGGATGATTGTTATCTTCTTGCATACTTATAATTTCACAATTTTTTATGTCTAGTTCTAAGGCGTTTAATTCTACGTAATATGTTTCATTTTTAACGGATATATCAATATCCACAGTACCAATAAATTCCCCGGATTCTAAATTAGGTTTTAATAATAATTTATAATGAGAAGGAATTATATTTTCACTAAGGTTATAAGATTTTGTGCTCATATTTTTTCTTTCTAAACTAATTTAATTATATCTTGTATATCTCTAATTACTGGACAAATATTTTTTTTATCATACTGACTATATCTATCTATAAGTATAGTACTAATTCCTAGTGAAATAGCTGGTTGAATATCATTTTCAATTTGATCACCTACAAAAACAACATCATTAAAAGGTACTTTAGATATAGATATAATTTTTTTGAAAAAATTTATATCTGGTTTTCTAAATTTTAGATCTTTTGATGTAAATACAAAATCCATAATTCCTTCTAAATTAAATTTTTTTGAAATTTCTTTTGAAGTCTGGTCAATATTTGTAGCCAATCCAAGAAGAAATTTATCTTTTTTTAATTTCAATAAAACTTCTACCACATTCGGATATAAAACCATATCATATGGTTGCAAACTAATAATTTTCCAAATATCACTCGCTTCTTTTAACTTAACTTCAATGCCATCACCTTTTAATATGATCTGCTCATATTTAGAAAAAAAATGTTCCTTTTTTTTTGAATTTAGTCTACTAATCGGAGTAGTGGAATTTACCAAATCAAAAAATTTTTGTGCTTCAAAATAACCTCGATTAATTCCTTCCGTAGTCAATTTATATCCAAATTTAGAAACAACATTCTTTTGAATAACATCTCTAGATGGTGAGAAACATGCTAAAGTTCCGTATAGATCAAAAATAATTAACTTTTTATAACTTTTATTTATATTCATAAATTATTGTAGTTTCGGTAGATGCAGCTTCAGAAGAATAAACTTTTTTTAATCCTAAAGATTCCATTGTTTCAAATTTCAATATACCTACTTTAGTATAAATTCTTCTTTCTAATTCTCCAACTACAACATATTTAACTCTATATTTATCTAAGAATTCTATTGCCTTTTCTGTTGAACCAGTCAGATAAAAATTCTTAACATCAAATATTCTAGACTCAATAGATCTAGTATAATTTGCTCTTTGTTGTTTTTGATGCCAATCCCAACCTATCACTGCTGGTAATCCAGTGTTAATTGAAATTCTATTCCCCCACATATATAGATCTGTAACACCTTCAACAATAACAGGTGCCCCAGAAACATTTTGACGGAACCAATTTATTGTATTTAAATCATGATAAAGGCTCAAAGAATCCGTTTGCCCGGGATAACAATGGTTAGTACATAAAGCTTCATTCATATATTCGTTTCCATTTAGACTAGGATTAATATTGATAAAACGATCTGAATTCCTGGTTGGTATTGCATAAAATGAATAAATTACACCTGAAAATATAAAAAATAAAAATAAGCTAATCCAAATATACTTAAAAATATCATAAAACTTAAACTGCTTTAAAAGATCTCTTTTATAAAAAATATCCCCTAAAAAATAAACAGATGATAATCCAAATAAAATCCATGATTGTAGATAAAACTTAAATACCGTATTCATTCTACCTATATCACCTTTAATGGTAATTATTTCAACACCTATTGATATACATAAAGCTAAAAAAGTTAATGAAACAAAAAGGAATAAATATCTATTCCTGCCTGGTTGTCTAATATAACTTAGAACAGATATCATCACGAAAATTAATCCAAAAAATAATAAAAATATTAGTGTAATCCAATTGGAGAATATGAAAGTAAAAACTAAAAGTAATGAAATTACGATAAAAGATATTATAAGCAAATATTTTGTAATAAATTTAAATACAAAATCAATTGATATACTTCTATTTAAATTTTTTGGGGCATAGACTATATGATTAACCACTATCCAAGATAAAATACTAAAAATAAAGAAAAAATGTATCCCAATAAATCTCCATAAATCTGTTTGATATTTACTTATAACTATCCCATTGTTGAACAGTTCAAAATTATTATGAAATGGTAAAAAGAAAAGATAACTTATAGATGTAATAACAGATAAATCTATGATACTTTTCATAAATCTTTTTAATATATGACCATAACCAAACAATAATTCTCCCCCTAAGATCACAATGATAGAAAGAATAATTATTGTCGGGTAACTCCAAGTATTAGTTATCCAAATAACCCCAAACAATATACCTAATGTTAATAATCTAAAAATTTTTATATATCTATGCTCTAGAGTTCCAATAGATAAAAAATGAGAAAAAATCATCAATATTCCTGCTAAAGTAATTGGAATTACGAGTAAATGAGCATGCAAATCTGCAAATAAAAAAGTGAAAAATGGAAATTCTGTTATTTCAAATCCCATTGAAGAATGATCCATCATTCTAGAACTTCTCCAATAATCAAAACCTCTTATTTTTTCTCCAAAAATATAATCAGATACAATACCTCCAAATTGAAATAACCCATCAATATTCCCAAAAATCAATACAACAAAAATTCCAAATATGGATATAAACCATGGAAATTTTTTATACCATAAAGGACGTCCAATCGATCTTAAAAATAGAAAATGAAAATTTGAAAGTATCGAAAATACCATAATTGCAGAAAAAGAAAAAAAGATTGCAACAGCAAGGTTATAAGAAATTGAAGGAATAATACCAGTTAAGATAACTAAATTGGCTACCATAAATTGACCAAAATAATAATAATTCATATAACCACCTGAAAACCAAGGATCATACGGAGGTAATGAAGTGGTTTTTATAATTGCATTTAAATAAGCAAAATCCATCGGTTTTTCTCCACCTCTATATGGATGCCATAAATCAGGATTAAAAAATCTAATTAATAAAAACAATATAAATGTAACTAAAAAGATACTTTCCCATATTAGAATTTTTTTTCTCGATTCATATAACCACCTGATAGTTTCATAAAAACGAATACGTAAAAAAAACAAAGATACTAGCGTAAAAAATAAAATTGATAGACTGATTGAAATTAAACTAAATTGTATTATATCTAAACTAACAACTAGCCAAGTAAATGCTGATACTAATAATAAACCTAAAATTTTTGATAGTAGGTAGCCTTTATCTGGTAATTTCCAAAATAATATCATGACAAAAGGAAGAACTGATAAAGCTAAAATTTGTATAGCTAAATACCAAAACAAAATTAATAATAATATTGGAAAATTTTCACTAAAAAAAATTTTTTTTCCTTGCATTTCATTTAACCAATTCGCATTAGGATCAAAAATGTTTTTATTTTTAATTTGCTCATGAAACTTACCAACCTCTAATAATTCAAGTAGCTTTTCGCTACTAAAATTGCTAGTATTTTGGAAAATTAATACATGTGGATGATCATAAACATTGAAACTTTCATCTGCCCATCCTAAACCAGAAATAATGATACCTTCCTGATCATTATTAGTTTCTGGTATAACAAAATTAACTCTAGCTAAAGGATCTTCTATGTAGGTAATTCCTAAAAAGTTAGGATTTTTATAATGTTGAAAAACTAATTCATATCCTAGTTTTTCTTCAAATAATAATCTGTAATAATGTGAACTTATTGGATACCTATCTTCTAATCTAGGAATAGTTCCATATAATCTATTGGTAATTAATACTAAAAAATCTGATTCTTCAAGTTGATTTGTGATTTTTGAAAATTTTTTTATTGAATCCGGATTATACATTTCTAAACGCTCATTTAGTATTAATCCATTTACTGGTGGAAATCCTTCATCCCAATGTTCTTGTATAACTATATCTCCTTTTTTTGAATTTTCTTTAAGCCAATCAGATGCTACTACAGACGGATGAGGGGTGGAATATATGTTTATAAATGATAATGAATAATGAATAGTAAATAGTAAAACAAATAATAATGGAGTTATTTTTATAATTCGGTTATAAGAAAAAAAATTTTCACTAAAAATAACTAAAGATCTACTAGCAAAAATAAGTAGAAAGGGCACTATAGGTAACATATATCTTATAAACTTAACATCAAACCATCCTGTGATCAGAAAATATGGAATAACCCAAGATAAAATAATTATTTCAACTTTTCTTTTAGTCTTAAAAGCATTAAAAATTATGTGAATTAAGGAAAGCCAACATAATATACCTAAAATAGGACCTAATCCCCATTTTATTGATTGGATAATTTGATACCAGTATCTTGGTGTATCTATATATTGGCGCGTAAAGGGCCAGTCAACATTCATTCGAACCATGGAAGATTGTGTAAAAATATCTGAAAAATATCCTCTAATATCAAGAAACATGTAAGGTTGGACAAAAAGTAAAACCAAAAAGGTAGAAATCGCAAAAATTATTAATTTTTTTAATATTTCAATGTAATTAGGTATATTTTTAAATGATAAATTTCTTACCCCAAAAGAATTACCTGATATCACATGAGATAAGATAATAGGAATTATTAAAGGAGAGACAGAAAATTTGGTGGCAATTGCTAATCCAAAAAAAACACCAACCATAACAGAATCAATTACTCTAGAATATTTAATTACCCTAAGACAAAAATATATAGTAACAACAGATAAAGTTGTCATTAGAATATCCACTGCAAAAAAATGACTTAATTGTATATTTATTACTGAAAAAGTAGAAAAAATAGAGGCTATAATTGCTATTCTTCTAGAAAAATATTCTCGACATATTAAGTAAATAAATCCAATTGTGACTACATCAGAAATAGCCATAATAATACGACCAGGATATCTTAATTCATAAATATCTAACCCATTAAACGGAGATATTATATACGCCACAATTTTTAGTAAATAATGAGGTAAACTACCCCAATTAAAAGAGCCCGGGTGCAGAGGACTTAAATTAGGATTGAAAATATCTGTGAATTTTGACAACTCAGGAAAATGAATATTATTTACCTGCATTAGCAAAGCACGTTCATCTGGATGAAATAAGGTTCTATTATCCCAATTCAAACCATATAATCTTAGGAAAAAAGCAACAAAGGTAATTAAAATAAAAAACGTATATCCGCTAAAAAAAATTTTTTTATCTAATTTATACAAAAATTTAAAAACTTATACTAATCTGAAACTTATGAATAAATTTTACTTATAAAACTATTTATTTATTCAATTAAAATGATTATTTGAGTATAAAATTTATTTGAATATAGATACTAAAATAAAAAATTGTGAAAATTGACTAATATCTTAATCCCTATAAATTACAAAAAATCTGTTCTCCCAAATGGATTAAGAATTTTATCAAATGAACTCACTAACACGAATGGTGTTTCCATAAATTTCTTATTTGGAGCTGGATCTAGATATGAGCAAGAATTTTTATCAGGAGCTTCACATCTTTTTGAACACGTATTATTTAAAGGAACTAAAAATCGTCCTGACCCAAAAAAGATATCCTCGGAAATAGAAAATGTTGGAGGAATTATAAATGCTTTCACTGATAAAGAAATAACTGGCTATTGGAGTTTAATGCCTTTTTTGCATTATAAATCAGGTATAGAAGTAATTGCAGATATGATACAAAATTCTTTACTAAAGAATGAAGATATAGATAATGAGAAAAAAGTCATATATGAGGAAATTAAAGCCTCAATAGATTCCCCTGCTAGTAAAGTGCAAATGAATCTTGAATCGAAAATTTGGCCTAATCAGCCCATGGGTAGAGATATAGCTGGGACCGTTGAAAGCGTATCAAAAATTTCTAAAAAAGAAATGTTCGAATATTTAAAAAGTCAATACGTATCTTCAAATACAGTAATATCAATCGCTGGGAATATTATTCATGAAGATGTAGTGGATTTAATCGAAAAAAACATGCGAGATTTTCAAAAAAATAATATCCAAAAAATGTTCCCTTTTATTAATAATTTTAAAGGTCCCGAAATAATATATGAAAAAAGAGATACTCAACAAACAAATATCTCTTTAGGTTTTCAGGGAATTTCTTATCATAATAAAAATAGATTTGCATTATCTCTATTATCAGTAATACTTGGTGAATCAATGAGCAGTAGGTTATTCACTGAACTCAGAGAAAAAAGAGCTCTTGCATATGATATTCATAGTTCCTGTCAATATTTTTCAGATTGTGGAATATTTTCAATTGAAGCTGGAATAGCCCCTGAAAAATTATATGAAACTATAAAAATTATAATTTCAGAAGTTTCAAAAATAAGCCATGACCTTACACAAAAGGAAGTAGATGACTCTATAACTCTTTCTTTAGGAAGAATGATGCTTCGTATGGAAAATAGTAGATCTATAAGTAACTATCTAGGAACACAAGAATTATTAAAAAATCATATAGAAACTCCAGATGAAATTATAAAAAAAATAAAGTCAGTTTCTCTAAATGATATTAAAAAAATTTCCAATGACATAATCAACACCAAAAGTATGGTTTTATCTATTATAGGTCCAAAATGCAATGAGGAAGAAATTTATTCATTACTAAGATAAACTCCTGTATTTTTTTAAAATGGTTTAATCTTGTAAAAAATGGTTATTGTTTCTTGATATTAAATTCTTGTAACCTATACCTCATGTCAACTTTAAATAACATTCCATCCAATTTTATTTGGAACTCATCAACAATAAAATCCCTCAGAGTATATGCAGATATGTCTCAGACAGATCTAGCAAAAAGAGTAGGGGTAAGACAACAAACTATTAGTGAATGGGAAACAGAAACATATAGACCAAGAGGTGCTTCTGTTAAGATGTTAAATATGATAGCGGTAGATTTTGGATATGATTTCAGAGCAATTTCTGAAAATAATAACAACTCTAGTAATATCTTTGTAAAAGGAAGTCAAAATAATAAGGAACATTCTGAAATAAAGAAAAAATTTGAAAATAATGACAACCTTTGGTGGAAAACAATAAAACAGCCTAGCAGACAAAGGTCAGTAACATTTAAAGAATTCCCTATGTAAATTAGATAACATTTATCATGAAAAAAATTAATGAATCTTGTCTATTTTGTTCCATTGTTTCTGAAGAAATTCCTTCCCAAAAAATATATTCAGATGATAGTATTTATGCTTTCTACGATATTAATCCTGTTGCTAAAACTCATATTCTTGTAATTCCGAAAGAACATCTTATAAAGTTATCTGATTTAAAAAATTACGAAATATTAGGACAAATGATAAATACCGCAAGCCAATTAGCCAAAAAATTAAAGATTTCATCTTCAGGGTATCGATTAGTAATCAATCAAGGTAATGACGCCGGACAAGAAGTAGAACATTTACATTGCCATTTAATTGGTGGTAATAAGTTGTCATCTTTAAAATAGAAAAATCTTTTGAATACATTTTTCTCAAAAACTGCATATCACTGTTTTAAGTACCAAGAATATAGATTTTTTTGGATAGCTGCATTATTTTCAAATATTGGAATGTGGTCATTAGTATACGGAAGACTCTGGCTAATGAGAACATTAACGGATTCAGAGATAATGCTAGGTTTAATAATAACAGCAAATTTAGCTCCAATATTACTATTTTCGCTTTTTGGAGGAATAATATCTGATAAACATAATAGATTGCAAATTGTTCGTTCAACAAGATTACTTTTTGCTTTAGTAACATTAATAACAGGAATTCTTATCCAACAAAAATGGATAGAACCCTGGCATGTTATTTCATTATCCATTTTCACGGGAACTTTTCTAGCTATTGATATACCTGCAAGATCAGCTATGATTGCAAAGTTAATTCCCAAAAAAGATCTACCAGGTGGAATAGTTTTATATTCAATAATTTTTGGTGGTTCAGCTGTTTTAGGTCCACTAATTTTTGCTCCTATTGTTTCAATAATGGGATTAGAATATTTATTTTATATGATTGCATTAAGTTATATTTTTACTGTAATAACTTTATATAAAATGGATTCCTCTTTACATGTAACTAATCAGATAAAAGATATTAGTTATATACAAAGTCTTTATGAAGGATTTAGATATCTTGGAAGTAATAAAAACATACTTTTTATAATTATTTTAGGTATTGTAGTAGGTTTATTTAGTTCATCATTTGAGATTCTTCTACCAGTTTTTACAGATGAAATTTTTTATGGAGATTCAAGTACATATAGTAGACTGTTGTTGTTTTTAGGCCTTGGAGGATTATTTGGAACATTTGCATTAAGTCTTTCAGGAGCATATTTTAATAAATTAATATTTTTAATTTTTTCAACAATTTTATTTGGTTTTCTACTCATAATATTTTCAAATACTAATGATTTGTCATTTGCTATATTGATAATTCCATTTATAGGAATGGCTTCTGTTTGGAAAGGAACAATTAATACAACAATGGTCCAAACATTAGTTGAAGAAAACTTCAGAGGCAGAACAATGAGTATGCAACAATGGGCATGGGGATCAGCAGCATTAGGTGGTATTTTTACTGGGTTTTTGGCTCAAAATTATGGGGCACAAAAAACTTTAATTCTTTCTGGGATACTTATAATTTTTTCAGCTATATTTATAGGTTCTTTGTTATTAAAATTTTTAAAAAATAAGTAAATTCTTCAAATTAAATTTACTAATCATAAGTGAAATTGATGCAAACTGACTTTTACTATGTTAGCTTAACCAATGAAAGATATAAATTTACTATTAAAATTATTTTTATGTCTTTTTAGAAGCATAAAATTTAAATATAAAAAAGGAGAATACTCTTGCACCCTTTTAATTATGTCGCACCTAAAACTGTTGAAGAAGCTGTAAATGTTCTTGAGAAACATGCAGATAAAGCTAGGCCATTAGCCGGAGGTACCGATCTACTAGTACAAGCTAGAGGAAATAAATGGGATTTGGAAGCAGTTGTGGATGTAAAAAAAATACCTGAAGCTATGAAATTAGAAGCTTCAGATGACGGTTTGATAATAGGTTCTGGAGTTCCTTGTTATCAAATTTATGAAAATGAAGAAGTAAAAAAGCATTACGCAGGCATTGTAGATGGAGCTTTTATTATAGGAGGAATTCAAATTCAGTCTAGAGCAGCAATAGGTGGTAATTTATGTAATGCCGCCCCTTCTGGCGACGCTATATGCCCTTTAATTGTATATGGAGCAACAGCAAATATTGCTGGACCTAATGGAGAAAGAAAAATTGCTGTAGAAGATTTTTGCATTGGACCAGGTAAAACCGTCATTAAAAATGGTGAATTATTAGTAAGTATTTCGGTCCCTAAACCAGCAAAACGATCTGGTGCAGCCTATGAAAGATTTATACCTAGAAATGAAATGGATATTGCTGTAGCTGCAGTTGCAGTTTCAGTAGTAATTGACAATACCGGAGAAAATTTTGAATCTGTAAATATTGCACTTGCTTCAGTAGGACCAACACCAATTGTAGCTAGAAAAGCATCTGACTACCTAGCAGGTAAACCGATCAATGATGCATCTATTTCCGAAGCAGCTTCAATTGCAAAAGATGAAGCTTCACCTATATCGGATATGCGAGGAACAATTGAACATAGAAAACACCTTATTGAAGTTATAACAAATAGGATGATAAAAGAATCCGTAAAACGAGCTAGAGGATAAGAAATGACTACAAATATACATATAACTACTAAAATAAATAATCAACCGTATGAATTTTTAGCTCCATCTTACATGAGTCTACTAGATGCCCTAAGAGAAATAGTGGGGCTTACAGGAACTAAAGAAGGTTGTTTAGATGGTAACTGCGGAGCATGTACAGTAAATATTGATGGAAGAATTGTTGATTCTTGTTTAGTACTTGCTGCGGAAATTGATGGATGTGACGTACAGACAGTTGAAGGTTTGGCAACATCTGAAGGACTACATCCTCTTCAAAAAGCTTTTCTTGAAGAGGCTGCTCTTCAATGTGGAATTTGTACTCCAGGATTTTTGGTTGCGGCTAAAGGATTATTGGATAACGAACCGAATCCATCTGAACACAGAATTCGCCATTGGTTAGCAGGTAATCTTTGCAGATGTACAGGTTACGACAAAATTGTTAAAGCTGTTCAAAAAGCAGCTTCAGAAAGTTAAATCTAAAAAAAGGGAGAAGTTTAATGGTTCAAACATTTAAGCAACAATCTAATTTTAAAGTTATTGGTACTAGACCTGTAAGACATGATGGATTTGATAAGGTAACAGGTAGAGCAATATATGCAGGAGATGTTAAACTTCCTGGATTAATTTGGGGTGCTTTAGCACGAAGCCCTCATGCTCATGCCAAGATTAAATCCATAGATACTTCAGTAGCAGAAAAAATAGATGGTGTCCTTGCCATAATTACTAGTAAAGATATGCCTGAAACAGAAGATAAAATGATAGATTTAGGTGAAGGTGATGAAAATCCACGTTGGACTAGTAATAAACTAATGGCAGGTGATAAAGCTTTATATAAAGGTCATCCAGTTGCTGCAATTGCTGCCGTTGACAGGTACACTGCAGAGCAAGCTGCTACAAAAATTAAAGTCGAATATGAGATTTTAGAAGCTCATAATGATGTCGATTCAGCTTTAGAAAAAGATGCCACTATAATATTAGAAACTTTAGTTGGTGATGACTTAGGTGAAGAAGTTAAAAATACTAATATGGCAACTCATGAAAAACATGATTTTGGAGATGTTGATAAAGCTTTCACTGAAGCTGCATTTATTGAAGAAAATACATATACTATGCAAATGGTCCATCAAGGATATATTGAACCTCATATGGCTACAGCTTTTTGGGATGAGGAAGATAGGGTAAAAATTTGGACTGGTACACAAGGTGCATTTACAGCCAGAACAGCCCTTTCAGGATTACTAAAATTAGATGTTTCTAGAATTAAAGTTACTCCATGTGAAATTGGTGGTGGTTTTGGAGGAAAAATTCCTGTTTACCTAGAACCTATAGCAGCTTTACTTTCAAAAAAAACCGGAAGACCAGTTAAAATGGTGATGGAAAGAACAGCTGTATTTGAAACAACAGGTCCCACTCCAGGTGGAAAAGTTTGGGTAAAAATTGGTGCTGATAAAAACGGTAAGTTAATTGCAGCTGAATCTAAAATATGGTTTGAAGCAGGATGTAATCCTGGTTCGATGATTGGGCCTGCTGCACAATGTATTTATGCTCCTTATGATATCCCGAACACTAGAATCGATACATATGACGTAATTGTAAATAAGCCAAAAGTTGCTCCATATAGGGCACCTGGCTCTCCTCAAGTTGCTTTTGCTATGGAGTCTGCAGTCAACGATCTTTGTGAAAAAGCCGGATGGGATTCTATGGAATTCAGAATGAATAACGCATCAGATCAAGGTACTAGAAGGGGTGACGGTGTTAGGTTTTCAGTCATAGGAACAAAAGAAGTAATTAATGCTACTAAAAATTCTGAACACTGGAATTCTGATATAGGACAACCTGAAGAAGGTAAGGTAAGAGGTAGGGGTATCTCGCATGGTTATTGGTTTAATATTGGTCTGAAATCTTCAGTGAATCTAAATGTAAATAAAGATGGAACTGTAACTTTAATTGAGGGTTCAACAGACATAGGGGGATCAAGGTCCTCAATTAGTATGCAGGCTGCAGAAGTCTTAGGAATTCCTGCAGAAGATGTTAGACCTTCTATAGTTGATACTGATTCTGTTGGATATACCGACGTAACAGGAGGGTCAAGAACAACTTACGCTACAGGATTTGCTGCTTGGAAAGCTGCAAATAATCTTGTTTCAGAGCTAAAAAATCAAGTAGCTTTATATTTTGATCGTAAACTAGAAGACGTAAGTTTTGATTCTGGAGTTTTTACTGTAAAAACTGATACGGTAAACGAAAAACCTGAAAAGACAATTTCGTTTAAAGAATTAGCAGAAAAACTTTATGATTTTTGCGGTCCTGTCAATTCCGTTGGTAGTGTTGATTTAGAATCTGCAGGAGATGGATTTGGTATGCATATAGCTGATGTTGAAATTGATTTATCTACGGGCAAAACTGACGTAATTAGATATACTGCAGTTCAAGATGTAGGTAAAGCTATTCACCCTTCATATGTAGAAGGACAAATGCAAGGAGGGTCAGCACAAGGTATTGGCTGGGCCTTAAATGAAGAATATTATATGAAGGAAGAAGGAGGTATGGTCAATTCAAGTTTCTTGGATTATAGAATGCCCACATCTCTGGATTTACCAAATATTGAAACTATTCTTGTCGAAGTGCCAACACCTTTACACCCATATGGTGTTAGGGGGGTCGGAGAAGTTCCTATTTGCCCGCCTTTAGCAGCTATAGGTAATGCTTTAAAAGATGCATTGGATATAAGATTTACAGACTTGCCTATGAATCCAGCAAAGATTGTGAAGGCCCTAACAAAAAAATAAATATATGATATTTTTAAATCTTACTTAACTATTTAAGAATAATATTAATACAAGCTAATTAGCGAAAGGCAAAAAATTGGTTGAATTATTTGAAAATAAAGCAAATTATAAAGTAATTGGTACACGTCCAGTAAGGCATGATGGAGTAGATAAAGTTACAGGTAGAGCTGTATACGGTGCCGATGTAAAAGTTCCAGGTCTAATCTGGGGGGAAGTTTTAAGAAGCACTGAAGTTCATGCAAAAATTAAATCAATAGACACCTCTGCAGCAGAAAAATTTCCTGGTGTTATTGCTGTAATGACTCACGATGATTTAGCTACTCCTGGTAGGGACACTACTAGAAACGGCTTGAATGATGTAGACAGAGAATTTTTTAATATTATGGCAAAAGATAAAGTAATGTATAAAGGGCACGTAATAGCCGCAGTTGCTGCAATTGATAGAAATACCGCTCAAGAAGCTGTAAGAAAAATTAAAGTTGAGTATGAAAAACTACAACCTGTAACCAATGTAGATGATGCAGTTGCAAAAAATGCTCCAATCTTATTAGATGATTTAATTGGAGATCACTTAGGAGAAGATGTAAAAAATACAAATATTGCTACACATTTTAGACATGAATTTGGAAATGTAGAAGAAGGATTCGAATCTGCAGATTTAATCGTAGATAAAGAAGTTACTCTACAAATGGTACATCAAGGATACATAGAACCACACAATGCTACAGCTATTTGGAATGAAGACAACAAGGTTACAGTTTGGTCTAGTACTCAAGGTTCATTTGGTGTGAGAGATCAAACAGCTAAATTTATCGGTTTACCCCCTAGTAGTGTTAGGGTAAATTATAGTGAAATTGGAGGTGGATTTGGAGGCAAAACAAAAGTATATTTATCTCCAATAGCTGCAATTCTTTCAAAAAAATCCAACGGTCGTCCTGTGAAAATTGTCATGGATCGCCCATCAGTTTTTCAAGCTACGGGTCCAGCCCCTGGTGGTAAAGTCAGAGTTAAAATGGGTGTAACAAACGAAGGAAAAATTACAGCTGCTCATGCAACTATTCGTTATGAAGCTGGTGCATACCCTGGTAGTGCAGTAAATGCTGGAGCGATATGTATCTTTGCTTGTTATGAAATGCCTGCATCTAGAATAGATGGTTATGACATAGTCGTAAATAAACCTAAATCGGCTGCATATCGAGCTCCTGGATCTCCTCAAGCAGCCTTCGCTATAGAAACAGTAATTGATGAAATATGCGATCAAAAAGGATGGGATAAAATTCAGTTTCGTTTAGATAACGCAGCTAAAAAAGGCACCCGAAGAGGTGATGGTGTATTGTTAGAAAAGATCGGTTTTGAGGAATCTCTTCAAGCTGCTCAAAAATCAGAACATTGGAATTCAGATATAGGAAAATCAAAAGAAGGTAAATTAAGAGGAAGAGGTTTAGCTTGTGGGTATTGGATGAATGGTGGTGGTCTTTCTACCTGTGATCTTATGTTAACTGACGATGGAACAGTAATGATGAATGAAGGTTCTGCTGATATTGGTGGAACGAGAGCTTCTATTGCTATGCAATCTGCAGAAGTTCTAGGATTATCTGCGGAAGATATAAAACCAACCATTCCTGATACTGATTCAATTGGATATACAGGTATGACTGGAGGATCTAGAACAACATTTGCAACTGGTTATGCTGCATATTTAGCAGCTCAATCTATGGTTGATCAACTTAAATCTCGAGTAGCTATACTTTGGGAACTAAATGAAGATGATATAGATTTTAATGAAGGATTTTTTACTTCTAATGATCAAGAGTTGAAAATTTCTATAAAAGAATTATCAGGTAAATTAGAAAGCACTGGTGGTCCAGTCTCATCTACAGCATCTGTAAACATGGCTGCTGGAGGAAACGGATATGCCGTGCACATTTGCGATCTTGAAATTGATCCAGAAACTGGAAAAACTGATGTGGTTAGATATACTGCTATTCAAGATGTAGGAAAGGCAATCCATCCATCTTATGCAGAAGGACAAATTCAAGGTGGAGTTGTTCAAGGTATAGGTTGGGCTTTAAATGAAGAATATTATCTACATCCAGATGGATCTATGGCAAATCATTCTTTTCTTGATTATCGTATGCCTACTTGTTTAGACATGCCTATGATAGAAACAATAATGGTTGAAGTGCCTAATCCTAATCATCCTTATGGGGTCAGAGGTGTAGGAGAAGTAACATTAGCTCCTCCAATAGCAGCCGCGTCTAATGCTGTAAAAGATGCTACAAATAAAAGAATTCTCGAACAGCCAATCAAACCTAGCAGAATATTAAAAGCTATACGTGATTAAATATCAAAAATTAACATAAAATCTAAGGTGAATTTTGGCAAGAGTATTTATACCATTTCAACTTCGAAAATTAGCTGAAGGAAAATCTGAAGTAGAAGTTTCCGCTAATACTTTGGGTGAATTAATTGATAAATTAGATGAAATGTTCCCTGGAATTAAAGATAAGTTAGTTGAAGAAGAAAAAATTAAGCCTGGATTATCTGCTGTTGTCGGTTACGTTGCTACAAGACAAGGGTTAAGACAAAAACTAGAACCAGATATTGAAGTTCATTTTGTTCCAGCAGTATCAGGTGGTTGATTATAAGGGTTAGTATATATTGAATCCAAAAAATAAAGTTACTCTTGTAACAGGATCAGGAAAAAGAATTGGTAAGCACATAGCAATATCATTAGCCAAAACAGGATCAAAAATCATTATTCATTATAATGAATCAGAAGAAGAAGCATTGGAGACTGTAGAAATTATAAATTCTAACGGTGGATCAGCTTATCCAATTAAAGCAAATCTAGAGTATAGTAATGAAATCTTTATGATGGTAGATTCTATTAAAAAAAAATATGGTAGTTTAGACATCATAATTAATAATGCATCTAAATTTAATAAAGATACTGTTGAAAATATTGAAATCACTGAATGGGATAAAATGATGGCCATAAATTTTAAAGCCCCTTTTATACTTGCACATTTAATGTATAAAAATTTCAATAAAAAAAATATCGGAAAAATAATAAATATTGGAGATTGGAGAACAGCAAGAAAAAATAGATTTTCGTATGGAGTTAGTAAATCAGCATTATCTGGTCTTACTAAATCATTAGCCATTTCTATGGCTCCAAATATTCAAGTAAATGAAATTGCACTAGGTGCAATATTATCTCCATCAGATTCAAAAACTAAGGTAAAAATTAATCTTGGTCCGTCTAATAGACCAGGTACATTAGATGAAGTATATTCTACTGTAATTAGTCTCATAACTAATGACTTTATTACTGGAGAAAAAATACTCCTTGACGGCGGATTACATTTACAATAATACAAAAAAATGAATACCCTAAATGACAAAATATTAATTGATAACTTAGAGTTATTTTGTATAGTCGGAATTAATGATTGGGAAAGAATAACACCACAAAAAATAATTATAGACTTAAAAATTGAAACAAACTTAAATTCATCTATTAAAACTGATGATATTTCAAAAACTGTAAACTATAGAACTATTGTAAAAAAAATTATACAAATAATTGGAAATTCTGAATACAAATTAATAGAATCTATCGCAGGAAAAATTTGTGAAATTTGTTTTGAAGAAAAAAATATTTTTGCTGTTCAAATATCGGTATACAAACCTGGAGCCGTAAGAAACACTAAATCAGTTGGAGTTAGTATTCGACGAGAAAAAAACAATCCAAATATCTAATTTCGAATGCAAATCAATAATATAGAAAAATTATTTTACGACCTAAAACAACAAGGTTTTTTTAATTCCGCTAGTTTATCAATAAAAATTAAAAATACACCGCAAATTAACATAGAATATATCTCAGAAGAAGTCGTTAATCCATTATTTCCAATTATGTCCATTAGCAAAACTTTAACAGCCTCAATACTATGGAGGTATTATATTAAAGGCTATCTAAAATGGAGTGATCCTATAATTAAGTTTTGGCCCGAATTTGGAAGAAAAGGAAAAGACAAAACCACTATCAAACAAATACTTTCTCATACTGCCGGAATACCTTATCATAATACTTTAAATGAAAAAGATTATGCAGATTGGGGAAGAATTTCAGAATGGATTGAAGATCTAGAACCAGAATATAAACCAGGAGAAAGAATACAGTATCATTCACTTACTTATGGATGGGTAATTGGAGAAATAATTAATAGAATCTCTGGGAAGAGTTTTGAAGAAGTTTTCGATGAAGAAGTTGCTAAACCTTTAAATTTACGTGATACTATGTTTGTGATTCCAGATAAAAAAATTAAAAATATCTTACCTTTACAGGCTGGAGAAAATTTTGAAGACCTTTTACTAATTGAACAAATTTCAGACATACAAAAATATAAAATAATACTTCCTGCTGCTTCTGCATTAAGTACCTCTAAAGATATCTGTAAATTTTTCTCTTCACTATCATTAAACAATAACTCTGAAGAATGGCTTCCAAAAAAATTTATTTCTAGTCTTTGTTTATCTCATGCTGAAGGCATTGATATTTTTGGTAAATATCATCGTATAGGACTAGGAATTATGTTACCTACAGGAATAAATAATAAATATGGAGCTCCAAGAAATAATAAAACTATTGGACACGGTGGGATGGGTATTGCAACTGCATGGAAAGATATCGATAATGAAATTTCAGTAGCTTTTCTTACCACAACAATTCAACCTGAAAAACTTAAGGATGAAATCCATTCACAATTCTTTAAAAATATTAGATCTTGTATTTCATAGAATTATTAAGTTTGATTATTATTTAACCAATTAAAATTATGAAAGATAGATTTTTTGCACTCACTATAGTAGGTGGTAAAGGTAAACGCCTTATGCCTCTAACTGAAAAAAAACCAAAACCACTTATAAAAATTAACGGAAAACCAATTGTTGAACATCAAATTAATTGGATGAAATCTCAAGGAATCACTGATGTGTTATTTTTATGTGGGTATAAAGGAAAATTAATTTCAGATTATTTTGGAAATGGAAGAAAATTTGGAATAAATGCTCATTATTCTTTTGAAGAAAAGCCCCTTGGTCGCGGAGGAGCAATAAAAAATGCAATTAATAAAATACCAAAAGAAATAAACCAATTTCTCGTAACTAATGGAGATGTCTTAACTACACAATCGTTAAAACCAATATTGAATCTACATAATAATAGTGCTTCGTTAGCAACAGTAATGACTGTGCCCTATCCTAATCAATATGGTTTAGTTGAAATAGAAAAAAATGGTACCATTCATTCGTTTAATGAAAAAACTAAAATTCCTTTTTATATAAATAGTGGAATTTATTATTTTGAAAAATCTATTCACAATTCTTTACCAAAAATAGGAGACCATGAAATTCTAACTTTTCCAGATTTAGTTAAAAGAAACAAAATTTCTGGTTATATATCTAAATCATTCTGGACAAGTATAGAATCTCATAAAGAATTGGATGAGGTTGAAAAAAAATTACAATCTGGAAATATTACTTTCTAGGTCGTTTTTTATATGTCTACGAATTTTAATTAAAATCATCTCTAAAGATTCCAGACTTGAATTGAACGTGATATCATATATTGACGGATCTGTTGGATTTACCCCTATTGAATCCATAAAAAATTCGTATTGTAATTTTTCTTGTCTTCTAATAGATTCACTTGCTTGTTTTATGTTTTTTATACCTTCAATTTTTCTTATCCTATTCAATCTATCCATCCAATTAGCGAAAATACCAACCTTAATATCAACATGTGAATCTAGGGTAATTAAAGCGGCTCTATGAACTATAACAGTATTACGTTTTTTTAAAATATCAGAATGATTTTTATGAGAATATCTAAAATCTTTTGGACCATTCTCATCCCAAGTTAAAAATGCCATTAATTCGTCAGCAGAATAATAATTAGGATCTGCAGCAATATTTCCTAATGTAATTTCATTTAAGAATTTTTCAAAAAAATTAATAATATTTTGTTTGAGATTTCCATTATACTCATTATCTATTTCAATTTTATTTGCAGGTAGAACCATACGGTCAATATAATTCAAATTAAACATTTTTGATAAATTTTTACCTAATTCATAACCTCCTGCGCCAATATGTCCATCAATACTAATTATCGTCATATTATTTTTCTCTATTAGTATTAGATTGAAAAGGTACTCTATGAAGCTCTAAATCTTCATCCATAAATTCTAATGATGTTCTAAAAAGATTCCATAAAGATTTTGATTTTTCATTTAGAGGATGATGCTCAGGATCAAAGATCCATCTTGTTACGCTAACCTGAACTATCCCGAAAAACATCATTGAAGCAGATTCGGGTTCTACAGTTCTGTCAATTTCACCTTTTTTTATCCCCAAATAAATTAAATCCTCTATTATCTTAAGATATGACCTAACCAGATTGTTTCCTGCTTGTCTTATTTCCTGACTTTCAAATTCTGATGCTTGCAAAATAACTATAAATGATAATCCTTTTCTCAATTCAATTGAAGAATAATGAAGATTTAGTATTTTTTCTAAATCATCAATAGAATTTCCATCAGAATTTATTGAAGATTTGATTGTTTCAATTAACTTTTCATTAACTTCTTTAATTAAATTTATAACTACATCATCCCTAGAATTAAAATGTCTATAAAGTGCAGCTTCAGTTATTCCAGCCTTTTTTGTAAGCTTACGAATAGTTAAATTATGAACACCACCCTCCGAAACTAATTCCTTTGCTATTTCAATAATTTGTTTTTGTCTATCTATATGTTTTAATCTTTTTTTATTCATAAAATTAAATATGTTAGTTAACGTTCACTAACATATTTATCAGAAAATATAATAAAAATAAAGGTGATTGAAAATTATCTGAATTTTTTATTTGTTACTCTACAGGTAAATCTGGTTTCTCAAGATATTGAAATAACGAACTATTTGGATCAAGTATTAATGATGTTTCTGAATCCACTATTACCCTGTATGCTTCTAAAGATCGCCTGAAATTATAGAATTCGGGATTCGTATTAAGTGCTTCAGCTAAAATATTAATTGCTTCTTTTTCAGCATTTCCTCTAGTCTCCTCCGCTTCACCATTTGCAGTCTCTAGTATAATTTGTACCTGCTTATCTACATCTGCTCGTATTTCTGCATCTCTTTGAGCGCCTTCAGCACGTAATCCTTTTGCTATTCTTTCTCTTTCTGCTTCCATACGTGCAAAAACACTTTGAGAAATATCAGCAGGGAAATCTGCACGCTTGATCCTAACATCAACTATTTCAATTCCATATTTCTCTTTTAATGGAATATAATAATCTATCTCTGTATTTTGTAAAATTTCAGGACTAGGCGAAACTTCTAATTCTCTTATTTCTTCCTGTGTAGCCGCTCTTCCTCTAATAGATCTACCTTCTTCATTTTTTTCCGTAATAACAATAGTGACCATATCAGAAACAATTCCACCATATTCATTGATAGCTTCTGCTCTGGTTATCTCTGACCTATTACTTCCTAAAGTTACTTGAAGCATAATATCTTCTCGTTTTTGAGAAATAACTTCTTCTTGTAAATCTAAAGCAACTTCACCTCTTAATTGGGCATTAACTATATCACCCACTCTTGCATCTGCCTGTAACTGATCCCTTAATGTTCGATAAAATTTTAAAGGATCTGTAATTCTGTATCTTGCATATGAATCAATTAATAAATTCCGTTTATCGGAAGTAAGCAAAGAAGCAACCTGAACGTCAACCCGTAATAATTTTTTATTAAATTTCGTAACAGATTCTATGAATGGAGTCTTCATTTGTAACCCAGGAGATGTATGACTTCTTTGATATGCTCCTAATCTAATTACAATAGCTGTTTCTGTTTCGTCAACTGTAAAAAATACTTGTGAAATCAATACAAAAATAGCAGCGACCACGATAATTATTGGAAATAAAAGTTTACCCATTTAATTTCCTCCAATCTCGTTGTTATTATCTAAAGGTAAAAATGGAAGAACACCAGAATCATCTAAAATAAATTTCTTAACTCCAGGTAAAATTTCTTCCATTGCTTCTAAATATAATCTATTCCTAGTCACCTCTGGAGAAGATTCATATCCTTCTAAAATAGCTTTAAAACCATCCGCCTCACCTCTAGCTTTAGCTATCCTACCATCCCTAAAACCCTGTGCAGCCTCAGTAATTTTTGCTGCTTCACCTACTGCTCTTGGTATACGATCTGCTTGATAAGCTTGAGCTTGATTAACAATTCTATCTCTATCTTCTCTAGCTTTAACTACATCTTCAAAAGCCGATTGAACCTCTTGAGGTGGGTTAACATTTTGTAGTAATAACTGCTGTATCTGTAAACCAGTAAGATATTCCATTGTCAATTGTTGCATTTTAACTAAAACTTCCGCCTGTACCTGTTCTTTTTCTGTCGTTAATACATCATCAATATTTCTAGAACCAACAACTTGCCTTAATGCTGTTTCAGTAATGTCTCTCAAAGTTTTTCCATCTGGAGAACCTGGCGTTATACCTCTCTCTATATCACCTGGGTCATCAACAGAAAACAAATAATCCTTTAAACTTGAAATACGATACTGAACCACTGCCTGTACATCCACTATATTTTCGTCTCCAGTTATCATGAGTGATTCTACAGGTATAGACTGGGCAATTGTAAATCCATCTGGACCTGATCTAAAACCTAACTCTAGCCTTCTAGTAGTAGTTACAGAAACTACGTCTCTTTTACCAACAGGGGAAGGATAATGCCAATGAAAACCTTCATTAACTGTTCCAATATATTTACCAAATACACGTTTTGCTGCTTGCTCATCGGGTCCAACTGTAAAAAAACCTGTAGCAGCCCAAAAAATCGCTAAAATAACTAATATAAAAAGAAAAAATATTGGTGAGCCTTTACCTAATCCAGGAATTTTGGGCATTGACCCCTTAAGTTTATCTAATACCTCATCGATATTAACTTGTTCTTCGTTATTTTGTTTAGGTGGTCGATACATGACGAAATCTAATAAATATTTTATATTATTCAATATCTATAGTAACTATAATATACTAAATTTTATAGTTAAAAATTAACTAAATATGGTCTTAATCTTCAATGATTTAATAATAACTTAAACTCTTCATAAGTTGAAATGTTTTTTATTTCATTAACTAATTCACCTATATTCAATCTCTTTTTTCTAAGATCTTGTAATTGTTGATAAATAGGACTAATAGATTGAGGAGAATCTGCGTATGATCCATAAAAAGCAAAATAAGCTTGATTAATTTTTCTAATATTGTACCCATTTTTATTTAAATCTAATCTTCGATCCTCCATATATTTTTCTGCTTCAATGATTTTACCTTCTAAAAGTAATTCTTCAGTTTTAATTCTTGTTTTTTGCATATGTTTATTGTAAGAAAATACAGGTTCTTTTTTTTCTTGATCATCATTTCCTTCAGAAGTTATATTATCTGTATTATTATCTTTATCAGTAATTTTTAGATACATCTCTAAGGCTAATTCTTTACCAAACATATTTGCCAATGTTTCATTAATAGTTAGCATTTGGCCATCTGAAAAATATGCACGTCCAAGAGGAAAAAAAATCAAGTAAGAATGTAACCATTCATGCGAAACAGTTTCCAGTAAATTTAACAAACTAACATTGGAAGGTACAATAGATGGATAAGTGGCCAATCCACCTGTTTGTAATACTACTGCAGATAAATTTTTGTTTTTAGTAATTGAATCTTCGATTAAAGACATCTCTTCAGTTAAAATTGAAGAATTTATCAACTCTTCATCCAATCTAAGAATTTTATCTCTAGGTGAAACTACTAATAATTTTGGTGGAGAATCTATCCTAAAATCTACAGGCGGCCAAACAAAAATATCTTTAATTGATAATTTTTGAATTCTTATCTGTTCTGTTAACAACGATTCAATATAGCCCTCTACTCTGTTGCGTATTAAATTTTTTTGTTTGATTAAATTTTCTAATTCTTTCTCATAATTATTTATTTCAATATTATTTTTGAAATCATTCGATCTAGCTACAGACAATTTAAATTCTGTTTCATTAATTTTTTTTGATATAGTCTCTAATTCATACACTAAACTCTTTGTATTTTTTATATAAGTTTCATTTCTTTTTCTGAATAAATTTCCACTAGTAATTTCATATACTAATTTAGATGGTATATGTTCTAATTCCCATAAAAAAATATTGAATCTATAACCGTTGGTTTCATTAAATTTACTATATGATATATGCCCAGAAGCAATTACGATGGTTAATATAAATAATAAAAAGGTTATTAATAATTTATTATTTTTTACTATTTTGTGATTCCCAAATAGTTTCATATTTATCACCAAAAAGCATTTCCAGTAAATCTTCTTCTTGAATGAGTACTAATTCTTTGTATGCCTTAATTACATCATTAATTGCTGTTTGATTTTTTAATTTAACTATTTCATCAAGCAGATGTTTCCATAGGCCGGAAGATTTTAGTACCTGTACATAACCCACCCAAGGTACAACAACAATCTCTTTAGCTTTAGGAAAAGATGGTCTTAAATTTTTTATTGTTTCTATTCTTTCTGAAATAGAATTAGTCATAGGCATAATTTTAATCATAGGTCCCGTGTTAGATGTGGTGCGTAAATCCATGACTAACGATCTTCCTAATTTTGGAAAAAAAACCGTTATTACATCAGAATTCTTAATATATTTAAATACTTCATTTATTTCCTCTCCATATCCAACTTCCATAATTTACCTCCAATAAAGATTATTTTAAGCTTAAATCTTCTATAGAAGAAATAAAAGATTTAATTATTTGATTCCAATCACCTATTACGCCAAATCTTGCAACATTAAAAATATTGGCATCCTTATCATTATTAATAGCCACTATATTTTTTGACATTGAACAACCTGCTAAGTGTTGACTAGCTCCTGAAATTCCCACTGATATATATAAATCAGGTGTTACGGTTTTTCCTGTTAATCCTATTTGTAAGGAATGATCTATCCAGCCAGCATCACATGCAGCTCGAGAAGCACCTAAAGCTCCTCCTAATAAATTTGCTAACTTCTTAAGTTCTTCAAAAGCAATTTCATTTCCTAAACCTCTACCACCACTGACAATAATTTTAGCATCCTCAAGTTTAATTTCTTCTAAACTATCATTAGAATATTCTTCTATCATTTTAGCTGGATGCGGTTCATTAAATTGTATATCTATTTCTTCAATCGCTGCAATTTTATTATTACTAATATCATCTAAATTCTGTAATCCAGACCTAATTGAAAAAACAGGTGAAATATTTGTAGATACCTGATACTCAGCAATTGCCACTCCACCATATATAGGTCTTTCAATTAAAAATAAATCTTCTTTTAAAGAAATACCTGTACAATCGGAAAGATATTTCTTTTTGTTTCTAAATGCAACTCTAGGTGCTACCACTGAGCCATACTCTGATTTGGAAAATAATATTAGATTAAAATCTTTGGAGTTCAAAAATACAGACAATGCATAAGTATCTATATCATAAATTCCGCGGTCAATATCTAAAGAAGGAATTTTAAGTAAATATATAAAATCAACGGGTAAAATCTTAATCTCATCTAAAGGAACATTATCTTGACTAGATGTACATAAAACTAAACTAGTCCGATCAGATAATTTGTCAGATATTTTTAATAGATCAAAAGAATTTTCACTCAGTTTTCCATCTTTAATCTCACCTACAACTAAAGTATTTATCATTTTAAATTAAACCTTCTTCTTTAAGTCGCATAGCTAAATTTCGTCCTAACTCAGATTCGTCATCTCCTTTTATATATTCTGTATCCAAATTTATCTTAGGAATAAATACTTTAGTTAAATTTATTTCTTTTTCAGAAGGTGGTTCAATTTCTAAATCATTAATAGTAATTATTTTCGGTTGCTTTTTTGTAGCAGTCATTATCCCTCGCAAATTTGGATATCTTGGCTCTCCAATTTCATTTGAAACTGTGACTACACAGGGTGATTTTGATTCAATAAATTGATATCCAGAAGGTATAACTCGTTTAATTCTTAAAATACTATCTATTATTTTAATATCACTAGCATAGGTAATAATAGGTAACCTAAGTCTTTCAGCAATACCAATTGGAACATGTCCATTATCAAAATCAGAAGCATGTCGTCCAGCCAAAATAATATCAAAATTTCCAATTTTATTTATAGCTTTCGATAATACCTCAACAGTAAATGATGAATCACAAGAAATCAATGATTCATTTTCAATCAAAATTAAATTATCAGCGCCCATTGAAAGTGTTTTTTTTATGACTTCATTTACAAAATTAAATCCTGCCATAATAACAGTTATGTTCACTTCATGCCCTTCATCTCTAAGTCTTAATGCAGCTTCAGTGGCATTAAGATCAAATCCATTAATAATAGGAGCACTGTTATCCTCAATCTCCAAATTATTTGAATCAGCATTTATCTTAAATAAATGAGATGGGGTTTCACTATCTAGTACTTGTTTAGCTAAAACTGCTATTTCTATAGTCATGTGATTAATATTATAAGAGTATACCTAGAGATAAGATATGATTAATTTTTAATAATTCTAAAAGATATTATTTTAATTATAAAACTAAATTTATAATTATTTTTAACAATCATTATGAAATATATTAACCAAGCACTTGAAATATCCGGTATAGAACCAAAAGCTTCTATTTTAGAAGGTTTTGATAAATATTCTGAAATGATTTTAAATTATTCAAAAAAATTTAATTTAACTGCCTTTAAAGATCAAAAGCAAATTACAGAAGAATTAATTATCAGATCATTAAGGATTACAAAAAACTTTGGAGGTAATGTAAATCCTGGTAATTGGTTCAATGAAAAAAAATTAATAGATATTGGAACCGGCGCAGGAATTCCTGGTATTCCACTTAAGATTATATTTCCTGAACTATCTATAACTTTATTAGATTCAAATAAAAAAAAATGTTACTTTTTGGAAGAAGTAATTAAGGACCTAGATCTAAAAAAAATTGATGTTATTAATGCTAGAGCTGAAGATCTGGCACATGATCATAAGCATAGAGAAAAATATGATATAGTTACAGCTAGAGCTTTAGCTCCTTTAACAACGTTATCCGAACTATGTGTCCCTTTTATTTCAATAGGAGGTACAGGTATATTTCCAAAAGGAGATAATGTACAAAAAGAAATAAATGATTCAAAAAAATTTATAGAATTTTTAGGGTGTGCCCCTCCATTATATAAAATTGTTGAATCTCCAGGATTTTCTCCAAAAGATATTATATTGTATATAATGAAAATAGAAAAAACTTCAAATAAATTCCCTAGAAAATCTGGTATACCTTCTAAAAGACCCTATAAACTTTAGATGTTTTTTTATGTTTAGAAATAATAATCGCCCAAAATTACTTAGACAAAAAAGTTTTTTTTCCAGAACTACAATCTTCGTTTCAATCGGAGGAATATTATTATTAATCTTTATTTTTAAAAATTTTCTTGATGTAAGATGGTATGAAGTTATAACAAATTTAAAATCAGTAAATTTACAACTTTTTTTTCTCGCATTTCTTTCTTATTACCTAAGTTTTATTGTGAGAGGATATAGGTGGAAGTTAATTTGTAAATCTGCAATCCCCAATAATGATAAAAATTTACCTAATATTTTATCTTTTTCCGGAATTATACTTATGGGCTGGTTTGCTAATTCTATTGCATTTATGCGTTTAGGTGATGCTTATAGAGGTTGGATATTATCAAAAGAAATTAATAAATCCAGTTTCTCTACATTAATAGGAACGGTTATTGCTGAAAGAGTACAAGATATTTTAGTAATAATATTCATATTATTATTTTCCATTTTCTTTATACAAAGATCTAATGAAATAGATCTCCCAAGCTGGATTTTTTTAGTTAGTGTTACACTCTTAATTATAGTAATTACCGGGATTTCATTTCTTAAGAAATCTGGATCTTATTTAGAAAAACTTCTACCACCAAAAATCAGAACCTTATATTCAAAAATATATAAATCAATTTTGAGTGGTTTTTCTATCCGAAATTTACCTACCCAATTTCTATTAGGTTGCATAGGATGGATTCTTGAAATACTTAGATTCTATTTTGTAGCTGAATCAATGAATATAGATATCTCCATATGGATTATAGTATTAACGACTTTAACTTCCTCTATTCTCACTACAATTCCTACTCCAGGGGGGTTTGGTTTTGTTGAGAGTGGAATGGCAGCCTTGCTTATTTTATTTGGGTTGCCTGATTTAGCCGCTGTTTCATTAGTTACTATAGATAGAATTATTTCATGGCTTAGTGTAATAGTTTTTGGAGGTTTATTATTTTCATTTTGGCACATAATTAAAAGACCTATATTTTTTTTTAAAAAATAATTTGGGGCTGTAGCTCAGCTGGGAGAGCGCTTCGCTGGCAGCGAAGAGGTCGGGGGTTCAATCCCCCCCAGCTCCACCAATATAATTAAATATTTAAAAATTTTTGGATTAGAATAATAAAAATATTAAAAAAAGGAAACTAATCTTGTTAAATCCTAAAAATTATCTTCCAAATCTAGAATTAGATTATAGAACTAATGAATTAATTGATACTGTTTCAATTTACAGAGACGAATGGGGTATTCCTCATATAGATGCAAAAAATCAAAATGATTTATTTTTTGCTCAAGGCTTTGTAACTGCTCAAGATCGATTATTCCAAATGGATTTGGATAGATTAAGATGTTTAGGAAGATCTTCAGAATATTTAGGAGAAAGAGCCCTAACAAATGATGAATTAAATTTGAAAAGAGACTTCATTTCCGTAGCTAAAGGAGATTTAGAAAAAGCATCAACAGATTCAAAAAATATGCTTAAAAATTTTACTAAAGGAATAAATTATTATATTACTAATTTAAATACTCTTCCTATTGAATACCATCTACTAAAAAAAGAACCTGAAGAATGGAACGATTTACATAGTATTTTAGTCTATAAAATTAGAAATTCAGCAGAAGGAACATTTAACACAAAATTATTCTATTCAAAATTGGCAAAAAGCATTGGAGGCATTAAGGCTGCAAAATTAACTACTGGTTATCTGCCTGGTGCGCTTTTAACTATTCCTCCTGGGAAAACTTATTCTGGATTAATAGAAAATGCTATAAATGAACTTACAGAAGCTGCAAAAAATTATTCAACTATTGGTGATATAGATGGGGAATCAAATGGATGGGCAATTTCTGGAAAAAAAACCTATTCAGGTTTCCCTTTAGTGGCAGGTGATTCACATAGAGCTTTAGATACTCCAAATGTTTACTATCAAATTCACCTTAAGTGTGAAGATTTTGAAAGTATAGGTTTTACTATACCTGGCTATCCAGGAATTTTACATTTTGCTCATAACCAAAAGGTTGCATGGGGAATGACACATGGTGGTGGTGACACTCAAGATTTATTTTTGGAAAAACTTAGAATTAAAGATAAAAAGATTCAATTTTATAATGATGGTAAATGGATAAATGCCAACCATTTTACGTCAAAAATTTCTCCTAGAAATGGTCAAGTTAAAAAAGTTAGAATTATTAAAACAAAAAATGGCAATATAATTTTTGGTTCTCCGGAAAAAAAATATGGAATTTCTTTATCTGATCCCGGTGGATCAGATAAAGGAACATACTGGATTAATTCTGCTTTCAATGCAATGAAATCAGAATCTGCAGATGATTTGGAATCTGCATTTAATGCTTGGACTGATAGAACTAATAATTATCCATATGCTGATATTAAAAAAAATTTTGGATATAAATTTGCTGGATCTGTTCCGGTCAGAAATTCACAACACCAATGGGGAATTGTAAAAGGATGGGAAAAAAAGTATTTTGTAAAAGGTGAAATACCAAGAGATAAATTACCTTCAATTAGAAATCCAAAAAATAAATGGGTTGTTACTTGTAACCAAAGAGTTGTTGACCATGATTATCCATTCTTTATATCAAATACCTTTGCTCCAGAATTTAGAGCAAAGGTATTAATAAATTATATAAATAAATATCCAAAAAAATTAAATATAAATAATATGCTTGAAATGCATAATGAAAAATATTCAATCCCAGCAGAAAAAATTATATCTTATGGAAAAAGTATCAATATAAAAAACTGTGATTTATCTAATCTTGAATTAAAAGCTCTCGATGAATTATTTAATTGGAATTTTATTATGGATATTAATAGTCCTGCTGCATCTATTTATTCTGTATGCAAAGAAGAAATAGTTAGATATTTAGTTAAAATAAATTATGGTGATTTAGCTAATAATATAATTAATAACAATGACCCTTCTGGTGTTTTTCATGTAAGAAGATTTTTGATTCCGCTTATTAATGAACAGATAGGTTTGCAAAAAAGTTTTTTATTACAAAATAAAATAAAATGGGATAAGGTATTCATTTCTTCATTTAAATATGCAGTTAAATTCCTAAATGATCGATTCGACAACAATATAGATAACTGGAAATGGGGTTTTTTACATAGAACAAATCACAAACATCCGTTAAGTGAACAATTTAAAAAATATTCTGAAATTTTAGATCCGCCTAAAACATCAGCAGGAGGTGATGGCGATACCCCTTTCGCAGGAAGTTATAATAAAAACTTTCAAATCATAGCCGCATCGGTGAATAGATATGCACATGATCCATATAATTGGGAAAATAGTAGATGGATTGTTCCATTAGGTTCTTCGGGTAACCCAGGATCAAAAAATTATCATAACCAACTGGAACTTTGGGCAAAAGGTAAAACAATTCCACAGCTATGGAATTGGGATATAATTAGGAATAAATGTTCAATACAAAAATTAATTCCTATCAAGTAAATTTCAAATGTCTAAAATTAAGAAAAAAATTTTAATTACAGGTGGTGCAGGATTAATAGGTTCTATATTAATCAAAGGGTTGGATCATAAATATGATTTTTCATCCTTAGATCTAAATCCTGTTGAAAATATAAATTCACATATAGCTAATTTATCTAATTTAGAAAAAATTCAACCAGCTTTTGAAAATATAGATACAGTGATACATTTAGCAGCAGACCGATCATCTGATGCTCCATGGGAATCCGTACTTACAAATAATTTAATTGGTACATATAACGTTTTTGAGGCTGCAAAAAGATCTAATTGTCAGAGAGTAATTTTTGCATCATCTAATCATGCAACAGGTGGATTTTATACCTCTCCACCATGGAAATTTATTGCTGAAGGTAATTATTATAAGTTGAAAGAAAATCAATATGATCTAATAGATGAAAACTATAGAATAAGACCAGATGGATATTATGGTGTAGCAAAAGCTTATGGAGAATCAATAGGTAGTTATTATTCAGATTATTACCAATTATCATGCCTAAATTTACGTATAGGTTGGGTTATATCAAATGACGATCCCACATTTTCTCCTTTCGCGCTTTCATTATGGTTGAGTCATAGTGATACAGTTCAAATATTCGATCTCTGTATAAAAGCTAGTAACAATATTAAATATGACACTTTTTATGCTACATCTGATAATACTTGGAAAATCTTCAATATAGAAAAAGCAAAGCAAAAATTAGGTTATAAACCTTCAAATGGAGCGGGCTCCAGCTTTAAACTAAGTAACCCCCCATTAAGAGATCAATAATAAAAATATATGGAAATTAAATCTGACTCAATAATAATTAGTAATGATTATAGTTCAGTTGAAATTGTTCCTAAATTAGGTGCCCATTTAGTATCGTTCAAAATTTTTTATAAAAATATAGAATACGAATTATTAGTCCAAAACAAATATAATTCTTTTCTTCAAGAATCTGGTTCATTTATAATGGCTCCGTGGGTAAATAGAATTTTAAATGGTGAATTAAACGTTATGGACAAAATATACTATTTACCAATAAATTCTTCAAATTATGCCATACATGGACTAGTTAAAAATCAAACTTGGAATGTAAAAAATTTAACTAAAAATAGGATCTTATTAGAAACAAATTTATCTAAACCTTGGCCATTCTCAGGAAAAATTAAATACTTATGTTCATTAAAGGAATTAGCTCTTGTGCAAACTATCACTATAGAGACAGAAGATAAGGTAGAATTTCCAGTTGCAATTGGTTGGCATCCTTGGTTTAAAAGAAGTTTAAATCAGCAATCAGGATTAGTAAAAGTCGATGCTTTAGGAGAATGGGAATCAAATTCAAACATGCAACCCTCAGGTAAAATAATTAATTCAAATTTATGTAAAAAAATACGCTCCGGTATAAGACTTGAACCCTTTGAAAGTGATTCATGCTTCTTACTAAAAGAAAACGGTTCAGGTTATATATCCTGGCCAGAATTGACATTAGGAATAAGTGGAGATCCAACTATAACTAATATGATGGTTTATACAACTGATAAAGCAATCTGTTTAGAACCACAAACTTCCACTGTTAACGCTTTTCAACTTCATAACAACGGGGTTGAAAAAACAGGTACATGTTATATTTCTAAAAATAATCCTTTCTCTTCAACTACATCTTGGGCTTGGAAATTTCATGAATAAAACAGGGATAAAAATAAATTCATTAAATTTTAATTACGGAAAAAAAAACATATTGAATGATATCAATTTAGATATTAATCAAGGATCTATACAAGGAATTATAGGTCCAAATGGCGCTGGAAAATCTACATTACTAAATATTTTAGTTGGAAGATTAAAACCTACTCAAGGTGATATAAAAATTTTAGGTAATGATTTAAATATTAATATTCTAAAAAATATAGGCTATATGCCTCAAAAAAATGCTATCTATGCAAACTTGAATATTTATGAAAATGTTGATTTTTTTGCTAGGATGCATGGCTTATCAGATAAAAAAAAACGAAACGAAATCGTTTCACAAGTTATTGAAACTGTAAAACTATCTGAATATAAAAATCAAGTTGTATATAAATTAAGTGGAGGGATGAAACAGCGAGTAAGCCTTGCAATATCATTAGTACATGAACCAAAAATACTTATATTAGATGAACCTACTGTTGGTTTAGATCCAGAATTAAGACACGACTTTTGGAATAATTTTATAAATTTATCTTCAAAAGGAATAACTATTTTACTCACTACTCATACTATGGATGATGCGATACATTGCAACAAATTAGCATATATGAAATCCGGAAAAATAATTGTAAACAAGTCTCCAGAAAAATTTTTAGACAAAAATAAAGACATCTACTCTTTGGAACAAGCTTTCTTGAAATTATCTAAATAAAAAATGGGTGTTTTTGATCGAATAATTGGAATAACATCAATAATTGTTAAGCAATTATTGAGAGACCATAGATCTATTGCTCTAATATTTATAGCGCCGATGATAGTAATGTCACTAATTGGATTCAGTTTTCAAGATCAACCGGAAACTCTAAATCGAACTGCGCCAGCTATAATTGCAACTATGTCATTAGTATTCGTTTTTATGCTGACTGGAGTTTCATTCCTAAGAGAACGTTTAGAGGGTACTTTAGATAGATTATTAGTAACGGATACTACCAAAATTGAACTAGTTTTTGGTTATTTATTTGGATTTTTATTATTTGCATTAATTCAATCAACTATCATTCTTTTTTTTACTGTTTATGTCGTTAGTATAGATTATTCAGGAAGAATTATTGATGCATATATAATATTAATCATTCTTACTATTACTTCAGTTTCTTTAGGTATATTTATTTCAACATTTGCTAAAAATGAATTTCAAATTATTCAATTCATACCTGTCTTAATTTCTCCACAAATATTTTTATCTGGAATTTTCATTTCAGTTGAACAATTACCTTGGTACTTTAAACCTTTAAGTGCCATAGCACCTTTAACTTACGCCAATAGAGCATTACGAAATATTATGTCAGGATATAAAATTGAAGAAGTTATTATAGAAATAGGTGTTCTATTACTATTCGCTTTTATTTTACTTATACTAGCCATAATGAGCATAAAAAGAAATTAATTATGATAAATAAAACATTAAATAATTTAATTGATCCACTTTATGATAAAAACATTGCAATCATTTCAAATTTTTCTCAAATTAATTATAAAAATCTAAATGATTCCATTGAAAAAGGATCAGAACTTCTAAGCTTTTTGAAAATGAATTCAGGTGATACTGTTTCTATAGCATTAGACAACAATATAGAATTTATTATTTCCTTTTTATCCATTACAAATGCAACCGGTATTGCTGCACCATTAAATCCTGCTTACACAAAAGAGGAATTTAAATTTTTCATGGAAGATTCAAAATCAAAAATACTGATTACTTCCGAAGATAAAACAGAGGCGATTAATGCTGCTAATGAATTGAATATATTAATTATTTTTGCTTCTTTTGAAGAAAATAAATTTTCATTATCTATGGATAATGTAACTCTAACAAAAATCAGGAATTATGAAACACCATCAGAAAAAAATATAGCTTTATTTTTACATACCTCAGGTACGACAAGTAGACCTAAAGGAGTACCTTTAACTCATAGAAATTTAATTCAATCCTTAGAAAATATTTCTAAACATTATTCTTTAACATCTAATGATAAATCTCTTATAGTAATGCCTTTGTTTCATGTACACGGACTAATAGGAGCTGCTCTATCTACTTTGTATACTGGAGGAACAATAATAATCCAAAAAAAATTCTCAGCAAGCACTTTTTGGTCAGAAGCATTGAATAATAATGCTACTTGGTATTCTGCGGTTCCTACAATTCATCAAATTCTTTTATCGAGAGCAGATAAGGATAATGCTCCGCACAGTTTATTTAGATTTATAAGATCTTGTTCAGCTGCACTTGCGCCAGTGGTTTTTGATTCTTTAGAAAAAAGATTTGGAGCTCCAGTTTTAGAAGCATATGGTATGACTGAAGCAGCACATCAAATGTCATCAAATCCTCTTCCTCCAAAAATTAGAAAGTCCGGTACTGTTGGATTAGCAACAGGTGTTGAAATAGGAATAATGAACACAGAAGGGAAAAATGAGATATTAAAACATGGTCAAATTGGAGAAATTGTTATTAAAGGAGAAAATGTAACCTTAGGATACAACAATAAATCAGCAAATACTGAATCTTTTGTAAATGGTTGGTTCAAGACAGGAGATCAAGGAATAATAGATAAGGATAATTATCTATCTTTAACTGGAAGAATTAAAGAATTAATAAATAGAGGTGGAGAAAAAATTTCTCCTTTAGAAGTTGATGCAATATTACTAAAACATCCTGATGTTTTGGAAGCTGTATCATTTGGAGTACCAGATGAAAAATATGGAGAATCTGTACAAGCTGCAGTAGTAATTAATGGAAATACAAATGAAGATTCAATAAAGAAACACTGTCTAGAAAGTCTTGCAGACTTTAAAGTTCCAGATATTATACATATTTCAAAATCTCTTCCTAGAACAGCTACAGGAAAACTACAAAGAAGAATAATAGCAAAAAAATTTGGGAATACATAAAAATTTAATCGGAGTTTAATTTGATTTTAGGAGTAGCAGGATTAGTAAAGGGTGATTGGGATAACATTAATGTTTCAGTGGTAAAGAAAGTTAAAAGTTTAGGTTTTAAAACTTTACAAATAAGAGTTTTAAATACTGAAAGCATTAATGATAAAAGCATAAATAGAATCAAGTCACTTTATAATGAATTTGGACTAATTATGCCTCAAACAGTGGGTGACTATGGTGGTGGCTTGATTAGTAAAAATGAAATAACAAGAAAAAAAGCCATAAAATTTGTAGGGAAAATGATAGCTTTCACTTCTAAAATTAATGGTCAAAATACATATTTAAGACCAGGTAGTTTAAATAAAAATGCTTGGCACCCTCACCCTGAAAATTATTCAAAAGAAACATTTGATCGATTAGTTGACAGTACAAAAAAAATAATGAATATAGCTGAAAATGAAGGTGTCTTAGTAGCAGTTGAAGGAGGTGTATCATGTCCTCTATCTTCTCCTAAAAAAGTCAAGGATTTTATTGATGTAGTAGGTTCAAAAAATTTAGGATTAAATATGGATCCTGTTAATTTCATTGGTAATCTAAACATAGCATACAATAATAAAAAGCTAATCGAAGAATTTTATAGGATTCTTCCGAATAAAATTTTCGGATGCCATGCAAAAGATTTCACTATTATAGAAAATTTGTTACCTCATTTTGAAGAATCAATTATTGATGCACCTAACAGTCTACTTGATAATGAATCACTTCTAATGGGTTTATTAAAGACAAATCCAAAAGCACATATTCTAATTGAACACCTTCCAGATGATAAAATACCATTAGCACTTGAAGGAATAAACAGAGTAGCTAACAGAATTGGTTTAAAATGGGACTAAGGCCATAATTATGAAAGGATAAAGACTTAATATAGTGGTTGATCTAAAAGGTAAAAAAATTATTGTAACAGGAGGGGCGACAGGTATAGGAAAATCTGTAGCTTTGAAAGTGTCAAATTGTGGAGCTAGCATAGCTGTTTTTGATATAAATTCCCAAAATGGAGCAACAACTGTAAATCAAATTAACCGAATAGGTGGAAATGCAAGGTATTGGCATGTCGATGTAAGTGATGAAGTTGCTGTATCTGGGGGGGTAGAAGCAGCAAATAATTGGCTTGGTGGAATAGATATACTAATTCATATGGCAGGTATTTTAGAAGGTGCAGGTGTTGAAATAGATAATTTTCCGGAAAATGTTTGGGACTCAATTTTAGATGTTAACTTACGTGGAACTTATTTAATTTGTAAATACGTCTCACCTATTATGAAAAAAAAATCTAAGGGAATCATCATTTTGGCTTCATCACCTGCCGGCGTACAAGGTAAAAGCTCATCTTTAGCATATGGAGCATCCAAGGGGGGTGTTCACGGTTTTACTATAACTCTTCAAGATAACTTAAAAAAATTTGGTATCAGAGTTAATGATATAGCCCCTGGCTCAGTCAGAACTCCTTTGAAAATTAAAAATGTAAAGGTAATGGACAAAAAAAATATAAATTCCATTCCTTTGGAAAATCAAATCAATGAATTGATTTCTCCCGATGATGTAGCCAATATTATAGCTTTTATGGCTTCTGAAGATGCTAAAGAATTAAAAGGAACAGTATTTACAAATTAAAATGAACAATAAAAAATTTCGTGGTATTTTTGGAATACCAGTTACACCATTCAATAACGATGAATCTATAGACTATAATTCTTTAGAAAAAGTAATAAATTTTACTGTTGAAAATGGTTGCAATGGAATAGTTATACCTGTAATGGCAAGTGAATACCAAACCCTTACAGATGAAGAAAGAAAAAAGATTATTGAAAAAACAACCAAAATCGTAAATGGTAAAATTCCTGTCGTAGCAGGCATAACAGGAATGTCAAATATACATTCTTTAGAACTTGGTTTATTTGCTGAAAGTATTGGAGTAGACAGTGTAATTGCTATGGCACCATTCAGCTCACCAACAAATTTTAATGAAATTTTTTCTTTTTTTGAACTACTATCAAATAATCTAACAGTACCAATATTTATTCAAAATCATTCAATAGGTGCTGTGATGAATTCAGAACAACTTTATAAAATATGCGAAAATTTAGACCGCGTAAATTATGTTAAAGAAGAATCCAGGTTTCCTGGACAGATATCTTCTTCTTTATTGCAATTAGATAAAAATATTAATTGTTATGGAATTATGAGTGGGTATAGTGGAAGATTTTTAATAGATGACTTCAAAAGAGGAATATCTGGATGTATGCCAGGTTCTCACTATGGAGATATTCACTCAAATATATGGAATCTTCTTGAAAATGACAAAGAAGATGAAGCCAGAGAAATTTATGATAAATTATTACCATTAATAAATATTGAAAATTTATACGGTATACCAGTATTTAAAGAAATTCTGTATAAAAGAGGAATTATAAGTAACACATTAGTTAGATCTCCAGGAAAAACTTACTTAGATAAATACGACCTGAAAGAAATAAATTTCTTATTTGACTCTATAAAAGACCTTTTTACATGGGAAAATTAAATTATTTTTTAATTATATTCCGTCATCCTTATTGACATAGTGAATTATCAAATTAAAATTATATACGGTCTCAATTTTTTAGGGAGCAGAAAGCATCCGAAATTGATACTGACGGGGATTCATATTTCTAGTCGTGTCCGCGAATTTAGAAATGCCGTATAACTCATAATATTTACAATATATTAGAAAAAAGGAGTCTCGTAGAGTGGCACTTAAGTTAAAACCTCTTGGTGACAGAGTGGTGATCGAACCTAGTGAGGATCAGTCATCAACAAGTCCTGGAGGAATAATAATACCTGATACTGCTAAGGAAAAGCCTCAACAAGGTAATGTAGTTGCAGTTGGTCCTGGAAGGACTACCGATGACGGAAATGTCGTAGACATGCCCGTTAAAAATGGAGATACAGTAATCTATTCAAAATATGCTGGAACAGAGTATAACGAAAATGGTACTGAATATCTCATCGTTCGAGAAAGCGATATCCTCGCTATAGTTGGATAACTAAATAACTCTGGAATATTTAGAATAATTGGAGAAATAAAATGCCAGCAAAAGATATGAAATTTGGAGAAGATGCAAGATCACACCTAAAAGAAGGTGTTGACGCATTAGCAAATACAGTCAAGGCTACATTGGGTCCTAAAGGCCGAAACGTGATTGTAGATAAAAAATTTGGACCTCCTCAGGTTAATTCTGATGGTGTAACTATAGCAAAAGAAATCGATCTTGAAGATTCTTTCGCTAATATGGGTGCACAATTACTAAAAGAAGCCTCAAAGAAAACCAATGATGATGCCGGAGACGGTACTACAACATCTACTGTGCTTGCACAAGCAATCATCGCTGAAGGTTTCAAAAATGTTGCTGCAGGAGCAGATCCTATGGCACTTAAAAGAGGAATGGAAAAAGCAATGGATACAGTAAGGAAATCCATTTCAAGCCAATCTACTCCTGTGCAAGATAAAGCTCAAATATCCAATGTCGCTGTACTTTCATCTCATGATGAAGAAATGGGTACACTAATAGCTGATGTTATGGATAAAGTTGGAAAGGATGGAGTAATAACTGTAGATGAATCTAAGTCTTTAAGTTATGAGACCGATTTTGTAGAAGGAATGAATATAGATAGAGGATTTCTTTCTCCTTATTTTGTTACTAATGCTGAAAGACAAGAAGCTGTTTTAGATAATCCTTATATTTTGATTACAGGTCAAAAGATTTCTGCAGTTTCAGATCTTTTACCAATTTTGGAAAAAGTTTTACAAACTAAAAAGAACATTCTTGTAATTGCAGAAGATATCGAAGGAGAAGCACTTGCAACTTTAGTCGTAAATCGATTAAGAGGAACACTAAATTGCTGTGCAGTAAAAGCTCCAGGATTTGGAGATAGGAGAAAAGCTATGCTTGAAGATATAGCTATTCTTACTGGTGGTACTGTTATTTCAGAAGAAGTAGGAAGAAAATTAGATTCAATCACTCTTGATGATTTAGGGACATGTAGTCAAGTATTTGTAAAAAAAGACGACACTACTTTTGTTGGTGGATCTGGTTCTGCAGATGCTATCCAAGGTAGGTTAAGTGAAATAGCTGTACAAATTGAAGAAACTACATCTGATTATGACAGAGAAAAACTTCAAGAAAGACAAGCAAAGTTATCTGGTGGAGTAGCAATTTTACGTGTTGGAGCAGCTACTGAAATTGAAATGAAAGAAAAGAAACAGAGAATGGAAGATGCTCTCGAAGCAACTAGAGCAGCTGTTGAAGAAGGTATTGTCCCTGGTGGTGGTACAGTTCTAATAAAAACATCTGATGCTCTAAAAAAACTAACATTAGATGTTTCTGATGAACAAACTGGAGTTGAAATTCTCAGAAAATCATTACTTGAACCTATCAAAGTTATTGCTGCTAATTCTGGTTTTGAAGGCGCTGTTATACTTGAAAAAGTTTCTTCAAGTAAAGCTAAAAATTTTGGTTTTGATGCGTATCAAGAAGCTTATGGCGATATGACTGAGATGGGTATAGTAGACCCAGCAAAAGTTACACGAGCTGCTATCGAAAATGCAGTTTCAGTATCAGGTATGATACTAACTACTGAAGCTTTGATTACTGAGCAGCCAGAACCTCCAGCTCCTCCTATGCCAGGCGGCGGAATGCCTCCAGGTGGTGGAATGGACTTCTAATAAATTAAGTACATAAAAAAAGGGTTGTTAATTTTTACAACCCTTTTTTTATTCTGTGGATGAATTTTTTGTAGAAGATAAATTATCATAAAGTTTTATCATTCCATCCATCCATTTACTTTGTACTTCGGGATTCCAATTAGGATCAAATTCTGGATATTTATCTAAAATTCTTTCTACTATTACTAAATGTATTTCTGATGTATCACTTTTAATTGTAGGATTTTCAATTTGTTTAGGAATAGAAGATTTGTTTTTTAAATTACTAGACCTTGAATTTCCATGTGTTCTAGCAACAATATACTGAGATAACTCTATACCTGCATCTTTTGCAGCCTTAATAAAAAAAGCTTCACATTTAGTCAAAACACCTTCTTTCGCACCAAACATCCTAAAAGCCTCTCTAAACTGATTCTTTGTTGCTTTAGATAAATCTAATTGAAAAATTGGAAGATAAAAATTTTGAAGAATTTCTCTTAATAAATCTTTTCGCTCTTTTCCTTGCGCATAAACTAATTTTTCTAAATCATCTGAAGGTGTACCCTGATCATCAATTAAATTAAGAGCTTTTAATGATGTCATAAGTTGCATTCCAGAACTTCCTGAAAACCTACTTACCCAAACACTTCTATCTATCCTATCTGGAATTCCTTCTTTTAAAAATTCCAAAAAAGTTCGGAATGTCCTATATGGAACATACGGAGGAGTTTTATCATACATGTTTTATACAGCTGTTTATACTTATTTTATGTGAATATTCATCATTAGATAATTATATGATACAAGCAAAATTCCAAAAATAATAATTTTTTAGAATGTGTTTCCCTTAATAAAGGACAGTTTTGGAATTTACTTTTTAGAATAGCGATAATAAATGTAAAATTTGGAATTTAACATTATTAGAGGAGGTAATCGTGAAAATATCTATTAGTGAAATCGTGTCCCATGTGGGAAGGCCGCCAAGTATAAAAACACAAAAAAAGAATTATTCTCGACCTGTAAGATCAAAAAGAGATCCTATTGTTTTAAAAACTTCTAGAGGTTATAAGCTTCTATCTGGAGAAAATATCATCAATGAAGCAAAATTTAAAGGAATTAAAGAAATAGAATGCACAGTTAAAGATTCTATTACAGATCAAGAAAGATGGGAGATATCATTAGCTGAACAATATTTTTCTGCCCTTATCCCTCCGATGGAGCTAGGTAAATCATTTTCTAGATATAGAGAAGCAAATAAAATTACTCAGCAGGAATTAGCTAGAAGAACTGGTATAACACCAGGAACCATACATCATTATGAAAGTTTAATAAAAACTTTGGATCCAAATTTAGCTGAAAAACTTGACGCAGGTATTCTCACATTTAAGGAAGCTCGTTCAATTGCTGATATAGAAAACCATTCTCGTCAAAGAGAAATAGCACAACCATTTATCGATGGAACTTTATCGAGTGTACATGTTGAAAGAGTTGTGGGAATAGCGAAATCAGAAAGACATATGACTATTCAAGATATAATTGAAGAGGTAATCTCAGGAAAAAGAAAAATTGTTGAAAATAATGAATCTGTTTTTACAATTCCTCCCCCTAATCAAAATATTGTACCTAATACTAATTTAGTAGAAACTTCGATTCTAAAGATAGCTGGTGAATTAGATGCAATTCAACTTCAAGATATTCCAGAATATCGAAGACTTAAATTGATTTCTAGCTTAAGAATTTTAGACTCAAGACTAAAGTCAACTTTACATTATCTAAATAAGAAAACTGAAAAAACCATGAAGATATAAAAAATTAGTGACTTTCAATAATTTAAATACAGCAAGTATAGTGCGGACACACATTCCTTGCAAACCTGATGAAAACCTATGGGTTCTGGGTGTTTCTGTAAAAAATAATTGAGAACCTTTACGCCTTCTTCTTATGACCCCCGTCAGAAGAAGGCGTAATAAAAAATATAATTATATAATCACATTTTTTTTCTCATTGGTAAAATAATAGACAAAAAAGTAGCTATCGCAGCTATAGATGCACAATATATTACTACCCCTTCAAATAAATTCCTTTCATATATAGCTCCAGCAATAATAGGAGACAATGAGCCTATTACGGCTAGACCAGAAAACATTAATGCCGTACCTGTCCCCTCAATGCCATTTGGAACTTGATCCATTGCCGCAGCTGTAATAGTCGGCATAACTGAAAAGAAAAATATTCCTAATAAAGCTACTAATATAGTCATTATTATGCCTGAATCAAAAAAATAAAACATAACAATCAATATGGACATCATACCCATGGAAAAAGATATGATAGGCTTTCTTCCTATTCTATCTGATAATATACCCATTATTGGAGTTGAAATTATTCCAGCAAGTGTTATTAAAGCCACATGAAATCCAACAATAAAATTTGAATAATCTAATACTTCTTTCATATGTAGAACTAAAAATAATTGAAATGCTGTATGAATTGCCCCTCTACATGCACCTAAAAATATCATTCCTAAAATTTGAGGATTTTTAATTATCTTTTTAAAACCAAAAATATATTCATTATATGAAGGATTCTTTTTTACTTCAGCTCCAGCTGTTTTAAAAAAAAACAAAACTAAAAAACCAGTCATAACCATAGGTATAGAAAGTGAAATTGAAATAAATTTCCAATCCCATCCACCAAAATACCAACCTAAAAAAGTACCCCCTAATAAAAATCCGATAATGATAGGGCTCAAAGTATTTCCAATTTGTGCTCCTGATAAATGCATTGCCAAAGCATATCCTTTTCTATCAGGATATCTAGCTGCAAGAGTTCCAAAAGCTGGAGCATGCCATAAACTTGTTCCAAAACCTAACATAGCAGCTGCACTAATTGTCATCCAATACCACGAAGAAAGACCTAACATTAAATATCCAGCACCAACAATTACCATTGAAGTAAATAAAATCCAAGCTATTTTCTTTCTATAAATATCAGATAAAAATCCTGAAGGAATATTTGCTATCCCAGATGTAATAGATTGAGCTGTAAATATTCCACCTAAAGCTATTTCTGTTAAACCAAGAGAATTTTTTAGATGTGGGGAAATTAATAATAATGCCCCTTGACCAAAATGTTTTACTCCATGACCAAGCGATAATCCATACATTAAACCATTTATTTTTAAATGCTTTTTTGTTTTCCTTTCTATTGTCAAGAAACACCTAATTTTTTTTCAACTGTAGATAATGATTCATCAATTATTGTAGTTATTTTTTCTATTTCATCTGCACTAACTATTAACGGAGGAGATATAGGTAAAATAAAAGCTGGAACTCTTATCCACAGTCCTCTATTTTTTAATTCTTCAGTAAGCATACTATTTACACCTATATTTGAAGAAAAATGTTCTTTAGTTTTTTTATTAGAAACAATTTCTAATCCTTGAATTAAACCCACGCCTCTAGCGTCACCAATAATTGGATGATCTCTTTTAATTTTTATCAAATTTTCCTTTAGTTGCTCTCCTCTAATTCGAGAATTTTCTACAAGATTTTCATTCTCCATAATTTCTAAATTTTTTAGTGCTGCAGCTGCACCACCTGGATGAGATGAGAATGTGAATGCGTGAATCCAAGTTTTGTCCGCTTCTCCAGAAAAAACCTGTGCCACTCTTTTTGAGGTAATTGTTCCTCCAACAGGAAAATATCCAGAAGTAATACCTTTTGCAAAACTCATAATATCTGGTACTGTATCAACGAATTCAGAACCAAACCATTTTCCAAGCCGACCAAAGCCTGTAATTACTTCATCAAAAATTAATAATACTCCATACTTTTCACATATTTCTTTGACTCTTGGCCAATAATTAGGAGGAGGCACAACACCACCTAATGGTTGAGATACCGGTTCTCCGATAACAGCGCTAATTGATTCTGGGCCTTCAAATAATATTGCATCTTCAATGGCTTTAGCATTTAATTCTCCACATTCTTCTTCAGAAGATGAATTGAATTCACATCTATAAATATTAGGTTGAGGAACTGTCACTACATGCGATGGTTTCGGTTGATAATCTTCCCTAGGAAATCCAGGATGCCCACCCAGCCAAACCGTATGATAAGTTGCTCCATGATAGCTTCCTTTTCTTGATATAACTTTATATCTGCCTTTATCTCCCATTCTCATATGAAAAGCTTGAGCTAATTTTAAACTAGACTCATTAGCTAAACTTCCACCTTGTGAAAAAAAAGTTTTATTTAAATCCCCAGGAGTGATTTTAGATAATTTTTCAGCTAATCTTACCGTCACTGGAGTAACACCTGCATACACATCCATTGAAACTTTTGAAATTTGATCATAAATCGCTTTAGCAATTTGTTCTCTGCCATGACCAACATTTCTAAAATACATACCACTTATTCCATCTATGTATTTATTTCCTTCTAAATCTTTTATATATATTCCATCTCCTGATTCAATTAATATAGGTCCACCTTCTTCTGCCATTTGGACTGTATTGAACATTTGGATAAATAAATGATCTAAAGCTTTTTGTCTTAATATTTCATTTGATGTCATAAAAATTTCCTCTGTAAATACAAGATGTTTAAGCAATTTTATCTTACTATATGAATACTATGTCCTTACATAACTTTAAATTTATAATACAAATTAATTATTTAAGAAAATCATCAAATGCTCAAGAGTTTAAATAAATTTAATACTCCGCTAAGAGGTGCTTTAATTGGATCCATATTTGGTTTGATTTTTTCTGTTGGTTATATAGCATCCTCAATATGGCTGTGTTCTGGACTCTTATCTTGTCCTGGACATTGGTTCCCTTTCTTTTTTATCGGAATTTTCATTTTTATAAGTACAGTTATATTTACAATGTTGATTTCTATAATTTTAAAAAAAATGTATCACTTTTTTGATGTTTCAGGTACTAAGAATTAAAAGCAAAAAGTATACTTTTTATTGTAAATTTTAAAACATCAAATTGTAATGAGGCTAAATATGAATAAAATTTATGATCTAGTAGTAATTGGCGCTGGTCCAGGAGGATATCATGCAGCAATTAGAGCTGCTCAGTTAGGTCTATCTGTAGCTTGTATTGAAAAAGATGACGGCAGCGGAAACGGAGGTATTGGAGGCGTGTGTTTGAATTGGGGTTGCATCCCTTCCAAATCGTTACTTAAGAATGCTGAAATTGTTAATAATATAAAAAATGCTAATGAATGGGGTATAGAAATTAGTTCTTGGAATGCCGATATATCTAAAGCAGTAGAAAGATCTAGGAAGGTTTCAAAAACATTAACTCAAGGTATTTCTTATTTATTTAAAAAAAATAAAATTGATCTTGTCACAGGTGAAGGTAAATTAAGATCATCCACTGAAATAATCGTAGATAACAAAGAAACAATAACTGCTAAAAATATAGTTCTTGCCACTGGAGCATCACCACAAAGCTTGCCTGGATTTGAAATTGATGGTGTTTCTGTACTATCTGCAAGACATGCATTAGAACTAAAAGAAAAACCTGAAAAAATAGCAATTATAGGAGCATCTGCAATTGGATGTGAATTTGCATACTATTTTAATTCTTATGGTAGTGAAGTAATGTTATTTGAACTAATGAATCATTTAGTTCCAAAAGAAGATGAAGATATATCAATTGAACTAGAAAAACAATTTAATACACAAGGTATTAATTTTTCGACTAATACTACTATTACAAAATTAGAAAAAAACAACGGAAAAATTAATTTAAAATATAAAAATGAATCTGAAGAAAAAGAATACTCTTGTGATAAAGTTCTTTTAGGGGTGGGAGTTAAGCCAAATAGTGATAATTTAGGATTAAGAGAAGTTGGTGTAATATTAGATAATTCTAATTTTATTACTATTGATAAAAATATGAAAACTAACATTCCTGGAGTTTATGCAGTTGGAGATGTAACCGGTAAATTACCTCTTGCTCATGTAGCTTTTGATCAAGGCATAGTTGCAGCAGAAACAATTGCAAATCATGAAACAAATCCTATCGAGGATTACTCTAGCATGCCAAGATGCACATATTGTCAACCTCAAATAGCATCAATTGGAATTACAGAAAAAGAAGCAAAAGAAAAAAATATAAACTATAAAATTGGTAAGGTTCCTTTTCAAGTTGCAGGAAAATCTGTAGCCATTGGGGAGCCATTGGGATTTGCAAAAATAATTATAGATGATGATAACGGAGAAATAATTGGAGCCCATATAATCGGACCTGAGGCAACTGAACTTATTGCTGAAATAGGAATGGTTAAATTTTTAGAAGGTACAAACTTTGAATTACATAAAATGACTCACGCGCATCCAACACTTTCAGAAGCAATTAAGGAAGCTGGTGCTGCAGTGACTGACGAAGCTATACATTTTTAAATTCTATAATACAACTCTGCATTTTTACTAAATAATGCTGATCTTTCGCTTTGAGAAAATTCCGAAGTGATTTCGTTATAAGCTTCCCATAATGTTTTATAATCGCTAAACATAGAATCAACAGGAAAGTTTGAAGCGAACATACATTTTTCAATTCCACAAATATTAATTGTATCTAAAACAAAAGGTTTGATAGAGTCTATTGTCCAATTTTGATCTAACATTCCTAAAGCTGAAATCTTAACTGAAGTATTAGGCTCTTTACTTAAAGATTTCAACCCTTTTTTCCAAATCTTTATATCTTCTGATTTTCTTTTTATAGGCATTCCGGTGTGATTAAGTATTATTGGGATATCCGGAAAATTTCTAGCTAAATTTGCTGCTTCTTCAAGTTGCCAAGGCCATACTTGAAGATCAAAACTACCCTCATATTTTGAGAGTAATTTATATCCGTTTAACCATTGAGAATTAGACATTAAATTATTTTGTTCTGCAAATCTAAATTTAGGATCTTCATCCCAATTAAGCATATATCGGATACCTCTCCAATTTGAAAATTGCGAATGTCTTTCAATAGTTGCCTCAACATTTTCACTTAAAAAATTTGCGTAACTAATAATTGCATTAGGCATATTATTCGAAACACTACTATCTGCAACTTTTTGCAACCAGGCAGTTTCATCAACAGGGTCCAAATTATGGTCCCATTCTGCTTGTACATGAACAGATTTTATTAAATTTAAACTATTAGCATCTGATATCAAATCTTCGATAAGATATGATTTCCTAATATGAGAATAATCTCCAACAAAATGATCTATACCTTCTTGAAGCCATGGATATGGATTATTTTCTAAATCCCACAAATGATGATGTGTATCAATAAATGATGGTACTGACATTTTACTTACCTCTTAATTTATATGAAAAATTTCCTCTAATTCAATCATGTTTTCGTCCGGATGTGTTCCATCTGGAATTTCAAAATATGGAGCCATTAAAGTTTGCCATTTATCATTAATTTCTTCTTCAGACATCCTATCTAAAGCAAATGAAAAAGAATCAGGAACTTCGACATACCCAAAAATCAATCCATCCTTACGCATGAACAAAGAATAATTTGTCCAGTCATTTCTTTTTAACGCTTCAATCATTTCGGGCCAAACATTTTTATGCCATTTAACATATTCTTTCAATTGTTCTTTTTTAACTTTCATTTGAAATGCTACACGTTTCATATTGAACCTCTATAATTGAATTTTATTTAATAAAGTTTAAACATTCATACTAACATACAAAAAATTAATACCAAGGAAAATAAAAAATGAAAACTTTCGCTCAAACAATTAATCTAGTAGATGATCCAAAAATAATAGAAAAATATGAAAAATATCATAAAAATGTTTGGCCCGAAGTAATCAAATCATTAAAAACTATTGGAATAAAAAGAATGGAAATTTTTAGGATATCCAATCAACTCTTTATGTATTGCCAGGCAGAAGATAATTTCGATCCGAAAAATGATTTTCAAAAATATACGAAAAAAAACCCTAAAGCAGATGAATGGAATGAATTAATGTCAACATTTCAAAGAAAAGTACCTCAAGCATCTCCTGAAATGTGGTGGATGCCAATAAAACTTGTATTTGACTCAGAATGGTTCTAATGAAAATATTTGAAAATCATATAAATGATAATAAAACTAAAATTCTTATTCAAATAGAGGAAGCTTTGAGTTTATGTGAAGATTATACACTTCCGATTGAAGGACAATCTTTTGTTATTGAAATTAACGAAGAAATAATACCCTCTCTATATGATGCACGCACATATATTGAACTAGGTTATTTAGAAGCTCCCACAATAAATATTTCCATTAATAAAGCTATGTTTTCAGCTAGTAACTTAACTGATAAAGACCCTAAATTTGCTCCATTATTTTCAAAATTAAGAATAATAAAAGAAATAACGGATTCACTATCTATAACATTTGAAAGAGGAAATAAAAATATTGATTAACGATTTAATCATAAATGATAAACTTTTTGATATTACAATAGATCAAAGAAATATAATAGAAAAATCAATAAAATTTACTCTCAAACAAGAACAAATCAATAAAAAAGTAAATGTAATTTTTGTCACTGAAAAAGAAATCCAAAGAATTAATTTACAATTTAGAGGCATTGACAAAGTTACAGATGTTTTATCATTTCAAAACTATCCTAATAATGAATATAATTGGCCTAAATATAAAAATGAAAATGATAGTTTACTAGGAGAAATTATTATTTGTTTTACTCAATTAAAAAAACAAAGCATTGAACAAAATGTAGAAATTAACTATGAATTAGCCTTAATTTCTATCCATGGAACACTTCATCTATTAGGATATGATCATAAAACAAAAAAGGAAAAAATATTAATGTTCTCAAAAACTGATAGTATCTTAGAAAACATTAATAACTGTAAATGAAAGAATCCCAAGTTTTTTATAGAAAATGGAGACCTGCTATTTTTAATGAAGTAGTCGGGCAAAATCATATAACTAGAACATTACAGAAAGCGATAATTTCAAATAGAATTGCTCACGCCTATTTACTTACCGGACCAAGAGGAGTAGGAAAAACTTCAACTGCTAGAATTTTAGCTAAAGCCCTTAATTCAGAAATTTCAAATGAAGGAGAACCTATAAAAGACTCTGAAATTTCATTATCTATAGATTCAGGAAATTTTTTAGATCTTATAGAAATAGACGGAGCATCTAATAGAGGTATTGATGATATAAGAAGTTTACGGGATAGCACTCAATTTCGACCTTCATTGGGAAAATACAAAGTATATATTATTGACGAAGTCCATATGCTCACTATACCTGCCTTTAATGCACTTTTAAAAACACTAGAGGAACCTCCTGAACAAGTTGTATTTATTTTATGTACTACAGACGCACAAAAAATTCCAGCAACAATAGTTAGTCGGTGTCAAAGATATGACTTTAAAAGATTATCAAATGAAGATTTAATTGGAAGATTAATTGAAATATGTGAAGTAGAAAATATTGATTGTAACCCTGCGGTACTTGAACTAATAGCAAACCAATCATGGGGAAGCTTAAGAGATGCAGAAAATATGCTAGAACAATTATCAATCTCATATGGTAATCAAAATAATGAAAAAATATCTGAAGATCAAGCGCGGAATCTTTTTGGTATGTCTGATAAATCCACAGCTATAAAATTTTGTTTATTATTATTGCAATTTAATTTAAAAGATAGTCTTAATCTAATTAACAAAGAGTCTCTAAAGGGATCAGATTTACAGACATTATTCAATTCATCAATTGATATATTACGCTTATGTTTATTAAAAAAAGCTGATGTTAAACTTGATGAATCACATAATGTAAATCTAAATAACGAATTAGATAAAATTTTACCTAATATAAATATCAATAATTTACTTAATATTCTACAAACTTTATCAGAAACAAAAATTCAAAATAATTTATCTTCTCCGCTAGAATTTGAATTAGCTGTAATAAATGCTTTAAAAAAAGAAACTTCAAATATCAATCAAAATAAAATCGAAAATAACAATAGCGTTTTTGATAAATCCACAAACATCCAAAATATATCTTTAGAAAAAAAATCTAACTCTAACAAAGAAATAAACAAACAAAATACTCCTCAAATATCTGATACGATTAGTCAAAATCAATCTCCTGTAATTAATAACGAAATTATTACAAATACATCACCTCAAAATAAAAACCCTAAAGACCCTGCTTGGGAAGAAATATTATGGATAATGAGACGTACAAGAAATCATAAATATACAGTTGGATCTTTACTTAGAAATGCGGAGATTCCAAAAATTTCGAATGGAAAAATATCCATTAGATTTAAAAGTAAATCTATCTTAGACCTATTTAAGGAAGAAATGTCACATCCAAAATCTAAAAGTTCTTTCAAAGAAGCTATCGAGAAAGTTTATTCTAAACCTTTAGAAATTGAATTAAGATCTCCTAAAGAAGCAGGAAATGATTCAAACAATACATCAAAAAAAGAGACTCCTATAGTAAGGCAAGCGTTGTCATTAGGAGCAAAAATTCTAAGCGAGAAAAATATTTCCGAAGATAAAAAATCCTAAATTTTTGTCATAGTTTTTAGGTAAGATATAAAATAGATTAAATATCAAAAACTAATGGATACTTTAAATGAATAAAAAAATGATACAACAAGCTCAACAGATGCAAGCAAGACTTAAATCTATGCAAGACGAAATTGCAAAAACTATTACAGAATCTTCAGCTGGAGGTGGAGTAATTAAAGTGAAAATATTAGGTGGAAATAAAATTGAATCTATCTCAATAGATCCAAATGTAATAGACCCAGACGATGTAGAAATGCTAGAAGATCTAATTACTGCTGCAATCAATGAAGGGATGGAAATGTATCAAAAAAGCGCTGCGGAAAAAATGAAATCCATTACAGGTGGATTAAATATACCAGGTATGTTTTAAATAAATTGTCTCAAATTAATTCATCTTTACCATCCATTGATAGATTAGTTGAAGCCTTTCAAAGGCTTCCGGGAATTGGACCAAAAAGCGCACAAAGACTAACATATCATTTAATCAAGATGAAACGGGAAGAATCAGCAAAATAGCATCTGCTGCTTTGGGAATAAAAGATAATCTTACAACTTGTGAAATTTGTTTTAATATAAGTGAAAAATCTCAATGTTCTATTTGCAGTGATAATGAAAGAAATAGTCAAATAATTTGTGTTGTTGAAGAACCATTAAATGTTTTAGCAATTGAAAGATCAAAAATTTTTAAAGGTTTATATCACGTACTTTATGGAGTTATTTCTCCTGTAGATGCTATTGGTCCAGATAATTTAAAAATATCAGAACTAACACAAAGAATAAAAAATAATGAAATAAAAGAAATTATCATTGCAACAAATCCTACATTAAGGGGTGAAGCAACAGCTTCTTACATAAGAGATATGGTTCTGGAATTAGACAAAAGTGTAGAAATTTCTAGATTAGCTAGAGGATTACCTTCTGGCTCTGATATTGAATATGTTGATGATTCAACATTGGTACATGCTTTAAATAGTAGATCTTCATTAAAATAATTTATGCAAAATGAAAAATTTCCGTCAAAATATTTTCAATACAGAAGCTCTAGTTGTCAGGATAAGTAATTTTGGTGAATCAGATAGATTAATAAATTTAATTACTCCAAAAAATGGCTTAGTAAGAGGCATAGCTAAAGGTGCAAAAAAACAAAATTCCAGAATAGGAGGGCATATAGATTTATTAAAATTTATTAAATTATCCGTGAAAACAAATAAATCTCTTTGTACCTTTAATCAAGCAGAAACATTAAATAGTTTTAATGGCTTTAAGAATAATTTATCTAAAATGTCTAGAGGAATTTATATGGGAGAAATTGCAGAAAAATTTTCCGTAGAATGGGGTGAAAATAAAAATTTATTTAATTTATTGGTTCAATCTTTAAGTTTACTTGAAAAAACAACTGATTATGAATTAATTACTAGATGGTACGAAATTCAATTACTTAGAATTTCAGGTTTTGCCCCTGAATTAAATATATGTGTAGAAAGTGGCAAAAAAATCGATCCCGGAAACCATCTTTTTTCTTCTGATAAGGGAGGTATTGTAGATATAAGTTCGAAACCTTCAGATGGAAACCCTCTTATTCCAGCACCAATAAATACAATAAAACTTTTAAAATTTATAAGTAATAACCAATGGAATAATGTTTGTAAAGTTAAAGTTGACAATAAAACACTTGACAATACAAAAAGAATACTTAAAGATTATATTCGTTATACTCTCGGAAATTCACCTAAGTCAGAATACTTTATGGATGAAATAATACAAAAAGAAAAAAATAGATTATGAGTCCATCGGAAAAAAATTTGTTGATATTAGGGGCAAGAGAGCATAATCTTAAAAATATCAACGTAGAAATTCCAAGAAATAAACTTGTTGTGATAACTGGTGTTTCAGGCTCAGGAAAAAGTAGTTTAGCGTTTGATACTATTTACGCCGAAGGTCAACGTAGATATGTTGAGTCATTATCCGCATATGCTAGACAATTCTTAGGTCGTATGGAAAAACCTGATGTGGATAGCATTGAAGGATTAAGCCCTTCCATTTCAATAGACCAAAAAGGGGTTTCAAAGAACCCCAGATCAACCGTTGGTACAGTAACAGAAATTTATGATTATTTTCGATTAATGTTTGCCAGAGCAGGGCGAATGCATTGTTATAAGTGTGATAGAAGAGTTGAAAAACAATCAGTACAACAAATTGTAGATTCAATATTTAAATTTAAGGTAAATACCAAATTTCTTGTTTTAGCACCAATAGTAAAACACATGAGAGGTGAACATATACAAATTTTAGAACAAATTAGAAAAGATGGATTTGTAAGAGTAAGAATCAATGGAAACATTCATGATTTATCAGAAGAAATAAAACTAGATAGATATAAATGGCACACCATAGAAACAGTAGTCGATAGATTAATAATTAATAATAATCTTGAAAAAGAAAGACTGTCAGAATCTATAGAAACTGCTCTAAATATATCTAAAGGTTATGTTTTAATTTCTTCGCTAGAAAATGGTAAAAAAAATTATAAAGATATACCTTATTCAGAAGAATATGCATGCCTAAATTGTGATATTTCAATAGAACCATTAGAACCAAGAAATTTTTCTTTCAACACCCCATATGGTGCATGTAAAAGATGTACAGGACTAGGATTTAAATTTGAAATTGATCCTGATTTAATCATTTCAAATCAAGAATTAACTATTAATAATGGTGCAATAAATCCTTGGGCTCGCAATGGGAAAAATTCTCCTGTTTATCAGTCTTTATTAGATTCACTAAGTAAACATTATAATTTTTCTCTTAATGAACCAATTAAAAATATGGAACATAACAATATTTCATTAATCCTTTTCGGCACAAGAAATGAAAAAATTAATATCGAACATATTAGTAAAAAAGGACATAATTATAATTGGTTGTCTGAATTTGAAGGGGTTATCCCTAATATGGAAAGGAGATATATTAACACTGAGTCAGACAAAGCAAGACAAGACATAGAAAAATATATGCTTCAAAAACCTTGTATTAGTTGTAATGGACAAAGATTAAAACCTGAGGCATTATCTGTAAAAATATTAGGAATGAATATAATTGAAGTTACAAATTTATCTATAGAAAATTGTATAAATTGGTTAAAGGTTTGTAAAGAAGGAAATTCTCACACCTTCTCAGTGTCCTCAGATCTTTTATTAACCAACAAGGAATCATCTATTTCAGAACAAATTTTGAAAGAAATTGAGTCGAGATTATATTTTTTATCACAGGTAGGCTTAAATTATTTATCCTTGAGCAGAACAGCTTCAACATTATCTGGTGGAGAAGGTCAAAGAATAAGACTAGCTACACAAATTGGATCAGGATTAATGGGAGTTCTTTATGTTTGTGATGAGCCTTCGGTAGGATTACATCCTTCGGATAATGAAAAATTAATAAAAACTCTAAAAAATCTAAGAGATGTTGGAAATACAGTCTTAATTGTAGAGCACGATGAATCAATAATGAGATCCGCGGATCACATTATTGACCTAGGGCCTGGGGCTGGAGAATATGGAGGTAATATAATTGCAGAAGGGGACATTAAATCTATTGAAAAAAATAACGAATCTATAACAGGAAACTACTTAAGCGGTATTAAAAAAATTTCTACTACAAAAAACAGAAGATCAGGTAACAAGAAAAAAATCAGAATCTTAGGAGCAAATGAAAATAATTTGCAAAATATATCTGTAGATATACCTCTAGGTTGTTTTATTAGTATTACAGGTGTTTCAGGCTCTGGTAAAAGTACATTAATTAATGAAATTCTATCAAAAAAACTTTCTAATTATTTTTATAAATCTAAAGAACAGCCAGGAAAACATATCTCTATAGAAGGAATACAAAATATTGATAAAATAATTAATATTGATCAATCTCCTATCGGGCGAACACCAAGATCTAACCCCGCAACTTATACCGGCCTTTTTACTTATATTAGAGAACTATTCTCTAGTATGCCTGAATCTAAAGCTAGAGGTTATAAACCCGGTAGGTTTTCATTTAATGTCAAAGGAGGAAGATGTGAATCCTGTTCTGGGGCAGGATATATGGAAATAGAAATGCAATTTTTACCTGATGTTACAGTTCCATGTGAATATTGTAAAGGAAACAGATATAACAGAGAAGCATTAGAAATAAAATTTAAAAATAAATCTATATCTGATGTACTTAATATGACAGCTTCTGAAGCTTCAAAAATTTTTGAAAACATCTCTCCCGTAAAAAATAAACTTAAAATATTAAATGAAGTAGGTTTAGGTTATATTAAATTAGGTCAGCCAGCCACTACTCTATCTGGAGGAGAAGCTCAAAGGATTAAATTAGCTTCAGAATTATCAAAAAGATCAACAGGGAACACACTGTACGTTTTAGATGAACCTACCACAGGTTTATCCTTTGATGATGTAAATAAATTATTGTCTGTTATTCAAAAATTGGCAGACAAAGGCAATACAATAATTTTGATTGAACATAACATAGATTTAATTAAGTGTTCTGACTGGATAATTGATCTCGGTCCTGGAGCTGGGGATAAAGGCGGGAATGTAGTAGCGCAAGGTACGCCTGAATATATTTCTTCTGTTAAAAAAAGTGAAACTGGAAAACATCTTGCTCTACAAAAATCAATAAAACCAAACCCAAAGGCATCGGGAACAACTAAAATGTTAATCTCTCCAAAAAAAGATGTCCAAACAGAGAAAAAACTTTCAGAAATTTTAAATACAAATATAAAAAAGAAACCAAATATTAAAATTAGAAAAAGAAGTAGATTTAGGAATAGACGAAGAAAGAAGATGAATATAGCTATTTAACTTTTTTTAATAATTAAGGAAAAAAAATGAAAGAATATTTCCAAGATAAATTATATGGTAATAATTGTTATGGATGTGGAGCATGGAACGAAAAAGGTTTACAAATTAAATCATTCTGGGAGAATGATTTAAGTATTTGTATTTTTCAACCTCAACAACATCATGCTGCAATGCCAATAGATGTAATGAATGGAGGAACAATAGCGACAGTAATTGATTGTCATGGTGTTTGTTCATCTATTGCAGATGCTTATAAACAAGAAAATAGAGAGATTGGTGAAGGAAAAAAAATATGGTACGCTACTGCTTCACTAAAAATAGATTATAAAAAACCTACACCTATGAAAGGACCAATTACATTAGAAGGAAAAATAATCGAAAAAAATAATCGAAAAACTGTATTCGATATAGATGTATATTCTTATTCAAAAACATTAACTTGTAAAGGCTCTGTCACTTCTGTTAGAGTTTCTGAAAAATGGTCACACCCAAAAGGTTTTTTTAAATAAACTTATACAAAAATTAAAAAATCTTTTCTTTCTCAATTTTATCTTCATCTAATTCCATTCCTAATCCTATCTCTTTTGGTAGATTGATAAATCCATTTAATGGCTTTACAGGAGTCTTTAAAAAATGCTGATGAATAACGTTCCATTTAATTAAATATTCTTGATAAGGGGTATATATAGGAGGTTGAGAAACTGAAAAATGTATCCCCACATTTGAAGAGTGACCATGCGGAATTGTAATTATGTCGTATGTTGAAGCTAAACTAGCAATTTTTAATACTTCAGAAAGACCGCCTGCCCAATATATATCAGGCTGAATTATATCTAAAGCGCCAATTTTCATAAATTCATTTAGTCCCCATCTTGTGTAATGGTGCTCTCCTCCAGAAATAGGAATGTTTGTAGTTTCTTTTATCTTTTTATAGGACTCAATTTTATCTGGCATTACAACTTCTTCTATCCACCTAGGGGAATACTCCTCAATTTGTTTAATTAATTTCACAACATAATTCACATCCATTGATTGCCAACAATCAAGCATTATATCGACATCTTCACCTAATTCTTCTCGAAGAGTTTTAACTAACTGAACATTTTTTCTTAAGCCCTCAGGGCCAGACATTGGGCCATGTCTAAAAAACCATTTTTGAGCTTTATAGCCATAACTATGATAAAGTTTAGCTCTTTCTGCTACCAATCCCATATCATCTACATTGAAACCTAACATAGATGCATAGGCAGGAACTGTCATTGTTGTCGGACCTCCTATTAATGAATATACAGGAACATTAAAATATTTCCCTTTAAGATCCCACAAAGCATTATCAATTGCACTAACGGCTATCATTGTATTCCCTTGCCGACCATGCACAGATCCTCTATGCATCAAATCCCAAATATATTCTAAAGCTAATGGATCTTGATTCATTACGTATTGAGATAATTCGTTTTTTATTATGTAAGCAATTGATTCTTCAAAAGGCCCCCCAATTCCATAAAAACCATTATCCGTTTCAATTTGTACAAAATAAGCATCATGTGACAATTTATTTTTATCTATTTGATTTGAAAAATTAATAACATGCCAATCTTGATTAGTTCTAAATTCAGTATAAATATCTATTGGTCTTACTAATCTTTCTTCCCAAAAATTACCATCTGTATCAATAGTTCCATATAAATGTCGTATTTTAATATTTTTTATTTTCATAATCTTGTAGTTATTTTTTTGTTTATTGATCGTATTATTTAAACTGATAATATTCTTATTATTACTTATTTTAAATCAAAAATAACATGAAAAATGAAAAACTTTATAATTCTTTTTTAGACTCGATAAAAGATATTAAAAACGGATCCTCAATAATGATTGGTGGTTTCGGAGGCTCTGGCGGTCAACCAACACGTTTAATGTTAGCATTACGAGATCTTGGACCTAAAAATTTAACTATTATTAGTAATGTTGCAGGTATATCCACAACAACTGGCTACGGCTGGCCAGAAAATATTACTCCTATAGATCAGGGAATTTTTTTTGAAGCAGGACAAGTAAAAAAAATAATATGTTCATTTCCTGTGCCCGGAACCACAAAACCTATTAGTGAAATAGAAAAATCTTGGAAAACAGGTAATTGTGAAGTTGAAATTATACCTCAAGGTACTTTAGTTGAAAAAATAAGGTGTGCCGGATCAGGAATTCCGGCATTTTATACTTCAACCGGAGTCGGAACAATTGTATCTCAAAATAAAGAACATCGGATTTTTAATGGTCGTAAATATATCTTAGAAAAAGCTCTTCCTGCGGATTTTTCTCTAATTAGGGCAAATAAATCCGACACATTTGGTAATTTAGAATATATCGGAACATCAAGAGCATTTAACCCCGCTATGGCAACAGCTTCAAAAATAACTATTGCAGAAGTTAATGAAATAGTTGAGCTTGGAGAAATTGATCCTGAAAAAATTGGTACCCCTGGAGTATATGTCAACAGAATAGTAAAAAGAAAACCTGGAGACCCTTATCCATGAGCGACCTTTCATTTGAAAATGATCCAGCACCAAGATTATCCCGAGAAGACATTGCCAGAAGGGCAGCTAAATTTTTACCGAATAATTCTATAGTTAATCTAGGTATAGGAATACCTTCATTATGTGCAAATTATTTACCTACCGATATAGATATTTACTATCAAGCTGAAACCGGTTTACTAGGATTTAAAGAACTCTATCCAAAAGGAAAAGGTGATCCCAATATAATGGATGCAAGTGGAAATTTTCCTGTAAATATCCCTGGATTAGTTTTTTTTGACTCAATTGAATCATTTAATATGATTAGAGGTGGTCATATTGATATTACAGTATTGGGTGGATTACAAGTCTCTGGAAATGGAGATTTGTCGAATTGGATGATTCCTTCAAGGGGAATAGGCTCAATTGGAGGTGCTATGGATTTAGCAGAAAACACTCCAAATGTAATTATTGCTATGGAGCATACCACTACAAAAAACATCCCAAAAATTGTTGAAAAATGTACATATCCTTTAACATCAAAAAATTGTGTTAATCTTATTGTTACTGATGTAGCCATAATAGAAGTAAAATACAACTCTGATATAAATGCTAAACTAATATTAAGAGAAACTGCACCTCATTGGAAAATAGAAGATATACAAAAAATCACTAATACGGAAATATTTGAAAAATAATGTTTGAAACACTTTCTGAAAAATTAAATCTATCACTAAGTAAATTAACTCGAAAAGGAAAAATTTCACAAAAAGATTTAGACTTATCTCTTCGAGATGTCCGTATGTCTTTACTAGAAGCTGATGTAGATTATAAAGTAACAAAACAATTTATTGGTAATTTAAAAAATAAACTTGACCGTTCAGATATATTTTCTTCACTTACCCCTGGACAATCCGTTATTAAATATGTACAAGATGAACTTATCGAAATATTAGGTACTAATTCTTCAGATATAAATAAATCTAAAATCCGACCTTCTACAATTTTATTAGTGGGGCTACAGGGAACAGGAAAAACAACTACAGCAGCAAAATTAGCCCTATATCTTAGAAACCAAAAAAATTCAGTCCTATTAAGTGCATGTGATTTACAAAGACCAGGTGCAATTGAACAACTAAATCAATTGGGAAAAGAATTGAATATTCCTGTTTTTTCTCAGGATAAAAATAAAACTTCACCATTGAAAATTGCAAAAGATTCAAAAGATTATGCAATCAAAGAAAATTATGATTTTCTTATTTTAGATACTGCAGGAAGAATTTCTATAGATGAAATATTAATGGACGAATTGGTCAAAATAAAAGAAATTGTAGATCCTTCAGAAATTTTATTAGTTTTGGATTCGATGACTGGTCAAGATGCCGTTAATTCAGGGTCGGTCTTCAATGATCTTTTAGGTGTAACTGGAGTAATTTTAACTAAAATGGATGGTGATGCTAGAGGTGGTGCAGCCTTATCTATGAAAAATAAAACAGGTTTACCTATAAAATTTATCGGACTAGGAGAAAAATCTCATCAATTTGAACAATTTTATCCTGATCGCATGGCTTCAAGAATATTGGGAATGGGGGATATACAAACCTTAATTGAAAAAGCAGAATCTAGTTACGATGCAGAAAATTTAGAAATTTTAGAAAATAAATTAAAAAAAGATGAATTTGACTTAAATGATTTATTAGAACAGTTCAAAACTTTAAAAAAAATGGGGTCAATGTCAGATATAGTAGGAATGATACCCGGATTAAATAATCTAAGAGGAAAAATAAAGAATTCTGAATTAAATGATGATAAATTGAAATATACAGAAGCTATAATTTTATCTATGACACCTTCTGAAAGAAAAAATCCATCTATAATTAACGGTTCTAGACGAAAAAGAATTGCAAATGGATCTGGAACATCACCATCAGAAATTAATCAATTATTAAATCAATTTAAACAGATGCAAAAAATGATGCGAAGATTATCTAAAGGAAAATCACAAAGATCTCTTATGGAAATGTTTAATAGAAAGTAAAGGAAAAAAAATGAAAATAGCGCATTTAAGAACATATACAATAAATAGCGGACAAATGGATAGCTGGATAAATGTATTTGAAGATAACCTAATTCCTCTTATGGAAGAACATGGTATTAAAATTGAGAGTTATTGGATTAATGATGAAAAGACCCAATTTATATGGATCAGATCATACGGAAATTCTATTGATAACATTGAAAAAAAAGAATCTGCATTCTACGGAAGTAAGTGGTGGAAAGAAAATGTTACTTTTGTAAGGAGCCATCTTTCTCATAGGGAAATTAAATTAATTCAAACTACATAATTTATATTGACAAATTTGTATCTACAATTGAAGAATAACCTCTAAAAAACTCTTCACTTTTCATAATTTTTTTTCCTTCTATCTGTAAGTAATCAATTTTTATTGGAACGGTAGAGGTCCCAATAAAGAGTTTACTGTCTAAATACTTTACTTCACCTGGTAAAACTCTAGATAATTTTATACTGCTGATTTGAACTTGAATTAATTTAATTCTTTTACCATTCCAAAAAGTATAAATACCTGGCCAATCATCATAAGCTCTATATAAATTGAAGATTTTTTGAGCTTTATCATGCCAATTAATTTCTCCATCTGATGATCTAATTATAGAAGTATAAGTAGCGCTTTCATGATGTTGTTCTTTAGGGATAATATTTCCATTCAAAAATGGCTTTAATGATTCTGTTAGTAGATTAGACCCAATATTAAATAATTTCGAGGATAACTCTGATTTTTTTTCTTCACCATTAAGTTTTATAGGTTGAGACTGTAATAAAATGGGTCCACTATCCATACCTTTATCTAATAACATTACGGAGACTCCTGTTTCTTTTGCTCCATTTAAAATTGCTGAAGCTACAGGACTAGGTCCTCGATATAAAGGTAATAAAGAAGGATGAATGTTAATTGTGCCGCTCTTCGGTATGGTCAATATTTTTTCGGATAATAATTTTCCATAAGAAATTACGATAAACACATCAGGATTTATATTTTTTAATAAATTTAGAAAATTCAAATCTTCTAAATTATCAGAATTAAACAGATCAATATTATATTTTTTAGCAATTTCTTCTACAGGAGTTGTAGAAATGTTCAAACCGCGACCTTTAGGTTTTTTGCTCCGAGTTACAATCATTTTTAAATCAAAATTTTTTTTTATCAAAATTTCAATAGCATTTACAGACTCTATTGAGGATCCAAAAAATACTAACTTCATTTCATTAATTGACCCTTAAAGCAAAACGCGATGGAATGCGCGGTTTGATTAAATTAAATTTCAATTTAAAATTTTCCATCTAAAACATACTTACTTTAATAATTTTATTTATTTAATTGTGTCAAAAAAATATAAAAATTTTATAGATTTCCCAAAAAATCTGTTGCTTTTTAGAGCCAAAAACATTTAACTTATTTTACATCAGTTGGTGTAAGAGTCCGTTACTGAAATGTAGGGTTCTTGAGTTCTCTATCACTGTTTCACTGATAACATATCCCCTAATAAATAAATAAAATTTTAAACCGAACAATACACTCGGATAGGTGTTCTTTGTTCAAAGAAAGGATCAAATGGAACCGACAAATAATGCGAAATCCATATGGTCCGCGACTTTAGGGTTATTAGAATTAGAAATACCTAGACCAAACTTTGAAACATGGCTAAAAGATACCGTTGCTGACTCTCTAAAAGATAATCAATTAATAATTTATACAACCAGCCCATTTGCAGCTGAGATGTTGGAAAAAAGGCTTCATTCTACAATATCTCGGGCTGTTCATAAAATCTCTGATCAAGATATAGAAATCATTTTTAAAGTTAAAAATGATTCTCAAAATAAATTACTAAATAATAAAAAAAATGTTCGTAATAATATATCCAATAACAAAACTAGTAATAATGAAGAAGAATCAAATTTAAACAAATATTTTACTTTCAATAACTTTATTAGAGGTACAAATAATGAGCTAGCTCTAGCAGCGGCAATTAAGGTTTCAGAAGAACCTGGAAAAATTTATAATCCTTTATATATATACTCAGATGTAGGATTAGGAAAAACTCATCTGATGCATTCTATTGGTCATGAATTGATAAATAAAGGAAAAAAAGTACTTTATCTAACATCTGAAACATTCACAAATGAATATATAAAATCTATAAGACAAGGTAAAACGTCAACATTTAGAAAAAAATTTAGGAATCTTGATGTTTTACTCGTTGATGACATTCAATTTATTTCTCGCAAAGAACAAACTCAAGAAGGATTCTTCCATACCTTTAATGATTTACATATTAAAGGTAAACAAATTGTTATTAGTGGAGATGAACCTTCTAACAAAATTCGACTACAAGAACGAATTTCCTCTAGACTATCTGGAGGTCTAGAACTCGATATACAACCTCCAGATATTGAAACAAGATTATCAATCTTAAAACATAAATCAAGTTATCTAGAAATTGATAACGACATCTTAGAAATGTTATCAGAAAAACCTTATAGAAATATTAGAGATTTAGAAGGATCCATAAATAGGATTATTGCATATTCTGATCTTATTGGAAAAAAAATATCTTTAGATGTAGCTGAATATGCAATAAAAAATCTTTTTAATAATCCGATAGAAAGAAAAATAAATTCAGACACGATTATAAAATGTGTTGTAAAAATAACAGGTATTTCAATTGAAAAAATAAAGAGTAATAAACGCGATAAAGTATCCACAATGGCTAGAAGAATCACTATGTATTTATTAAGAGAAGACGGACATATGACATCTTCAGCTGTTGGAGAAATACTTGGAGGTAAAGATCACTCAACCGTAATATATGCTCAAAAAGCGATTGAAAAAACACTCAAAACGGATTTGGTCTTACGTGAAAAAATTACATCTATTCGTGAATTAATTAAGGTGTCAGTGTGAATAACTAACATTTAAAAATTATATTATTCATTTATAATTTATTAATTTTCACACTAATTCCAAATAATTTTTACTTTAATCATCTTTTTTCACAATATTTTTATATGAGATCTGATCTAATTTATTCAAGTAATTCAGAAGATTATATATATTATTAAAAATATTAACTTTAAATATTAATTAGATATTAAATATTAAATATAATGATAGATTTTGTGAAAATAACAATTAAATCAGGAAATGGTGGAAATGGAATTGTTTCTTTTACCAGAGAATCAAATAATCCTATGGGAGGTCCTTCAGGAGGTAAGGGTGGAGATGGAGGAGATGTAATTTTTATTAGTAGTACAACAATTAAAACATTATCAAAATTTAAATATAAAAGACATTTTTTTGCAGAAGACGGAGGTGACGGTGGAACAACCAAGAAAAAAGGGTCAAAAGGAAAAGATATAACTATTCTTGTACCTGTAGGTACAGTAATTGATTATATTGACGATGAAGGAAAACATATAGCTCATGATCTCGATTCTCCAAATAAACAAATTGTATTAATTAGAGGAGGAAAGGGAGGATTAGGGAATTCAAAATTTGTATCGGCTACCAATCAAGAACCTCTATTAGCTGAATCAGGTGAATTAGGAAAACAATTTTACATAAAAATGGAACTTAAATTATTGGCAGATGTCGGAATTATAGGGATGCCAAATGCTGGTAAATCTAGTCTATTAAATGTAATAAGTTCTGCAAAATCTAAAACAGCTAATTATCCATTTACTACATTGGAACCGAAATTAGGCACAATAAACAATTATCTAGAAGAATTTATTGTAGTAGATATTCCAGGATTGATAAAAGATGCTCATAAAGGGGTTGGGCTAGGACATGACTTTCTGAAACATATACAACGAACCAAAATGTTAATTCATTTAGTAGATGGATCCGAAAACAATATCTCTGAAAGAATAATAAGTATAAATAATGAGATGGAAAAATTTGATATTAATTTAAAAAAAACACCTCAAGTATTAGTTATAAATAAAATTGATTTAGAAGAAGTTTCTATATTAAAACAGGAAATAATAAATGAGATAGAAGAATCAAATATAAACCATAAACCTATATTTATTTCTGCTATTACATCTGAGGGTATAAATAATTTAGTTGACTTGATTACAGAAGAAATAAATAGAATAAGAAAAATAGAATCTACTAAAATAAAAAAAATAGAAGGAACTAATATTATTGTTCCTCAAATGAAAATGCATTATCAATCTGTGATACAAGAAAATGATTCGAGTTATAGAATAATTCACCCTAGAGCGATAAGAATAGCCAAAGCTAGCAATCTAGATGATTGGGCTACTCTTATACAATTTCAAGCTAGATTAGAGAGAATGGGAGTAAATAATTCCCTTCGCGAAAAAGGTATTAAGCAAGGTGATACAGTTTTAATAAATGACCGGGATTTTCAGTGGGATTGAAAAAAATAGGTATTTTTGGAGGAAGTTTTGATCCTGTACATAATGGGCATATAGAAATTGGGCTTTTAGCAATAGAACAGTTAGATCTCGACATATTATTATATGTACCAGTATTTGATCAGTGGATGAAAAAATCTGGTCCATATGCAAAACCAAAAGATCGAATGGAAATGCTTGAAGTAGCGACTGAAAAATATAGTAATTTACTTGTTAGTGATTTGGATATAAAAAGAAATAAAAGGACTTATACTATCGATACGTTAAAGGAAGTTATAGCTGAGAATTCTTCAATTAGTGAAATTTTTCTTATTATGGGAGAAGATTCACTTATTACTTTTGGAAGTTGGCATAAATCAGAAGAAATAAAAAAAATTTGCAGGATAGCTATGTATAGAAGAAATGAGGAAAAAAATTTGATAGGAAAACAGAATTCAATAAAGATTCTTGAAATAAAAGGACCTTCTATAGAAATTTCTTCTACGATGATAAGAAGAAATATTTCTTTAGGAAAAAAGATAAGTGAATTTGTTAATCCAAAAGTTATTAACATAATTAAAAAAAAAGGATTGTATAATTCTAATGATTGAAGAAAATAGTAAAAAATTATATGAACGTGCGATAATTCTAAATGCCATAAAGTTTGGTGAATTTACATTATCATCAGGACAAAAAAGCTCTTACTATTTTGATGGCAGACTTTTATCTATGGATCCTTTTTCTTCTAATTTAATTACAGAAATTTTTATAAAAAAAATTATTGAATTTAATGCAGATGCGTTTGGAGGACCTTCTGTAGCAGCAGTTCCAATAATAGGAGCTTTGACCTTGAAGTGTCATTTTGAAAATATCGATTTATCTGGATTTTTTGTTAGATCAGAGCAAAAAAAACACGGAACAAATCAACAAATTGAAGGTCTTATTAAGCCCGGAATGAATGTAGCAGTATTTGATGATACATTATCTACTGGCGATAGTTTACTAAATTCTATTGAAGCAGTAGAAGATTATGGATGTAAGGTTGTTTTAGCTTTAACAATTCTAGATAGACAACAAGGTGCAAAAGAAAAATTAAACGATAAAAACATACCTTTATTTAAGTTGTGGGAAGCATCAATGAACGGTGAAATAAAGATTTTATAGTCTTTTATACGTCTAAATTTTTAACTTCTAATGCATTAGCTCTAATAAAATCTCGTCTTGGCGCTACTTCATCACCCATTAAAGTTCGGAAAACTTCATCAGCTTTCATAGCATCTTCAGCTGTAACTCTCAGCATCACTCGATTTTCGGGATCCATAGTTGTATCCCATAATTGTTCAGGGTTCATTTCGCCTAAGCCTTTGTAACGTTGTACATTAACACCAGATTTATCAGAATTTGCTTCTAACTTTGCAGGAAGTTCATTCCAAGATAATTTATCTGATATTATCTCGTCATTTTTCTTTAGTATAAAAGATGATTCTTTAATAAGATTTGATATTTTTGGATACAAACTCAATACTCTTTGTAAGGTTGGGTTTTCGTATATTTGCTGTGTTAGTTTAAATCCTTCAATTTCATATATTTTTTCTTTATATATTGGTTCAGAAATTATATCTTCTTCAATTTGTTGATTTTCGTCATCAAATAAAGACCTTTGTTGTTCTTCCGAATTCTCTTCTTTAATAACTATTTCAGGTGAAAAGTCTAAATTCTTAAATTTATTATTTTCAAGTAAAATAGTTAAAACTTTATCCGGTATGCCCAAAATTTTAATTGCTTCACGAGAATCAATGAAATCTTTTAAAGGGGTTAGTAGTTTTCCAATCCCTTTGCCTTTTATAACTAGCGAATTATCTTTATTTGATATTTCCATAGTTCCATAAACTTTATCTGCCATCCATTCGTCTAATTCTGAATCAGAATATAACCATTTTGCAGACCTTCCTTTAGACACCTTATATAATGGAGGTTGCGCTATATAAAGATGTCCATTTCCGATTAATTTTCCCATATTTCTATAGAAAAAAGTTAATAATAAGGTTCTTATGTGTGAACCATCAACATCTGCATCAGTCATAACAATTACTCTATGATATCGGAGTCTGTCTTCGTCATAATCTTCTCCTAACCCAGCACCTAGCGCGGTAATTAATGCACTAATTTCTTCATGTGCAAGCATTTTTTCAAGTCTGGCTTTTTCTACATTCAGAATTTTTCCTCTCAACGGTAATATAGCTTGAAATTGACGATCGCGACCTTGTTTTGCTGAACCGCCTGCTGATTCACCCTCTACAATGTAAATTTCAGAATTTTCAGGGTTTTTTTCTGAACAATCTGCTAATTTTCCCGGAAGAGATCCTCCGTCCATAGCATTTTTTCTTATTACTAGGTCTCTAGCTTTTTTAGCAGCTTCTCTTGCACGTGCAGCTGTAGAACATTTATCAATAATAGTTCTCGCATCTAGAGGGTTGTCTTCTAGGTATTCTCTAAGAAACTTCCCTAGAGTTTGTTCAACTGCACCTTTTACTTCCGGATTTCCTAATCTACCTTTAGTTTGTCCTTCAAATTGAGGATCTTTTACTTTTACACTAATTACAGACATTAGCCCTTCTCTTGTATCTTCTCCTGATAAAGTGCTAATGTCATCTTTACCGTTAGAAAGCAAATTATTTTTCTTAGCATAATCATTAAGGACTCTTGTTAGAGCAGACCTAAAACCATGTACATGAGTACCCCCATCTCCTGTTCGGATAACATTAGCAAAAGACAAGCAATTTTCAATAAAAGATTCATTATATTGAAGTGCTAATTCTACGACGATATCATCGGAAGTTTCATTTGCGTATAAAATATTATCATGTATACCACCACCCCTCGATCTATTTAAAGATTTTACGAAACTTTGTACACCTCCATCAAAATAATATGTTACATCATTGTTTGGCCATCTTTCTGAATGCCATTCTGATTTTAAATGAATTAATAATCCTTGATTTAGATACGCCATTTCTTTGAATCTATTAGAGATAGTATCCCAATCATAAGAAATTTCCGGAAAAATTTGATTGTCAGGCATCCATGTTGTCTTAGTTCCAGTTCCCTGTATATCATTTTCATTTAATGATCTTTCTTCTTGTGCTCCGACCGTTTTTCCTCTTGCGTATTTCTGTGTATAGAATTTATTATCTCTTTTAACGTTAACTGTTGTATTGATAGATAGTGCATTAACAACTGAAGCACCTACACCATGTAATCCTCCGGACACTTGATATCCTTTTCCTCCGAATTTTCCTCCAGCATGTAGTGTTGTCATAACTGTTTCTAATGCAGAAACGCCCGTTTTATTATGTTTATCTACAGGAATACCTCTCCCATCATCTTCTACTGTTACAGAACCATCTTTATGGATAGTAACATCAATGCGTGTAGCATAACCTGCCATTGCTTCGTCTACGGAGTTGTCCACTATTTCTCTAATTAAATGAAATACACCGTCTGGTCCAGTGGTACCAATATACATTCCAGGTCTTTTTCGGACTGCTTCAAGTCCTTCCATTACTTCTATATGTTCAGCACTATAATCAGCTGCGCCAGTATGCGTGTTTTTTCCATTAGTTTTTTTGGCCATTGAAATTCCTAAAATCTACAAGTGTTTAGTATAAATATGTATAATTTATTTGTGTATTGATTTACTATAAGTTGCTCTTAGGATATTCTATCATCAAGTAGGGAAATATTTAATCATTTTTGTCAAGAATAAAATTACGTGCTTTTTTAGATGAAAATTACCTACAAAAAAGATAGAAAATGGTTATAATCTGAATTTATATAAATAAAGTATTTAGTAAGTAAGATAGGGAAAAATTTTTATGAATATCGATCAGGATACATTGAAGTTGATCTTGCGCAGAATGTGGATAGTAAGACATTTTGAAGTAAAAGTTATGGAGGTGCATTCAGCAGGTGAATTTGCGGGTGCAGCTCACCCTTACATAGGAGAGGAGGCTGTAGCGGTTGGTGCTTGTGCTGCACTTAGAGACACTGATTATATTGCAGGCAATCATAGATCACATGGGCATCCTCTTGCTAAAGGTGGGTCAGTTAATAAAGCCATGGCAGAACTTTATGGGAGAGTTGATGGGTATTGTAAAGGAAAAGGTGGGTCTATGCATTTGGCTGATTTCTCTATAGGTATCTTGGGTGAATCTGGAATTGTTGGTTCTTCTGTGCCGGTTGCTACAGGCGCAGCTTTAGCATCGAAAATTCAAGGAAAAGATTTTGTTTCTTTAGTATTTTTTGGTGATGGAGCATCCAATCAAGGTGCATGTCATGAATCAATGAACTTAGCTTCTGTTTGGAATTTACCAGTAATATTTTTATGTGAAAATAATCAATTTGCAGTTACTACTTCTTATGAGGAAACTGTTGCGGTTGACCATATTTCAGACAGGGCATCTGCTTATAATATGCCCGGAGTATTGGTTGATGGTCAAGATGCAATAGCAATGTATGAAGCAACAAAAGCAGCTGTAGATAGGGCTAGGTCAGGTGAAGGCCCTACCCTTATAGAAGGATTAACATATAGATTTGAAGAACACTCTTTAGGATTAGGTAGAGTAAGAAGAGGTGAATATAGATCAGAAGAACAGATAGATGAATGGAGAAAAAGAGATCCTATAGTAATTCATGAAGAATATTTAATAAGTCATGAAATAGCTTCTCGACAAGAATGTGATGCAATCTCATCAGAAACAGAAAAAATGGTTGAAGAAGCAGTTGATTTTGCCAGAAATAGTCCTTTTCCAGAACCTGAAGAATTATTTGAAGATATGTGGGCAAACCCCATTCAACAACCATAAAAAGTAGTTAGGAGATAAAATGACTCAAACAGTATTTGCTGAAGCACTAAATCAAGCGCATGTCGAAGAAATGAGAAGAGATGAGAGTGTTTTTATAATGGGGGAGGATATTCGAAGAGCTGTTTACGGTGCCACTGCTAATCTACTTTCAGAATTTGGTGAGGAGAGAGTTTTAGATACTCCTCTTTCAGAAAATGGTTTTTTTGGAGCTGCTATAGGGGCTTCGTTAGTTGGATCTAGACCAATAGTCGAGACTCTTACCAGTTTTATGTGGGTAGGAATGGATCAATTGATTAGTCAGGCTGCAAAAATGAGATATATGTTCGGTGGACAAGCTACATTGCCGGTTGTATATAGAGCTTTGATGATGTATGGAGGTGGTGCTGCAGCTCACCACTCTGATAGATCTTATCCTATGTTTATGAATATGCCTGGAATAAAAATTGCTGTTCCTTCAAATCCTGCTGATGCAAAGGGATTATTGAAAACTTCTATAAGAGATGATGATCCAGTTATTTTCTTTGAAGACGGAACTATAAGTGGGATGCGCGGCGAAGTTCCTGATGAAGAATATCTTACCCCTTTTGGTGAAGCTAATATAGTAAAAGAAGGTAATGATTGTACAATTGTAGCTATAGGAGGTGCTGTAAACCATGCAATTTCTGCAGCAGAAAGTTTAACTAAAGAAGGAATTTCAGTAGAAGTTATAGATCCTAGAACTTTAGTACCATTAGATAAATCTTCAATATTAGATTCAGTAGAAAAAACAGGTAGATTGGTACTTGTTGATCCTGCACATAAAGTTTGTAGTGCGGCTTCGGAAATAGCATCAATTGTCGCTGAAGAAGGTTTTTGGTCTTTACAGGCACCTATTCAGAAGGTTGCATCGGAACAAGTTCATATACCTTTTACACCTGCACTTGAGAAATTAGTTTACCCTGATGCAATTAAAATATCTAATGCAGTTAAGAAAACACTTGAAGATTGATTTTATTAATCTCACTTTGTAAATAAATTAGGAGAAAAAATGCCTACACCAATAATTTTGCCACAATGGGGAATGGGAATGAACGATGGACAAGTAATGAAATGGTTAAAATCAATTGGGGATCCGATTTCAAAGAGTGATAAATTAGTAGAAATAGAATCTTCTAAGGTTAATTCTGAAGTTGAAGCTACGACAGATGGAAAACTAGGAAGAATTGATGTTGAAGAAGGTAAAGTAGTTAATGTAGGTACTATATTAGGTTATATTTTACTAGAAGGAGAATCGGAGAGTGATCTTCCGGAAAACAAGTTAGATAATACGGAAACAAAAGAATCAACGACAGAAGAATCACCTACAACCAAAAAACAGGATAATAAGACTGGCAAAGTTGTAACACCTAGAGCTAGAAGGTTGGCTAAAAAACTTGATGTTGATATTAATCTTGTGAACGGAACAGGGCCAGGCGGAAGAATTACAGAAGAAGATATATCAAATTATTCTAATGAATCTACAGATGAGGAAGTTTTGCCCGTAAGCAATGTTCCTGTAAGAGAAGTTAAAAAACTAGTCAGCCTTAGATCAGTAATCGCTAAAAGAATGACAGAAAGTTCTAAAATTCCTACCGTTACACTTACTAGAAACGTTGATGTTACTGAAACAGTTAAGTTTCAAAAAAAATTAGTTTCTGAATGGAGATCAAAAAAATTACGACCTCAGTATCAAGATTTAGTCATAAAAGCCGTTGCTAAAGCTCTATCGGAACAAAGAGAAGCAAATGCTCATTTAGTAGGTGATGAGATTAGATATTTAGAAGATATTAATATTGGTTTTGCTGTTGCTGTTAATGATGGATTAATTGTACCTGTTATAAAAAATGCAGACAAAAAATCATTATTAGAAATAGCTTTAGAAATTAGAGATATAGCAAAATTATCTAGAACTAATTCTATTCCTATAGAAAAAATGTCTGGAAGTTCTTTTTCTGTTACTACACTTGAGTCATACGAAATTGAAACTTTTAATCCTTTACTAAATCCACCTGAGATTGGTATTTTAGGTGTTGGTGCAGTAAAAATAGCCCCAACTTACGTAAATGATGAACTAATTCCAAGATCTTTTGGAACCTTAAATCTAACTTTTGATCACAGGGCCTGGGATGGGGCTCCATCTGCGAATTTTCTTAATGTGGTATCTAAATATTTAATTGATCCTAGTTGGATGGATGAATAATTCTTCGGTAGGTATAATCGCTAATCCTTCTGCTGGTAAGGATATTAGAAGACTTGTTTCTCATGGAAGAGTTGTTTCGAATCAAGAGAAAGCTAATATACTAAGGCGTGTGTTTGCGGGAATTGTATCTACAGGGGCTAGAACTTTATATATTATGCCAGATGCTTCAGGATTATCTTTTCCTGGAGTAAATGATGTTAA